>SXGT01025727.1_pt1 | contig 19021 bp, 11 predicted proteins | sample 3176221 | NCBI WGS metagenome assembly SXGT01 (sample SAMN11356862, study PRJNA531348) | freshwater metagenome | isolation source: freshwater sample F1-120 | place: China: Fuxian Lake, Yuxi | collected 2017-12-25
CCGAGAAGTTCGTCGTGGACTTCGTCGCGGCTTGGACCACGGTGATGACCCTCGCCCGATTTGATCGGCCCACGCGCTAGGCCAGCGCAGCGCGGCAACGAGGGCCGTCCGGGACGCGCGAGCTCCCGGGCGGCCCCCGCCACATTCGGCGCGCGGCGCCACAAGCGTGCGGATCGCACCCGCGCATGAGCGCCTCGGGGATCGTCACAACTGCGCACGACATCCGTGCGCCGCTCGCAAGGACCGCGTGTTGAGCCTCCGTCGGCCGGCGAAGCGCGCGCTGTGCCTCGCCGGCAGGCCGCTCGCTCGGCATCCGATCGAGCGCCGCGCCCGAGCCGCCGCGCGCCTTGGAGAGACGCACTAGAGGCCGACGCGAGCGCGCGCCAGTGCCATCGCCCCCAAGGACCGTCGCTTGCCGACACGCGAACGCGCGGCAGTCTGCCTCCGATGTACTCGAGCCACGACTTGGATAAGCTCCTCGCCAGCCGGCGCGTTCCAGCGCAGGCTCACAGCTGCTGCGCCCGCCGCCTGAGTAGGGTAGAAACCGTTCGGACAACTAGCGTTCCATGAGCTTCGAACTCGCGAAGGACGTCATGCCGCAGACGGTGCAGTTCGCTGGACGGAAGGCCGAGCTGGCCACGCTGCTGGCGCTGCTGGGGCCGGACGGTCCTCACATCGCCCACGTGCACGGCGTTCCAGGCATCGGCAAGACCAGCCTCCTGCGCGAGCTAATTGCACGTGCCTCTCGAGCCGGCATCGACGCGCGCTTGCTCGATTGCCGCGCGATCGAGCCCACCGAGCAAGGGCTGCTGCAAGCGCTCGCAGCAGCGGGTATGGATCACCGCGCTCAAGGGGGCCTGTCGGGTACCGTCTGCCTCGACAACTACGACTCGTTCCTGCTGCTCGACGCGTGGATTCGCGACCAGCTGTTGCCACGCCATGGCTCGCTACGGCTCGTGCTGTGCTCACGTCGGGCACCGAATCCGGCTTGGCTGGCGACGGAAGGCCTGCATGCGAGTCTCCGCCTCCGCGAGCTCGATCCCGCTTCGGCTCGGCTCGTCCTCGAGCGGGTCGGCATCTCCGGCGAAGAGGCGCAGCGCATCCTCGAGTTCGCGCGAGGACATCCGCTGGCACTGAGACTGGCCGGAGCGGCCGCGCGGCACCATCGCGGCGAGTTTCCCGACGATCTCGCCTTACACGAGGTGGTGCACCAGCTGTCCGGCTACTTCCTCGATGTGTCGGACGCTGACTTGCGTGCGGCGCTCGAAGCGATGTCTACAGTGAGGCGCCTCACGATTCCCATGCTCAGTGCGCTGTGCGGCGAGCCCGCCGCTGGGCGGTTGTACGAGCGACTCGCCGAAGCGCCGGTGGTGGAAACGCGCAAGGACGGCTTGGTGCTGCATCCGGCGGTACATGAGGCCATCGCGCAGCGACTGAGAGCCTCCGATCCGGCGCGCTTCACTGCCTACCGGCGAGCGGCCTGGCGCGAGCTGGAGCGCACGGCAGACGGAGTCGCGGCTTCCGCTCTCTGGCGCTACACCGCGGATGTCATCCACCTTGTCGACAACCCGATCGTGCGCGAGGCCTTCTTCCCGAGTGCGCAGCAGCAGCTGGCCGTCGGGCGCGCGCGCCCGGCGGATCGCGGCGCCATACTGCACATCGCGGAGACACACGACGGTTCCGCAGGCCGAGCGATGGCGGAACACTGGTGGAATGAGCTGCCGACCGCGTTCCACGTCGTGCATGACGCCGAGCAGCGCGTCGTCGGCTGCTACATCATGTTCGATGCGGCGACGGCGTCGACCGGGGCGCTGAGCACGGATCCGATGACCCGCGCATGGGCGGAGCACCTGTCGGGCGGAGGCGCGATCGAGCCGCGCAAGGCGCTGTTCCTGCGTCGCTGGCTCGGGCTGGAGGCCGGCGAGGCGCCCTCACCCGTTCAGGCCGCATGCTGGCTGGATGTCAAGCGCGCGTACCTCGAGCTCCGTCCATCGCTACAGCGCGTGTACCTCGCCGTGTCCGACCTCCGGCCGTTCGCGCCGGCCGCACAGGAGCTCGGCTTCGAGGTCGCCTGCGCTGACGCGAGCTTGCCGCACGCAACTGCCATGCTGGAGTTCGGACCGGGCTCGGTGGATGCGTGGTTGCGGCGGCTCGTGAGGAGGGAACTGCGCCTGCACGACACGGTCGAACTGGACGAGGCCACCCACGATCTGGTCGTGGACGGAACTCGCACGCCCCTCACGCAGCTCGAGTTTGGCGTGATGAGGGCGCTCGTGCGCGCCCGCGGAGGAGTCGTGGGCCGCGAGCTGCTGCTCGACGCGGCCTGGGGCCGGAAGCAGGACGCCGTTGGGAGCAATGTCGTGGACGTGGTCGTGCTGGCCCTGCGCAAGAAGCTCGGTACGCGAGCTGGGGCGCTGGCCACGGTACGGGGCAGCGGCTACCGCCTGCTGGCCTGACGCCCGTCGACCCGCGATCTCATCCGCCCCTCATGCAGCGGGTCTGCGCCGCGCCTAGGCTCGCACCCACGACCATGGCCTTCCACACCCACAACACCTCAATCCTCCCATGACGAAGAGCCTCTACGAACGCCTCGGCGGCGCCCCCAAGGTAGCTGCCATCGCCCGCGACATCGTCCAAGCCCACTTGGCCAACCCCCTGATCAAGACGCGCTTCGAGATCATCGACACGGCGAAGCTGGAAACCAACGTACGCACGTTCGTCGGCATGGGCACTGGCGGTCCTGAGACCTACGAGGGCCGCGATATGCCGACGGCGCACAAGGGCATGAACCTAGACGAGCGCGAGCTCGTCGCGGCCATCGACGATGTCCTGAAGGTACTTGACAAGCACGGAGTGGGCGAGGGCGAACGCCGCGAGATGCTGGCCATCCTCTACTCGCTCAAGGACGAGGTCCTGTACAAGTGACGCTCGGCCGCGCCTGCGGCACACGACCGCGCCCCCGTCCTGCGCTGCGCGCGCAGGACGGGGGCGCGGTCTTTGGCTCCAGCGGCGGCTAGAAGCGGTTCCAGAGGTATTGGTTGGTGACCTCGTGGTGGAACTGCACCTCGGCGGCCTTGACCATCGTGCCAAGCGCCTTGGGGCAGCGCTCCGCCTGCGCAAGCTTGAGCTCGGCGAACTTGTCGTGCACCCGCTCGCCGAACAGCTGGCGCATCCACTCGCTCTGCTTGTAGAGGCGGATGCTGTCGAAGATGTTGTCCGGCAGGAAGCGCGTGCGCGTGCGCTTCGCCTCGTCCTTCGCGTCGGCCTCGGGGCCCTCGAAGCCCGTGCGGAAGAGCGCGTACAGCGTCATGTAGATGTTGGTGTCCGGGCCGACCGAGCGGACCTCGATGCGCGCGCTCTTCTCGTTGCCGAGCGGGATGCGGATCATCGAGCCGCGGTCGACCGGCGAGACCTGGATCTGGTTGGGCGCCTCGAAGTGCGGATCGAGGCGGCGGTAGGCGTTGACGCTCGGGTTGAGCACGAGGCACAGGTCCGAGCCGGCGTTCAGGGTGCGGTCGATGAACTGCCACGCGAGCTTGGAGACGCCGTCCTGTCCCTTCTTGTCGTAGAACAGGTTGGTCTTGCCCTTGCCGACAGAGATGTTGGTGTGCGCGCCCGAGCCGTTGATGCCGACCACGGGCGTGGGGAGGAACGAGGCGGTCATCTCCATGCGCGCGGCGATCTGGCGGCAAAGCAGCTTGTAGAGCTGGAACTGGTCCGCGGCGATCAGGGCCTCGGCGTAGGAGAAGTTCATCTCGAACTGGCTCGGCGCGACCTCCGGGTGATCCTTCTCGTTGGTGAAGCCCATCGCGCGCTGGGCCTCGGCGGCGGCGTCGATGAACGTGCGCAGCGGGTCGGAGGGCAGCGAGTGGTAGTAGCCGCCGGTCGAGACGTACTCGAAGCGCCCGGTCTCGTGGAAGTGGCGCTCGGCGTCGCGGCCCTTGAACAGGAAGCCCTCGATCTCGTTGGCGGCGTAGCAGATTGAGCCGTCCTTCTCATAGCGCTCCGCGAGGTACTTCTTCAGGCAGCCGCGCAGGTCGCCCTCGTAGGTGCGGCCGTCGCGGCCGAAGACCTCGCCGAAGACCAGCACCTTGCCCGGACCGAACACGTCGGACGGCAGCCAGTAGAAGGCCGACCAGTCGATGCCGAGGCGCAGGTCGCTCTCCGCCTGCACCGAGAAGCCGCGGATCGAGCTGCCGTCGAAGGTCAGGTTGTCATAGCTCTTCAGCAGGAACTTCTTGTCGTAGTCGAGCATGTGCAACCGACCCTCGAGGTCCGTGAAGCACACGGTGACGGCCTTGATGCGCTTCTCGCTCTCGAGGTACTTGATGCGCTCCTTCTTGATTTTCTCGGGATCGACGCGGTCGATCCGCTGCGCCTTGGCCTCGAGGTTCATCACCTCCATCTGGTCGTAGGGGATCTGCAGGAAGGTGCGCAGGCTCGGGTCGGCGGTCATCGGGGATGCTCCTCGGGGGTGTTCCGCAGGGGTACTCGGGCGGTACGCGAGAGTCTAACGGATATCTATTTGGGCTTATCGGCGCATCGCGAAGGATAAAAACAGCACTACGGAGAATAATTGGTCGCTCTCGAAGATCAAGCGGGAGGCCAGCGGGTCGTATCGCCCGGCCGCCCTAAGTCCTTGCCCCAACAGGGCCGCGAGCCGTCCTAGCGCAGGGCGCCGAGCCCGGAGAGCTCCGTCGGGACCCCGGGCTCAAGGCGCCAGTCGAAATCGGCCGGATCGCGGAAGGCGGGCTCCATGTCGAGCACGCCGCTGCCCTCCCAGCCGCCGTGCACGCTCGAACGTCGCACCGTGAGCACCGTCTCCTGCGCCTGCGGCAGCACGGCGAAGGGCTGGCCCAGATTGTCCCACAGGAGTATGCCCTCGACGTCCACCCGGGCGCCGTTGTCCAGCGCGACGCCGCACGGCAAGCCGATGCGCGGCACGCAGCGATTGGCGACGAGCGTGCACTCGCGCAGCTCGACCTTCGCGCCGTCGACGTAGGCGACGCCGCCGGTGAGCTCGGCCTCGTTGCCGGCCACGAGGCAGCGCGACATCCGCAGCGCCGAGCCGGGCGCCACGTATAGGGCACCGCCGCGCGCGGTGTGCGTGATCTGGCCGTTGCGCCACAGCGCGCACGCATCGAGCTCGACCTCGACCGGACCCGAGATCGCCAGCGCGCCACCGAAGCTCATGCCGCGCTCCACGAGCAGCCGACCGCTGCCGCCCGTCAGCGTCACGCCCAGCAGGGCGACGCGACCGGGCTGCGCGTCTTGGGTCGTGGCGAACTGCACGTCGATGACGGCTGCGCCCAGTCCGCGCGCGTCGATCACGGTGCCGGCCGCGCCGAGATCGCCGACGAGCGTGACCGGTCGCCGCACGCGCAGCGCCTCGCGGTAGAGCCCCGCCTTCACGCGCACCACCGCGTCGACCGGCGCGACGTCGAGCGCGCGCTGGATCGTGGGCTGGTCCTCGGGAACGCGCACGATCTCCGCCGCGGTCGGCAGGGCAGGAACGCCGAGAGCTTCGAGCCCGCGCGGTAGCGTGAGCACGAGCCGCGCGCCACCATCCTCGGCGCGTGCGGCGAAGCTCGGCTCGACCCAGCGGAAGGCCCCCAGATCGCCCTCGATTCCGGCGAACTCCGGGCCGAGCGCCGCCGCGCGCGCCGGCGAGTCGCTCGCGAGGCGCCAGTCCGAGCCGGTCGCGTCGCGGAACGCGGGCGAGATGGTGCGAATGCCCTTGGCGACGGAGCCGCGCTCGACAAAGCAACGCTCGACCGTCGTCTGCACCGTCTCGCTGAAGGAACGGAAGCCGCCGATCTGCTCGCCGGAGTTGCCCCACAGGATCGAGTCGGCGACCTCGAGCACCGCGCCATTCGCGATGCCAATGCCGCCCTGCTGGCCGAGGAAGTTGCCGGAGTAGTTGTCGACGATCGTGCAGTGCTCGAAGCGCCCGAAGCTACCGTCGAGCATCGCGCCGCCGCCGCAGGCCCAGGCACCGTTGCCTACGATCAGGCAGCGCCGCACGAGCACGCGATTGCCGTCGCCGGAAACCATCAAGCCGCCGCCGAACGTCGAGCCTCCGCGGCCGTTGTCCCACATCGCGCAGTCCTCGATCGTGACGTCGAGCGTGCTGCCGAAGACGAGGATTCCACCGCCGTACCAGTCGCCATCGGGGTACGACGACGGCACGCTCAGACCGAGACCGCCAGTGACGCCGAGCCCGCGCAGCAGCAGGCGATGCGCCGGGTCCGCGGCGGGAGCGCCCTTCGCGCCGCACCACACGGTCGCCGCGCGCGCGCGACTGCCGTCGATCACCGTGCGCGCGGCGCCGGCCGTGCCGACGACCGCGATCGAGCGCGCGCCGAGCGTGAGATTCTCGCGGTACACGCCGGGGCCGACGAGCACCACGTCGCCCGAGCGCGCCCTCTCGAGCGCGTCGGAGATCGTGGGATGATCCTCGGGTACGCGCAGCCGCGCTCCCGGGAACGCTTCGAGCCCCTCGGGCAGGTCGGCATAGGTGCGGCCGAGGTCCTCGAGTCCCACGGGCGCGCCGAGGATGCGCCACGCACGCAGCGTCTGCATCGACTGGGAGCGCGTGCGCAGCTTCTCGACCTGGTGCGAGCCGAAGGCTTCGATCAGGGCCTCCTGCGCATAGTCGCGCACATCGACGACTCGCTCGCCGGACGGCGGCAGCGGGTCGCGAGTCCACGCGTAGGCCGCGAGGGCCGAGATGAGCGCGAAAGCGGCGAAACCCCATCGGCGCAGGCGCGGGCCGACAAGGAATGTGTCGAGCTCGGCCTTGAGAGCGTTCGCGCTCTCGTAGCGCTCGGCGGGCTCGCGCGCGAGCGCGCGCTCGACGATGCGCCGCAGCGCGGCCGGCATCGCGGGCGCGACCTCGGCGGGCGGACGGCGCCGTCCTTCGATCGCCGCGCGGCGCAGGTCTTCCCACGTGTCGCCCTCGAAGGGGCTCGCTCCGCTGCACATCCACAGGAGCAGGATGCCGAGCGCGTACACGTCCGAACGCTCCGTCGGGGCCTCGCCCGCGAGCACCTCGGGCGCCTCGAACACCGGCGATCCAAGCGTCCCGCCGCGCCGCAGGCCCTCCGCGCCCTTGAGGCGCGCGACCGAGAAGTCGAGCAGCACGGCGCGACCGCTCGACTCGAGCATCACGTTGTTCGGGTTGACGTCGCGGTGCAGGATGCCCGCCGCATGCACGGCCGCGAGCGCGCTGGCGATGTCGCGCGCGATGCGCGCCGCCTCATTGGGCGGGAGCACGCCCTCGGCCGCCAGAGCCTGCCGCAGGTTGCGGCCCTCGATGTATTCAAGTGCGATCAGCAGGCGCCCCTCGCTCGCCGCTGCCGACCAGACCGAGACCACGTTGGGGTGCTGGATGCGAGCGAGCGTGCGCGCCTCGCGCAGGAAGATGCGCTGCGCCGTCTCGTCATTCCAGCCCGAGTATACGACCTTGAGCGCGACGCGACGGCCGAGCGTGAGATCCTCGGCTTCGTAGACGGACGCGTGTACGCCGCTGCCGAGCACGCCGAACGTACGGAAACCGGCCTGAATCAGTTCCTCGAACTTCACGCGCGAGTCCGGTCGCGGCTCGGTTGCCGGCCGCGGAGTGCCGAGCAGACCGGCGAGTCGCTGGAGCGCGTCGCGCTGCGCCGGCGAGAGCGATTCGAGCTCCTGCGCGGGGAGCTGGGTCTCTCCGCTCAGCAATCGCTCGATCAGTCGCTCTCTCGACTCGGAGTCCTTATTCATGTTCGTCGGATCGACGCTTGCGGCGGGGTTGCGAGCTTCGCAAACTCTGGCCCGCGTTTCGTTGATTGTGCCGTCTGGACGCGTAGCTGCGAATGTTGCCTTCCCAAGAATTGCTTGCCGCCGCACGACGCGGCGACGCCGTGGCTGCCGAGGCGCTGTTCTCGAGCCTGTACGGGCCGCTCGATCGCTACCTCAGCGGACGGTTGCCCCGTGAAGTGCGCGCGCTCTGGGAAACCGGTGATTTCGTGCAGGAAGTGTGCGTGCGCGCCTGGAGTGGCATGGCGAGCTTCGACCGCGACTCTCCTGCGGCCTTCTGGGGCTACCTGCGCACAATCGCCCGCAATCTCGCGGTCGATGTCTGCCGCGTCGAGCTGCGACGCCGCCACGAACTGCGGGCCGAGGCCGAGCATCCGAGTCCCGCCGATCCCAACGGACGCGACATCGTCGAGTCGCTTGCGCGGCAGGAACTCTACGAACGCGCCCTCGGATCGCTCGACGAGCGCATGCGCGCGGCCTTGCTCCTGCGCATTGAGCTCAACGCGTCTTACGAGGAAGTGGCCGCCGAGCTCGGCGTCCCGTCCGCAGAGGCGGCCCGCAAGGCTCTGCGTCGCGCACTCGACGAAGTGGCACGGAAGATGGAAGCGGACGCGGAAGGTCCGCACTGAGCGCCGCGACGCGGTCGCGCCTCGGCCGGTCGCGCAGGCCTCCAAGATGGAGACCGATCGGGTCCGGCGGTGGAGATTTTGTCGGCGGCGAGTCCGTAGACCGCGAGAAGCAGCGAGTGCGTGACTCACGCGGGGAATAACGAACGGAGCCTCCAAGGCGGACGCGAATCTTCACGAGATCGCGCGCGACTAGAGGCCCTTGACGAGTTCCAGTTCGCAGATTCCGACCGGCTCGCCCTGCGCGCGCCCCTCGCACGACACGATGCGCACCTCGATCTCGCGCACGTTGAGCAGCTCGCCGAACGAGAGCCGGGCCTTGGCGTGCACCTCGCCCGGCATATCGACCGCGAAGGTCTGGGCCTTGTTGACGACCACTGCGACGCGCTGGGCGCGCGGCTCGGCAGCATTGGAGAGCCTCGCAAGCCCGTGGGATATCAGCAGTCCATCCGCGCGCGCTGGCCGCTCGAGCGTCACGCGCAGCCACGGGTTCGTGTCGTTGCGCGCGCAGCGCCAGCGCGACCCGCAGTTGCCGTCGACCGCGAGGTGCCCACCCTCGCCGCCCTCGACCGACGAGCTCTCGGCCTTCAGCTTCGCGCCGTAGAACAGGTTGCGCCCGCGGTCCGCCGCGTACAGGAGTCGCGCGGGATCCACCACGCCGTCGATCAGGACTGCGAGCTCCCCGGACTCGACCACCTCGACATTCGAGGAGCCTGCCGCCCGCAGGTGGACCTTGGCGGAGACGAGCCAGCGGCCGCGGCGATCGAACGAGTGCCGCAAGGCGAAGCGCTGCAGCTCGGAGCGACGCGCCGGAGTGCCTTGCACGGCACCCAAGAGCGCCGGAAGCGCATCCTTGTCGCCCTCGAGGCGCGCGAGGTACTCAACCTTGGCGACGTCGAGATCGGCGCCCTCGAGCGGCTTGAAGCGCATGTTCACTTCATCCGACAGCCCGCTCACCCACAGCGTGAGCGGCGTGTCGCCCGTCGCGCGCAGCTGCACGCTCGCCCTCGGGTCATCGCTCTCGAACACTCCGGCCTTCGACGTCTCGCCCGAGCCGCGCGCCGTCGCGCGCTTCAGGAACAGCAGCGCGAGGCACGTATCGAGGTACTGGTGATCGACGTAGCCCTCGGGATTCCACGAACCATCGTCATGCTGCGCGCGGACGAGGTAGGAAGCCCCGTCCCAGTACCAGTCGACCTCGCCGATCTTCTCGGTCGCCATCAGCGCGCCCACGCGCTCGAGGCCGTAGACCCAGAAGTAGTGGTGGCTCGTTCCGTGGCCCGGGTTGCCGGCCCACTCGAGGTGGTGCTCGAGCCAGTTCATGCCCAGCGCCTTCGCGGGCCCGAGCTTGCTCTTCACGGCTGCCTGCAGGCTCGAGGCGCCTTCCTGCTCCGCGATCGCGAGGCATGAGATGCCGCCGGTGGTCACGGACCCAAACACGTCACCGGCGATGTAGTAGCCGAAGCCTGCCATCTCGCGCTTGCCGCGGCCCGGCATCGGGCGCGGCTTCTCCTGGCAGCGCAGCACGCCACCGGCGAGCTTCGTCCACACGTTGGGGTCGATCTCGAGCCCGCTCTTCGACGCCGCGCGCAGGGCGAGTGCCGCATAGAGCGTGTTCGACATGTCGACCGGCAGCGTTGAGCCACCCGGATACTCGGGGTAGTCCCACAGGCCGCTCGTGGCCTGCGTGGCGATGAGCTCGGCGAGCAGTTCCTGCATGCGCTCGCGCGACTCCGCGTCCCCGCGCGCCTCGAGCGCGAGGATCGCGCAGGCGCGGGCGTACGTCGTGTCCATGGAGCGATGGTCCATGAGCGAGAGCGCCATGCGTACCGCCGGGTGGTCCTTCTTCACGCCGCACTTCATCAGCGTGTAGGCGACGTACACCGGATGGCCTGCACCCCAGTGATCCCAACAGCCCCACGAGCCGTCGACGAGCTGCTCGCGGATCAGGAACTGCACGCCGCGATCAATCGCCGCGTTGATCGCTTCCTGCGAGATGCGCGTGCGCGGCTGGATCTGGAACGCGAAGGCGCCACCGCCGTTGGTCACCTTGACGAGCAGGTGGTTCGCGCCGGGCTGGTACGCGAGCGTGAGTGCGTCGGAAGTCACGTTCATTCCACGCGGCACGTGCTTCTCGAGCACCACCTCGCCATTCAGCCACACCTTCACGCCGTCGTCGCTGCCGAGCGAGACCGGCACGCGCAGCTCGCGCTCGGCGTCGACGCGCCGGTAGAGGTACACGACCGCGTTGTCGACGTTGCCCTTGCGAGACGGCGGCGGCGGGCACAGCAGGTTGAGATCGAGCGCGCCAACATCGAGCGCGTTGCGGCCTTGATCGCCCACGAGCTTGTGCCACGCGACCGGCGCCTTGTCCATGCCGTCGTACTTCGCCGCGAGATCCAGCCCGTTGGCGCCGCCCTTCATCTGCGTCTTGAAATTGCGCTCGGGCGCGAGCACCGCCACAGTGCTGTTCTTCGCGAACTCGCCCTCGAAGCGACCAAGGACATGCCATGCGCCGTACTCCTGCGCACGCGCGAGCGTCGCAAGGAGCAGGCCAGAGAGCGCTGTGAGCAACGGAGTTCGCATCATCGCGGGATCGCTGTGCAAGGGGGTCGAACCTATTGTGTCACAGGAGCCCTCTCGGCGCGCGTCTCTCGTCCACGCGCCCGCTCTTAGGCTACAGCCATGCCCCACGCGCTGCTCCTCTTCGCTCTCGCGGCCATCTCTCAGAGCTCCCAGCCCCCGCGGGAACGCCCAGGCCGGGCGCTCGACGGCACCCTGCACCACCTCGGCAACGACCGCACGCCCGACTGGCCCGAGGCGCCGGTCGAGCCCGAGGGAACGACGCTCTCCATGCGCTTCGAGAGCGCCGCGAACGCGGGCGAGTGGATGCTCTACCTGCGCCAGCGCAGCATCGACACGATGTGGCGTCTGAAGCTGAATGGCGTCGAGTTCGCACGCCTGCGCAACGGCGGAGAGCTCGTCGAGCGCTGGTACGCGGTGCCCGCAGGCAGCGTGAAGGCTGGAGCCAACGTGCTCGAGATCCTGCCCGACACTCCGACCGACGACATCGTGGTCGGCGACCTGCGACTCGTCGAGCGCTCGGTCCGCGACGTGTTCAACCTCGAAACGGTGCGTGTCTCCGTGCGCGCGGGCGGCGAGCCCCTGCCGGCGCGCGTGACGTTCGTGGATGTGAATGGCCAGCGTCCGTCGCTCTTCTTCCCTCGGCCCGCGGCGACCGCAGTGCGCGATGGCGTGCTGTACCTCGACGGCGACGCCGAGATCGAGCTGCCGCGCGGGAGCTATCGCTCGTTCGCGACGCGCGGACCCTAGTGGAGCCTGTCCGAGGTCGAGCTCGCCGCGGCGCCCGGCGTGCGCACGGTCGCACACACGCTGGTGCGCGAGGTCGATACGCGCGGCTTCATCGGCTGCGACACGCACCTGCATACGCTGCAGTTCTCCGGGCACGGCGACGCGAGCGCGCTCGAGCGCCAAGTCACGCTCGCGGGCGAGGGTGTCGAGCTCGCGATCGCGACCGACCACAACCACAACATCGACTACGCGCCATTCCAGCGCGAGCTCGGGCTCTCGGAGTGGTACACGAGCGTCGTCGGCAACGAAGTGACGACGGACATCGGCCACTTCAACGCGTTTCCGCTGTCCCCGAACGATCCGGTGCCGCCGTTCCGCTCGCGCGACATCGTCACCATCGTCCACGGCATTCGCGCGCTCGGCGCGCAGGTCGTGATCCTGAACCACCCCCGCTGGCCCAGCGCCACGGACAGTCCCTTCGGCCACCACGGCCTCGACCGCCTGCTCGGTCGCTTCGATCCGCCGCTCGAGCTCCCCGTCGACGCCACGGAGATGCTCAACTCGACGACCGAGGAAAAGGATCCGCTCGGCCTGTTCCTCGACTGGTTCGCGCTGCTCAATCGCGGCGTGCGCATCTTCGCCGTCGGCTCCTCGGACTCGCACACCGTGGGCGAGCCCGCCGGGCAGGGTCGCACGTGCGTTCCGAGCGCGACGGAAGACGCCGCGCAGATCGACGTCACCGCCGCGTGCACCGCGATCCGCGAAGGGCGTACCTCGATCCGTCAGGGCCTGTTCGCGACCGCGCTCGTCGACGGCAGGCCGGCCATGGGGCTCACGTTCGATCGCTCGTCGGACATGACTCCGGTCGTGCTCGAGCTGCGCGTGCAGTCGAACGGCTGGCTCCGCGCGCGCAAGGCGACGGCCTACGTCAACGGTCGCGCCGCCGTGACGCGCTCGCTCGAGACCGAGGCCGGCCGACCGCTCGACACCACGCTCCGCTTCGAGCTGCCGCTCGCGGAGCGCAACGACGCGTGGGTCGTGTTCCTCGTCGAGGGTGACGGAGCCGCGACGCCCGCTTGGCCCATGGTCAACCCCTACACGCTGGCCGCGACGAATCCCGTGTTCGTCGATCGCGACGGCGGTGGCTACACGAGCCCCGGAGCCGCGGCGAGCGCGTTCGTGCCGAAGGCGACGCTCGACACGCTGCGAGTCCGCTTCTCGGAGATCGACAGTGCACACGCCGTGCAGCTTGCGGCGGCATGGCTCGCTACGGAGCGCCTGCGCGGCGTTCCGCACGTGATGGCGAAGGAGAAGCTCGTCGACTTGCTCGGCGAGCGAGGCCAAGGCGACGCGCAGCTCGCGGAGCTGCTCGCGCGCTGAGGCTCAGCGCAGCGCCATCGCCACGGCCCAAGCGACATAGCCGCACGACACGAGCGTGGGGAGAATCAGCACCGTCGCGAGCTTGCGCCTCGGCACTGGCTGCACGCGTCCGAGCGCGTCGAATCGCGGCGGCAACGGCAGCTCGTCGACGAGCTCGTGGCGCCGCGGCCGCCGATCATCGTACAGCACGCGCAGCCCGCGCTCGTCCTCGTAGAGCGCCTTCGCCGTCGTGTCCTTCTTGCCATGGATCTCTGCCCCACCGACGACGAAGGAGTAGGTGGCGCGGTGGTGATCCCGCCGCTTCCGCGTGCGGAGGAACTTGAGTTCCTGCGTGCAGGCCAGCGCGGCTCGACCGTTGGTGGCGAGCCCGAGAACGCGCAGGGCGCGCACGAGCGCGACGAGACACAGCACGAAGCCCATGAGCGGGAAGAGCAGGGACATCAACGCCGCGGGCCCGAACAGGTGCGAGCGCAGGCCGAGAATGCGCGCGAACTGCGGCTTGGCGAGCGGGAACTCGACCTCGACACGCGCGCCAACTTCCGGTGGCGCCACTGGGCCGTAGCTCGTGCCCGAGAGCATCGCGCCCTCGCGCTCGAACTCGAAGTCGATGCGCTGTACGGGCGTGCCATGTCGACGCTTGCCGCCGCCCTCCGTCGCGGACGTCGGCTCGACGTGCGTGATGCGCGCCGTCGCGAACTCGAGCTCGCCGTCATAGCGCCACAGCGATGCGACCTCCGTGTGCGGCAGCACGCCCCACAGCGGCACGAGCGCCATGAGCAGCAGGAGCAGCCCCGCTTGCATCAGTGGTTCGCCGAGCGGGGCACCGATCGAGTACGAGAGCGGCACCTCGCGTGGAGCCAGCGCGAGCTTCGGCCAGTCGCTGCGCTGCGCTCTCGGCAAGCTCACGGCGCCTGCGCGCAGCGGAAGCCCGTGTGAACGAGCCCCGTGTCGGGGCTCGACTTCATGCGCGCGCTCGGTCGGTAGCCGATGCAGTAGTTGTCGCTGCAGAGGAACGAGCCGCCCCGCGTGACGCGCTTGGGCGCGCTCGGCTCCTGCGGGTCGTGGCTGAACTCGGGGCCCTGCGGATCGAGCGCTTTCGCCAGTGTCTGTGCGTACGCGTCGGGCCGGTACCAGTCGCTGACCCACTCCCACGCGTTGCCCGACATGTCGTACAGTCCGAAGCCGTTGGGCGGGAACGACTTCACCGGCGCCGCGCCCTCGAAACCGTCCGCGACCGTGTTGGTCTCGGGGAAGCGCCCTTGCCAGATGTTCGCGAGTTCGCGGCCCTCGGGGTTCTTCTGCGCGCCCCAGACGTAGCGCTGTCCGTCCAGTCCGCCGCGCGCCGCGCGCTCCCACTCCGCTTCCGTCGGCAGGCGCTTTCCGGCCCACTTCGCATAGGTGACCGCGTCGAACCAGGACACCTGCACCACCGGCAGCGAATCGTGCTCGGGACCGATCGCGTTCACGCCATCGGGCTTGCGCCAGCTCGCGCCCGGTTGCCACTTCCACCACCAGCCGCTCTCCATCGTGCGATCGAGGGCGAGCCCGCCCGCGACGAGCAGCTCCGGCGGCGGCGGCGGCGTTCCCGGCGGCGCCTGCGCGAGGATCTCCTCGGCCGTCGGCGCGCGCTCGGCGGTCGTGACATGCCCCGTGGCTTCCACGAAGGCGCGGAACTGCGCGTTGGTGACCTCGGTGACGTCGAGGAAGAAGCCCGAGACGCGCACGCGATGGATCGGACGCTCGTCGGGGAGCCCGTCGCTCGAGCCCATGTCGAACTCGCCCGGCGGGATCCACACCATGCCGGTCGGAGCCTCGCGCGGCGGCGTGGCGACGTCGCCGCAAGCGGCGAGGAGCAGCGCGAGCGGAACGAGGTGTCTCACGCCAGTAGAGGCTAACGAACAGGACACGCAGCGTGAAACCGCTGAGAGATTACGGGACGCTGACAGTGCGGCGCAGGCCCGAATGTCATTCTGTGGCCGTCTTACCGCCCCGGAGTCCACGCCCCATGAACCTCAGTCGTCGCCAGCTGCTCCAGTACTCCTCCACCGCCGCGCTCCTCGGTGCCGGCAGCCTCGCCTGCCAGTCGACTGCAGACGCCGCCACACCGCGCAAGCTGCGCATCCTGATCCTCGGCGGCACCGGATTCCTCGGACCAGCGCTGGTCGAGGCCGCGCGTCCGCACGGCCACGAGCTCACGCTCTTCAATCGCGGCAAGACGAACCCCGGTCTGTTCCCGGAGCTCGAGAAGCTGCAGGGCGACCGCGATCCGCAGAAGGGCGATGGGATCAAGGCGCTCGCCAACCGCCAATGGGATGTCGTGTTCGACGACTGCGGCTACTACCCGCGGCACGTGAAGGCCTCGGCGGAGCTGCTCGCACCGAACGTCGCGCACTACGTCTACGTGAGCTCGATCTCCGCCTACGCGCGCAATGACATCGAGGGCATGGACGAGGAGGCCGAGTGCGGCACGATGCCCGATCCGACGCTCGAATCGATGGGGCCGCAGTACGAGTACTACGGACCGCTGAAGAAGCTGTGCGAGAAAGCGGCGGAGGAGGCGTTCCCCGATCGTGCGTCGATCGTGCGCCCCGGCTACATCGTCGGCCCCGGCGATCCCACGGATCGCTTCACGTACTGGCCCGCGCGCGCCGCGCAGGGTGGCGATTTCGCGGTTCCCGGCTCGCCGGAGGATCCGATCCAGATGATCGATGTGCGCGACCTCGCGGAGTGGATGGTGCACGTCGCCGAGACGCGCGCGTTCGGCCGCTTCAACGCCTGCGGCCCCGTGCCGAGCCCCGAGAGCTACCTGCGCTGGGGCGACGCGATCGCGGCCTGCGTCAAGTGCGCGGGCGGCAGCGCGACGCCGCGCTGGGTCCCGCTCGAAGTGCTCGCGAGCCACCAGCCCGCGGGCTTCCACATCTGGGCGCCCTACGACGGCGAGACGCGTGGCCTCCATCGCGCGAGCAACGCCCGCGCCGTCGCCGCCGGCCTGCGCTTCCGCGCCCTCGAGACCACGACCTGCGACACACTCGCGTGGTTCCAGTCGCTCCCGCCCGAGCGCCGCCAGCGCCTCTTCGCCGGCGCCGCCCGCATGCTCTCGCCCGAGAAGGAAGCCGAGCTGATCGCGGCCCTCAAGGCCTGAGCGAGCGGGCAAGACGAGGCCCGACACAGCAGCCGCGGCGCGCGTCCTCGTGACGCGTGCCGCGGCCGCCATGCCGTGCTACTCCAGCTAGGACTGGGAGCGCTCGAGCGTGATGATGTGTGCGCCGCCGACGGTCGCGTAGCGACGCGGCATGCACGTGAGCACGATCACCTGACAATGACGACCGGCATGCGCGATCGCGGCGCCCATGCGCTCGAGCCGTGCGTCATCGGTGTAGCCGAGCGTGTCGTCGAGGATGACCGGCGCGCCGCCCTGCTTCGACACGAGGATCGCGCACGCGAGGCGCGCGAGGATGCCGAGCTGCTCACGCGTGCCGCCCGACAGCTGCGCGAACGGAACCGTGACGTTGTCGAGAGTGCGATCCACGATGGCGAGCTCCTCGCTCACGTGCAGCGAGAGCGTGGGACCGAAGACCAGCCGACCGAGTCGCTCGATCTGATCTCGCAGCGGCGCCACGTAAGCCGAGCGAGCCTCCGCGCGCGCCGTGTCCAGCGTCTCATAGAGCAGCTTGGCGGCCGACGCTCGCGCGCGCTCCCGCTCGCACTGCCGCGCGAGCTGACCACTCTTCGCCGTGGCGGCGTCCAGCTTCTCGGCCAAGCCCTCTTCCCCCATGGCCTCGAGCTTGCCCTTCAGCTGGGACAGTCGCTGGCGCAGGTGCTGCAGGTTCTCTTGGGCACGGTTGGCCGCAGACTCGGCGTTTTCCGCGAGCGCCCGCGTCTCATCCGGCGATGCCGCCGACAAGGCCGCGCGCGCCAGTTTTTGCGCCGAGTCCGCGACGGCCAGCGACTGGCGCGCGGCCTCGACATCCGCTTCGAGTTGAGCGTCCGCACGTTCCGCGCGCGCCACTTCGAGCTTCTCGACAGCGACGTTTCGTTCGGCCTGCGCGGTCGCGAGCTTCTGCTGCAAGCCCGCGAGCGCGATCGCCTGCTCCTTGCTCGCTTCGCCGATGCGCTTGAGCTCGCCATCCGCCGTCTCGAGGACCGTGCACGCGTGCTCGAAGGCATCCTCCGCAGCCTTCTCGGCCCGCTTGGCGGCCGAGACGTCATCCGGGATCGGCTCACCAACCGCGCGGGTGGCCGGATAGTCGCGCACCTCGGACTCGAGACGCGCGATCTTCTCCCGCATGGAGACCTCGGTGAGGTCGCGGAGGTTCTCGCGCACGATCGAGTCGCTGTCCTTGCGAGTCTTGAGCGCGTCACGCTGCTCGTCGCGACGTCGCATCGCCGACTCCTCGTCGCCGACGCCAAGCCGTTCGAGGATGCGCTCGACCGCGCGCTCCGCCTCGGAGAGCTTCCGGCGCAGCTCGGCGGCACTGCCTGCGGTCCGCACCTCCAGACGGCCAAGCTCCGGAAGTTCGAGCGCGAGCTTTTCGCTGAAGCGCGCTTCGAGCGTGGAACCGGAGGCCACTTCCCGCTGCTCGCCGTCGAGCTCCACGCTCAGCTTGCGCTGCACTGCCAGCCGCAGGCTCGGACTCTCGGTCTTCAGCACCGCGTCGGCCTTCGCGACTTCCTCGCACGCGGCACGGAGCTGCCTGAGGTCCTCTTCTTGCACGCGCGGTCCCTCGAGCACCTGATCGGCGTGCGCAAGTTGCACCTGAGCGCGCTCCACTCGCTGCAGCCGTTCGCTCAGGATCGCCAGATCGTGCTCATTCTGGCGGAACCGGTGATCCTTGCGCACGAGCGTGAGTCGCGCTCCGGCTGCATCCCGCGCAGCCAGCGCTTCCGCGACCGCGCGAGCGGCCTGCTCCGACATGGCCGCATCGGAACTCCCAAGCGACCGCCCCCGTTCGACCTCGGCCTCGGCGTCGTCTTGCGCCCGCTGGCGCGCGACGACGTCCGTGCGCAACCCTGCACGCTTGCGCGCCTGTTCCTCCGAGATCCCAAGTTGCTTGCGCGCCGCGTCGAACTTCGCCTCCGCAGTCGCGACCGCGGAGTCGAGTCCCGCGAGCGCTAGGACCGCCCTGTGACGCTCCGCTGCGACCGCACGCAGGCGAGTCAGCTCCGGCTCGTCCGCTGTCAGCTGGCGCGCGAGCGACTCACTGCTCTCGATGTCCTTCCCAAGCTCCGTGAGCCGCTGTTGCAGCTCCAGCGCCTCTTGCGCGGCCGCGTCGCGCTCCTCGCCTCGCTGCCGGAAGTCCTTGCGCTCCGAGCCCGACTCCGTGAAGTACCGGAGCATTTCCGTCCGCGCGGCGTCATAGAGCGACTCGTCGCCCTCTGCGGCCTTCGCGAAGCCTGCTGCGGCATCGAGCGCCGCCGAGAGCCGCTTCTGCGCGCTCAAGTCGGGTGGAAGAAGCTCGGAACCCTGCTCGATTCGCAGGGCTTTCCACAGCTCCATGTCGACGGTCTCGCGGAGGATGTGCGAGACGCGCTCGTGCGCCTCGCGACCGCTTGCATTCTCGGGGCGCGGGCTCGTGATCGTGAGGTTCGTCTGGGGCTGGCGATGAAAGCGCTTCGAGTACGTGAACTTGTACGGACCGGCCTCGATGTCGGCCTCGACCTCGGCGCCCTCGTCGCGGTGCACGGGCTTGAGCGCGAGCACTTCCTGCTTCTTCGAGGTGTCGAGGTGCTCGATCAGCGCGTCGATCGCCATCGCGATCGAGGACTTCCCGATCTCGTTGTCACCCGCGACGATCGAGACACCCTCGCGCGGGAAGTGAACTTCGCGCTCGACGACGCCGCGGAAGTTGCGCAGCTTGATGCGGAGGATTCTCACGACGCCTCCTTCGTGAGCCGCAGCAGGAGAC
>SXGT01383250.1_pt1 | contig 19021 bp, 23 predicted proteins | sample 3176221 | NCBI WGS metagenome assembly SXGT01 (sample SAMN11356862, study PRJNA531348) | freshwater metagenome | isolation source: freshwater sample F1-120 | place: China: Fuxian Lake, Yuxi | collected 2017-12-25
GCCGCAGGGCTCGCCGGCGACGTCAGGGCCGGGCTCCACACGCACGTCGGCACCCATGCGTGCAAGCACGCTGAGCAGGCCGGTGCGGCCAGGGTTGAGATTGACACCGGTCACACGCACTTCCGGATCGCCGCGCAGTACACCCGCCACGATGGCGAAGGCGGCCGACGAGAAGTCGCCGGGCACGCGGATGTCGGGCAGTGACAACGAGTCAACGGGACCCAGAACGCCCACCATGCCGTCGCGCTCCAGCAGTTCAACGCCCGCCGCACGCAGCATGCGCTCAGTGTGATCCCGTGACGGCACCGGCTCGCGCACCCAGGTCTCGCCCTCGGCATTCAGCCCTGCCAGCAGCACGCAGCTCTTCACCTGTGCGCTCGCCACCGGTAGGTCGTGCACCACCCCGTGCAACGGGCGGCCGGTGCGCACCGCAAGCGGCGGCGTGCCGTCGTCGGTGGGCTCGATCACCGCGCCCATTGCGTGCAACGGGTCAACGATCCGGCGCATGGGACGACCACACAGCGACGCGTCGCCGTCAAGAATGGTTACGTCACCCGACTGCCCCACAAGGATTCCAGCCACCAGGCGCATGAGGGTGCCGGCGTTCATGCAGTCGATGACCGGTGGCGGGGTGAGCCCCCGCACGCCGCGCCCGGTGATGACCACGCGATCGTCGGACACGTCGCCCTGCACCTCTGCCCCAAGTGCGCGAACCGCCTGCAGGGTTGCATGGGTGTCTTCGGAGTCGAGCGGGTTCTCGACGGTCACCGCGCGGTCCGAAATGGCACCGAGCAGAAATGCCCGATGCGTGAGGGACTTGTCCGGGGGAACCGCCACGGAACCCGAGAGGGCGGCCGCCGGCCGGAAGTTCAGGGTGGTCATCTGCCGTAATCCTAGAGGTCCGGCAACAGCGCTACCCTCGGCCGCCTGTGAGTGCCATGCCCAATCTGCCAGTTGACGTCGTCGCCGACCTGGCATACATGCTCGCCCGGGCCGAGCGGAGCGGCACGATCAGCGGCGACGATGCCACCACCGCAGACCGATTGCTTGAGTCGCTGCGCGGCGACTGGCGCGATCTGGAGGGCGAGGCGCGCCAGTCGCTTGGTCGCATCGCCGCCCCCCTTCGCGCACGACGCGATGGCATGGGCGGGCGTATGCCGCCACGCGATGGCGGCGATCCGCGCCCGCTCCGCGACATCCTCGACATCCTTGGCGTGCCGTCGCTTCGTCCCGGGCAGGACCGCCCCATCCTCGCCGCGATGGCCGGTGCCGACAGCCTGGTGGTAATGCCCACCGGGTCTGGCAAGTCGCTGTGCTTTCAGGCTCCTGCCTTCTGTGGCGGTGGCCTCACCGTGGTGGTGAGCCCCCTCATCGCCCTCATCAGCGACCAGCACTCCCGCCTTGCTGCAGCCGGACTGCCCGTGGCCATGGTCACCAGCACCCAGTCGCCGGCAGAAACGCGTGCGGCCATCGACATGATCCGGCGGCGCGAGGCGCGACTGGTGCTGTGCGCGCCCGAGCGTTTTGTGCATGAGGCCTTCACTCAGGCCCTGCAGGCAAACCCCCTTGATGTGCTGGCGATTGATGAGGCCCACTGCGTGAGTGAGTGGGGGCACGACTTCCGCCCCGACTACCTGCGTCTGGCCGAGCTTCGCCAAGTGCTGAACCCACGATGCGTGATGGCGCTCACGGCCACTGCAACCCCCGAGGTGTCGGCCGAGATCACCTCGCGGCTGGGTCTCCGCGACCCGGTGACCGTGCGCACCGGGTTTGACCGCACCAACCTGAGCCTCGACGTCATCCCGCTTGAGGGCAAGGGTGCGGTGGCGCGCAAGTGGGCAGTGCTCATGGCCGGGCTCGAGGTGCAGGGCGGCACGCCGGCCATCGTGTACTGCGGCACCCGGAAGGCCACCGACGAGGTTGCCGAGGGGCTGCGGGCGCGCGGGCTGAATGCCGTTGGCTACCACGCGGGCATGGCCGGGCTTGCACGGCAGCAGGCGCAGGACGCCTTTATGTCGGGCCGGGCCGATGTCATCGCCGCCACCAACGCATTTGGCATGGGTATCGATCGATCCGACGTACGCGGCGTGTGGCACTGGTCAATCCCCACATCACTCGAGGGCTACTACCAAGAGGCCGGTCGCGCAGGGCGCGATGGCCTTCCGGGCAGGGCCGTGCTGCTGGCCATGCGTGCCGACCTCGGACGGCTCATCCGCTTTGCGCAGCAGGATCGCGGGCCCGGCGACTCCCGCATCGCCCGCGACCGCGCATGGACCGCCTACCGTGCCATCAACGGGTACATCGAGTCGCCCACATGCAGGCGGCGGGTCATCCTCGACCACTTCGGCGATACCTCCGCAGGCGCCGCCGAGGGCCGGTGCTGCGACGTGTGCGATCCGCTGCCGGCTAATGCCATTCCCGCCTCCGTGCCGGGTATCCGCAAGGCCCCGTCGGTGAATGAGCCCGACATGGACGGGGACGACTCCGCCATGTTTGAGCAACTGCGTAGGTGGCGGCGCGACCGGGCCGACGGCAAGCCCGCATACACCGTGTGCACCGATGCCGCCCTCAGGTCGATCGCCGTGCGCCGCCCGCGTAACGAGGACCAGTTGCTCGAGGTGAAGGGCGTGGGCCCCGCATTTGTGGAGCGCCACGCGGAGAGTCTGTTTGACGTGCTGATGGATGCCGCGTGACGGCCTTCACGGTGCAGGGCGACGGAGTGACGCTGCATGGCGATGACGACGGCGAGGGTGCGCCCATCCTGCTGCTGCACGGCCTTTCGGCCACCCGGCGTTACGTGCTGCATGGATCCACGGCGCTGGTGCGCGACGGCTGGCGGCTGATCGCCTACGACTCGCGCGGCCATGGTGAGTCGGATGCCGCGCCATCGCCCGATGCATACGACTACGCCACGATGGTGCAGGACGCCGTGCGGGTGATGGACGACCGCGACGTACCGCGTGCCGCAGTGGTGGGAATGTCGATGGGCGCGGCCGTGGGCGCCGCACTTGCGCTTACACACCCCGAACGCGTGCGGGCGCTCATTGCCATCACGCCCGCCCACCTCGGCACCCCCACGCTCGATCCCGATAAGTGGAACCGCCTTGCAGATGGGCTGCTGCAGGGCGGCGCCGACGGGTTCGTGGATGCCTACGGAGATCCCGGAGTCGACCCAAAGAGCCTCGAACTCATCCGCACGGTCATGCGCCAGCGACTCAACCGCCACGCGCATCCGGCCGCCGTGGCCGACTGCCTCAGGTGCACCCCCGCTGGCGCTGCCTTTCACGGCGAGGACGCCCTGCGCCAGATCACCTGCCCCACGCTGGTCATGGGCAGCCGCGACCGGCTCGACCCCGAGCACCCCATACGCATCGCCGAGCGCTGGGTCGAGATCATCCCGGGCGCGGAGTTCCTTGTCGAAGATGATGGCGAGAGCCCGCTGGCCTGGCGAGGCGGATCGCTCAGCCGCGAGATCGCGGCCTTCCTGGCGGGGTGACTTATTTATTCAGGGCCGACGCTGGGCGCGCCCCCGCCCGGGTGCCGCACCACGCCATGCGCTGAACGAGGCCACGCTGCCCGTGCCGGGACGCCTGAGCCACGGCCAGGGGTGCACCTGCACGGGGGCGATTACCGCGGCCCGCGTTCGCCACCCGGGCACTGGCGTGTAGGTGGCCGCCAGCCGACTTCCGGCGAGCACGGCCACCGGGTCGCCGCGGTGCACCTGCACCGGCCTGCGCATCGAGAGGTCGGCGAGGCACTCGGCGATGAACACCAGCCGGCTGGCGCTCGGTCGCAAACTCGTGAGATACCCCTGGTCGAACACGAACACCGCAGGCAGGTCCGGGTTCGCGGCGAGCGCCGGGTCGTCGTCACCCATCGACTCCGCGGTTATCCAGACCCCCTCCGGATGCCCACTGCCCTCGGGCGCCAGCGGCCCCGCCGTGGAATCCGGATCGGGGTCGCGCCTCAGTAGGGGCGACGGCTCGACCGGCGGTGGGACATCGTCAGGTGGCCACGCGGCGATGGGGCACGCGCGGGCCAGTTCACACGAGTCGCACACACCCGGCGCCCGGCGCTCAACCTGCCCCTTTGCGAACCCGTAGCGCCGCCCGGTGGCCGTGCCGGTCGTCCACTGCCACCCCAGCGCATTGGCCGCGCGTGATCCGTCGAGCAACCGTCGGCGCATCCACAGCTCGCCGTCCTGCCATCGCAGGCCGTGCCGCACAGCCCACTGCGACGCCAGCCACATGCGCGACTGGTTCACCATCCAGCCATCGCGCTCCAGCTCGCCCACCACCAGGTCGAGGCAGGCCATTCGGGGGTCGAGGGCCCGGGCAGGGTCCGACCCCTTCGACGGGGGCGGACCGGCCCTGAGCGGCCTGCCGATCGCCTGCCTTAGCCGTGCGTACACGTGGCGTGCGTACTCCTGCCACATCAGCTCATCGCGGAAGCGATCGACGTCGCGGGCCGGGCCGCCATCCACATGGGCCCATGCCCGGGGCAGGGTGATGAGTCCGTGGCGAATCCACGGCGAGAGGCCCGACGCGCCGCGCGCGGACACCGGCCACACCTCGCTGCGCCGGGACGCGTACCCACGCACCGCGAAGGTGTCGAGCGCGGCGTCGGCCGCGGTCTGGCCACCGCGGAAGCGCTTCGAGGGCGCAACCGCGCCCATGAAGAGGCCGCTCAGGTGCGCGCCCACCCACTGGGCCTCGGCCCCCGGTTCGGGCAGCGGCAGGCCGCTCACGGCACGGGCAGCGCGCGCTCGAACACGATGCGGTCCTCACCCGGCCCGAGGAATCCCTCGACCAGCGGCCCATCGAAGCCCAGCGCCCGGTGGAACGCGATGGATCCCTCCCGCTGCGGAGCGGCCAGCGCCCGTATGCGCGTGCAGCCGCTGCCCATCGCCCGTCGGCCGAACTCGCGATAGAGCGCAGCCCCCACTCCCTGACCTCGCAGCGCCGGGTCAACCGCGTGCAGGTGCACATAGGCCAAATCGGGCTCGGAGAGGCTCACCATGCCGAGCAGAAAGCCGGCGGGCGATCCGTCGGCACGGGCGATCCACACACCACCCGGCCCCAGCTGGTCGAAGAACAGCCGGTGCAGCGTGAGCCCGACCGGATGCCCGAACCATGCCTCCGCGACCGCCCGGGCAGCGACGAAGTCGTCACCGTTGAGCGGCCGCGGAGGCAGCAGGTCCGTATCAGCCGAGACGTGCCACCCCGATGGGGCACGGAACGCCCGTGCCACCCAGGCCGCAGTACCCGTTGGGGTTCTTGGCCAGGTACTGCTGGTGGTACGCCTCGGCGTAGTAGAACGGACCGCCAATGGCGATCTCCGTGGTGATACCCCCCATACCCAGCGCGTCGAGCGCCTCCTGGAACATGTCGCGCGACGCCTCGGCCTTCACCTTCTGCGCCTCGTCAACGCAGTAGATGGCAGACCGGTACTGGGTGCCAACGTCATTGCCCTGCGCCATGCCCTGCGTGGGGTCGTGCCCCTCCCAGAACGTGCGGAGCATCTCGCCATATGAGTTCTCGGCGGGGTCGTACACCGCCAGCACCACCTCGGTGTGGCCCGTGCGACCGCTGCACACCTCTTCGTATGTGGGGTGCGGCGTGTAGCCGCCTGCGTAGCCGACCGCGGTGGTCCACACGCCCGCGTGCTGCCAGTACACGCGCTCCGCGCCCCAGAAGCAGCCCATTCCCACCACGATGGTCTCGAAGCCGTCGGGAAATGGCGAGATGAGCGCGTTGCCAAGCACCTCGTGCGCGACGGGGACGCGTATTGACTCGGCGTGGCCGGGCAGAGCGTCCTGCTCGGGTACCAAATCCATCTTGGAGGAGTTCCAGAACGGCATGTGGCTCCTTTCGCTGCCCCGGGAGGGGCGGTCGTCAGGGTCGGGCGATCACACGGTAGCCGCGCTCGCCCACAAGAGCAGCCGCCTTCCGTGCCGACTCCTCGCCATCCACCACGATGGTGAGTGTGCCCGCGGGCTGGCCGGCAACCGCCGGCACCAGGTCGAGGTCTTCGATGTTGATGTGTGCGTGCCCGAGCGCTGTGGCGATCTCCGACAGCACGCCGGGTCGATTGGGTACCTCCACCACCACCCGGGTGCTCTTGCCACCGGCGGAATCATCCACCGCCATCAGGCGCTCGCGGCCCTCGGCGGCACTGGCGAAGAAGGTCTGAAGCCATTCGCGGTCTTCGCCCCGTAGGGCCTCCTCAACCTCAAGCAATTCGGTGCGGTGATTTCGCACCTCGGCCAGTACGGCGTCGCGGTTGGCGAGAAGGATGTCTGTCCAGAGCGCCGGGTTGGCGCCGGCCACCCGGGTGAGGTCGCGGAATGACGGACCTGCTGAGCGCAGCGCTTCACGCCCCTGGGGCGCAGTGTCGGCGGCCTGGCGGATGAGCGCCGACGCGATGACGTGCGGAAGGTGCGACACCAGCGCCATGAGGTGGTCGTGCACCTCGGCATCCACGGCCACGGGCGTTGCGCCCACCGACGACACCATGCCGTGCACACGCTGCAGCAGGTCGGGGCGGGTTTCTTCGGTGGGAGTGAGAAACCACGTGGCGCCGTCAAAGAGGCCCTCACGGGCGTGACCGACGCCTGTCCGCTCGCCTCCAGCCACCGGATGGCCGCCGCAGAAACGCGCCCGCTCCTCGGGCGTGAGTGCCGCGAGCACCTGACTCTTGGCTGACCCCACATCGGTCACCACCGCGTCGGAATCAGCCACGGCCAGCACGCGGCGCACGACCTCCGTGATGTCCCCCACCGGAGCACACACCACGATGATCGATGCGCCCGTGACGGCCTCGGTCAGGTCATCGCCACCGGCTGAAATGGCACCACACTCGGTGGCACGGGCGATAACCCCGTCGCCGGGGTCAACACCGCGCACATCCGTTACGCCAGCACGGCCCATGAGGGCGAGCCCGAGGGACCCCCCGATGAGGCCGACGCCGACGAGGGCGACCGGGCCCGGAAGCCCGGTCGTCGCCATCAGACCGCGGCGGGGACGGGCTCGCCGCCCGCCATCACCAGGCCCATGAGGTCAACCACGCGCTTCACATCGGCAACCCATGCCGTGAATACCTCGGCGCGGATCTGCTGCGGGCCGTCGCACAGGGCGTGCTCGGGCTCGGGGTGCACCTCGACGATCAGTCCATCGGCACCCGCTGCAACTGCTGCGCGGGCCATGGGCAGGATGAAGTCGCGGCGGCCCATCGCGTGCGATGGGTCAACGATCACTGGGAGCGCTGAGAGGTTCTTTGCCACCGGAATGGCTGAGAGATCGAGTGTCGAGCGCGTTGCGGTCTCGAACGTGCGGATGCCGCGCTCGCACAGGATGATGCGCTCGTTGCCCTCCTTGGCGATGTACTCGGCCGAGAGGAGCCACTCCTCGATGGTGTTTGCCAGGCCGCGCTTAAGGAGGATGGCCTTGTCGGTGCGGCCGATCTCCTTCATCAAGTCGAAGGTCTGCATGTTGCGGGCACCCACCTGAATGACGTCGGCCACCTCCAGCACGTCCTCGAGCTGGCGCACGTCCATGAGCTCGGTGACGATGGGCAGGCCGGTCTCCGCACGGGCCTCCGCGAGGATCTCAAGCGCCGGCGTGCCGAGCCCCTGGAAGGTGTAAGGCGAGGTGCGCGGCTTGTAGGCGCCACCGCGCAGCATGCAGGCACCGGCTGCCTTCACAACGCGCGCGGTCTCGAGGGTCTGCTCGCGGGTCTCAACGGTGCACGGACCGGCGATGAGGCCGAAGGAGCCCCCGCCCACCTGGCGGCCGTCAACCACCACAGGCAGGTCGCCGTGACGGAACTCGCGCGACACCAACTTGTACGGCTTGAGGATGGGCACCACGCGCTCCACACCCTCTTCGCCCTCAAGGTTGAGCTGGGCGACGATCTCGCGGTCGTCACCGATGGCACCGATGACGGTGACGAACTCCCCGCGCGACACGTGGGCCTGGGCCCCGGCGGCGACGACGCGATCGACCACGGACTGAATCTGTCCGTCGCTCGCGCTTTGCTTCATCACGATCATCATGGCTGCGGGTTGTTCCTCGTTCGGTGTCTAGACAGGGACGACGGCGCCGAGTGCGGAGAGAAATGCATCGTTCTCCGCGGGCGCGCCGATGGTGATGCGAAGCGTGCCGGGGCACCCCAGCGCGGAGCCGTTACGCACAATGATCCCACGCTTCAGAAGATCCTCGTGCAAGGCGTCGGCGTCCATACCGTTGCCCGGCGGCTCCATGAGGATAAAGTTGCCGTGGCTCGGGGTAAAGGGCACGGCCATTTTCGTGAGTGCATCTGCAACACGACAACGCTCCGCAATGGCCTCGTCAACCCGCTGCTGAATGGCCGCAGGGTGCTTGAGACTCTCGAGCGCGGCAACCTGGGCAAGCTCATTGGTGTTGAACGGCTGGCGCACCGCGTCGAGGGCACGCACCCACGACTGCGAGCCAACTCCGTACCCGATGCGAAGACCACACAGGCCATACGCCTTGCTGAAGGTTCGCGTTACCAGCAGGTTGGGGCGGGTGCGTGCCAGCACCGAGACGCGCCCGCGATCGGGCTTGTCCACAAAGTCGTAGTAGGCCTCATCCACCAACACGGCAAGGTCGTTGGGAACCGCGTCGAGGAATGCCTCAATCTGGTCGGCCGAGCGGTACACGCCGGTGGGGTTGTTGGGGTTGCAGATGATGGCGAGCCGCGTGCGCTCGTCCACGGCAGCGGCCATTGCTGGCAGGTCGTGGCCGCCATCGGCGGCAAGCGGCACGGCAAGGGCATCGGCCCCCGTCGCCGCAGCTAGGTGCGGGTACATGGCAAATGACGGTTCGGCGTAGATGATTGTGGTGTCGGGCTCCAGCAAGGCCTCACCGGCGTGCACGATGATCTCGCAGGAGCCATTGCCCACAGCCACCTGATCCACGTCCACCGCGTGGCGATCGGCGATGGCGGCCCGCAGGTCGCGCGCAGCGCCATCTGGGTACCGGTTGAGGTGGGCCGACGCGTTGGCGATAACCGCCTCAACCTCTGGCAACGGCGGGAACGGGCTCTCATTCGACGCCAGTTTCACCACCGAATCGAGGCCGTACGCGGCCATGACCTCGGCCATCGTGAGCCCCGGCTCGTAGTGCGGAATACCCGCGATTCTGTTGGAGGTGCGAATCGGCATCGGGCGGCATGATCGCACGGTGTCGGGGCATGGCGCGGGTGCCACGGCCGGGGGCACCGGTAACCTGCACCTCGTGCCCGCACTCGATTCCAGCGCGGCCCTCACCCAGCAGGTCGAGATCGACCTCTTCCAGGGCCCGTTCGACCTGCTGCTCACCCTGCTGCTGCGGGATGAGGTCGACCTTCTTGAGCTTCCACTGGCCGATCTGGTGGAGGAGTCAGTCACCACCGACACCGACGAGCGGTGGGATCTTGACGCCTCCAGCCAGCTTGTACTGCTGCTCGCCGCGATGGCCGACCTCAAGGGCCGGCGCATGCTGGGCGAAGAGGTGGAGGACGAGCCCGGCCCCGACGCCATGCGCGAGGCGCTCTCCGCCCGCTTGGTGGCCTACGCCCCATTTCAGCGTGCCGCACACTGGCTTGCTGAGCGCCTGCGCGCCGCGCAGGGTCCCCGTTACCGACGGGTGCCACCCGGTACCGCCGCCCCCGTACCCGAACGTGACGACCCGGCGCGCCTTCGTGCCGCCATGGACAAGATGGTGGAGGCACCGCCCGTCCCGTCGCTCGACCATATGGGCGTGGCCCGACGCCCGCTGCCCGAACTTCTTGGGCGGCTTCGTGAATCGATCGCCCGCCTGCGCGAGGTGTCGTTCGAATCCATGGTGGTCGACTGCGATCGTCTGGAGGAGGCCCTTACGCTGCTCGCTGCGCTTGAACTGGTGCGCCGCGGCGAGGCCGAGCTGCGCCAGGACGTGCCATTTGGCGACATCCTCATCACGGGCGTGAGATGACCGAGCTCGCCCGCGCAATTGAGGCCCTGCTGTTTATCGCGCCCGAGCCACTCGATCAGCCAACGCTGATGGAGATCACCGACGAGTCGCCCGCCGAGGTCAATCGCGCGCTCGATGAACTGCGTGAGCGCCATGCCGAGAGCACGGGGCTTGAACTTGCCGAGGTGGCCGGGGGCTGGGCGCTTCGCACCCGTGCCGATCTGGCGCCCATCTGCGACCGTCTGCGTGCCCGGCCGCGCGAGGATCGCCTGTCGCCCGCCGCGCTCGAGACCCTGGCGGTCGTCGCATATCTGGAGCCCGTGACCCGTCGCGAAATCGGCCGCCTGCGCGGTGTGGATGTCGATTCCACCGTCACCAGCCTTCTGGACCGCGGATTGATTGAGGAGGGCGACCGCGCCCAGCCCAGCGGGCCCGCGCGCTACCAGACCACCACCCATTTTCTTGAACGATTCGGGCTCGCGCGGCGCGGCGACCTGCCCACGCTTGAGCGGTTTGAGCTCACGGGGCCCGAGGCGCAGGCAATACGTGCCCGCCTGCAGCAGGCCGAGCTCATCGCGGAGGCTGAGACCGGTGAGCCCTGAGGGCATGAGGGTGCACCGCGCCCTTGCCCAGGCCGGGGTGGCCAGCAGGCGTGCGGCCGAGCTGTTGGTGGCCGAAGGGCGTGTGACAGTAAATGGCGAGGTGGCCCACGTGGGCCAGGTGGTGCAGAGCACCGACCGCCTGACGGTGGACGGCAATCCCGTGAACCCCGAGCCCATCCACACTTACATGCTCAACAAGCCCATGGGAATGGTGTCAACGGCGTACGACCCTGAGGGCCGGCCCACGGTGCTCGACCCCATGCCCAACGACGTGCGCCTGTACCCCGTCGGGCGGCTCGACATCGACACCACGGGCCTGCTCCTCATCACCAACGACGGTGATCTGGCCCACCAGTTGATGCACCCCAGTTCGAAGGTGCCCAAGATCTACGAGGCCATGGTGGCCGGTCGGGTATCAGCGGCTGGCGTACGGCAACTGCGTGATGGCATTGAACTTGAGGACGGCATGACCCAGCCGGCAATGGTGGAGATTCTCGACCGGCAGGCGCCCGGCTGCACATGGCTGAGCATCGAGATCACCGAGGGCCGCAACCGTCAGGTGCGCCGCATGTGCGACGTGATTGACCACCCGGTCCGCAAGCTTGCGCGCACCCGGTACGGTGGCCTTGGTCTGGGCAAGTTGCGGCGCGGCGAATTCCGCTCGCTGGCCTCGACGGAGATCACCAAGCTTGAGCAGATCGCAGGAGTTACCCGATGAGCGACCGAGTGCGTGCCATCCGTGGCGCAACCACCGTGCCCCGCGACGACGCCGATGAGGTGCTGTCGGCAACCGCCGAGCTGCTTGACGATGCGATTGCCGCGAATGGACTGACACCCGACGACATGGTGTCCATCATCTTTACGGCCACCAACGACATCTCGTCGCAGTTCCCGGCAGTGGCCGCGCGCAACATGGGGCTCGCGACGGTACCCCTCATCTGTGCCCGCGAGATCCCCGTGGAGGGATCGCTGCCGCTCTGCATACGCCTGATGATCCATGCATATATGCCTGCAGAGCGCGCTGTTTCGCACTCATACCTGCGCGAGGCTGTGCGGCTGAGGGATGATCTGGTAACAAATGACCTTTCCCGTCAGAAAACCTGATATGGTGTGGGCAATTATTACTGGTTTCCTCCCCCAAGAAAGTGAGATGAAATGAGTCGTCCCGGTCAAGTTTTTTCGGCCATAGTCGGTTGCGCCGCATTGATCGCCACTGGAGTCGGCGTGTCGGCGTCTTCAGCGCAGCCGTATCCTTCCTCGCCCCCAACTTGTGGACCTGGTCAGCAGCCCACCCCATCAGTTCCGTGTACGATCCCCTCGGGGCAGGGTGGCGGTCAGCCTCAGCAGGGTGGCGGTCAGCCTCAGCAGGGTGGCGGTCAGCCTCAGCAGGGTGGCGGTCAGCCTCAGCAGGGTGGCGGTCAGCCTCAGCAGGGTGGCGGTCAGCCTCAGCAGGGTGGCGGTCAGATGATGCCCACCATGCCCGACTGCGCTCCCGGGACCTTCCCATCACCGCAGAATCCCTGCAAGGGTGGCTCGCCAGGGGGAACGGAGGGTATGAAGCCCTGCGCTGAAGGCGTGAACCCCACCCCTGAGGCTCCGTGCCGCCCGGGTGGCACCAACCCCCAGTTTCAGCAGCGACCGCCGGACGAGGCCATGAAGAAGTTGCTCACCCTCAACGTCGAGATCGATGGTTCGGGTGAAGATGCCGGCAGTTTCGATGCCACGCTCACGAAGATCGTGAAGGGTCTCCGCGCATCCAAGCGTGCCGAGTTCAGTGAGCAGATGGAGGGCGAGTCGTTCGTCATCGGCACCAAGAGCGGCACCCAGTGCTTCGCCGACAAGAAGTCCGACCCTGACGCCCTCGCTGACCCAGTGTCGTGCACCACGCTGAGCGACGCCGTTGACAACTTCGCCAGCACCGTGAACGCGACGGTGCAGGTGCGCATGAAGTTTGACTCTGCGTCGTTCACGCCCACCTTCACGGCCACCAAGATCGTGATCAAGGGCAAGAGCAAGATCTAGCTCAGGCCAGATCAATGTGATTCATGCGCTGGGCGCCCTTCGCGGCGCCCAGCGCACTTTTCAGTCGTCGAGCGGTGGCTTCTGGCGGCGAGTGCGCTTCTTTGCCGCCGTCTTCTCACGAGAGTCCCGACGCCGCCGCATGGCAGATGCCGTGGGGCGCGACGCGATGCGCCGTGGGTCCTCCTGCATGGCCCCCAGCAGCAGGGCGACCAGCGTGTCGATGGCTCGCTCGCGGTTTCTGCGCTGATGCCGCTCACGCCGCGACACCACGCGCACCCAGTCGTCGGCAGTCACGCGGGTGGCAAGTCGCGTTCTGATGAGTTCGCGCTTGCGTGGGCCAACGGGAAGCGCCTCAACCGGGACGCGCACCTCCACCTGCGTGGAGACAGCGTTCACGTTCTGCCCTCCCGGCCCCCCCGACTTGGCGAACAGCAGCTTGCCGTGCCGGGCGATGGCCTGGCGCAGACGGGCCTCGAGCGCAGCGGTGCCGCTCACTTCGGGCTCACGCCAGGAGGCGCCTCGGCCGCCAGGGCATCCTTCGCGGCCTTCCCCACCAGCGGGATGCCCGGCGCGCCCTCCGGTGCGTCCTGATACGGCCCACCCACCAGAGGCACCATGCCCGACACATGCCACATGATCCGGTCGGTGGCACGGCGGTTGCGACCCGCACGCGGCGACTCCCGTATGTCGTCCATGGGCACGGGCTCGCCGAAGCGGATGCGCACCGGGCCCTTCAACATCTGGCTGTCCCAGATGGCGGCAGGAATGACGGTGACATCGGGCCTGGTCGCGAAGTACCCGGCACCCACGAACCCGGGCGCCATATGGCCCGTGCGGGTGACACCGCCCTCGGGGAATATGAGCAGGGTCTCGCCACGGGCCAGCAGGTCGCGGCCGATACGCACGGCCCACACGTCGGGTGAGGCGCGGCGAACAGGAAACCCGCCAATGCGCGAGAGCCAGGCATCAAGCGGGCGCGAGTTGAACAGCTCCTGCTTGCCCATGGTCCATATGGGGCGTGGCAGGGCGGCGATTGCCACCAGCAGGGGGTCGGCGAAGGCCACGTGATTACAGGCGATGAGCACAGGCCCCTCAGCAGGCATGTGATCCTTGCCAGTCACCCGCATACGCAGCGGCCCATACGACAGTGCGGAGAGCACCGCCTTGCTCGGGTGCCATACCGCGCGGCTCACCGTGGGAGTGCGTCGTGGGCGGGCGACGTCGCTCACTCCCCCTCCCCCCACGCAGTGACGATGACCTGACGCGATCCGCCGTGGTCGCGGTGCTCGAGCAGGTAGATGCCCTGCCATGTCCCAAGCGCGGCCCGACCGCCAGCCACCGGAATCATGAGCGACGGCCCCGCGATGATCGATTTAACGTGCGCGGGCATGTCGTCGGGCCCCTCGTGCACGTGGGTCCAGTAGGGCGCGCCTTCGGGCACGGCATCGTTGAGCCAGCCCTCAAGATCAACCCGCACGTCGGGGCTCGCGTTCTCGTTCAGCGCCAGCGACGCGGAGGTGTGGCGGAGAAAGACATTCATCATTCCCACACGCATATCGCCGAGATCCGGGACCGCGGAAAGCACCTCGCGGGTGACCAGATGCACTCCACGCGGCCGGGGGTCGAGCCCGATCGCGTGCTGGATCCACATTCGGCGCGGGCCGCCTAGAGGCCCATGGCGGCCGTGGCCTCGGCCATGATGGGCCCGGCGATTGCCCGGGCGCGCTCAGCGCCCTCTTCGAGGATGGCCTCAAGCCGGGCCGGGTGCTGAATCAACTCTTCCCGCTTCTCGCGGATGGGACGGATGGCGTCCTTCACCCGGGTCGCGAGTGCCCGCTTGTCGTCAACGCAGCCGAGGGTGGCGTTGGTGCAGGCGACGAAGATCTCGTCCATATCCGCAGGCGCGGCGCCAAACAACTTGTGCCATGCGTACACGTTGCATATCTCAGGATTGCCCGGGTCGTCACGCTTGATGCGCTGCGGATCGGTGACCATCCCCATCACCAACTTGTCGATCTCTTCATCGGTGCTGGCCAGGGTGATGGCGTTGCCGTAGCTCTTGCTCATCTTGCGGCCGTCGGGACCCACCAGCAGCGGGGCCTCGCTGATGATTGCCTCCATCTCGGGGAACACCGGGCCGTACAGGTGGTTGAAGCGCCGCACCACCTCGCGCGACAGTTCCAGATGCGGCAGCTGGTCCTGCCCCACCGGCACCTTGGTGGCCTTGTACAGAATGATGTCGGCGGTCTGCAACAGCGGGTAGCCCAGAAAGCCGTAGGTGAGCAGGTGCTCGCCCAGTTCGTCGATCTGCCCCTTGTAGGTGGGCACGCGCTCAAGCCACGACAGCGGCGTGATCATGCCGAGCAGCACCGCGAGCTCTGCATGCTGGGGCACATCACTCTGGCGAAAGATGATGCTGCGCTCGGGGTCAACCCCACAGGCAATCCAGTCGGCAACCATCTCGATGCCGCTGTCGTGAATGCCCTTGACGTCTTCGTAGCCCGTGGTGAGCGCATGCAGGTCGGCGACTGAGTAGATGCACTCGTACTCGTCCTGCAGCCGCACCCAGTTGCCCAGCGCACCCAGAAGGTGGCCAATGTGCAGCTGCCCCGTGGGGCGCATGCCACTGAACAGGCGAGGGCGGGTTGCGGTGGTACTCACGGCGCGGGAGTGTAGACGCGCGGGCCGGGGGGAACCGGGGCGGTCAGTAGCGTGCCGCACGTGAGTACGTCACCGCCACCCCCCCCACCCCGGCCATCTGGCCCCGTCACAATGGCCGGCCCCCGCTGGCGCTGGAATGCCCGGGGTGCCTGGTGGCGCATTGTGGTTCCCCTCGCGGCCGTGATGGCCGGCCTGGGCGCGGCCATCGGGTGCGTGGTGGCCGTGCGTGCCCTGGGCGCAAGCCAGGACGCCAGCAGCGCCGTGGGTGTGGCGGTGGGGAGCGCGGGCATCCTGCTGGTGGGCCTTGTGGTGCTGCGCGCCGTGCAGCCCGCCCAGCGGCGCCTGATGCTTGCGAGCCAAGGGCGTGTGGGGCCGTCCCTTGCCATTGGCCTCGGCATCGGTGCGGCCATCGTGGTGGGGTCGGCCATCATCATCGGCACGGGCGCCAGCCTTGACGGTGACGCCAAGGAACGGCTCGAAGAGGTGCAGATGACGCTCGGCGGCGTGTGGTGGCAAACCGTACTCATCGTGTTTGCCCTCATCGTTCTGGCACCGCTCGGCGAGGAGATCCTGTTCCGCGCACTCGAGCTTCGCGGACTTGTGCGCCTCATCCCCTTCGCTGTTGCCGCGCCCATCTCAGGCCTGCTGTTTACCGCAGCCCATTACGACGCCTGGGTGGCGTGGCCACGCACCCTCGCGCTGGTGGCCACCGGGTGGGCCCTTGCGTGGCTTTACCGCTGGCGCGGCATTCCGGCAACCATCGCCGCTCACGCAACGGTGAATACCGTCGCTGCAGTTGCTCTGATTTTGCAGAGTTGACCCGAATTGTGGCGTATGCCATTCAGGACGCTGTGAACCGCGGCGATCAGGTGGCGCTGGAGCAGGCCATCACGGCCCCCATGGCGGTGTCCCGAATGGATGCCGACGAGGCAGCGCCCAGTCCCAACGGTGGCGCCGAGGTGCGCGCTCGCATCGTGGCATGAGCCGAAGCAGAGGCGGCACGATCGCGCGCGTCAATCGGCGCGCTGCGTCACCCATGGGCGGGACCTCGCTTCATACGTGCGGCACATGCCCAAGAAGTACCGAGAGGTTCGCGCCGCACTCATCGCCGCGGGCTGGGAAAAAGTTTTCCGAGTCGGGATCGCACGAGACATGGAGAGGGCCCAGAGGGCACGGCCGCGTGATTGTTGCCGGGAAGAACTTCGATACCGTCCCCGGAGGAATTCTGGCGTCCATTCGACGCAACACCGGACTGGAGGACCTGCGATGAGCGAGTACCTCGTCATCTATGAAACCGCCGAAGACGGGGCATCGGGTGCGTGGCTCCCGGAAATCGACGGCGTGGTTGCGCTTGGCAAGACCCGCGACGAGGTGGAGAGCTGCATGCGCGAGGCGCTCGCGGCGTTCGCCGAATACGAGCGCGAGGAGGGCCGGGAACTCCCGCCGCCGCACAACTACGCCGGGTACGCCTCGGCTCCGTAGAAAACGCGCGAGGGCGGCCCGAAGGCGGCATACGCCGCATCAGCTCTAGAAGCGGTCAGCGCTCACGCGCGGCCCGATCTAGTCCTCGCCCTGTGCCTTGGTGAAGCCGTCCTCGCCATCGAAGCGCTGCAGCTTCTCGACGTGGGCCCACATGTGCTCGGCAGCCACGGCCTGCAGGAGGTCGATCAGGTGGGCGTCATTCAGCTCGGCGGCGTCGTCGCGCAGCATGAATCGGGCGCGCCAGGCGTCGACGGTGTCGGTCATCACGTCGTTCGGCGGGTACAGCATGGTGCCGCGCGAGTCGACCATCTTCAGGTAGAGGTCGCGGCCCTCGCAGATGCGCTCCATGCTCTGGCCGATGCAGATCTTGTCGCTGGCCGACTCGATGAAGATGTCCACGCCGCATACCTGACGGGTCTTCACCTTGACGAAGTCAGGGGCGGCTCCGAGCTGCGGCAGCTTGATCGGCTTGTACTCGCGGATCTTCCAGTCCGTCGGCTTCTTACCGAGGTTCTTGATGATCTCGTTGGTGTAGCCGGTGGTTCCGCCCTGACGCTCGTCGCCAACGACGTCGCGGGTCATGACCTTGCCCTCCTCGAGGGTGGTGATGACGGCGTTCTCGATGAGGGCAGCTTCTTCGAACATGTCCAGGTGACGCAGCATCATGACGCCGGAGAGGATCATGGCGGTGGGGTTGATGACGTCCTTGCCGGCGTACTTCGGCGCGGAGCCGTGCACTGCCTCGGCAATAAACACCTCGTTCCCGATGTTGGCCGACGGCGCGAAGCCCAGACCACCAATGAGGGCGGACGACAGGTCGGAGAGGATGTCGCCGTTCATGTTGGTGGTTACCAGCACGCTGTACTGCTCGGGGAGCTTGACGAGTTGGTGGGCGGCGTTGTCGACGATGACGTGCCACGACTCGATGTCGTCGTACTCGAGAGAGACCTCCTCGAACACGCTCTTCAACGTGCCCTCGGTCATCTTCATGATGTTGGCCTTCGACATGGCGACGACGCTCTCGCGGCCCTCGGCGCGGGCGAGTTCGAACGCTAGGCGCACGATCTTCTCGGTGCCCTTACGCGAGATGAGCTTGAGGCCCTGCGCAACACCCGGCGTGAGCATGTATTCGATGCCGGCGTAGAGGTCCTCGACGTTCTCGCGCACAACCACCAGGTCGATGCCGCGGCCCGAGTACGGGGTCTTCACACCCGGGTACTCACGGGCGGGGCGGATGTTGCCGTAGGTCTCGAACAACTTGCGAAGCGTCACGTTGGCGCTCTTCTCACCGTAACCAACCGGGGTACCGAGCGGGCCCTTCATCACCACGCGCGTCTTGCGGATCGACTCGATGGTGTCCTGACGCACACCAGATGCCTGACCCTCAAGGAACACACGCTCACCGGCGTGGCGCTCTTCCCACTCAATCGGCGCGCCAGTGGCCTCGATAATGCGGATGGTGGAATCCACGACCTCCGGCCCGATGCCATCACCCGGAATCAGGGTGACCAACGTTTTGCCGGACTCGGTTACGTGAAAGTTGCTCAAAATCTGCCTCTCGTCGACATGCTGCGGCGCCGATGCGCACCTCTCCTGCCCGGACCGGCCTCAAACCCGTCCGAAACCCAATGAAGAATACCCCGCTCGCGCCACGGTTGCCCGCTGATCGGTTATTCTTAAAACGCACGTCGCACTGGGGGCGTGCCCGGCTACCGTGCCGGGCGTGTCAACCCTCGATCACGTGGTGTGGGGCGTGCCCTCCATCGCCCCCGTCGCTGAGCGCCTGCTGGCCGATCATGGCCTGATCACACTGAGCGGTGGCGTGCACCCCGCGTGGGGCACGCAGAACGCCATCGTGCCGATGTCGGGGGCGTATCTGGAACTGGTGGAGGTATGCGACCCAGAGGCGCCCATGGTGGGGTTTACCCAGGCCGTGGCACGTGCGGCAGCAGACGGCGGGCGCCTGTGCCTGTGGTGCGTGCGCACGGGCGACATTGAGGACGACACCGCACCGCGGGGCCTGCATGTGACGCCCGGCGAGCGCGACAACCCTGATGGATCGATCATCACGTGGCAGGTGGCCGGCATGGCAGAGGCGTGCGCCAATCCGGCCGAGCCATTCATCATCCAGTGGGACGACGACAGCACAATGCCGGGGTCGCTCGCAGTGGATCACCCCGCGGGCAGGGCGCAAATCGTCGACCTCGAGGTGCAGCCCGATGGCCCGAGGTCACTGCGCATCTCCTGCCCGCAGGGCGAGTTCACCCTGCCATAGCCCTAGTCGCTGTGAGGGAACCCCAC
>SXGT01421630.1_pt1 | contig 19019 bp, 16 predicted proteins | sample 3176221 | NCBI WGS metagenome assembly SXGT01 (sample SAMN11356862, study PRJNA531348) | freshwater metagenome | isolation source: freshwater sample F1-120 | place: China: Fuxian Lake, Yuxi | collected 2017-12-25
CTCAATGAACTCCTCGTCAGAGGCACAATTGCCCATGTCTCGCTCGGAGTCCGAATAGATGTAGAGCGAACTGAACGGCGGCGAATGAACGCTGATGTGAACGGAGTTATCAGGCAGTGCCTTAACGACTTCACAGCAGTCACCGTGATAGAGTGTCCAGTTTTCAGCTGCTGCTTGGTCAATGCACGTTGGCATAGATCGATCCTTCATTTTGAGTTGTGAGCCAGCCAGGGACGCGGCTTTCCTTTGGTGTTTCGTACGGTCGAAGTGGCCGCTTGCCGTAGAGCTCTTCGAGCATGCCTTCGCTCATGGCCGACGCCATCGCAGACACCATCTCTTGATGCTGCCGAGACTTTCGCTGCAGCGTGTCGACGATCGAAGCCTCTGCATCCGATGCGATCAGATGAACATTGACGGGATACTCTTGACCGAATCGCCACATGCGACGAATTGACTGATACCAACGCTCGAAGCTAAAGCCTGCAAAGTAAGTTGTGTTGTGGCAGTGCTGCCAGTTGAGGCCAAACCCGCCGATCTCTGGCTTAGTGATGATCACTCGATGTGTTCCGTCGGCGAATCCGAGAAGGGCAGCCTCTTTGCGGTGTTCCGGAGTTGAGCCGCGGACCTCAACGCAATCCGGAATGACCTTTTTGAGTGCGTCCGCTTCGTAGTCGGTATCAACCCAGATCGCCCATTGCTCTTTGTTGTTGACGAGATCAGCGACGATGCTGGCTTTTTCGACGAGGGCACGTCGTTTTTCTTTGTGGATCTCTGTGGCTGAGACTCGATTGCCAGGATCGAACAGGTGACCTTTGGGCGGCGTGCCCGGCGTGACGAAATGCGTCTGGACTCGAAGCTCAGGCAGGTCGTAACCATCATCGTCACCACCGATATCAGATGGCTTTGAAATGCAGACTGCCCAACTGGCCACCCATCGCCAGAAATCTTTGGTGGCATGTTTCGACAGCCTGTAACCGCCAGCCTTCATGGTGTCGTTGATAAACCAGCGAGAGAGCATTTCATTTGATCGCATGATGCCGAGGAATTCGGCGTGATTGCCCAGTTCCATGATGTCGTTGGGTGACGGCGTTGCAGTGCAGGCCAGCTTGAACGGGAATGACTCGAAAGCCGAACAGAGTCGCTGCTTTATCTTGCCGGTGAAGTTCTTCAGGATCGACGATTCATCCAACGCAACGCCGCCGTAGATCGACAGGTTGAGCTTGTGAATCGCGTCGTAATTGACGATCTGAATCGACGGCTTGCCCGACTGGCCATCCTTCCGGACGTTAATCATTGGCGTGTCGATCTCGAACCGCGACGCCTCATTACAGGTCTGCGACGCGACGGCAATCGGGCAAAGGATCAGAACAGGTTTTCCGGTGTGTTTGACGACGGCGTCAGCCCATGAGAGCTGCATGATCGTCTTGCCGAGGCCGCAATCAGCGAACAGAGCAGAGCGGCCCTTGCGCAATGAAAAGCGTGCAATATCTGACTGCCAGTTGTAGAGATTGGCGTTCAGTTCATCGGCAGGTACGTCGAAGCCTTGCGACTCGTGACGGACGTGCTTTCGTTGGATGAAGGATTGGTATTCGGTCATCGATTAGTAGCCTTCTCTGCCTTCTGTCTCTCGATGATCGCGTCGTATTCGACATCCGAAACACGCTCAATCGATGAGTGACCCTTGAATTCGTCGATAGTGCCCATGTAGATCCGGCCAAAGTGACACGCAACGATTGGCGTGTTAAATCGCATGGTTAATCCAACGAACGTTATTGATTCGATGCCCAGCATTTTGCAGAGTCTGTGCGGCTTGATGTCGCTCAGCTTTTCCATCTGATGAGCAAGTTCCTTGCTCGCTTTGGTTCTTTTGTGAGGTACGTAGAACGGATGGCCATCGGCAGTATCTTTCGCCAGCTTCAATCGCTCGTCTGGAGGCAGATCAGGAACCGGCAATTTGATAAAGCTCATTCCCGTGAAGCGATCGCCCTTGTGGACCACATCAGTCTTTCGACGTGCCCCGAGGAGACTTTTCACAAGCTTGTCTCTTTCATCATGAATCTTTTGACGATCAGCGAGGAACTGCTTGCAATACACTTCGGTCTCACTGCCTTCTTTGGCTATCCAGAACTTCATGCCTGCACCTCCGTTGGTTTCTTCGTCTCGCGAATTCGCTCCACCAGGAACGTCTTTCGATCCTTGAGACTGATGCGTTTACACTGTCGGTCGATGGCGGTTTTCTTGCCGATCGTGAAGCAACCCAGCTCGGCCCGGCTGATCGTCGTGTACCACCACTCGCGAGAACTCACGCGATCGGCACCGTACGAATCGTCTGCCATAATGAACACGTACTTCCATTGGCTTCCCTGTGAGCTGTGGCCAGTGACTGCATAGGCCAGATCCCACAACCCCAGCGAGCCGGCTTCGCCGTCGCTATTCGCTCGAAATGGAATTCGTACGCTGCGTACCGGCGATTCCATGGTGATGATGAGGTGCTTCTTCGAGGCTTGCGTGATGCGTCCGATTTCGCCCTTGGCGACTCGCTCGCTGTATTCGGTCTGCTTGGCTCCGCACTCCTGGCAGTGAGCCTCGCAGGTCGGATGCCCGCACATCTCGCACTTGCCGACGACCAGCTGAAATGAACTATTGAGCTTGCAGATCACTTTGTCATTGAGACGGAAGCCGGTTTCGCCGATGACTTCGCCGCCCGGATTGAGATATCCCTGCAGATACTTATTGAGTTCTTTGCGGCTGGCGACCGTCTTTTCATTGACGGTACAGATCACCTGGCAGTCCCACACTGGATTAACCGATTGTGGAGTCTTGTTGAGTAGCTGCGTCAGGCGAGCGACGCCAGCTTCGGACGTAGGGCATTCGATGTGGCAAAGGTTCTCGCCAGCTGACGGATCGAATCGCGTTGATGGCGAGAATGTGCCATCCGTGCGAATCTCTTTGCAGGCCTGAACGATGCGACCAGCATTGCGTTTGACTTCGGTCAGTTCGCCTTGAGGCAGGCCAGCGGAAAGCATGTCGCGGAGAACGGCACCATGACCAACCGGAGGCAATTGATACGGATCGCCGATGAACAGGACATGTGAGCCAACGGGAATCAGTCGCAGCAGCTCAGCCGTCAGATCAGTGTCGTCCATCGACGATTCATCAAGGACGTAGTAGTCATAAGGCAGCTGGCCGAATTCATCAGCTTGAAACAACAGGCTGTGAATCGTCGTCGCCTTGAGAGGCAGGCCGTAACCCTGCAGAGCTTGCGTGAGCCGTACGGCTGCTTTTCCCGTTGGAGCTGCACAAGCGATGCGATGGCCACCAACCTCGCGACAGAGGGCCTGCATAACAGCAGCGGCCGTGAATGTCTTCCCGGTCCCCGGTGTTCCTAGCAACAACCCAACATGAGAGCTGAGTGCCAAAGCGAGAGTTTCTCGTTGGTGGTCCGTCAGGCTGACGAGCGACGACAGATCTGGCCATTGAGGAGCAGGCAACGAATTCAGTTCGTCGATACGTTCAGCGATCACAGCTTCGTTGTCGGCCGCCAATGACTCCGCAATCCAGACGACGCCGTTCTCGTCTTTTCGCTTGGCGAGATATCCGGCCTTGATGCCGAGCATCATTGCCAGCATCGGACGGGCGTTTGTGCCGCCGACTTTCTTTTTGATCATTTCGCCAAGGACGCTGGCACGAAACCAGGTGTGCCCGCTGCCGTCGTTCTTGATCGCATCGAGCAGGCAGAATAGCTGACGCTTGAGTTTGTGCGGTGAGTGCTTCAAGTCGAGATAAAGTCGATCGACGCGAGCGAACCCGGCCGATTTGACCTTATTGACCAGAAGTGAGAATGGATTGCGGCGAATGATCTTGGCGGCATCGAGGCCGAATCGGCGATGCTTTAATAGTGTCTCGATGATCGATTTCGAGAAGCCGCGGCCGGCCATCAACTCGGTCAGCTGGATTCGCGTCTCTTCCATGCGTTGGTTGGCCAGCAACGCGTGCTGAGCAAGTTTGGCAACCTCAATTGTCAAACCAGAAACTTCGTTGGCCACTTTGCCGGGATCTTCGCGAAGGACTTGGCATGTATCCTGCCCGTAGGTCTCGAAAAGTTTATTGGCCAACGAAGTCCCGATCCCGTGACAATATCGGCAGAGGTAGGCGACGACGGACGAGCGAGTCAGCGGTTCGAGCTGAGTAAACTGCTTGAACCAGAACTGCTTGTTGCCGCGGTACTCCGACCAGCTGCCGACGAACTTGTAAGACAGGCCAAGCATCAGATCGTCATGAGGATCAGGCCCCTTGACGACAGCGGGAAACGAGAGCGTGCCGTCTTTGATGCGGATCTCTGCAATAACGACCCGATCGTCGTCTTCGCCGAACGCGTGTTTGACTCGCACGAATTCGCCAACGATCTCTTGATGTTTTCCCGCCATGTCTGCCCCAGGGTGAGAAGGTGAATAAAGTGAAATGAAAACGCGATTAAGCTGCCTGTGTGTTCTCAGGCTTGAGCTGCCAAGTGCGTCCGAGGACCGTAATTTCTTTGGGAATCAGGTCGTCTGGCATCTCGGTTGGATAGATGCCACGGGCTACGCGTTGGTCGCGAGTGATGAGCTTTTTGCGTTCAAGGGCCTTCAGGTGGCAGACGACGCCGTTGGGCGAACTGATATTGAATCGCGTGCCGATCTCCCGCACGGTTGGCGGCGACATGCCTCTCGCGACGCGATTGCAGATGTATTCGAGAATCTCGCCTTGTCGTTTCGTGACTGGTCGAGAGAGTTTTTGAAGTGTGGCTTCGTTGGTTCGTATGATGTCGATCATTCCATTGCCCCTTTCGTTGAAAGCCGCCCCCGCTCTGAGGTGACTGAGTGAAGATCAGCACAACAACGCGTCATGCTTAGCGAAATAGTGGGAGTAGGATTCGAACCTACGACCTCATGGTTATGAGCCATGTGAGCTGCCAGACTGCTCTATCCCACGTTAAAACGGCCGGTGGAGAGTTCCGATCGGAGCTACCCGAACGCGAACAACTCGAAGCGAATTTCACCGGCCAGTTGACGTTCCGGATTCGAACCGGACTTCGTGGATTGGGCCATGAACCCGTCACGCGTGCACCGCTACACCAACGTCAGCCGGGGCGTCTCATGTGTATCCGAGCAGCCCTGACAATCTACGGCTATCGATTAGAGATCTGCGTAATCGTCGTCGCCGCCTTTTGCTGCAGCCGCCGTCGTTGCAGCAGGCTTTGCAGCTGCTGGTGCCGTGCGTCGCGTCGCTGGAGGCTGCTGCTTGCCTGGCGTCGGCTTGTCAGCCTGTCGCATTGCTGGTGAGGCACCTGAACCGGCAGGCTGGTTTGCCACGTTGGCAGGCTTAGTCACTCCGTAAAGCTTGGCGGATTCCCAATTCTTCGGAACATGAGCAAATCGACTGTCGGCGAGGTGGTACATTCCCTTGTTGAATGGGAATCGGTAGACGGTTTTCGTGGGGTCGCGATTGTCCTTCTCGGCCTTGACATCACCAAGGAATTGACGCTTCAGAAGTCTCTGTTCCAATGTTGAAATCTCGATGCGAGTCGTGCCCGTCGCGGTGTCAACAATCTGAGTCTGGCCTTCAATTTCCTTGCGTTCGCAAACGCCGACGGCCAGGAGGAATCTCAGAAGAGACTCTTTGGTGTATGCCGTGACGATGTGCTCTTTGCTGGTGATTGGAACGTAGTAGACAAATACCGAGCCAGCTGGGGACTGTCCGTCGACGCTTTCAAGGACCGTACAGACAACCTGGATATCCTTGCTGACCATTTCCCCTTTGTCGTTAATCCCTTCGAAGCGAGCTTTTGTTGACTCGATCTCGAAGTGATACATCCCTTCGCGGTTAACCAGTGGATTGCTATCGAGGTTTGCGACGTCGACATCGGCCGAGTCGATCAGATTGTCGAAGTCGACCGCGGCACCCCCGAAATCGCCTGTGCCAAAGTCATCGCCTGTTCCAAAATCGTTACTCATGCTGCCCCTAACCTTTCATGGATAGATAAGAATTCGTTGCTTGTGTGTGCCCAGGTGGACGGATAGCCGAGAGTGTCGATACCGGCTCGCGTCACCTCGGCCTCGCCATGACGCAAAACCAGTGGCCTGAGTGGTTCAGGCCAGATTGTCAGTTTTTTGGCGCAGACTCCGTTGCTTCTGGAGCTACCTCGAATGGCGGCGTGTTGTCGTCGCCTTTGCCAGTGATGCCCGCGTTGTCGAGCTTGTTCATGAAGTCTTGGCGAGCCTCTTCTGTCTTGACCTTGACCTCGAAATCAGCCAGCAGCCATTCTTTGTTGTCGCGAGAGAGTGACGCGATGTTCGCTGCTCCCATGCCAGTGACGCGACTCTTGACGTAGGCAGGTTCCAACTTCGCCAGTCGTGCCGCGTTTTTTATAGCTGCGACCAGTTCGTCGTCGGTCATCTGTTTAGGTGGCTCAGCAGGCTTTTGTGGAGGTGGCGACGGCGTTGGCTTAGTAGTCGTGACAACCGTTGCGGCTGTTTTCTCGGCAACTGGAGCTGTAGCCTGAGGGACTGGAGTGCTCACCGGAGTTGATTCAACTGATCCAACGAACTCGGCCGTCTCTTCTGGCAAGTAGCAGCCACCAAGACCTTCTGGCCAGCAGATTCGCAAGGCTTTCGAAGTCAGTCGAGCACGAAGCATCGCACCGGGATCTTTTGACCAATTGGAGTCGGCATCAAAACTGACTCGCAGCCGCTTGGCGTCTTCGATAGTGAAGTTGGCATCCAGCTTCGTTCCGCCATCTGGAGGACAGAATTTTGCCTTGGCTTCTTTCCCATCGTCACCGAGTTTTTCCCACTTGATGTCTCCGCCTGCAGCCCTGAACGCGGCTCGCATCGCTTCTGCAGACATTGATTTCTTGCCCTTGATGACGTGGTATCTTTCGAGCCAGTCGTTCGGCGTGATACCTTTCTTGAGGCATTCGAGTGCCAGCAAAAACCCTTGAGCTTCGTTGGCAGCCCCAAACTTCTGCGACTGATGAATCGCTTTGCCCCAAGTGACGGCAACCTTGGTCATCATTCCAACGTCAATGACAGGTTTCGAACGATCCTTTTCAGTGAAGTCGATCTGCTGCTCTGATGGAAACTCAGAGAAGTCAGTCGCCGCCGTGATGTCTTCGATAGTCTCAGTGGTCATTGCTTTTATTCCTTGGGCGGTTTCATGTTGGCAAGGCCGGACGGGCCAATAACATTTCTGAGGTGCTGCAAAACTTGGTCAGCGTCGCTATCTTCCCAGGCTTTCTTGATCATTGATCTCCATCGCGTGGGAAATGCAGCTCGATAAAAGTTGATTCGTTTCCTCATGTCTGGACTGACCGAGCACTCAGTGTTGTGACTACGGATCGAATCTGTGGACTCCTTCAGTGACGCCTTCCCGGCTCCAGATATTTCCTTGAGGCACCAGCAACATCTAGGCATTCGCCCCTCCCTTAGAACCAGTAGCCGTTGAGCAGCGAATACAGCTCACGAAGAATCCAGACGTCGCTGGCGACATACTCACGCAGCTTTTCTGGATCATTGAGGTACAGCTCCAGCACTTGCGAACCGTCGATCTCGCCAGCCGGAACGTCGATGCCGAGCAGTCGGGCCTGATCCTTCATCTTGCCTGGCTGCTTGCCGCTGGAGCCTTTAGGGAATCGACGCTGATAGAGGTCGATCACCTGCGTGTTGTTGTACGGACTGAGGTTGATTTTGCAGGTCGGGGGAACACCAAGCAGAATCGAGCGAGTCATGATGACCGGCAAATCGAATTGCAGGATGTTGTAGCCGACGATCACGTTGGCGGTTTCGAACTTCTTCCAGAGTGCTCCCAGGATCGCTCGCTCCTGATCCTCGTGGTTGATCAGCCGAGTCTTGATTTCATCGGAGCCGTTGGCCAGACCGAGGGCAGCAATGCGGCAGTATTCCGGCGTGCACGACAACAGCTTGCGACGATCCTCACCTGCATTGCGTATCTTGTCGATCTGCGACTCGCAATCGTCGAAAAGCTCCATGACGCCTTTACGCGACTTACCCGCTGACTCCGCCTGCCGTGCTCCCGCGAACCAAGCAGGCGACGGATTTTTACCGACGAGCAAGGACTTGAGAGCGGGAACGGTGTTAGCTCCAATCTCCTCGGCAGTCGGTAGATCTTTGTCTGGAGTGGCGTCACCCAAGACTGGAAGAGCTTCCAGGTCAAACCGTTCAATCCGTGAGTCGTCAGGGATCGTTTCAAGGTCAAAAAAGACGATCGATACTTTATTCGAAACACTATTCTCGACATGGGTCTCTGACACATCTTGCCCCTTATGTTGTGTCATTTGGATACTTGTTTCTCAGCCGCTTCCGGCCGAACGATTCGAATCTCTTGCGGTGCGTCAAAACCAATACGGGCCGTCCCAGTACGAGACGTCGAGGTATCGATTAGCGTGACCTCTACAATCACTTGGCCCGCCTTGATGACCATGTCTTCCGTGGCTATCAACACTGCCTGCTGATTCACCTTCCGTCCTAGAACTAACATCGTGCGTCCTTTCACGCGTTTCGCATCGTCGCTCCAACGCTCCCAGCGTCAGTCCTGCGAGAATACTGATTAGTGTCGTCACCAAGAAATAACCACAAATGTAGATTGCAATCATCGCGACTATCACTCCGTATTGGAAAAGCCCATCCGTGGGCAGGGTCTCTTCCGTGATCAGTTAGCCAGCCGCGAGTGCGTTGAATGCGTCGACGTCGAGTTGTCGGCCGAACTTCACTGGCTGATTCGTTGGCTTGGGCGAGGGAACATTGATCTCGGCTGGCATCGCGACTTTGAGGCCAGTTAGTTCGCAGGGATCGACGCCCAGCATCTTGCACCATTTGCGATAGCGGCCGGTCGTCACGTTACAGATCCGCTTGCAGGCCAGCTGCATCGAGACGCCTTGGTATCGCATCGCTGACTTGATAGCTGTGACGCGTCGCTCAATCTCGTCATTGGATGGCGGGAAACTCGGCTTGCGATTGAACGGTTTTCGCATGACGTAGTAGTCGACTGGCGGTGCATCGTGCGGCATTCCTGGCTGAACAGGATCGAAGCGAGATCGCCCGCCTGTTCGCGTTGGTTTGTTTGGTTCATCAGGAGTTGAGATGATGAGAAGTGCCATACCTGCCCCGGTCTGCATGGATTCCGATTGAAGTAAGTGAAACTAATGACTTTTTGACTTGCTGGATTTTGGCTGCTTAGCTGAGACGCAGGCCTCGAAGCCATCTTCACGGAGCCGCCTCGCGTAACCCTCGACGTACGGCAGAACTGATGACCACTGACGACCGATTAAGAAATCAGCCGTACGCCATTCATTTGAAACTTTGACCCAGACTTTCATGACGTAATTCCTTCAAGAGTGAGTTTTCATTTCGTTGGATGAGTGAATGAATTACGCCTTCGATGTGTCCGATTCTTTGCCGTAGTTCTCGATGTAAGCTCGGTCGTATCGAACGACGCTGCCGACACGGATGCATTGAATCGGACCGCGAGGCGAGGTCTGTCTCCACAGCGTTGAATTGCTGATTCGGAGGATCTTGGCCGCTTCCGTTGGGGTGATGCGTTCGGTTTCGATGGCTTCTGTTTTCATGTGAGTCTCAGTGGCTGATGGACTGAGGAATGACCCGAAATTAGAGAATTCCGAGAATTTTTTTACCGATGTTCACAAGGTGTTTAGGAATGGACGGTTTCTTGGGCTTTGCGACGTTTTGCCGTGAGCTTTTCTGATCCATATCCCACCGCTGCCTCGTTGTGAGTATTCACGCATTGTCTGTAATGTCATGGCTGTTCAGGGGTTGCGTCATTGGCTTGGAAGGCGTGATGATCGCTGACCGTTCCTGACTGCGACTGACTACGTAAGACAATTTACGATGATGGACGCGTGTCGTCAATGACAAAAACAAAAAGTAACTACAAATGTACCACGAAAGAAGCGTGTGTGTAATTTGCAAAGTATTGTCTTAATTGATTTTATGTGCCAAGAAGATTTTTTCAGAAGGCTTTCGCATGGCATATAAAAAGTATACTGTTGAGCAGATTGAGGCGTATGCTGAAGAATTGATCTCATCAGCTCAGGATCTTGTCCGCGTTGCCAAGAGAATGAGAGACGAAAAGGTCAAAGCCATCTGGCTTCCCTGGGCAAACAAGCACATTGCAGCCTACACCTATGCTGCGACGATGGGACGAGAGGCGGACAATGGCCTTGATGAGTTGCTGCTTGATTTACGAAACACCGGAAAGTCAAGACGCGAGGCTCAGGCAGCTAAATCTCAGTACGTGGCAGATCTTCGAGCGAGGAAAAAGAATAGTCCCAAAGACGAAACCAGAGGTAGATAAAAAGGAAAACTGATATGGATTATGCACTTGCGTATTTGTGTCCCCCGCTATCTCTGTTTGTTCGTGGCAAAATCTGGGGATCGCTATGTAACTCCGTAATGCTACTGTTCGGATTCCTGCTTTGCTTAACAATTATCGGGGCGGTGCTAGGCGTGCCGCTGATTTTTGCATCTGTTATTCATGCAGTGACCGATATTGGCCGATCAAAGGCAGATCGAAGGCATCTTGAGACACTGTCGGTCATGGGTGACCGGACAGCCACAGAGAAACTGAAGAAACTCGATAATGCTACATCGCCACTGGTTGTGGTTGCTGCATTAGTTTTTGCCATATTTTTCGTTGGGTTTTTGTTCCCCTCGTCCGATAAAGGCGATCGCCCAAAGCAATCAAGTGTGAAATCTGGCACAAATTTCGATCCTTCACTTGCGACAGCCACTCAAAAAAGAGAATCACAGGAAATTCGGTCTGACCAAACAAACGAATCGCTATCTGGGCCAAACAATGGCTTCCCCGAATTCGACACCATTAAATATATTGAAACAAAGAAAGACTGGAGTAGCCTCGAAAGCCAATTGTCTCTTTATTATGCGAATGGTGACATTAACACTCTGAGTCTTGCCGAGTTATGCTTAGCAATTCAAAAGCTGGCAACGGAAAAGAAGCCGTATTTATTCGCTATTTTTGACAGAAAAGAATCAGCCAACTTTCCAACCAATCCATTTTCTGCAATGTATGATGGCGATGATGAAATTCAGCGTCACATTAGAGCCTTATATTACTTTGATTCCCGCAATGGATATAGCGAGCTTCGATATCACGACGAAAATATATTCGAACATATGCCATGCCGCATTAAAGTACCGAAGAACTCCGAAGCTAGATTAATAGCTAAATCTATTTCGGATGAATTCGAAAAAATCAAATCTGAGGTGGCCGCAAAGAAAGAACTGGCTAATGCTCAGAGCGAAAATGAACGCAAGGCTGCTTCAATGAGAGAGCAGGAGAACCAGGAACGGGAATCAAACAGCAAGGCGGCTAATGCCCTCAACGCCGTCAAGGTACTTACAAAATCAAATCCTGAGGCCGCCAAGAAGAAACTTGATGAACTCATCGAAAAGTACGGCGATACTGCATCAGGCAACGAACTGCGATCACTGAGAGCGTCACTTGACTGATGGGCTCCACCCCTTGACCAGCTGCAGGAATCGCCGATCCTTCAGGCACTCACACAACTTTTGCACAGCCATGGCGTTGCAATTTGACGCAACCAGAGACTCCCAAAGCATTTCCATCAATTCTGGATGGTCCTGTAGCGGCCACTTGTTACGATCAAAGCCTCTGTTCCAGATCATGGGACAGGGGCTTTTTTCGTGGGCATACTCTTATCAATCCATGACGACCATCAACGCATGACGACGGGGGCGTTGTCGTTGCTGGTGGGGCGGGGAGGTGGCGGGAGTTTGCGTTTCATGTCCTCATCGGTGACGGAGAGGCGGATCGTGCGGATGTACTGGCCGCGGTCGGCGTCGGAGCAGATGAATACGAGGGATTGGCCGTCTGGGGAGAAGAGCATGCGTTCGACTTTGGTATCGCCCATGCCGCGGGAGGCGATCAGGAGTTTGCCGTTGATGGGGGTTCCAGTTTCGCGGTCGAAGAGGATCGCTGAGCCGCTGCCGGGGACGGCGACCCAGGGGAGGAAGGGGTGATAGGCGAGTTCGGTGGTGACAGCGCGGTCTTTCGTTTCGTAATTAACTCCGGACGTTGATAGATTGCTGGTGGAAAAGCCGACGAGGTTCTTGGAGAACTCAGGTGTTCCGACGTGAGACAAATACGAAATGCGCTGGCCATCGGAGGACATGCGGATGCCGTTGCCATTGCCACCGGCTTTGCGGACGACTTTATTGAGGGTGACGGCGGTCCCGAGGTTCCAGGAGAGGATCATGTCGATGTTGCCGTAGTCGGGGATTTCGATCAGACGCCAGTCGGGGTTGATGTGGTAATTGGTCCCCTGCTGATAGATGTCGCTGTAGCCCGTGTAAAGGGTGCGACCATCGGGTGAGATGGTGACCCATTTGCCGATGATGCCAGGTGAGGTGACAGTCGATGTCTGCTCATCGACAGCGAGGACAGAGTAACGTGGCAGTTCGTTGTCGTGCTTGATGCCGATGTAGCTTTTGTTATCAGTGGGATGGATGGCCAGATCGGTGATTTCAAGTACGCGGGTCTGAGTGGTTGTCATGTCGATGGACTTGAGGACGGCCCTGGATGTTTTATCAATGACATCCAGCACGGGGGTGGGAGCGTTCGCGACGGCGATGAATGTGTTGGGGCGTTCTCGAAGAAAGGCGTATCGCTTGGGAAGGGTGAGTTCTTCGATGACCGTCAAGCCATCGGGGCCGAGGCGTTTCAGGGAATCGCCTTGAAGGAGTAGTAGAGAGTCATTGAGACCCGGTTCCAGTGAGTAATGATCAATGACGAGCGGCAGGGTTGCGAACTCATTAAGTTTCGAGAGGTCGCCTTTGACAGTTGCAGCGAGTTCTTCGGAGATGACTTCGACGTTGGGACGAATGAACTCGGTCGAGCCATTCTGCTGGACGCGGAATTTCAGTTGATGGACGCCGACCTGCTCTGCCGTTGGAGCCCATTGAATCTCGAAAGACTTTGAGAGGGCAAAGCCATTTGGTGGCGAGAGAATTTCGACGAGGGTTCCTTCGGGGACAATCAGTTTGTGTCGCAGGGACTTACCGACTGCTGTGAGAGCAGGAAAGTCGCTGAAGAGCCCGTTCATCTCTTCGGGACCTGTCTCTGCGTTGGTCGGTGTCGGCGAATTGCTGGGCATGGCCCGAGAGAGGCTTGGTGTGTTGATAACGCTGGAAACAGAACTGAGTGGAGATGTGTGTGCCGTGAGGATTTCTCCGCCTTCGCGTGTGAGCAGGAAGAATCTCAGCGAGTCGCCCTGGGTGATGGCGATCGGGTGGTCGAGGATGTAATCGCGGAAGCGATACGGGAGCATGTAGGTTTCTTCGATTTTCTTGGAGTAGCCGGTGGCGAACTTCGCACGTCGAGAACCGACTTCTGGAAGGCCGGTCGCTAAGCGGTGGGCGGAGATGCTGTTTTCGGAGAGTTTGTAGACGAGCTTCTGGGACAGATCCGGAATGATCAAGTTCGTGAGACCGGCGTCGTGGCGTTTCTTGGTCTCGGCCCCGATCTGGGTTGGGGGAGAGCCGCCATAGACGATATTGTTGCTGATCCAAAATGAGCCTGGATGGGGCTGGTAAACGTAACCAGTCTGCATGTGCCCACCTCGGAAGACGGCCTTGGGATCGCCGTTGAGAAAGTCGGCAAAGGAGTAACCCGTCATACCGCCCGAGGGGCTGAGATTGAAGGATTCCTGAGTGAGGGCGATACGACCATCGTGGCTGACGCTGGCGAGCGCGTACTTGCCGATCTGCTTGATGCGGTCGGTCTGTGTGTTGAGGACGATGGTGTAGGCATCCTGATAAGACGCCTGTTTGCCCGGGCCGTGGCAGGTGACGATGATCATGTCATTGAAAGCCTTGCCAGAAGCAGCGGCCATGTGAGCGATGCCGGGCTTTTTCACATCGAGCAGGTTGGTCATCTTCCAGTTGGGACCATTGGAGAAAACGCTGATGGTTCCTTCGCTGACGTTGGCGACGAAGACCTTGTTATCCCGACTGAGAATAGACCGAGGAGACTTCGTCTTAGCGACGCTCTGCTTGCCAGTGGCGATGTCGTAGAAAGTGACGATGCCATCGGCTTCATGAGAGATGACGAGAGTCTGGTTGTCTTCGGTGAGCGTGATGAAGGTCGCGGGATGATCCATCGGGAGAACTGTGAAGTCGACGGAATCGAGCTTCGGGGTGTCCAGAGTGGGGACTTCCTCTGGCTTGGGCGTTCCAGCAGGAGGGGTCATGTTTTGATTGGGACGGGTTGGTATTGAGGGGCGGGAATTCGAGGGAGGAGGATTTCGGGTGAACGAGTTTTTCTTGTCAGGTTGGGGCATCACATCTTGTTTAGCAGCGACGACCGGTGTTGATTCGGCTGGCGGAGGTGTCGTTTCTGCCTGCTTGCTGGCGACTTGGGTCTGTGTCACTGGCGCCGTTGATTCGACGGGAGGCGTGGTCGGGGATTTGGCTGTATCGGTCGGTGCGGAGGGCCTGGCGAACTGCATGCCGATGAAGAAGACGAGGATGAGGACGAGCATCCCCCCTGCTCCGCCGACGGCGGCCATGATCGGCGAGATGGTGATTTGCGATTTGGAAGTCTTGAGTGGCGGCGCGTTGTCGATGAACTCGAGTTCGTCCAGGACTTTCATCGAGGCCTGGCATTTCGGGCATTTGATTTTGCGGCCTTCGATGTTTCCTTTGACATTTGCTGCGTATCCGCAAGCATTGCAGACAACCCTGTTCGCCATCATCGCCCTTTTTACTCAGTCACTTCGCCCGTGAGCACAAATTATTTCTGCATGCGTTGTTTGATTTATTAGACGCAGCATCTGGGAACTGCCCAACAAATGTCCGTTGAAACATGGATGGATCGCATGTATACATGATGCTAACAGGAGTAAAGCGGGCGTGGAAGACAAAATAACTGTTCGTTGCACCAATTCGTCGTGTGGAGCGAAGTTTCGCGCGCCCCGTTCTTTTCTGGGGAAGATGGTGGCCTGCAAGGCGTGCGGGAATCGTCAAAAAGTCGAGGAGTATGATGAGGCGAGCGAGCGTGCTCCCAAACCTGCGGCGCTGCCCTCATCGGTGTCGGGGTGGAGCAATACGCCTTCGGCGTCGTTAAAGTATGGGGATGAGCCGGAAGAGGATTCTTTTCGAGGAGGGGGACTCGAGTTTGAGGATCTGCCCGATTCGCGTGCACCGGTGCTGACCGGGCGGACGGCGGAGGGGATCGTGCGGGATACAGCGCGGTACCCTTCGTTGCATAAGTATCTGGGATTATTGAAGGCGGTTCAGAAGATTCTGCTTATAATAGGTCAGGTTGCTGCCGTGATCGTTACGCTGGCAGGTTTGATCGTCGCGATCTCGAATCTCGCCACCTCCTACAGGCATCCACAATTTGAGAATAATGTTACGAATCTCCTTTTGCTGTTCGCCGAGTTTCTCCTGGAATTCGGTGCAGCGGCATTATTGGGAGGAATCATTTGGTTGATCACTTATCTTGGTTATCTCGTCTCGATGGCGGGGATCGAGATTGTTTATGTTCTGATTGATATTGAGCAGCATACGCGGATTTCGCGGGCGCATATTGAGCGGGAGGGGCAGCGGGCCGGGTGACGGGGCTGTCGCTGGTGTGTTGTTTCCTGGAACTGCAGACTTTTGATTGAGATTAAAAATTCATGTCGACTGTGACTTCTTCTTCGTCCGCCAACGTGACCCGGTTGCTGCCGCATGTGACGTGTCCGCATTGCTGGAATGAGTTTCCGCCTCAGGATTCTTACTGGATCTCGGAGCATCAGGAACTGATTGGCGATGAGCGATTCTCGGAGACGAGTGTCGAGCAGTTGAGGTTTCTGCCGAGTCACTTTACTCCCGACGGGCAGGCGATCGATGCGCGGGGGTTTACGTGTTATCGGCTGGCCTGCCCGCGGTGTCACCTGGAAGTTCCTCGCAGTATGCTGGAGATGAAGCCGATCTTCATTTCGATCTTTGGGGCGCCGGCCTCCGGGAAGACGTACTTTCTCGGGGCGATGACGCATATGCTGAGGCAGGTTTTGCCGTTGCGGTTCAGCATGGATTTTTTCGATGCAGAAGCCTCCATGAACCGGATGTTGAAGAGTTATGAGTCGGACATGTTTGTCAATCGTGAGCCGGATAAGGCGTGTATTCCAAACTCCCTGATTCGTAAGACAGAACAATCCAACGAGGAGCTTTACTCGACGGTTCGGTTTCAATCTCAGACGGTGACTTATACCAAGCCGTTCATCTTCAATCTGTCGCCGAATGATCGTCATAAGAATTCGGAGAGTGCAGCGCTGAAGGCGAGCATTTGTCTGTATGACAATGCGGGGGAGTCATTTCAGCCGGGGCAGGACCGGGTCGATAATCCGGTGACGCGTCACATGTCGAAGGCGCGTCTGTTGTGCTTTATGTTTGATCCGCTGCAGGATGTCCGGTTTCTGCAGCGAAACGGGCTGGCGGGGGATAACTATCAGCAAAGGGCGCTGTCGAATCAGGAAGAGATCTTCCAGGAAGCAGCGGGGCGGATACGTCGGTATGCTCAGATCCCGCAGACGAAGAAGCATGATGCGCCGCTGGTGGTGATCGTGACGAAGTCGGATCGGTGGGGGCATCTGCTGGGACCGCTGAATCCTGTCAATGAGCCTTATGTCGCGGACAAGACGGGGAAGAAACATGCGATTGATATTCGTCACGTCCGGAAGGTGTCCGATGCGACGCGCGAGTTGCTGCTGAGGTCGACGCCCGAGATCGTGACGGCGGCGGAGAGTTTTGCGAGGGAAGTGGTCTATGTCCCGATTTCGACGTTTGGTCATGAGGCGCTGCATGGGACCAGTGAGGGGCAGATCCGGCCTCGCGATATCAATCCGGTGTGGGTGAGTGTGCCGATCGTGTTTGCCTTGGGTGAATGGTTCACCGGTTACATTCCCACAGTTCGCTAATTATCGAGACGTCAGTCATGGCATTGGAACTTCTCTTTACGTCGGCTGTGCAGGGACTCAAATCCGGGTCTCAAGGGTATTGCACGGTCCAATGCACGCAGGCGATGCCGGGGCCGCTGGCGGAGAGGCTGGAGGCGCTCAGTGCGTATCGGCCGATCTATCCTTCTCAGTCTGAGCAGGCGAAGTTGAATCCGGTCAATGTGGCTTACTGGCGGATTCGTGCGGTGGGGAAGACGTTCCCGGTGTTGTCGCGGATTGCGGACTATGGGCTGGATTATTCTCAACGGACGAACAAGCTGGCGCATCACCTGGTGATCGAGCCGAGTGAGTTGACTGTCGCGGGGCCTGCGGCGATTGCGGCGTCGGGGGCTGCGTTTGTGACACAGTGGAATCAGAAGGTCGAGTCGATCCAGCAGCCGAGGCGACTGCCGGTGGCTGCTTCGACGATGGGAGTCTGTCGTCACTGGCAGACGGTGATGGGGGATGCGGGCTGGGCGGGGGTGGTGGCTGAGGAGATCATTAAGGATCAGAAGCAGCCGATTTTTTTGATCTTCGAGCCGGGGCAGGAGGTGTTGCCGCTGATTGTCGAAGTGCAGAGTCTGCTGCCTGCGGCGATGCGCTGGAAGTCGACGTTCAGCACGTATCTGACGTATCTACCGCCGGAAGCAGAGTGTCAGATTCGATGCCTGCTCAAGGGGTCGAAGGAGGCGCATGAATCGCTGCGTCATGTGAATTCGCTGCGGATTGATTTGACGCAGCCGAAGTCGGCGCCCTCGGGGCCTCTGGCAGAGGCGGCGCGAACGGGAGTGATGCCAGTTCAATTGAAGAAGGCGGAAGCCGCGACGGCGTTTGACTACGAAAGCGACGATGAGCCCCCTGCTCTGCCGGGGCATCAGAGTTTCGCGGCTGAGCCGTTGAAATTGCAGGTGGATGAGAGCGGACGCAGGCCGGGGCCACGCGGACGACGCAAGCAGTACAGCGCCGCGCCGGTGCTGCCGCAGAAGCGAGGGATGGGGCTGTATATTGCGGGTGGGGTTTCGGTGTTGGTGTTGTCGCTGGTGGGCGGCGTGGTAGCGATGCAGTTTTTGAAGCCGGGGAAGGAGAAGCCGAAGGAAGTGGTGGAAAATGTGGTGCAGACGCCAGTTGCTGTGGTGAGTGATCCGATGGCTTCGGTGGTGTCGGCGCCGGAGGCGAGTACTGGTGGAATGGCAGCAGCGATGACGGTGCCCATGGCTAGTACCGAGCAGCCAAAATCCGGGCAGGTTGCACAGACTGAAGACGGAAAAGCAGAGTCACAGGCTATGGCTACTGGTCCTGATAAATCAGCAGTAGCGGAAGGCAGCCAGGAGATGAGGGATAGTGATTTCCGCAATCCAGACATTAAAGGTATTTCCAGTCCTGAGAAGCCGAAGGCAACTGTTATTTATTCAAACGAGATTTGGCGACAGGAAGGTAAGCAACAATTTAAACTCGACTCAGAAGACGTAACCATTAAGGGAAAATTATTAAACATTCTTTTCCCAAAGTTGAACTGGTTGGATGGAGACTCTGAAAAGCAAGATGTCATTCGATTTTCCGATGGCTCTATCAATACTGTGCCCAAGGGAGATGCGGGCTCAACGAAGTTCTATCTCATGGCATGGAATTCAGGGGAACTAACAATTTCTAATCCTAAAACCGTTTCTGATGTCAGGATTCCAGCAATCTTAATGCAATCAATATTTGTATTCGGAGATGAGAATAACAGACAGTACGTTTCTTTGTTTCCGACGCTGGAGTACACATTGAGTGGTTCTTTATCATCGTCTTTGATCATGCCAGAGTATGAAGCGTCCAGCATGAAATCATCTCTTCCTCAGCCGATGTTAAATAAGGCTTGGCCGTATTTGAATAAATCGTCAGATTATTCTTCTCTTCGGCTCGTGCTTAAGGAACTGAATGTGGAGCTGCCTTTTGCTGATAATGCTGCTACTGCTGAGTCAGAAATAAAGTTCACTGTGAATGA
>SXGT01677800.1_pt1 | contig 19017 bp, 16 predicted proteins | sample 3176221 | NCBI WGS metagenome assembly SXGT01 (sample SAMN11356862, study PRJNA531348) | freshwater metagenome | isolation source: freshwater sample F1-120 | place: China: Fuxian Lake, Yuxi | collected 2017-12-25
GCCGCGCATCGCGCTGTGGAACTGCGCGCGGCTCGCCGAGGCGCTCCTGCCGCTCGTGCACGAGGACGAGGACGAGGCGGCGCGGCTGGCGACGGCGAGCCTCGACCGGTTCGGCGAGATCTTCAACGCCGCGTACCGTGACATGGCGCGCGCGAAGGTCGGGCTGGTGCACGAGGAGGAGGGAGACCTCGCGCTGTGGCAAGATCTCCTCGAGCGACTCGCGACCGGCGAGGTGGATCACACGCGGTTCTTCCGGAGGCTGTGCGACGCCGCGGAGGACGCGGGCGCGGACGCGCATGTGGCGCCGTTGTTCCGGGATCCCGGGGCGTTCGGGGACTGGGCCGGGCGATGGCGAGCGCGGGCCGCGCGCGAGGACGTGTCCGGAGCCGAGCGTGCGAAGGCCATGCGCCGCGCGAATCCGGCGTTCATCCCGAGGAACCACCGCGTGGAGGAGGCCCTCCGCGCCGCGGGGGAGGGCGATCTCGCGCCGTTCGAGACGCTCGCGAAGGTGCTCTCGCGACCCTACGAGGATCAGCCGGAGGCGGCGCACCTCATGGAGCCGCCGGGGGAGGAGCAGCGCGGGTATCGGACGTTCTGCGGGACGTGACGGTCACGTCCGCACGATCGTGTCACGCCTCCGAGGTGAACACGACCTTCCCGATCCTCCGCTCGTCGTCCCCCGCCCTCTCGCGCTCCTCCTCCACGGCCTCCGCCTCCGCCTCCAGATCCGCGAACCGGTAGCGCACCTCGCCGTCGGGCCCGACGTCGACGTCGCCCCCGAGATCCACGACGCGCGCCGTGATCTCCTTCGACGACGGGTCCTCGCCCGTGGCGGCGCGGTGGGCGGCGCGGAGGACCTCGTCCGGAACGGGCTCCTTGCGCGGCGCGCGATCGAGCACCTCGCGCAGGATCGCGAGGCGAGCGTTCTCCTTCGCGAGCTTCCTCGCCGCGCTTCGGCGGAGCGCGGCGCGGGCCATCGGCAGGAGGAAGAGCGCGACCGAGAACACGAACGGCACGAGCCCGAGGACGATGGGCATCCCGTCGTCGGGCAGCACGAGCGGCGGCTCGCCGCGCTTCGGCTTCGTGAAGAGGAGGAGCATCACGTTCGCGACGGTGAGCCCCTTCGCCATGACGACCGAGCTCGCCATGAGGTTGAACGCGTTCAACGCCGCGACCGCGAGGTTCGCGCCAACGGTGTTGCCCGTCAGCGGCGGCAACAGGCGCGGCTCCTCCCAGATGGCGCCTCGCCGCCTGCGCTTCCCGGGGCGCCCGCCGAGGCCGTCGCCAGCTTCCTGTCCGACGCTCGCCGTGCGCCGAAGCGCCGGGAAGCCGTACACGATGCCGCCCTGCTCCCCGACCTCGACCGTGCCGTCGTGGTCGAGCATCAGGCGCGCCATCAGCGGATCCGCCTCGTCACGCGGGAGGCCCGTCGCGCGCATCACGTCGGAGAGGCCGATCCGCCCCTTCTTCCTGCGGATCTCCTCGAGCAGCCGGGCGCGGGACGCGTGCGGGTCGGGCGGCGGCTCGGGCGGGCCGAACACGAAGCGGTTGACCTTCTCGTAGAAGGGGACCTCCTCCTCCCGACGTCGGCCGCGGGTGCGCGCGGCGGGCGCGCTCTCGCCCAGCTCACCCACGTAGAGCGGCGACCACGGGTGGAGCGTCCAGAAGAGCGCGTCGGCGATCGCGCGGAAGAGCGCCCCGAGGACGCCGACGCCGACGTCGGAGTCGCGGTCGCTCCCGCCCCGCGCGAAGGCGAGGCCGATCATCACGGCCGCGAAGATGAGCGCGTAGCCCACCATCGCGATGAGCAGCCACGCACGCACGAGGAAGCGCCCCGCGCCGAGGGCCGCGCGCCCCGCACGGTCGAGCGCGCGAGCGAGCGCCTCGCGCGTCTCCCACGGCTTCGTGAAGCCGTGGGGGAAGACGTGGACGAGATCGCCGTCCTCGGTCACGCGCAGGTGTCCGCGGTACTCGTGCGTGAGGTGGTGGAGCCCCGCCTCCGCGTCGCGGAGCGCGAGCCCGGAGGCGACCGCAGCGTCGGCGACCGTCATCGGCCTCGTCGGGTCCTGGAGCTTGTCGACGAGCACCGCGGCGGCGGAGGCCGGAGCGAGGGTGCGAGGGGCGTCGGTCACCCCCGCAGCGTAGCCACGTCCGGGGTCGCGCGCATTGCCGGCGGGAGACGAACGGGCGATACTCCTCCCCGGCAGGAGGGAACATGCCCACGTCGTTCATGACCGCCTTTGCTCGCGGCGCCTCGTGCATCGCCGGCGCGGTCATCCTCGCGGCAGGCTGCGGCGGAACCTCGTCCCCGGTCATCGCCGACGGGAGCGTGAGCGCGCCCTCCGACGGAGGCACCCTCCCGGACAGCGCCGCGTGCGGACTTCCGGGCATCGCGTGCTGCACGGGGAACGTGTGCGGCGCGAGCGCGACGTGCGCGAGCAACCTGTGCGTGGCTTGCGGCGGCCCCGGGCAGGCGTGCTGTACGGGCCGCGCGTGCGGGCCGGGCGCGACGTGCACGTCCGGCCTCGACGGCGTCTGCGCCGCGTGCGGCAGCGCGGGACAGACGTGCTGCGATCTCGGGGCCTGCGCGGGCGGCGGGTGCTGCGTCACCGCCGGCATCACCCGGACGTGCGTGGGCGCCGCCTCGCCCTGCCCCGGCAGCGGCGGCACGTGTGCCGCGGGGAGCTGCGGTGCGTGCGGCGGGCTCACCCAGCCGTGCTGCGACTTCGGCCAGTGCACGGCGTCGGCGACGCGCTGCCAGGGCAACACGTGCATCGCGTGCGGCGCATCGGGGCAGGTGTGCTGCCCGAGCGAGACTTGCGGACCGGGCCTCGGCTGCTCGGGCAACCTGTGCGTCCCCTGCGGCGGCGCCGGCCAGGCGTGCTGTGCGGGTCAGACGTGCGGGCCCGGCCTCGGCTGCGGCGAGTCGAAGGTGTGCGCCGTGTGCGGCGCCGCGGGGCAGGCGTGCTGCGCGGGGAACACGTGCGGGAGCGCGAGCCTCGCATGCGCGTCGTCGACGTGCGTGCAGTGCGGGACGCCAGGGCTGAGGTGCTGCGCGGGGAACACGTGCACGGTGGGGACGTGCAACCCGGGGCAGCGGATGTGCAAGTGAGGGCGGTCGATCGGCGGTCACAACACGGCGAACTGCGACGCCATCTCGTCGCTCTCCGCGTCCCGTGTCACGACGTTCGTGCGCTTCGCGTCCAACTACTCGTCCAAGTCGGGCGTCTTCTTCCTCCCGACCGGGTTCAACACGGCCGTCAAGCTCTACACGAAGATCAGCGGCGCGCCGGCCGGACAGGAAGGCTACAAGAGCTACGTCGACGCGATGCCGGTCGGCGTCGCGGGCAAGCTCGTGATCGTCGCCGTGAAGGACGGGAAGCACTTCTACGAGGAGCGGGCGTACACCATCGCGGACGACGGCACCGCCGGACCGAAGACCGCGACGATCCTCGTGAACCCCGCCGAGATCGGCGAGGCGGACTTCAACACGAAGATCTCCGCGCTCTGAAGAGCTGTCCAAAATTGCGCGCGCCCTCTCCCGTTGACGTTGACGAAGGGCAGCCCCGGGCAATTGTTGGACAGCTCTTGAGGCCGACCCGCCGGGAGTCCGCGGGCATCACGACCCACGACCGCCCCGCGGGGAGGCCCCCCGTCGAGCCGCCGTGGCTCGCGATGGTCGGGCGCAGGCCGGCGCGGTAACCTCCGCTCCATGTCCTGGACGAACCCCCTCCTCGACGACCGCGACGTCGCGTTCCTCCTCGACGACGTGCTCGAGATGGAGACCCTGCTCGCCATGCCGGCCTTCGCCGAGCACACGCGCGAGAGCATCGATCTCGTCCTCTCGACGTGCAGGCGGTTCGCGCGCGACGTGCTGCTCCCGACCTACCGGCAGCTCGACCAGGAGCCGCCCGTGCTCGAGCGCGGGCGCGTGCGGCTCCACCCGAAGATGAGGGAGATCTACCCGCAGCTCATGGGCCTCGGCCTCACCGTCGCGCCGCGGCCGAAGGCGGCCGGGGGACAGGATCTCCCGCTCGTCGCCGACACGTTGGCGAACGCCTACCTCGTGGCGGGGAACCTCGGCGCCGCCGGCCTCGTGATGCTGAGCCGCGGGACCGCGCACCTCGTCGAGGCGTTCGGATCGCGGGCGCTCAAGGACGAGTACATGCACCGGCTCTACAGCGGCGAGTGGACCGGCACCATGGCGCTCACCGAGCCGCACGCCGGATCGAGCCTCGGGGACCTCAGGACCACCGCGAGGCCGACGGCGGACGGCCGCTACCTCGTGAAGGGCAGCAAGATCTTCATCTCCGGCGCCGATCACGACCTCACGCCGAACATCGTGCACCTCGTCCTCGCGCGCATCGAGGGCGCGCCGCCGGGCACGAAGGGGATCTCCCTCTTCGCCGTCCCGAGGATGCGGCGAGAGGGCGACGGATGGGCGCCCAACGACGTCGCGGTCACCGGGCTCATCCACAAGATCGGATACCGCGCCCTCCCGAGCCTCGCGATCGACTTCGGAGAGCACGGCGACTGCCGGGGCGACCTCGTCGGGCAGCCCGGCCAGGGGCTCCATTGCATGTTCCAGATGATGAACGCCGCGCGGATCGCCGTCGGCCTCGCGTCGGTCGCGACCGCGTCCGTCGCCTACCAGGAGGCCCTCGCGTACGCGCGCGACAGGCTGCAGGGAAGGCCCATCGGCGCGCGCGGAGGCGAGGGAGAACAGGTGCCCATCATCGAGCACGCCGATGTGCGGCGCATGCTGCTCCGGCAGAAGGCCATCGTGGAGGGCAGCCTCTCGCTCGTCGCGTGGACGGCGCGCTACGCGGACATCGCGTCCCACCACCCCGACCCTGCGGAGCGGGTGCGGGCCCAGGGCATCCTCGATCTCCTCACGCCGGTCGCAAAGACGTTCCCCGCCGAGAAGGGGTACGAGTCGAACGTCCTCGCGGCGCAGATCCACGGCGGCTACGGCTACTCGAGCGAGCTCCCGCTCGAGGCGTGGGTGCGCGACCAGCGCCTCAACTCCATCCACGAGGGGACGACCGGGATCCAGGGCCTCGATCTCCTCGGACGCAAGGTCATGGCGAAGGGAGGCGAGACCCTGCGCGCGCTCGCCGCCGACGTCGCGCGCACGGTCGGCCAGGCGCGGGACGCCGGCGTGTCCGCTTCGCTCTGCGATCGCGTCGCCTCCGCCACCTGCACCGTTGTCGAGACGACGATGCACCTCGGCGCCCTCGGCCTCGCGGGGGACGTCACGCGCATGATGCTCCACAGCGCGGACTACCTCGAGATGGTCTCGCTGTGGCTCGTCGGCTGGCAGTGGCTCGCACAGGCGGCGGCCGCGACACGCCGCCTCGGGGCGGCGCGGCCGGAGGAGGCGGGGTTCTACGAGGGGAAGCTGTGCGCGGCCGCGTACTTCATCGAGACGGACGTGCCGCGGGTGGATCAGCTGGCGTGGCTGTGCCGATCGGGCGAGGACAGCTACGGGAGGATGAAGCCGGAGTGGTTCTGAGGCGGGCGTGCTAGTTTGTGCGCGTCGTCGCCGGCCTCGGCGGCGCCAAGGAGATGCACATCGATGCACATCATGGTCAAGCCGATCCCGGACGGGTACCACAGCGTCACGCCGTTCATGAACATCAAGGGCTGCGCCGAGGCGATCGAGCTCTACAAGAGGGCTCTCGGCGCGGAGGAGCGCGGGCGCATGGCCAGCCCCGACGGCGTGATCATGCACGCCGAGATCCAGATCGGCGACAGCGTCCTCAAGCTGGGCGAGGCGGTCATGAACGCGCCGACGGCGTGCTCGCACTTCATGTATTTCACCGACTGTGACGCGGCGTTCAAGCGCGCCACCGACGCGGGGATGACGGTGGTGATGGCGCTCGCCGACCAGTTCTGGGGCGATCGCTACGGCCTGCTGCAGGACGCCTACGGCAACCGCTGGGCCTTCGCGACCCACAAGGAGGACGTGTCCCCCGAGGAGATGGGGCAGCGTGCGCACGCCGCGATGGCGGCGATGCAGAAGAAGTAGGCGGGGCGCGCCCGTCGCCAGCGCGGCGGGCGCTGTGTAGGCTTGCGCGCGTGACCTTCCTTGGCGCCCTCCTCGCCGTCGTCGCGACGGACACCCTGGCCGCGCTCCTCGCCGGCGGCCGGCGCCCGCAGAGGGCGCTCGCGGCGGCGGTCGCGATCGGCGCCGGCCTGTGGGCGACGCGCATTCCCGCGGAGGCGACGGTGCCGCGCTTCCTCGTCGTGCTGTTCAGCATCGTGCCGGTGTTCCGCACGATCGATCTCCTTCGCGACGAGACCGGCTTCGGTCCCGGCCGACGGTGGCTCCACGTCTTCTCGCTCGTGGACTCCCGTGTGATCCGGCGAGGCCCGCCGGGGCTCCGCGCCGGCGGCGTCGTGCACGTCGCGCTGGGCGTGGCCGTGGGGACTCTGGCCTACGCGGCCGTGCGCGCAGCTTCGGATCTGGAGGGCTGGCGGATGTGGGCCCTCCGGTGGCTCGCCGCGCTCGTCTTCGCGGTCGCGTCCTCGGAGGCCGTGTACAACGGGATCGAGGAGGCGTGCCGCGCGATCGGGCTGCACGTGCCCGCGCTCCACCGCCACCCGGCCCGGTCGCGCACGGTCGCCGAGTTCTGGGGCGTCCGCTGGAACAGGACCGTGGGCGCGTGGCTGCGGGCGACGGCGTATCTCCCTCTCGCGCGACGGGGAGCACCGCGCCTCGGCGTCGCGGCCGCGTTCGCGCTCAGCGCCGTGACGCACGCCTGGATGATATGGCTGGTGATCCCGGGGTGGCTCGCCGCGTCCGTCACCGCCTACTTCGTCGTGCAGGGTCTCCTCGTCGTGGCCGAGGCGAGGCTCGGCGTGCGTGCGTGGCGCCGCCCGCTCTCGCACGCGTGGACCGTGACCGCGATGACCGTGACGTCCCCGCTGTTCACCGAGCCGATGGTGCGGGTCCTCTTCCCGTAGGGGAGCTTCCTCACCCCCCCTCCACCAACCTCCCCGTCCGGTGATCCTCGTACGCCCGCCCCAGCTCCTCCTCCGTGTTCATCACGAACGGCCCCCTCCGCGCGACGGGCTCCCCGATCGCCCGCGCCGCCACCACCATCGCGCGCCCCACCGTCGCGTCGCACGCGAGCCGGCACACCTCCCCCGCTCCCAGCACCGCGAGCTCCCGCTCCCGCACCTCGCGCCGATCGGGCCCGACGCGCAGCGCCCCGTCGAGCACGTACACGAACGCGCTGTCCTCCGCGCCGATCGCGACGTCGAGCGTGCCGCCTCGCTCGATCGCCACGTCGAGCATCGTGGGGCCCACGTCGATCCCCCGCACCGGCCCCTCCGCGCCCCACGCCGTGCCCGCGACGAGCCGCACGCGCGCCTTCTCGCGCGCGATCTCGGGGATCGCAGCGGGCGCGATGTCCTGGTACCGCGGGCGCACCATCTTGTGGGCCGCGGGGAGGTTCACCCAGAGCTGCAGGCCCCACATGAGGCCGCGCTCCTGCTCGGGCATCTCCGAGTGCAGGATCCCGCGGCCGGCGGTCATCCACTGCGCGGCGCCGGGCCCGAGGCGGCCCCGGTTGCCGACGCTGTCCCGGTGCTCCATCGCGCCTTCGATCATGTACGTGACCGTCTCGACGCCGCGGTGGGGGTGCGTGGGGAACCCGGCCGCGTAGTCGGCGGGATCGTCGCTCTTGAAGTCGTCGAGGAGGAGGAACGGATCCACCATCGGCACCGCCGCGCCGCCGATCGCGCGCCGCAGGCGCACGCCGGCGCCCTCGATCGTGGGCCGCGACGCGACGACGCGGAGGGTCTCGCGCGCGCGGATCCCTCGGCGGGGGCGGCGGAGCAGGCGCCTCCGCGGCCCCGGGCGGTCGCCGCGCGCGTGAGATCGCGATCGCGCCCAGGGGCAGCGCGGCGGCGCCGGCCAGGAGCATGTCACGACGGGAGAAGCGCACCGCGGAAGGATAGCTCACGCCGCGCTCCCACGCGCGGCTCGGGGGGGATCCTGACCCGCGGACGGGTACGTCCCAGGGCTCCGCCTCCCGGGTCCACACCCGCGGACGGGTACGTCCCAGGGTCCCGCGGCCGGCTCGCAACCGGGAGGGGGAGTGAGCGCAGAGCCCCGTCCGTGGCCCGCAGCGGGCGAGCGCGCCCGGGGCGACGCCGAGGAGGACGGAGGAGGACCCGGTCGATCATTTGCGCGCCCCGTCCCCTGCGGTGCGCTATCCTGCACCGAACGGCTCTTCGTTAGCCTGAGCGCGGCAAGACATGGACGGCATGCCCAAGCCCGGGCATCTCCTCCTCGGGAAGTACCAGATCGAGCGGGTGCCTAGGAGCCGGAGTTCCCGCTCGCCTCGCGCCCTCGGGCCCGCGTTCGCCGTCGCCCTCCGCGCTGGACGCGACGGCCTTCGCGGGCGCCCTGGGCGGCGCCTACTGGACCTCCAGCACCGTCCACTTCGCCCCGACGAAACACTGGACCGTGGACTTCTCGTCGGTCGCGACCGAGCCCTCGATGGCGGCGACGAACCACTTCCGCTGCGTCCGGTGAAGGTGGAGGTGCCGGCTACGGCACCGGCACCTCGAAGTGCACCGCCCAGTTGTAGAGATCATACCCGTGCAAGGACGGCGTCTTGTCCGAGTCCCGGAGGTTCCCTCGCGGCCCCGTCGTCGGCCCCGCCTTCGCCTTCGGGACGCTCGTCATCGCGTACCGCACCCTGCTGTTCGGCCCCGTCGGGACGGCTGACAGCTTGATCTTCACGCCCGTCGCACCGTCGATCGCCACGCTCGCGATCTGCGGCGGGGTCGCGCTGTCGTCCGTGTACTCGAACCCGTAGTCCCCCGGGTCCGTCACCAGCGTCGTGTCGAGCACCAGGGGCGGCACCGGCACCTTGAACGCGATCTTGATCTCGTCCCCCGAGATCGCCGCCGAGACCGGTCGCACCGGCTCCCACGTCCCGCCCTCGAGGACCACGCGCCGGTACACCTTGGCGTAGTACTCGCCCATCTGGCGGTACCCGTGGTTGTTCAGGTGCAGCCCGTCCGCGGCGTAGGGGATGTTGTACTTCGCTCCGACCAGGATGATCTTCCCGGGGTTCTCCGTGCTGGCCTCGAGCTGCGCCATCGGGATGAGGCTCGTCCCCTGGCCGTAGAACGGCCAGTTGCTGATCTGCGTGTGCAGCATCGGGATCGGCAGCGTCTGGCCGGTGATGGCGCGGACGTCCGTGTCGTAGTTCTTCTGCCACTCGACGAGGTCGCCCTTGTAGCTGGTGTTGCCGTCGCGGTGGTCCGACTCGCCGTGCACGTTCGTCACGACGCGCACGACGTACGACTTCCCGAGGCCCGCGGCGATGGCCTTGCCGCGCGTCGCCTGCATCATGCCGTTCGCGTACGGCGTCGTGCCCTTCTTCAGGCCCGCGTACGCGATGCCGCCCACGCCGTGGCAGCTCACGAGGGCCACGTGCGTGTTCGCCGGCGCGGGCCTCGTCTTGAAGACCTCGTCCTCGGCCATCTGCGTGATCAGGTTGGCGAGCCCGGAGGACATCGTCTCGAGCGTGGGGCCCTCGACGAGGGGGATGAAGCTCGTCATCCCCGTGGCGCTGCCGCCCGCGACCACGCCGGTGTTGAACTTCAGGTTCGCGTACGGCTGCGTCGTCGAGAGGAGCGGCGCGCCCTGCGAGCCGACCGAGAGGCTCTGCCCGGTCGACAGGATGTGGTTGATGTCGAAGTACGGGTAGACGTACGCGGGCCCCGTGTCGATCCCCGCGTCCCCGACGCCGGTGTCGGGCAGCGCGGCGTCCACGTTCGAGGTGCCGGTGTCCGCCGCCGCGACGACGTCGCCACCATCCCCCGCGGGCGGTGGCGACGCGGCGTCCGGCTTCGCGGTCACGTTGTCGTCGTCCCCGCACGCGATCGCCAGGAGCGCGACGAGGGAGCGCAGGGCCCAGGGTGCTACGCGCCTCATCTTCCCAGCATACCGCGAGAACGCCGAGGTTGCCTGTGAGATGTTTCGCACGTAAAACATCGGCCCACCCATGATCTCCTTCGACCCGACCGAAGACCAGAAGCTGATGCAGCAGGCCGCCCGTCAGTTCGCGAAGACGACGTTGCGCCCGAGGCTGCGCGAGTTCGAGCGCGACCGTGCGATCCCCGAGGACGTGCGGAGGACGGCCCACGAGCTCGGCCTCGGCACCGTGTGGCTGCCCGAGGCCGTCGGCGGGCCGGGGCTCGGCCTGCTCACGGCCGTCCTCCTGGAGGAGGAGGTCGCGTTCGGCGATCCCGCCGCGGCGTTCGGCTTCGGCGGGCCCGGCGCGTTCGGCATGGCGCTCCTCGAGCTCGGCACCGACGCGCAGGGCGCGCGCCACCTCGCGGCGTTCACCGCCGAGTCCGGCCACGGCGCGTTCGGGGCCGTCGCGTGGGGCGAGGCGAAGCCCGCAAGGGATCGGGACGGCTTCACCACGACCGCGACGCAGAAGGGCGACGGTTGGGTCCTCGACGGAGAGAAGGCCTACGTCCTCAACGCGGATCGCGCGGGAGCCTTCGTCGTCTTCGCGCAGGTGGACGCGAACAAGGGCTGGGCGGGCCTCGGCGCGTTCGTCGTGCGGCGCGACCAGCCGGGGGTCACGATCGCCGAGCGCGCGACCACCCTCGGGCTCGACGTCGCGAGCTTCGGCGGCCTCCGCCTGTCCGGCGTGGAGGTGAAGGACGAGGACCGCCTCCCCGGCGGCTCCGACTTCGACGCCGCGGTCGTGCGGTTCTTCGCGAAGAACGCGCTCCTCGTGGCCGCGCGAGGCGTCGGCCTCTGCCGCGCGGCGTTCGAGATCACGCGCGAGTACTGCGAGGGCCGGCGCGCGTTCGGCAAGCCCATCGGCCACTTCCAGGCGGTCGCGTTCACGCTCGCCGATCGCGCGATGGACGTGGACGCCGCTCGCTGCGTGGTCCTCCGAGCTGCCGCGGCATGGGATGGCGGCCCCGACGCGGGCGGGAAGCACTGGGAGAAGGACGCCCTCCTCCACACGGCGCACGCGGTCTCCTTCACCCACGAGGCGGCGATGCGCTGCGGCGACGACGCGGTGCAGCTCCACGGCGGCGCCGGCTTCATCCGCGACTACGCCGTCGAGAAGCTCATGCGCGACGCCAAGCAGATCGGCCTCTGCGGGATGACCGCCGAGCACGCCGACCAGCTCGCGGCGGCCATCGAGCTCCGGCTCCCGGCCTCGATCGGCCTCGTCCTCCCCACCCCCGACAGCCAGAACGCCTTCGTCTGAGAGCCCAACATGACCATCGAATTCACGCTCACCAAGCGCCAGCTCGAGATGAAGGGGGCCATTCACGGAGTGGCCGAGAACGTGATCCGCCCACAGTCGCTCGCGTGGGATCGCGCGGGCGCGGTGCCGGACGAGTTCCTCCGCAACTTCGCCCGCATGGCGAGCGCGATGGGGTCGTCGGCGATGCGATCGGGCCTCGGCGAGGAGAAGGGCTCGGCCGAGAAGATGGGCGGCAACGTCGGCACGCTCATCGCGTCCGAGGAGATCTCCTTCGGCGACGCCGCGCTCCTCCTGTGCCTCCCCGGCCCTGGCCTCGGCGGCCCGCCCGTGCGCGCGACCGGCACCGCGGAGCAGAAGGAGCGCTTCTTCGGCATCTTCCAGGACGTCGACGCCATCCTCCGGTGGGGCGCCTACGGCCTCACCGAGCCCGGCGCGGGCTCCGACGTCGCCGGTATCCGCACGAGCTGCCGCAAGGAGGGCAAGCACTGGGTGCTGAACGGCCGCAAGTGCTACATCACGAACGGCGCGCGCGCCGCGTGGACGGTCATCTTCGCGACGATCGATCCCGGCCTCGGCCGCGCGGGGCACCGCGCGTTCGTGGTGGAGAAGGGCACGCCGGGGTTCGCGGTCGGCCGGATCGAGGAGAAGATGGGCCTCCGCGCGAGCGAGACCGCGGAGCTCGTCCTCGAGGACTGCCGGGTCCCCGAGGAGAACCTCCTCGGCGGCGAGGAGGCCTACGTGACGAAGGAGGGCTTCATGACGGCCATGAAGACCTTCGACAACACGCGCCCCATCGTCGCGACGATGGCCATCGGCATCGGCCGCGCGGCCTACGAGTACGCGCGCGCCTTCGTGAAGGAGAACTACGTCCTCTCGCGCCCCATCCCGCGCTACGCCGCGCTCGCCGAGCGCCTCGCGCGGACGGGAAGAAACCTGCATGCTGCACGCATGATGTCCTGGCGCGCCGCCGAGATGGCCGACCGCGGGATCCCGAACGCCAAGGAGGCGTCGATGAGCAAGGCGATGGGCGGCCAGGCGGCCATTCGCGCGTGCATCGAGGCCATCGAGATCTGCGGCGCCGAGGGCTCGATCGCGAAGGACCACCAGCTCCTCGAGAAGTGGTTCCGCGACATCAAGGTGTACGACATCTTCGAGGGCACAGGTCAGATCCAGCGCATCGTGATCTCGAAGCGCCTGATGACCGACCTCAAGTCGTTCTGAGTGAACGCGAAGCTCAGGTGGCCCCTCCGCGCGGGAGCGGTGCTCCTCGCCGTGTACGCGGGCGTCATCGTGCTGATGAAGGCGAACGAGGACCGGATGGTGTTCGTGCCGTCGCCGTATCCCGGCGACGAGGCGGCGCGCGCGCTCGGCTCCGACACGTGCGAGGCGGTGAAGGTCACCTCGAGGGACGGCTCGTCGCTCGACGCCCTCCTCGCGCGGCACCCCGCGCCGGAGCGGCACGTCGCGTTCTTCCACGGCAACGGCGGGAACGTCCACTACATGGGGCGCGCGATCCGGTCGCTCTCGGAGAGCCTCTCCGCGACCGTCCTCGCGGTGGACTACCGCGGCTACGGCCGGAGCGCCGGGGTGCCGGGCGAGCAGGGCGTCCTGGAGGACGGCGAGGCCGCCGCCGCGCGCCTCGCGGATCTGGCGGGCGTGCCGCGGCGGGAGATCGTGGTGATGGGCCACTCGCTCGGCGGCGCGGTCGCGGTCCACGTCGCGGCCACGGGAGGCGCGAAGGCGCTGGTGCTCGAGAACACGTTCGTCGATCTCCCCGACGTCGCCTCGCGCACGTACCCGTGGCTCCCCGTGCGCGCGCTCATGAAGAACCGGTTCGACTCGGGCGAGAAGATCCTGCGGTACGACGGGCCCCTGTTCCAGCGCCACGCCACGCACGACTCGCTGGTGCCGCTCGCGTCGGGGCGCGCGCTGTTCGAGCGGTCGCCCAGCAAGAACAAGCGCTTCTTCGAGGTCGACCGCGGCGACCACAACGACGGCGCGCCGGACGCGTACTACGTCGCGCTGCTGGCCTTCCTGCGCGGGTCGTGACGGACGGTGAGGACCGCGTTTCATACCTTGACGAATCGTCAGGAGGTGTTATCTGACAGTTCGTCAAACAATGAGAAACCCCACCGACCGCCCCCGCACCCTCCTCGTCACCGGCGCCAACACCGGGATCGGCGCCGCCTGCGCCGTCCAGCTGGCGCGGCCCGGCGTTCACGTCGGCCTGGCCTGCCGCTCGGAGGCGAAGGCCGCGCCCGTCCTCGCCGAGGTCCGACGGGCGGGGGCGGAGGCGAGCGTCCTCGCGCTGGATCTCGCCAGCTTGCAGGACGCCTCGCGCGCCGCCTCGCGCTTCCTCGAGCGGCACGAGCGGCTGGACGTGCTCGTCAACAACGCCGGGCTCCCGGGTCAGCGCGGGCTCACGACGGCCGACGGCTTCGAGCTCGCGTTCGGGGTCAACCACCTCGGGCACTTCGCCTTCACGATGCCGCTCGTCCCGCTGCTCGAGCGATGCGGGGGTCGCGTCGTCAACGTCTCGAGCGGCAGCCACCTCGCCGTGCGCGAGATCCTCTGGGCCCGCCTCCGCGAGCCCTCGCGCACCACCACGGGCCTCGCCGAGTACCGCGTGTCGAAGCTGTGCAACATCCTCTTCACCGCGGAGCTCCGCCGGCGTCACCCGGGCCTCACGACCACGAGCGTGAACCCCGGCCGCATCGCGAGCGACATCTGGCGGCGCATCCCGGCCTTCGTCCGGCCCGTCTTGTTCTGGGCCGTCTCGATGAAGCCCGTGGCGGTCGGCGGCGAGACCTTGGTCCACGCGGCCGAGGTCCCGCTCGAGGGGCCCGACGCGCCGCTCTACTTCGACAAGCTGCGCCCCCGGGAGGCGAGCGCGCTCGCCAGGCGGGAGGCTCTCGCCGCCGAGCTCTGGTCGTACAGCGCCGACGCGGTCGCCCGCGCTCTCGCGGCCCCGGCCCAGGGAGTCGCCCATGGCGCGGCCGCGTGACGCCGAGAAGGCCCGCGACCTCGCCCTGCGCGCCTCCGCGATCCTCCAGGAGCAGGGCCTCGGCATCTCCACCGAGCGCCTCGCGCAGCTCCTCGACGTGAAGCGGCCCACGCTCCTCTACCACTTCCCCACCCAGACCAGCATCGTCGAGGCCGCGCTGGCCGAGCTCTTCGTCGAGCAGGCGGCCTTCGTCGAGCGCAAGGTGGGCGAGCACGAACACCCCATCGATCGCGTCTATGCGCGCATGCGCGCCGTCCACGAGTTCCACCGCGGCCAGGAGGCCCGGCTCCTCTTCCTCACGCAGTCGATCGCGGTCAGCGGCGGCACGCGCGCGCTCGAGATCCTGCGCGGCGCCTCCGATTTCTTCGAACCTGGCCGCCGCGCCATGGTCGACGGCATCGAGCGCGGCGTCGCCGAGGGCACGGTGGCGCCGTGCGACGCGAAGGCCCTCGTGAACCTCGTCCGAGCCGTCATCGACGGCCTCACCATCCAGGCGGTCACGTCGAGCCGATCCGTCAAACCCATCCACGAGCTCGTGTGGAAGTCCGTGCTCGAGCCCCTTAAGATCCGGAGGTCCTCGTGAGAACGTTGCCGTCCCGCGCGCCCAGCGGCGCCCGCCCCCTGCGCATCGCCTACGGGCGCCTCTTCCACGAGGCCAACGCGTTCTCTCCGCTCCCCACGGAGCTCGAGGCCTTCGAGCGGTGCCACCTCCTCGCGGGCGACGATCTCGCGCGTGCCACGACGCTCCGGGGCGTCGAGCTGCGGTCCTTCATGCCGCACGCCGAGCTCACGGGCTTCCGTCAGGCCGCGCGCGTGGCCGGCGGCATCGAGACCGTGCCGCTCGAGTCCGCGATGGCCGTGCCCGGCGGCTCGATGACGCGCGCGTGCTTCGACACGCTCACCGCGCGCCTCCTCGAGCGCCTCGAGGCCGCCGCGCCCGTCGACGGCGTGTACCTGGCTCTCCACGGATCCATGCAGGTCGAGGGCCTCGCGGAGGCACCCGAGGCCCACCTCCTCCGCCGCCTCCGCGGGTTCGTCGGCCCCGGCGTGAAGCTCGCCGTGAGCTACGATCTCCACGCGAACCTCTCCAGTGGCCTGGTCGATCCCGTGGACGTCCTCGTCGCCTACCGGACGAACCCGCACTGGGATCTCGCGCCCACCGGCTTCCGCGCCGGCCGCCGCCTCATCGCCGCGCTGCGGGGGGAGATCCGCCCGGTGCACGCGTGGCGGAAGCTGCCGATGATCCTCGGCGGTGGCACGACGATCGACTTCGTCGCGCCCATGCGGAAGATCTTCCGCGCGATGCGCGCGCTCGAGGACGATCCGCGCGTGGTCTCGGCGAGCCTCTTCATGGTGCACCCGTTCACGAGCGCCGAGCCCCTCGGGTGGGCGGTGCACGTGTCGACGGACGGCGATCCCGGCCTCGCGAGCGACCTCGTGGAGGCGCTCGCGGAGCGCGCGCTCGAGGCCCGCCATGTGGACCTCCCCCCGATGCACGATCCGGGCGCCGCGAGCGCGATCGCGAGGAAGCGCCCGTGGCGCATGCTCGGTCCGGTGACGTTCGTCGACGTCGACGACGTCGTGGGCGCCGGCGCGCCCGGCGGCAACACACACCTCGTTCGCGCGCTCGCGGGGGCCCCGGACCTCGAGGCCTACGTGCCGGTGCACGATCCGGCGCTGGTCGCCGAGCTGTGGGACGTCGCGGCGGCGGCGCCGGGCACCCGGCGCGCCGTCGTCCTCCGCGGCACGCCGGGGTACGGGATGCCCGAGGTCGCGCTCGAGGGTGTCGTGGCGGCGCGCGCCACGACGGACAGCGGAAGGGTCGTGCGCTTCGACGTCGGGAAGCTGCACCTCGCGGTGTGCGATCGGCCGCCCTTGCCCATCCACCCGAGCTTCTGGTCCGCGATCGGCCTCACCGCACGACGCGCGGACGTGATCGTGCAGAAGAACTTCTTCCACTACCGGATGTTCTACCGGACGATCTCGATGCAACACCTGCCGGTGGTGAGCGCGGGAGCGACGAGCCTGGTGGATGTGCGGCGGAGGCACGGCGAACCGGCCCGTTCTCGTGGGAACCCGGGGAATGAGTCGGCGCCCGCGTTCCCGCCGGCCTGACCAACCGTCCAGTCCCTTCCATCCACGCCAGAGCTTCGGCCCCCCCGTGCCCGCAGCATCCTCGCATGTTCGGAGCCTCGCCCGGCCGCGACACCAACCCCTGCACCCGCATCTCCCACGACTGGCAGCCCCAGCCCTCCCTTCGCGACGCGTTCACGCGGGTCGCCACCCGCCTTCACGCGCCGGAACGCCCGGGTTACCAGGTCTTCGCCGTCGGCGGGCCGCGGCTGACGTCGCTGCACCTCCCTCCCCTCCGCTCGGCCTTCGCCGTCGTCGGGCGCCACACGGCGTGTGACATCTCCCTCGACGATGACCCGGCCGTCTCGCTCCGCCACCTCCTCCTCCGCGTCGTGACGCTCCGGAGTGGCGCGCTCGCGCTGCGCGTGATCGATCTCGCCACCCGCTCCGGCTTCCAGACCCACGACGGGATCACCCACGTCGCGGTCGTCGCCGAGGGCCCGTTCGCCTTCCGCCTGGGCCGGTCCGCGATCTTCGCCATTCCGTGGGGGGTCGAGGTGGAGGCCGTCCTGCCTCCCGCCTCCCCCTCGCTGTCCGGGCCCGTCCCCCACATGCTCCCCGCGCACCCGTACCGCGAGGCAGGTCGCGCTCCCTGGCGGTCGCGGGTCAGCGTGGTCCCCCCGCCGTCGTCCTTCGTTTGCACTTCGGGCGGCGAGCGCGGCGAGCGGGTGCTCACCGTGCGACACGGCGACGCAAGGGTCGAGGTCCGGAGGTCCCTGGCCTCGCTGTCGTCGGGTGTGCTCCTCGGCCGGTACCCGCGCTGCGACACGGATGCGCGCTCGCTGATGGGCCACCAGATCTCCCGCGTGCACGCGCTGCTCCTCCACGAGGCGGGTCAGGACCTCGTCTTCGATCTCGCCTCGACGAACGGCCTGTGGTGGCACGGTGTCCGCGTGCGCGAGGTCGCGCTCCGCGACGGCGACCGCGTTCGCCTCGCGGCGCGCGGGTCCGACTCCGTCTCGCTGCGCTGGCGGCACGAACCTCCCTGCTGCGATTGAACGGGGCGTCGCGCGTCCGTTGCGGTCACTCCGTCGACTTGCACTCCCCGTAGCTCGCGTCGAGGAAGAGCTCGGCGATGTTCGAGGTGGAGCAGGTCTTGCCCGCTCCGCACTCCCTGGTCGTGGCGGCGGTCCTCGGATCGCACAGCTGGGTCGCTGGCGACGCGCACGATGGCTGGCACTTGGCTGTGGTGCGCTCCGAGATCACCGACGCGCAGCACACCTGTCCGCTCGGACAGCTGGACCCGTCCGTACACTCCAGGGTCGCGGTCTCCTCCTTCGCGGGACACGGGGCGATGCACTGGTAGGTCCAGCTCGTCGCCGACGACGACCCGACCTGCTCGACGCAGCACGGCGTGGTCCTGCACACCAGCGTCGCGCCACACCGGAGCGGCACCCCCGCCGCGTCCGGGGCCCCGTCCTGCCCCACCGGCCCCATTGCGTCGGCGCTCCCGTCCGCGCCGGCCGGGGGCCCCGTGCTGGACGTGGACACCGGCCCGGGCGTCCTGTTGTTGTCCGCGCCGCCGAAGCTGCCGCAGGCCGCGGCCAGGCCCGCCGCGAGCGCGAAGGCGGAGAGCAGACGTGCGGGGGACACCAGCAACTCCTTGTTGTACCGCCGCGGGAGGGCCACGAGACGAGTATTACCCGGAATTCACCAGTGCGCCTGCATCTCGTCGCGCAAGCGTCCGAGCGCCGCGGGATCCAGCCGCTCCACGTCGTGCTCCGTGATGCCCGCGGGCAGGGCGCTCACGGACGTCAGCTTCCTCACCACGGCGCCCCGCTGGTCGGGTCCGACCCGCGACACCATGTGCCACATCGTGAGCCTGTGCCGCGCGCCCGCCCGTGCGAGCAGCCTCTCGGCGGCCGCCCGAGATGCGGCCACCTCGCCGAAGTCGAACGCGCGCAGATCCGCCGCGACCGCGTCCTCGGTGTCTCGCAGGTACGGCGTGCCCGGCCCGCGGCCCCTCCGGGTCTCGCAGGCGGCGCCCGCGGGGACCCACGACGTCCGCCCGTGGCCCTCCAGCGAGACAGCCCCCGTGTCCACCTCGAGCCGGCCCTCACCGTCCTTGCCGACCTCGAGCCGGTACGCACACCCGAGGTCGACGGCGCTCGCAGCCTCGGTGTCGACCACGAACAGGCGCGGGGGCGCGACGACGACCGCCGAGAGCTTGCCCTGCGCGAGCTCGAGCCGGTGCTCCGCCGGCGACGTACGGACGAGCCGGATCCGTGACTCCGGCGCCACCTCGACCGTCCCGATGTCCGCCACCTGGATCGTGGCCCTGGAGGCCACGCCCGTCTCGAGCCACCTCCCGCGATCGAGCCGCCCCGGCTTTCCGTCCACCGACACGGCGAACGCGCCGGCCGGCTCGTCCACGGTCGTCACGGGAGCCGTGAGCGAGGGGCGCGCAACGGGGAGGTCGGCCCCCCAGCGGTTGGCACCGATGGCGGCCAGCGCCGCGGCGGCCAGCGAGAAAGATGCAATATACACCCACCTGCCCACGGGCCGCCGTCCGCCGCCCGCCGGCGGCTGTCCACCGCCCGCCGTCGGCTGTCCACCGTCCGCCGTCGGCTGTCCACCGTCCGCCGTCGGCTGTCCACCGTCCGCCGTCGGCTGTCC
>SXGT01301708.1_pt1 | contig 19014 bp, 14 predicted proteins | sample 3176221 | NCBI WGS metagenome assembly SXGT01 (sample SAMN11356862, study PRJNA531348) | freshwater metagenome | isolation source: freshwater sample F1-120 | place: China: Fuxian Lake, Yuxi | collected 2017-12-25
CTACGCGCTCTTGACGCACATGATCGCGCAGGTCTGCGGCCTGGAGGTCGGGGAGCTCGTCCACACGCTGGGCGACGCCCACCTCTAACTCAACCACGTCGAGCAGGCCGCGCTTCAGCTCTCCCGCGAGCCCAAGACGCCGCCGACGATCTGGCTCAACCCCGAGGTGCGGGAGATCGACGACTTCACGCTCGGCGACATCGAGCTTCGGGGCTACGACAGCCACCCGGGGATCAGGGCGCCGATCGCGGTGTAGAGGGGCGATCGCCTCGCTGGCGAGGGGCCAGATTGCCAAAAGCTCAGGAGTTGCGCGTGGTTATCTCCATCATCGTGGCTGTGGACGAGGTCGGGGTCATCGGCAAGGGTGGCGCGCTGCCCTGGCACCTGCCGGACGAGCTGGGCTGGTTCAAGGAGGTCACGCTGGGCAAGCCGATCCTCATGGGGCGGCGCACCCACACGTCGATCGGGCGTCGCCTGCCGGGCCGGGTCAACATCGTCGTGACCCGGGACGCCGACTTCGAGGCGCCAGGGTGCTTGCTGGCCGACAGCTTCGAGGCCGCGCTCGAGCAGGCCGGCGCCGTCGAGGAGGTCGTGGTCATCGGCGGCGCCGCGCTCTACGCGGCGGCCCTGCCCATGGCCGGGCGCATCTACCTGACCCGCGTCCACGCCGAGGTCGAGGGCGACGTCCTCTTCCCCGAGGTCGACCTGAGCGGCTGGGCGTGCTCATGGCGGCGACAGCACCCGCGCGACGCGCGCCACCCCTTCGCCTTCACCTCGATGATCCTCGAGCGCGGCGCGTCGGAGGGTTCGCCATGAAATGTGCGCGGCGCCGAAGGCAGATGTTGCCGCCGGGCGGTGGACGTGGTGAGATGCGGCCGTGCTATTTTTGACTCAAACTCAGGCGGTCGCTGGATCGCTTCGCCAGACAAAGGGGGTGTAGCTGTGCGCAACTTCGACGTGTGCGTGATCGGCGCCGGGCCTGCGGGGTTCGCGGCGGCGATGCGGGCGTGGGATTACGGCAAGAAGGTCTGCCTCATTGAGCGGGGCCTGCTCGGCGGAGGGGGGATTCACAACGGCGCGCTGGTCTCCAAGACGATGTGGGAGCTGTCGCGCAACTTCAGGACGGCGCTGCGGCGCGACCGAGGCTACACCTCGCTCGGCGTCGAGGTGGACTTCAAGCAGGTGGCCCATTGCGTCTCGACGGCGGCCAACGAGAAGATGGCCCAGTACGAGCGCCAGCTCTCGATGTTGTCCCAGCCGACCCCCTCGTTTCCCGGCTCGATTACGACGATGACGGGCACGGCGCACTTCGTCGACGAGCACACGGTCTTCGTCGACGGGAACGACCTGGGCAATGAGCGCCTCATCCACGCCGATAACATCGTCATCGCCACCGGCAGCCGCCCGCGGCTGCTGGACAACATCGCGATCGACGGCCACTCCATCATGACCTCCGATCACATCATGCGCCTGGAGTGCTTCCCCAGGAGCCTCGTGATCGTCGGCGCCGGCGTGATCGGGTGCGAGTTCGCCACCATCTTCGCCAGCTACGGCAAGACCAAGGTCTACCTCATCGACCGCGCCGATCGCATCCTGCCCTTCGAGGATTACGACGTCGCCAAGCTGTGCGCCACTCGCCTTGAGGCCAGCGGCGTCACCATCCACCACCAGGCCGACCTGGCCTCGATGGAGGTGGTCGACGGCATGGTCGAGTACACGCTGCGCTACCACACCGGGGCGCTGGAGACGATCCGGGTCGAGAAGGCGCTCGTGTCCGTCGGCCGCGTGCCCAACACCAAGGGGCTCAAGCTGGAGAACGCCGGCGTGAAGCTGACCCAGTGGGGGCACATCGAGGACACCGACACGCGCACGAGCGTGCCGAACATCTACGCCGTCGGCGACGTGACGCTGGACATCGCGCTGGTGAGCATCGGCGAGATCGAGGGTCGCCACGCCGTCGATCACATGTACAGCGAGGCGCCGCCAGCGCCGCTGTCCTACGAGAACGTCTCCTCGATCATGTTCCTGGACCCCGAGGTTGCCGTCGTCGGCCTCAACGAGCTCAAGGCCCAGGAGCTCAAGATCCCCTACAAGGTGGCCGTCTACGGCTGCTCCCTGGTCAACCGGGCGATCGCCATGCGCTCGACGGACGGCTTCATCAAGCTGCTGGTGACCAACGACGACGAGATGAAGATCCTGGGCATGCGGGCGCTGGGCGAGCACGCCTCGACCAGCATCGAGGCCGTCTCGCTGATGATCCACCAGGGGCGCAGCATCCACGACCTGACCGAGCTGCTCCACCCCCACCCCGCCGTCACCGAGGCGCTCCAGGACTGCGTGCGCATGCTGCTGGGCAGCTCCATCCTCAAGCCCCACGTCTTCCCCTCCGAGCTTCGGCTGTCGAGCATCACCTACGCCAACCCCACGAAGGCCTGAGCGCCAGGACGATCGAGCCCCCGTCGGTTGCATTCCCCTGCGGCGTGGATAATGATGAGTCGTGGGGGGCGCGACGAGCCACATCTCCCGAGCAACCGGCGTCGGTGTTCAGGGAGAAGGCGCGCCATTTCCCGCGTGTGAGAAACTCCGCCCGGCGGATTCCTACCTCGACGAAGGAGGAAATCCTATGAGCACCCAGCTCAAGCTCTCCCAGCCTCTTCGCCCGCTCACCATTCGAAATCTTCAACGATTCAAACAGGATGGGCGCAAGATCGTCGCGCTGACGGCCTACGACTACACCTTCGCGCGCCTGGTCGATCAGGCAGGCGTCGACCTGGTGCTCGTCGGCGACAGCCTCGGCAACGTCATCCAGGGTCAGGAGACGACCCTGCCGGTGACGCTCGACGACATCATCTACCACAGCCGGGCGGTCAGCCGGGGGCTGCGGCGCGCGCACCTCGTCGGCGACATGCCCTTCATGACCTACCAGATCAGCGTCGAGCAGGCGATGACCAACGCGGCTCGCCTGATGCGCGAGGGCGCGGTCCACTCGATCAAGCTCGAAGGGGGCCGCGAGCGCGCCGAGGTCGTCCGCAGGCTCGTCGACGCCGGGATACCCGTCATGGGGCACCTGGGGCTGACCCCCCAGTCCATCCACCAGCTCGGCGGCCACCGCGTCCAGGGCCGGGATCAGGAAGATCACAAGCGGATCGTCGAGGACGCCCGGATCCTGCAAGAGGCCGGCGCATGGTCGGTGGTCCTCGAGTGCGTCCCGGCCTCGCTGGCCCTGGAGGTCTCCGGCGCGCTGCACATCCCCACCATCGGCATCGGCGCCGGTGAGGGCTGCGACGGCCAGATCCTCGTCCTTCAGGACCTCCTCGGCCTCAACGGCGAATTCAACCCCCGCTTCGTGCGCCGCTTCGCCCAGCTCGGCGACCTCGTCACCGACGCGATCAAGGACTACGGCGAGGCCGTCCGCGCAGGGACCTTCCCCTCGGCGGAGGAGACCTACGACCCCATCGCCGTCTGAGCGCCCTCGCGCAAGCGAGCAGCGCGCGAGGATCAGTGGTTGACACCGGCCTGATTGTCGCACAGAAACACCTCCGGGGGTTGAGCCCAGGGAGGTGTCATGTCTGCGGTGCGACAAGAGATGTGGGAGCGGCTCGGCGGCACGGTCGACGTGCTGGTGGTCGGCGGCGGGATCAACGGCGCCGGGATCGCCCGCGACGCGGCCCGCCGCGGCCTGCGCGTGGCCCTCGTGGAGATGAACGACCTGGCCTGGGGCACCAGCTCCCGCTCCTCGAAGCTCGTCCACGGCGGCCTGTGCTACCTCGAGCAGCTTGAACTCAGCCTCGTCTTCGAGGCCGTCAGCGAGCGCCGCGTCCTGCTCGACATCGCCCCGCACCTGGTCAACCCCCTCGGCTTCCTCTTCCCCGTCTTCAAGTCCTCGCGCCGCCCGCTGGGCTTGATCAACGCCGGCATGTGGCTCTACGAGGGCCTCTCCCTCTTCCGATCGCCCAAGCGCCACAGGACCCTGACCCCCGGCGAGGTCTCCAAGGAGGAGCCCTCCCTCAAGGTGGCAAACCTCAAGGGCGCGCCGCTCTATTACGATTGCTCCACCGACGACGCCCGCCTGACCCTGGAGTCCGCGCTGGACGCCGTCAACGTCGGCGCCGTCGTGGCCACCTGGGCCAAGGTCGTCGAGTTCGTCCGCGAGGGCGCCCGCGTCAAAGGCGCCGTCGTCGAGGACACCCTCTCCGGCACCCGCAAGACCATCCTGGCCCACGCCGTCATCAACGCCACTGGCCCCTGGACCGACCGCACCATCGCCCTGAGCGCGCCCATGGATCAGGCCCTGCTGCGGCCTACCAAGGGCGTCCACGTCGTCGTTGACAGCCAGAAGCTGCCCGTCAACAACGCCGTCGTCTGCTTCCACCCCGACGACGGCCGCGTCCTCTTCGCCATCCCCTGGGGCGACAGGACCTACCTGGGCACCACCGACACCGACTACGAGGGCGACCCCAGCGACGTCGCCGCCACCCTGGAGGACGTCGACTACCTCCTGAACGCCTCCAACCACTACTTCCCCAGCCGACCCCTGACCCGCGACGACGTCATCGCCACATGGGCCGGCCTGCGCCCCCTGATGCAGCCCGCCCGCAAGGGCCAGAACATCGGCGAGTCCGCCGTCAGCCGCGAACACCAGATCATCGTCGGCCAGGACGGCCTGATCACCATCGCCGGCGGCAAGCTGACCACCTACCGACGCATGAGCGCCGAGGTCGTCGACACCGCCGTCCAGATGCTCCGCCTCTCCAACGCCCTGCCTCGCTCGCTCTCCTCCTCCCGCACCGACCAGGAGCCCCTGCCCGGCGCCAACGGCTGGCCCGACGACGACAACCACGCCCGCGTCGCCCAGCAGGTCCGCGCCACCTCCGACAACACCCTCTCGGAGGCCAGCGCCCGACTGCTCGCCGACACCTACGGCATGCGCGCCCTCCAGATCGCCCGCCTCGTCCGACAGGACCCCTCGCTGGCCGGCCCCATCGTCCCCGGCCGCCCCGAGATCCTCGCCCAGATCAACTGGGCCGTCACCGAAGAGCTCGCCGCCACCGTCGCCGACGTCATGACGCGCCGCACTCAGCTCTTCTACCGCGACCTCGATCAAGGCCTCGGCGCCGCCGAGATCGTCGCCGACCGCATGGCCTCGCTCATCGGCTGGACCGACGAGCAACGCCTCGCCTCACTCCAGGCCTACCGCGCCGACGTCGCCCTCGCCCGAAGGTGGCGCGAGAAGCTCGCCTGATCTGCTCAAGCGGCCTGCTTTCTTTCGCCTCTGTCTCTTCACCTCGACTCCCCCTGACCCGATCTCTTCGCGCCCGGCGGGGCCTTGCCCCGAACCCCACCAGGGGCGAGCCGCCCCTGGACCCCCTCTGTTCACCCCTCAGCGAAGCAATGCATTTAAATCATTGATTTAATTATACTAAGTCGGCCAATGGTATGGTATGAAAGACCTGATGCCGAGAGGTGGAGGGTGAAATGCCAAGGCGAATCAGTCTGGAGCCCCATCTGAGCGGGGCGGAGCTTTACAAGAAGTACCTGTCGAGCAAGAAGACCTGCGAGCGAGATCGCTACCAAGTTCTGTGGCTGCTGAGCCAAGGCAAGACCACTTCCCAGATCGCTGAGGTGACTCGGTTTCACGCTCGGGGTGTGCGCGCCTTGGTCCAGCGCTACAACAAGGGTGGCCCCGAAGCCATGCTTGATCGCCGAAGCCAGGGGTCCGGAGCCCCTTCCAGGCTCAACCCTGCCCAACTCAAAGCTCTCGAAGCCGCATTGGAGCAAGACCCCGTCGAAGGGGGGCGCTGGAACAGCATCAAGGTGGCGGCCTGGATCGAGAGAGAGACTGGAGTTGCGACCAAGAAACAACTCGGCTGGGTTTACCTCAAGCGCCTTGACTACGCCCTTCGTATCCCCAGGCGCCGCCACAAGAAGGGCGACCTTGAGGCCAAGGATGACTTTAAAAAAAAGACCTCCCCAGGATCGTAGAGGAGGTCGCCAAGGCCAGAGAAGGAGCCAAGGTCGAGGTGTGGTGCTTCGACGAGCACAGGCTCGGGCTGCTGCCCATCATCAGAAGGGTCTGGACCAAGAAGGGCACTGTCGCTGAAGCCCTCATCTTCCCGCGATACCAGTGGTTCTACCTTTATGCTTTTCTTCATCCAGCATCAGGACGCTCGTACTGGTTGATTTTACCGAGGGTGGATGTGGGGGTGTTCAACCTGGCGCTGGCCTATTTCGCGAATCATTTCGTGGAGTTCGGCAAGCGAGAGGCGCTCTTGGTGCATGACAGAGCGGGGTGGCACATGAGTTCAAAGGTCAAGTGGCCCGACGGGGTCCATCAGGTGGCCCTGCCGCCCTACAGTCCCGAACTTCAACCCGCCGAGAGGCTCTGGCAATTGAGCGATGAGCCCTTCGTCAACCGCAGCTGCGAGACGATCGGAGAGATGGAGGACATCGCCTCGGAGCGCTGTCGTCAGCTGATGACCATGACCGAAGAGGTCCGAAACCTGACCCTCTATCGATGGTGGCCTCCGGACAGGCAGATTAATGTACAACAGAGCAACCCGACTTAGTATTAGACTATTGATCCATGGCGTTGAGCGAGGTCTGGAGGCGATCCAGGAACTGGGCGATGTGGACGGCGTCCATGAGGGCGTGGTGGACGTGGACCGAGATGGGCATGAGCATGCGCTCCTCCTCGCCTTGGCGCTGGGCGGTGAACTTGCCCAGGACGATCTTGGGGGTGGAGCCCATCCGCGCGCTCTGCGCGTGGGAGACGCTGGTGAAGGCGATCCAGGGGACCATGGAGCCGTGGATGAGGTCGTCGCGGTCGTCCTGCGTGATCAGCGGAGCCCCTGTCGGGGTCGACTTGAGGGCGTCGGCGGTGGCGCGGGCCTGGGCGATGAAGGTGTGCAGCTCCGGGGCCGAGTCGAAGTAGCAGAAGCGGAAGGCGTCCCCCTCGACGGCCACCGTCGTGCCCACGCTCAGGCTGTCGTGCACCCAGACCGCGTCGCCGCGCAGCCGGTAGCGGAAGGCCTCGGTGGCGTTGGCCGCCTCAAGGACCAGGTGCCACACCGCCAGCGAGAAGGGCATGCCCTGGCGCTTGCACGCCCTCAGGGCGGTCGTGATGTCGAGCGGGGCGCAGATGTCGAAGAAGGGTTGAGCGAAGGTCTTGAAGAAGTCGAAGAGGTGGCGTCGGGGCCAGGCGTCGAGGTCGAGGAAGTGTCCCATGATCAGCTCCGCTCGGGTCGAGGGCCCTACAAGGGTTCGACACCGCATTTGATGAATGAATACAGCGCCTTGGTGTTGATGCAGGCCCGGCGCGTCGCTCAGCTCCGGGCGATCTGGAGGAGGAGGGAGAAGGCGTCGTCGCGCAGGGAGATCGCCTCGGCCTTGCCCTGGTAGCGGCCCGGGCGACCGCCGCCTCGGCCCTGGAGCAAGGAGGCGACAGGGGGGCCTGCGGCGGCGACCTTGCCGGGGGGGCCGACGATGAGGAAGAGGCCGGGGCCCTCGTCGCGCTCGCTGGTGGTCAGGAGGACGAGGAGATCGGGTCGGAGCGCTTCGAGGGCGACGGCGACGTCGGCGAGGAACTTCGCGTCGGCGCAGGGGCGGTGGAAGAGGGCGGCGGGGGCGTCGGTCTGGGCGAGCTGGGCGCCGAGCTGTCGGGCGATCTCGGCGTGGAGGGCGCCGAGCTGTCGGGCGGCGTTTCTGGCCTCAAGCTGGAGTTTTTCAACGAGCCCGGCGTGGTCTTCAGGGCCAGCGCCGAGCAGGCGCGTCAGGGCGCGCTCGCGATCCAGGGCGCGGGTGAGGTGGTCGAGGGCGCGCTGGCCGGCGATGAAGGCGAGCCGGGTGTCGCTGCGGATTCTGGAGGTGCCCAGGAGCTTGACGGCCTGGAGCTCGGCGGTGGAGGCGACGTGGGTGCCGCCGCAGGTGTTGAGGTCGAGGCCCTCGATCTCGACGAGGCGGAGTTGGCCGGTGAAGTTCTCGGGGAGGCCGCGGGTGCGCACGTCGAGGCCAGGGAGGTCGGCGGGGTCGACGACGCGGACGCGGACGGGGCGCGCGGCGCGGATCTCGGCGTTGACGGCGTCTTCGAGGTCGCGCAGGGCGGCCTCGGGGGTGTCCTGGGTGTCGAGGTCGATGGTGCAGGTCTCGGGGCCGAGGTGGAAGGAGGTCGTGGCCCAGCCGAGGCGGTCGGCGGCCAGGGCCGTGATGAGGTGCTGGGCGGTGTGCTGCTGCATGTGGTCGAAGCGGCGCGCCCAGTCAATCTCGATCAGGACGCGCCCGGAGACGGGGCCGTCGAGCTTGTGGAGGGTGTGGCCCTCGGGGTCCCTGGTCACGTCGAGGACGGCGCGGCCGCCGACGAGGCCGAGGTCGTGGGGCTGGCCGCCGCCGGTGGCGTAGAGGATCGTCTCGGAGAGGCGCACGAGGTGGCCGCCCTCGACGGGATGGCAGGCGACGACGTCGGCGTCGAGGGTCTTGAGGGTGGCGTCGAGCTGACAGCGGGCCAGGGTCATGGCGGCGTCCTCCGGTCGTTGAGGGTGCCTTTTATAGCACGAGGGCGGGCCGCGCGCTCCCCTCTGTGGTCGGGCGGCGAGCGGGGTCAGGTTCGTTCAGTGAAGGGACCGATGCCCCACAGGTCACGATCGGGCCGCCCCCCAACGCCCCACGCCCCACGCTCGACGATCGCCCCACGCTCCTCGCACCGCCCCCCTGCGGGGGGACGGGCTCGTCGGGTGGGGCTGGAAGCGCGGGGGGGCTGCGCCCGGTGGGCGCAGGCCTACGCACGGGCGCCAGAGAATCGCCGGGCCGGATCACCGCGTCGAAGTGGGCCTGCGGATTGGAGTTTTTGCTTCCCCTGGTGTCGACATGAAGCGCGCGAGGGCCTGCGACCGACAGGGCGCAGCCCATCCCGAGTTTCTAGCCCCACCCGACGAGCCCGTCCCCCCGCAGGGGGGCGGTGCGAGGAGCGTGGGGCGTTCGGCGGGGAAGGCGAGCTCTCGTGATGGGGCGGCGCGCCGCGTCATTTCATTCTTGGGCCGAGTGAGGCAGAATGGGGCGTGTCGTGAAGCAATGTCATAGCTGTTCACGAGCGGGAGGAGGAGATGGAAGGGCGTCGGGATCAGATATTGGCGGCGGCCGAGCGGCTCTTGAACCACTACGGGGCGGCGAAGACGACGGTGGCGGACATCGCGCGCGAGGCCGGGGTGGGGGTGGGGACGGTCTATCTGGAATTTCCGAGCAAGGACGCGATCTTATCGTCGTTGGCAGAGTCCCGTCATGGGGAGGTGCTGGGGCGGATGAGGGAGGCGGCGCGCAGGCCCGTGCCCTTCTGCGAGCGGCTGCGGGCGGTGATCAACGCGCGCGTGGACGCCTTCTTGAGGCTGTCCGAGGCCGGGGCGCACGCCTCGGAGGTGGCCCATTGCGGCTGTCCGGGGATTCGGGAGGCCTACAGGGGCTTCCAGGCCGAGGAGCGGGCGCTGCTGGTGTCCTTGATCAAGGAGGCCGTCGAGACCGGGGAGTTCGCCGCGAGCGATCCGGAGCGGGCGGCGTCGGCGCTCTTGCGGGCCTACGCGGGGTTTTCGCCGCCGAGGCTCTTCGAGGCGCCGGGGACGGCGAGGTCGGAGCTGGGTGATCTGCACGATCTCGTGCTGGCCGGGCTCCTGGCCCGCCGTTGAGCCTCCCTTGGGTGCCGTCGGGCGCGGTGCTCGGCGGCGCGGCGGTCGAGCCCTCGGATCTCAGCGCCCGTCGGCTGGTTCTTGTCGCCTGAGGCGCGAGCGCCGCCCTGCGCTGGTGCGAGCGAGGGGCGCGATGTGGTTGATCTTGGGCTCCTGTTTCGAGCGTCGCTCCGCTATACTCCGGCCGGTCCAGCACAGGAGGAGGAGCGACGATGCGTCTACGACTCGATGGTGATCGGCTCGTTGTGAGCGATCGAGAGGGTGTGAAGGTCTACGATCTCGGCGGGGTGGCCCCTGCGCTCATGGTGCAGGTCGGGGTGCCCGCGCTGGCCAACCCCTTCGCGGAGCACCGCGACGGCGAGCAGATCAGCGAGGTGCGCGGCGGCGTGTTCGCGCGGATGTTCACGACCCCCGAAGGCGACGAGCACTGGGTCAAGCGCCCCTCCCATGTCACGCTCTTTGATCTGGATCTGACGCCTGTCGCCACCTATGTGATGGATCGGCGCCTCAACGACGCGTGCCTCGCGCTCTCGCCGGACGGCGCGTCGCTGGCCTCGGTGGCCTATGGAGGCGGCGTCGTGGCGTTCGAGGCTCGCACGGGGCGCGTCCTGCGCGAGGCGCCGGGCGACATCGCCTCGGGGACGTCCTGGTCGCCCGATGGGCGCATGATCGCGGCTGGCGATACGGATCAGGGCGGGGGCGAGCTCTATGTGCTGGAGCTGTCCGGCGAGGAGGCCTTGGTGCGCCACGCGCTGCCCGCGCCGACCAGCCGCGCTCCGCTCTACGACTCGCCCTACGCCTCGGCGTGGTCGCCCGACGGCGCTTTGTGCGCGATCAGCTGCGGGGCGTGGAGCAAGCGCGGGGTGACGGTGTACGACGTCGCCGAGCGCGTCGAGCGCTGGGCGGTCTGCTACGATATGGAGGTCGACGAAGAGGACACTGAGAACTGGGAGGCGCTGGATGTGGCCTTCGTCGCGGGCGGCGCGGTGGTGATCGCGGGCGTGGAGGGCGATCTCAAGGCGTGGCGCGCGGCAGACGGCGCCGAGCTGAGCGCGGTGTCGTGCGAGGGCGCCAGCTCGTCGAGGTACGTGGCGGACGAGGCGCGCCGCTGCATCTGGTACGATTGCGGCGGCGAGCCCGCGCGGGCGGATTATCCAGAGGACTGGTGTTGATCGACGCGCGAGCGGACGGGCCTATGAGTCGCCCTCCCTTCGGGCCGCGGATCGGGCTGATCGACCCGCTCTGCCGAGCGTTGATCCCGCGCTCTTGCCGATGGCCTGGCCCTTGTCTGCGGCTCGATGCTCGTCGCTGGCTCGCGCGGCGGGGGGTCAAGAATGTGTCCTTGGGATGCTTGACGACATGGTGAACGAGTTTAGGTTCCGTTCACCCGTCAAGGGTTTCAACCAGGAGCAGATCGAATGAATCGCATCTACAACGTCTCGGAGATCGCAACATCTTCCTTCCCTTTGATTCCCTTGAGGCACAAGGTGGTCTTTCCGGGGGCGGTGATGCCGCTGGCCATCGGGCGCCCCCGCTCTCTGTCGATGGTCGAGAAGCTGGAGGGCGGCCAGCTCATCGGCCTCGCGGTCCAGCGCGACCCGGAGGTGACTGATCCCGGCGTGGCGGACCTGCACCCTGTGGGTGTGCTGGCCAGGGTGCGCCGGATCATGCGGACGGGCGACAACCGCTTCCAGCTCTTGATCGAGGGCGTGGCGCGCTTCCGCCTGGAGAACCTCGTGGCGCTGCACCCCTTCTGGCAGGCCGAGGGCAGCTTGATCGAAGAGCAGGACGTGGACGATGACGAGGCGCTCTTGCAGAAGGAGGTGCTGCTCGATCACCTCCAGGAGCTGCTGTCGGAGCTTGGCGCGCCGGCCCCGGAGTTTTCCAGCGACGAGCCGGCCGGTCGTCTGGCCGATCGCGTGGTCGCGGGGCTGGGGCTGGGCTTGGAGGAGGAGGCGCAGGTGCTCCTGGAGCTTGACCCCATCGAGCGGCTCAAGCGGGTCATCGAGCTGATCGGGGCGGCCAGGGCGCGCAACGAGGTCAAGAAGAGCATCGACGCCGAGGTGCGGCGCAAGTTCGGCCAGAACCAGCGCGAGGCGGTGCTGCGCGAGCAGATGAAGGCCATCCGCAAGGAGCTCGGCGACGAGGAGGCGGAGGGGGACAAGCTGCGCGATCGGCTCGACGCGCTGGAGCTGCCCGAGGACGTCCGCAAGGTCGTCGACCGGGAGCTCAAGCGGCTTGAGGGCCTCGGCGGCCACCAGGCCGAGGCCAGCGTGATCCGCAACTACCTGGAGCTGATCGCCGACCTGCCCTGGTCCACCCGGGCCGAGGCCGCCATCGACCTCGACGCCATGTCGGCGCAGCTCGAAGCCGATCACTACGGGCTCGATGAGGTCAAGAAGCGGGTGCTGGAGCACATGGCGGTGCTGGAGCTGTCGGGCAACCCGCGCGGGACGATCCTGTGCTTCGCGGGGCCTCCCGGCGTGGGCAAGACCTCCCTGGGTCAGTCGATCGCGGACGCCACGGGGCGGCCGATGGTGCGCATCTCGCTCGGCGGCGTCAGGGACGAGGCCGAGATCCGGGGTCACCGCCGCACCTACATCGGGGCGATGCCAGGGCGGATCATCCACGCGCTTCGCAAGGCCAAGGTCAAGAACCCGGTCGTGCTGCTCGACGAGATCGACAAGCTCAGCCAGGGCTGGGCGGGCTCGCCCGAGGCGGCCTTGCTGGAGGGGCTCGACCCCGAGCAGAACAAGAACTTCCTGGATCACTACCTGGAGCTGCCCTTTGATCTGTCCGAGGTGATGTTCATCTGCACGGCCAACACCCTCGACAGCCTCTCGGCGCCGCTGCGCGATCGCCTCGAGATCATCCACCTGGAGGGCTACACGCCGACCGAGAAGGCGAAAATCGCCCGCCACCACCTGCTGCCTCGCCGGCAGCGCGAGTACGCCATCCCCGAGGAGGCGCTGACGATCACCGACGCCGCGCTGGTCGAGGTCGTCCGCGACTACACCCGCGAGGCCGGCGTGCGCCAGCTCGACCGCGAGCTGACGAAGATCTGCCGCGCGATGGCCCTCGAGGTGGCCCGCGCCAAGGACGCCGCCGTCGAGCGGGTCCTGGACGCTGGCGACCTGCACCCCTACCTGGGCAAGGTGCGCTTCTTCAGCGAGGTGGCCGAGCGCACCGGGGCGCCGGGCGTGGCCACGGGGCTGGCCTGGACCCCGGTGGGCGGGGACATCCTCTTCATCGAGACCTCGATGATGCCCGGCAAGGGCCGCCTGGAGATCACCGGGCAGCTCGGCGACGTGATGAAGGAGTCGGCCCGCGCCGCCCTGACCTACGTGCGCAGCCGCGCCGACCAGCTGGAGATCGACCCGGCCTTCCTGGAGACCCGCGACCTGCACATCCACGTGCCGGCCGGCGGCGTCCCCAAGGACGGCCCCTCGGCGGGCGTGACGATCTTCACCGCCCTGACCTCGCTGCTGACCGGGCGCCGCGTGCGCTCCGACACCGCCATGACCGGCGAGTGCACCCTGCGCGGCCGCGTCCTGCCCGTCGGCGGCGTCAAGTCCAAGGTCATGGCCGCCCACCGCGCCGGCATCACGCGCGTGATCCTGCCGAGCCGGTGCGCCCGCGACCTCGACGAGATCCCCGAGGAGATCCGAGGGGCCATGGAGTTCTTCCCCGTCGACGACATGGACCAGGTCCTCGCGCTGGCCCTGGAGCCCCACGGCGCCCTGCTGCACATCGACGGCGCCGAGATCCCCCAGGATCTCACCGAGGCGACGGTCTGACCCGCCGCGCTCGGCTCGCCGCCGGGCGGCGAGCCGAGCGCCAGGGCCGGGCGTCGCCGCCCGGCTCTGGCGTCTTACTCGTTGATATTATTGACGAATTCCAAGGGGGGTGCCCGCGTCTACGAAGGCGATCAGCGCGTCCTGGTCGGTGGTCAGCCCCAGATCCCGCAGCGCTTGCGGGGACAGGTCCATGACACGCCGGGTGTTGATGTTCGGCCCCCAGTCGACGGGGCGGACGACGACGGCCTTGTTGTTGGTCGGGTTGACCACGAGGAGGCGAGCGGCCCGCCAGGCGTCCTTGCCGCGCGGGGCGTAATCCCAGCGCATCGCGATGTAGTAGAAGTCCCCGGGGCGGCTGTTGAGGGTCGCCGTCGAGGGCTGGGTGGGGCTGTTGAGCGACCGAAGCCGCTCGCCGGTGATCGCGCCGGTCTCCTGGGAGGTGACGCCGGTGTCGTTGGGGCCGCCGAACCAGCTGACCTTGCCGCGCACGAAGCTCAGGCCCTGATAGGCGATCGTGTCGCCGTAGCGCTCGACCGAGACGCCCAGGGCGCTGCGGAGGGTGGCGTTGCTCAAGCCCGAGCGAGGCACGCGCAGGCCGTCGTGGTCGAGGCCGCGGTAGGCGGTCCCGCCGTCCTCGCACTGCTGGGAGAGGGCGAAGGTGTAGCGCGCGGTCGTCGGCAGGCGGCCTGAGAGCCGGTCGTCGATCTGCTTCCAGGAGGTCAGGAAGAAGAAGAGCCGGGTCGGGGCGTTGTTCTCAACCGTCAGCTCTGCGATCGCGGCGCCCTGGCCCGAGGCGACGGCGCGGGCCTCGACGTCGGGGTTGCCGCCGTCGGCGTCGCCGCCGTAGACGAGGCGCCCGCGGCTGTCGACCACGAGGACGGCGGGTTCCCACGCGCCGGCCCGGCGCTCGAAGCGGACGGTGGTGGTCCCCGGGACGCTCAGGTCCACCTGGTAGCGGTGGACGTTGAAGCTGCCGCTGCTGAAGTCCTCGTTGATGGACCACGCGCTGCACGCCCGCAAGGCCGCCGTCGGACGCCAGATCGACGCGCTCGTCCCGGTGTCCTCGCCGGTGGCGTCCTGGATGAAGGCGCGGGCGGCGACGTCCTGATCGAGCTGGGGGGCGTCGGGCTCGGGCACCTCCTCGGGCGGCGCCTCTTCAGGTGGCGCCTCCTCGGGCACTTGCTCGACGCGAGGCTCCTCTCGACAGGTGATGCCGGCGGAGAAGCCCGACAGGGGAGAGCGGCGGATGCGGGCGGCGGTCTGGGCGCCGTAGACGCCGTCGACGCCGATGCGGTCCTCCGGGTGCGCCTTGTTCCACAGGCGCTGGAAGGCGCGGACGCTCTCGACGCGCATGTCCGCGCCGGTGAAGAAGTCCCAGTGCGGCGGGTCGCTGCAGCCTTGCCACTGGCCCCCGTTGGTGCGGTCGCAGACCCAGCTCCAGCCCTCGGCCCTCATGCTGCTGGCCAGGCCGAAGTTGGTGTCGATCGACAAGCCCGACTCGTGGCGGCTGTGGCCCGGTCGAGCCGCGACGCTGATGCCGCACGAGCCCTCCCACTCCTTGAGGATGTACTGCTGCACGAGCGAGCGCCACGAGCTGTTGATCACGATCCGCTCTTCGGGCCTCCTGGCCGCCGCTCTGCGGAGCGCCCTGGCCGCCTCCTTCTGGAGGAAGGGCGCGGCGGCCGGGCCGAGGTCTACGTTGTTGATATCGCTGATGTTTTCAAAGAGGGCCTGGTTGCCGCAGGCGACCTCCTGGGCGATCTGCTGGCTCAAGCCCATGGCCGCCGCCGTCGAGCAGTTCCGCTGCGCGACCAGCTCCCCGACCGTGCTGAGGTTCTTGGGCAGGGGGACGTCGTCGTAGGCCCCCCAGTGCTCGTCGAGCTCCTCCTCGTCGAAGCCCAGGGGGTCTTCGTCGGGTCCGGGGGGTATGTCCGCGCAGCCGCCCATCATCCACAGGGGCAAGGACACCACAAACGAGAAGATCCCTGCGCCTCTTCGAGTTGAGACGAAGCGGAGATCGGTCGTTGTTGGCATGTCTTCTCCAGCGCGAGCGCCATTTGAGGGTCAGCCAGCCAGCCGACAGACATCATAGCCTCAGCGGGGCCTCCATTGCACCCCCACGCTGCATTTCCCTCTCTCGGGCCCGCGCGATGCTTTCATTTTTATTGGCGAGCGGCGGCCGAGGCGATCTGAACTGCGGCGTCGATCTGGACCTCGGCGTCGAGCTGGCGTTGGGCGTCGTCGGAGGCGTCGAGGTCGCCGAGTATGGCGGCGAGCGCTTGAGCGTCGTCGTGATCGAGGGGGTCGTCGTCGCGCAGGCGGGCGCTCAGGGCGGTGAGCTGGGAGGAGGCTTCGAGCAGGCGCGAGGCGCAGCGCGACAGCTCGGCTTGTCGCGCGTCCATGTCGGCCAGCTCGGAGGTCAGGGCGACCTTGCGGTGGATGATCGCCTCGACCTCGTCCATGTCGTCCTCGGCGGCCATGCGCTCGTTGAGGGTCTCCATCTCCTCGTGGAGCTCGGCGGGGGTGCGGGCGGCGATCTCGGCCTCCAGGGTGGCGATCCGGGAGACGACGGTCATGGACCGCATCATGGCCTCTTCGACCTCCTGGCTCATCTGATCGGGGACATCGCGGCGCAGGGCGAGGTCGCTCTGGAGGGCGAGCCCGCGGGTGAGGATGCGGCGGGCGAGCTGGCGCAGGCGGGGAGAGCGGATGTCTTCGAAGGTCTGTCGGGCGCGCTGGCTCAGGGCGGCGTTGTGGCGGTGCGCGGCGCGGGCGTTGGTGAAGAGGGCCAGCGGCCGGGTGGCGTGTCGGTAGCCCCAGAAGGACATCAGGAGCAGCGCGGCGATCCAGCCGACGGCGGCCAGCGGGACGAGCGCGGTGCCCTTGATGATGGTGAAGGTGATGGCGAAGCCGATCAGGGCGATGAAGGCGGCGGCGGGCGCATTGCTGCGGGCGACGAAGTGGAGGATGCGCCAGGGGCTCGAAGGTGAGAGGAGCTTGACGGGGACGTCGCGGGCCTTGAGGGCTTCGAAGATGAGCAGGGCGTCGCGCTCGACGAGGCGATCGGCGGCGATCACGGGCGGCAGGCGCAGCCGCTTGTCGAGCTTGAGGCCGTCGTCGCCGATGTGTCCGCCGAGGTTCTTGAGGGTCTCGCAGGTGGCGTGTTTTTGCTGGAAGGTCAGGGTGTCCTCGTTGTCCCTGAGCTTCTCCTGGGAGGCCTTGCGGACGAGGACGCCCCAGCCGCGTCCGGGCGTGCGCCCGATCTGGATGGCGGTGTGCCCGCACTCGACGCACAGGGTCAGGCCGGGGGGGATGGGGGCGCGGCACTTGAGGCAGGGCGAGGCTGGCGGCAGCTTTGGGGGTTGATCGACGTGAGCGCGCAAGGCGCGGCGCATGTCGGCGGCGGTGGGGAAGCGGTCGTCGGGGTCCTTGGCCATGGCGCGCAGGAGGGCGTCGGCCAGGGGGGCGGGGGTGTCGGGCTTGAGGCGTCGGGGGTCGGGCGGGGGCTGCGTGTCGTGGAGCCGGAGCAGCTCCATGGGGGAGGAGGCGGTGAAGGGGAGCTTGCCGGTCAGGGCCTCGTAGAGCGTGGCGCCGAGGCTGTAGAGGTCGGCGCGGCCGTCAACGAGGGTGCCGTCGAGGAGCTCTGGGGCCATGTACTCGGGTGTGCCGAGGGTCATGGTGTGGGTGGTGACGCTGACGAGGTCGTCGACGCGCGCCAGGCCGAAGTCGGTCAGGTGGGCGTCGCCTTGATCGTCGATGAGGACGTTGTGGGGTTTGACGTCGCGGTGGACGATCCCCTGGTCGTGTGCGGCGGCGAGTGCGTCGAGGAGTTGATCGCCGATGCGGATCACGGCTTCGGGGGCCATGGGGCCCTGGCGGCGGAGGGCGCGCTTGAGGTCGATCCCTGGGCAGAAGGCCATCACCAGCGCCAGCGGCTCCTCGATGATGTCGAAGACGGGGATGGCGTGGGGGCTTGCGATCCGGCGCGCGGCGGCGATCTCGCGCCGGAAGCGTTCGGTGATCAGCGGGTCCTGGCGCAGGTGGGGGTGGAGGATCTTGAGCGCGACGTCGCAGCGGGCGACCTTGTCGAAGGCGAGGTAGACCGTGGCCATGCCGCCCTGCCCGACGCGCTCTCGCAGCTCGAATCGGTCGGTCAGCCGCGTCAGGATCGGATCGTCGAGGGTCAGATCGGCCTTGGACACAACAACCTCGCGGGGTCATGCCGCTGGAGATGCTCCCGGTATCGGCCTTGAGCCTCCCTCGCCTCGCACGGCGAGTCAATGCCTGGCGGGCGGAGCGATGTTTCACATGGAACGTCGCTGGCTGCTCGGGTGGACGGCGTGCGTGGGTGAGGGATCCGGCTTGGGGTTCAGGGTCAGCGGCGCAGGACGGTCCAGAGGAGGGCGAGGGCGCCGGAGCTGGCGCCGACGATCTTGGCGCGGCGCTTGACCTTCTGGATGGTCTTCTTGACGGCGTCGAGGTCGGCGGCGGCCTTGTCGCGCTCTTCGGTGGCCTTGTCGCGTTCGGCCTTGAGGGCGCCGACCTGGTCTCCGAGGGCGGCGAGGCTGCGGGTGAGGCCCTCGGCGTCGGTCTTGAGGGCGCGGTTGTGGCGCTCAAGGTCGGCGGCGGCGGCGTCCTGTGCGGCGGCCTTGTCCTGGAGGCGGGCGCTCAGGGTCTGGAGGTCGGCGCAGGCGGCCTTCTGGGCGTCGAGGTCGGCGCGCAGGGCGTCGAGGTCGCGCTGTTGGCGCGCCTCGGCCGCGGCGAGGCGCGTCTCGGCCGCGGCGAGTCGCGTCTCGGAGGCGAGGTTCTGGGCGAGCGCCTCGTCGCGGGCGGCCTCCATGTTGCGGGCGTGGGCCTCGTGGGCGAGGGCGCGGGCGTTGGTGCTGGCGAGGCGGGCTTCGAGGTCTTCGATGCGCTCTTCGAGTGTGTCGATCTGGTCTTCGAGCAGGCCGGCGCGGGAGATGATGTCGGCGCTGCGGGCGCGCTCGCTGTCGAGCGCGGCCTCCAGGACCTCGATCGAGTCGCCCGGGGAGTCGGCGAGGCGGCCGATGGCGACGCCGTCGTCGCCGTCGATGGAGGGGTCGCCATCGATGAGGTCGAACTCGGCGTCGAAGGGGGGGAGGTCGGGCAGGACAGGGGCGGCGGCCATGATGGCCGCCGCGGTGTCGGTGCTCGAGAGGGCGGCCTCGGGGGAGAGGGGGTCAGCGGGCTGGAGGTCGTCGGGCTCGGGGTTTCCGGGGGGCGTCTCGTCGGTCATGGCCTCTTCATCCTGGCTGGGTGAGGTTGCAGTGGACAAACTCGGCGGCCCCGGGGGCTATTCCAGCTCAGCGCACCAGGGGCTTGTACTTGATGCGGCGGGGCTGGTCGGCGTCCTCGCCGAGGCGGCGGCGTCGGTCGCGCTCGTAGTCGGCGTAGTTGCCCTCGAACCACTCGCCGATGCCCTGCTGCTCGCCATCTACGCCTATGTCCTCTACCGCTCACCCCGTGCCAGAAAGGTGCCGGAATGACCAGGGCGACATTCCTGCTGTCGAAGGACCCGGTCGCCGAGC
>SXGT01814384.1_pt1 | contig 19009 bp, 16 predicted proteins | sample 3176221 | NCBI WGS metagenome assembly SXGT01 (sample SAMN11356862, study PRJNA531348) | freshwater metagenome | isolation source: freshwater sample F1-120 | place: China: Fuxian Lake, Yuxi | collected 2017-12-25
GATCGCGACGGCGAGCCCGCCGAGCGTCATCACGTTGATCGACAGTCCGAGCGCCCACAGCACCAGGAGCGCCACCGCGAGACTGAGCGGCAACGCCGTCAGCGTGATCAGCGTCGTGCGCACGTCGAGCAGGAACAGCACCAGCACGATCGCGACGAAGATCGCGGCGTCGCGCAGCACCGCCAGCAGGTTGTCGATCGAGAGCGTGATGAAGTCCGCCTGCCGCATCACGTGCGGGTTCAACGCGAGGCCCGCCGGCAGCGCCTTGCCGGCGTCGGCGAGCGCCGCGTCGATCGCGCGCGTCAGCGCCAGCGTGTTGGTCGCCGGCGACTTCTGCACCGCCAACACGACCGCCCGGCGCCCACCTTCGGCGGCGGTGCCGCGCTGCGGTGCTACGCCGAAGCGGACTTCCGCGACCTGGCCGAGGGTGATCGGGTGGCCGTCGCGGTGGGCGACGACGGTGCCCTGGATGTCGGCCAACGAACGGACGCGACCGGTCTGGCGGATCGGCAGTTCGAGGCCATCGACGTCGGGCAGGTAGCCGGCGCCGGCCGTCGTATGCGCCGCGCGGGTGGCCGCGACGACGTCGCCCATGGTCAGCTCGAATTGGCGCAGCGCATCCGTCTGCACGAGCACCTGGTACTCCGCCAGCTCGCCGCCGATCGCGACCACCTGCGCGATGCCAGGCACCGCCAGCAGGCGGTTGCGCAGATCGAACTCGGCGTACGAGCGCACGTCGCGTGGCGTCACCGCCCCGGTCGGCGAACTCACCGACAGCAGCATGATCTCGCCGGTGATCGACGTGATGGGCGTGATCTCGGCGTGGGCGTCGGCAGGCAGCAGCTCGCGCACCGCGGCCAGTTTCTCGGCGACCAGGGTGCGGGCGCGGTAGATGTCCTCGCCCCACGCGAACTCGACCCACAGCAGCGACAGCCCGATTGCCGATGCGCTGCGCACGCGCCGCACGCCGGGCAAGCCGCGCACCGACGTCTCCAGCGGGAAGGTGACGTTCTGTTCGACTTCGTCGGCGGCGAGCCCCGGACTCTCGGTGAGCACGACGACCGTCGGCGCATTGAGTTCGGGGAACACGTCCACCGGCAGGCGCACCGACTGCCAGGCGGCGATCGCCAGCACGAACACGGCCAGTGTCAGCACCACGAACGGGCGCTGCAGCGAGGCGGCGATGAGATGACGGAACATCGCGTGGTCCTACTTGTGGTCGTCGGCGTGGAACGTGCCGTCGGAGTGGAAGTGACCGCCCTTGGTGGCGCTGGTCGAGCTGGCGAGCACGAGTTCGTAGGCGCCGGTCAGCACCACCTCGTCGCCATCGCCGATCCCGCTGTTGACCTCGACCCAGCGGCCGTCGTCGAGGCCGAGATCGGCTTCGACGCGGATCACCTTGTCGGCGTTCTTCGGGTCGCGGCGGAAGAACACCTTGTGCAGGCCATCGGTCATGACGGCGGCGCGCGGAATCGCCAGGACGGCGGCGCCCGTCGCCTGCGTTTCGATCTCGACGAACGCCGTCACGCCCGGCCGGAGCCACGGGGCAATGGCGGTCGGCACGACGAACACATCGATCGTGCGGCGGATCGGATCGGCGGCGAGACCGAGTGCCAGGGGCCCGCTGGCGCGCGCATCGGGGCTGGCGGCGCCGGTCGGCACCAGCGTGCACGGCAGGCCGTCGCGCAGGCGCAGCAGGTCACTCTGCAGCGCGTTGCCGCGAAAGCGCACGCGGGTCGGGTCGAGCGTCTGCGCGACGAGGTCGTGCGCTTGCACCCAGGCCCCGTTGGCGAGCGGCAGCGCTTCCACGGCGCCGCCGCCAATGGCGCGCAGTTCGAGGGCGGCGATCTCGCGCCAGCGTGGGCCGCCGGTTCCTGGCGCCAGCAGCGCTTCGACGGAGGTGCCGACCATCGCCGCGGCGGCGGCGAGCAACGACGTGCGTCGTTCAGTGAACGCCTTGCGATCGGCTTCGAGCCGGGCGATGCGCGCAGTCGTCTCGGTGTGCTGTTCGGCGGCTTCGGCGATCTGCGCCTGCACCTGTGCCAGTTGCACCCGCGCGTCGGTGAGCGCCTGCGCCTGGCCGCCGAGGCTGGCGTTGGTGCTGGTCAGGCTCTGCACGCGTTCCCGCATGACGACGAGGGCATCGTGCAGGCTCTCCTCGTGCACCTTGTGTGCGTCGAGCAGCGGTTTCACTGCGGCCAGATGCGCCAGGGCGACGCCGGTTTCGGTCTCGACCGTGGCGATCTCGCGCTGCAGGGCGCGCCAATCGGGAGCGTCGAGCAGCGCCAGCACGTCGCCCGGCGCCACCGTCTGCAACGGTTGCACGCGCAGCAGGACACGGCCGGCGACCGGAGCGCGCACTTCGGCGCGGGCCTGCGGCAGCGGTTCGAAATGGCCCGGCAGCCGCAGCGCGCTGGCGATGCGGCGGCGTTCGACCTTGACGAAGGTGATGCCGAGGTTCTTGCGCACGGTCTCGGGCACGTCGATGCGGTTGGTCACCGGCGGCGCGTGCTCCGTCGCGGGGTTGCCCGCCGCGGGCTTCTGGCAGGCGCCGAAGGCGAGAACGGTGGCGCTCGCGACGAACAGGAAGGGGAAGGCGCGCAGGTTCATCGGGGTTCTCCGGTCGGTTCGTCAGTCGGCAGCACGATGCCGGTGCATTCGTCGATGGTGATGGTCGCGAGCGCGATCTCGACGCAGGCGTCGAGTTCGAGCAGTCGCGCCGCATGCACGCGCGCGATCGCGTCGAGCAGCAGCAGGGGTTCGAGTTGACCTTGGCTGGCGAAGGCACGGCCGTCGGCGAGCTGGGCTTCGGCCAGCGGCAGCAGCACGGTGCGCACGTGCTGCAGGCGCGCTTCGGCCTGGGCCAGGTGCGATTCGGCCGCGGTGAGGTCGTGGGTCGCGGCTTCGAAGGCGCCATACACCGCGGTCGCCGCGCTGGCGCGCGCTGCCTCGGCGCGGGCGATCGCCGCATCGTTGCCGGCGAAGAACGGCAGCGGCAACGACAGGCCGAGGCCCAGGCGCGGCTGGCCTTCGTCGCGTTCGTAGCGCGGGCCGAGTTGGAGATCGGGCCACTGCTTCCGCACTTCGAGCTGCAGCTCGGCGTCGGCGATGCTGTGCGAGCGCAGCGCGGCGTCGACGCGCGGCGTCGATGCCAGCAGGGCGACGCGGCGATCCGCGGGCTCGCGCGGCGTCAGTGCCAGGTCCGGCAGCAGGCGTGGCTTGGCCGTCGGGTGCAGGCCGAGTTGTTGCAGCAGGGCCAGTTCGGCGCGCGCCGTGGCGTCCTGCTGGGCGGCAAGTTCGTGCTCGCGCTGCCGCAGTTCGAGGGTGAACACGCGGGCGCCCTGCCGCGTCAGTGCATCGGCGGCGGCGAGGCGATCGGCGATCGTCACGAGGTCGCGCAGGTGATCGCACACCTCGGTGAGCCGCGCGGTACGCTGCAAAGCACCCGTCCAACGCACCCAGGCGGCATCGACCGCGTGGGTCGCGTGCTGTTCGGTCATGACCGCCGCGTGCAGCGCGGCGACGCTTCTGGCACTGGCGACGGCGCGCGCCTTGCCGAGGCGACCCGACCACGGCACCGTGAACGACAGGCCGCCACCGGCGATCCACCGATGCGGCACCGATTCGAGAATGCGCAGCGCGTCGAGCGACAGCTCCGGATCTTCGAGCACGCCGGCATGGCCCTCTTCCACCAGCGCTGCCGCCAGCGCCGCGCGTGCGAGGCGGCACTCGGGGTGCAGGCTGCGGGCAAGGGAACGGCCTTCGTGGCGGTCGATGCCATCCGCCAGATCGATCGGGCCGCGCTGGTCGATCGCCTGCATTTGTCCGTCGGTCGTTTCGCCCAGGGTCGATTCCCGGCGCAGGAACTCCGCCGCGTGGGCGGCCAGATCGATCGGGGCCGGACGGTAGGAGTGGCACGCCGCGAACACGGCGGCGGCAGCTAGCAGGCAGGCGGGAGTTCGCATCATCGGATCGACGGCACGGTTCGCGGAACAGGTCCACACCGCGGCAACGCGGTGAACGGGCGCGGGTTCTCCGCGCGGCGAACGCGTCGATCAGAGCAGCAGCAACGTGGTGCTTCGGCAGTGCAGCCAGTCGTCAGGCCGCGGTGGCCCGGTGGCGGGAACGTGGGCACGTTCCCCACGCGCGTCGGCGACCGCGAGCAGCTCCGGCAGGACGCTGCAGACCGCCATCGGCGGTGGTGCCCAGGTGCAGTGCAACGCGCGCGGCGGCGACGTCAGTTCGAACGCGAAGCTGCCGTGTTCGCAGTGGTGGTCCGCGGCGGCGATGGGTGCGTCCGGCGTCGGCGCTGGCGCCGCCGGCATGTGGTGCGGGGCACCGCGCGAGTGGTCGTGGTCGCAGCAGGTGCTGGGCTCGTGCACGAACTCGACGACATGCCGGCCATCGTCGCCACCCGAACAAACCACCAGCACCCGCGACAGGCCCGAGGCGAGCACCATGGCGACGAGCGCCACGAGTGCAACAGCCAGCGTGTGCAGGTGAGAACGGGTCACGACGGTAGGACTCTGCGTGGTCGGTGGTCAGCAGTCAAGGCGGATGGGGCCGCCGGCTGCATCGAGCATCGGCAACGGCGCCTCCGCACCACGAGGCGATTGCCTGGCGGCCCGATCTCGAACGTGCCATTCGCCACGCGGCGGCAGGCCAGCGTGACCAGCGGTTCGCCGCGGGCCATGCGTTCCTGCAGCAATTCGTTCCAGTTCTCCTGGGCGCGCGTTGCCTCGGCGCCTGCGAGCAACGACATCGCCAGGGCGACTGCGCGGACGTTCATTGCAGTCGTTTGATCAGGTGGAAGCCGTACGGGCACTTGCTGCGATGGAACGGCGCCACGCCGACTTCGCCGACCGCGAGCCGCAACCCCACGGTCGTGAAGTACTCGACGTAGGCGTCAGGCTTGCTCGCCTGGATCTCGTAGATGCCGGTGGTGGAGGCGTCGTCGCCGGAGTGCTGCTTCACCATCGCCGCGAAGTCCTCGCCGGCGCGCGCCTTGGCCAACAGATCGGTCGTCAGCGCCACCGCCTGCGCGTAGTCGCGTTTGCTCTCCGACCCGCGCTTGGCGCCGACGAACGCCACCAGCACGTGCTGCACCTTCACCGAGGCGGCTTGTTCGGGCTTCTGCGCGAGCGCAGCGAACTCGAGGCCCAGCGGCGACGTGTCGGGCGGGTCACTGCAGGCGGCGAGAGCGAGGAGCGACGAGACAACCAACGCGCGGCGATGGGACACCGCGGCAGTGTATCGAGGTCAGGGTTGCACGGTGAACGTGAGCGCGTCTGAGGCGCCAAACGACGGGCCGGGGCAAGCGTCGAACCAGACGAACTGCGCCGCCAGCGAGGCGCCGGCGAGGCCGGGGGTGGCTGGGATCGGGATCGGCAGCACGGCGGATCCGGACGACTGGGCAATGACCAGCGGCGTGTTGACCATGGTCGCGGGATCGAGCCACAGATCGAAGCCGAGCACCGGCAGCGCACTCGGCAGCGTCGAGAGCCCGATGCCAACCACGGTCAGGCTGCCGGCAGGGATGTCGCCGCACGTCAACGCGAACGCGTTCGTTCCGACGAACGGGGCCGAGCGCGTGCGGATGCGGGCCGCGCGAGCGCACGTTCCCGACGGTTGGCCGTGCCGTGCCGTTCCCTGCGGCAGTGCCGCCAGGCGCACGCAGAACGTGTCGCCGCCGCCGACGGGAGGCACGGCTCCGGGAGTGAACGGGAAGTTGGACGACCACGTCGAGCCCGCGACGACCACCTCGCCATTCGGTGCGTGCCCCACGTCGACCGCCCAGTCCCCCGATTGGCGTCCGATCGCAGTGCTGTAGTCGAGCGAGCTGCCATCACCCGCGACGAGCGCGAACCAGCCGTCTTCGGCGCCGGCGGGCACCGTGTTCCAGGCCCCGAGCGACAACGGCAGATCGTTGGAGAACGACGAGCCGCACACGGCGACGCGGCCACCGCCGGCATCGATGCAGCGTTCGAAACGATCGGCTCCCGTGCCGCCGAAGTAGCTCGCCCACAGCGTCGTGCTGCCGTCGCCGCTGAGCCGCCACAAGAAGCCATCGCGCAGGCCGAACGGAGCGGGCCCGAACACGCCCGGCGTCACCGGCAGACCGGGTGCGTCGATCTGGCCACTGAAGGTCATCGAGCCATCGGCGTGCATCGCCATGCCGCGTGGATACTCGTTGCCCGGAGTGCCGAGGTAGGTGCACCAGTGCAGTTGCGAGCAGGTGCGGTCGAAGCGCGCCGCGAAACCGTCCGCGAAGTGCTCCGAGCCACCGTTGAACGTGGTGTCATAGGCGCCGGGAGTGACGGGCAGGTTGAGCGAGTCGGTGGCCCCGGCGACGACGATGTCGCCATTGGGAGCGATCGCCATGGCGAACGGATACTCCTCCTGGTCGGTGCCGCCGCAGTAGGTGGAGCCGACGAGAGTCTGGCCGTTCGCGGCGATGCGGGTGACGAAGAAGTCGCTGTAGCCCGAACGCGTCGATGACCAGGCGCCAGGCGTCACCGGAAAGTTCAGGCTGTGCACGTGGCCAGCGACGGCGACTTCGCCGTTCGCCGCGACCGCCATCGACGTCGGGTACTCGAGCATCGCGCCGCCGAGGAACGTGCTCCAGACGAGGCTCTGGCCGTTGCCGGCGAGTCGCGTGACGAACACGTCGCCGCCCGAGTACACGTAGCCGTCGCCGGTGCCGTTGTGCGTCGTGTCGAACGCGAGCGGCGTGGTCGGGAAGTCCGTCGACGACGTCCATCCGGTCACCATGGCATCGTCGCCGAAGGCGCCAGCGCACTGCATGCGGTCGTTCTCGGCGCCACCGAGGTAGGTGCACCACACCAAGGCGCCCGAACCCGCCGCGAAACGCGCCACGAACGAATCGCCGACGACGAACGGGACCGGGTTCGCACCGTTGTAGGTCGGATCGAACACCGGCCCAGCGGTTGGCAGATTGGTCGACACCGTGCTGCCGGCGACGAAGGTGTCACCGTTCGCGGCGACGCTGAGGCCGTAGGCGGCATCGAACAGGCTGCCACCGACGGTGGTCGACCAGCGCAGGTCCGGATCGACATGCAGGATCGCGTCCGCGGGCATGGGCTCGCCGACAAACCCGAAGCGCCGCGCGCCGCGCATTTCGAAGTGCACGGGTATCGGGGTGCGCCCGCCAGCGTGGATGCAGTAGGCCTTCGGCACCGACTGGCGCAGTTCGCGCGTTCCTGTCGACAGCACGAGTTCGCCCGAGTCGGCGTCGACGGCGAGCGTGGTGATGCCATCGACTTCGAACTCGACGGCGGCGAGGTTGGCATTCGCCGCGCACCACAGGTCGTAGGCGAACCCCGGCCCGTCGGTGGCCCGGCGCAGCACCAGATCGACGCCGGGTGCGATCTCCGGTTTGCGCACGGACCCGCAAACGGGGGCACCGCGCACGTGGCGCGTCGGATCGTTGCCGATCAGGAAGTTGCACACGGTCGTCGCCAGATCGATCGGCACGGGCGGCAGGTTGCGGTCGGACCGGGCCCGCATCGCAATCGCGTCGAGATGGTTGCCGCTGCGCACTTCGTGGTCCGTGACGTGCAGCCAGTCGCCGCCGGCGGCTGCGGCGAAGCGCACTGCCGTCGGCCATTGCCCTTGATTGGCGACGAAGCCTCGCACGGGGCCGAGGTCGATCGGGCCTGCGGGTTCGATTCGCGGCGGCGCGAGCGTGCGATCGGCACGCGACAGCCACGAGCCTGCGGCAAAGACGACAACCAGGACAACGACGACGAGTGCGCGCATGCAGGCCTCCCGCCGGCAGGATACCCGTTGATTGTCGCATCCTGGTGTCCTGGAAGGTGGCCGTCTGGCTTCTCGCGCACCCGGCTCGCACCATGCGAGGCCATCGCGTAGACAGCCGCTCCGAGGTTTCCCCATGCGCACGCCGATTGCTTCGCCTCTCTTCGCCCTCTTCTTCGCTGCAGCAGCCGCGGCGCAGTCGCCTTCGACCGCGCCAGCGCCGGCGGCTCCCGACGCCGTCGATGACGCCGCGATCGCGTTCTTCCTGGAGGAAGGGCTGCAGCGGTCGCAGGTCATGGAGCACCTCAGCTGGCTGTGCGATGTGTACGGCCCGCGCGTCACCGGTTCGCCGAACCTGCGGCAGGCCCAGCAGTGGGCGACGCAGACGTTCACCGAATGGGGCCTCGCCGCCCGCACCGAGAAGTGGGGCCCGTTCGGCCGCGGCTGGCGTTGCGACCACGTGATGATGGCGGTGGTCGGCGACAACCCCTGGCCGGTGATCGCGTACCCGAAGGTGTGGTCGCCCGGGGTCGAGGGCCGCATCGAAGCTGACGTCGTGCACGTGGCGACGATGACCAAGGAGGCACTGCTGGCGACCGATCTCACCGGCAAGGTGGTGTTGCTCGAAGAACCGCGCGCGATCAGCGAACCGTTCAACGGCTACACCAAGCGCATGGATGAGAAGGAGCTGCTCCGGCTCGCTGACCCGAAGGTGGCCGAGCCGCAGTCGCCCGCGGAGCGCGCCGCGCAAGCACGGGGCGACAACGACTTCCGCATGGGCTTCCCACGCCGCGAAGAGATGCTCGCGATCGTGCAGCAGAAGCGGCCGCTGGCGATCGTCGATCGCGCCGCCAAGGGCGACTACGGCACCGTGTTCGTGCAGGGCGCCAGCGCGGCCAATCCGCCGGGCACGCCGCGGAGCGAGCGCAAGCGCGCGAACGCTGTCGATGCCGACGTGATCCCGCAGTTCACGATCGCGGTCGAGCACTACAACCGCATGTGCCGGTTGCTGGCGAAGGGCCGGCCGGTGCGCCTCGCGCTCGAACTGAAGGTGTCGTTCTTCGACGAAGACCTGTTCGATAGGAACGTCATCGCCGACCTCGCCGGTGGCGATCCGGTGATCGGGGGTGAGTTCTCGATGCTTGGTGCGCACCTCGACAGCTGGCAGTCGGGCACCGGCAGCACGGACAACGGTTGCGGCAGCGCCGTGGTGATCGAAGCGACGCGACTGATCGCGGCCTACTGCAAGAAGACCGGCATCAAGCCGCGCCGCACGCTGCGTTCGTGCCTGTGGAGCGGTGAAGAACAAGGCCTGCTCGGCTCGCGCGCCTACGTCGCCGACCATCTCGGCACCGCGAAGGAGCCAAAGCCCGAACACGGCAAGGTCGCCGGCTACTTCAATCTCGACAACGGCACCGGCCGCATCCGCGGCGTCTACCTGCAAGGCAACGAAGCGGTGGCGCCGATGTTCCGCAGCTGGCTGCGGCCGTTCCACGTGCAGGGCGCGTCGACGATCACGCTCGACGACACCGGCGGCACCGACCACCTCGCGTTCCACGGCGTCGGCGTGCCCGGCTTCCAGTTCATCCAGGACCCGGTCAGCTACAGCACGCGCACGCACCACAGCAACATGGACGTCTGGGACCATGCGGTCGCCGACGACCTGAAGCAGGCGGCGGTGGTCATGGCGGCGTTTGCCTGGCAGACCGCGCAACGCGACACGAAGCTGCCGCGCCAAGCCGTGCCGGCCGCGGTCGAGGGGGAGCCACGCGGTGGGCGCGCGGGCGCGGGTGCCGGGCGGTGAAGCGGACGCCGGCGTCGTTCCTGTTGGTGGCGCTGTTCGCCGCGTGCCGCGTCGGCGAAGCGGAGCCGGTGCCGATCGCCGGCGAGGGGCCGCGTTCGATTGCCGTGTGGCCGCTGCCCGCGGTCAGCGATGCCGGCGAAGGTGACGCGCCGATCGCGACGGAACTCGTGCATGCGGGGCTCGTCCAGGCCGTGATGGCGCGCGGCTACCGCACGACCGGGCCGGCGGTGGCGGTGCAGTTGCTGGCGGAACGCGGACAGTCGGCAGCGACCCCGGCGGCGGCTGCAGCGCGCGAGGCGCTCGCCGTCGATGCCGTTCTGCACGTGCTGGTGCGCGAACTGACGGCGCGTGGCCGCGCCCCGTTGCAGGGAGCGCAGTGGGATCTCGAATGGCGGCTCATCGCGTCGACCACGGGGGCGGTGATGTGGTCTTTCGCGCACCGTGGGGGCTACCAGCACAGGCACGACGACTTCGGTGATCCGCACCGCCCGCTGGATGCCGAACCCGAGATCGTGCCGATCGGTGGGCGGGGGCAGCGACCGTTCCGCGACGCCGAGGAACTGATGGCGACCTTGCATCGCCTGGCGATGGAACGGCTGCCACGATGTGCGCGATGAACGTCGCAGTCGTCGCCTATCCCGGCCTCGCAGCGCACACGCTGCAGGCCACGTTCCCGCAGGCGCTCGCGGCGCTGCCGACGCCCACGTGGTTGCTCGACCTGCTGCGCGTAGGCGCCCCGGCACCGCTCGCGACCTCGGCCGACGTGCGCACCGCGGTGCGCGATCTGTTGCGCCTGCATGGCTACCGGCCGACCGGTCGTGGCAAGCCGTCGTCGGAGTACCTGCTCGGCGCGATCGGCGAAGGCAAACTCGGCTCGATCAACGCGGCGGTGGATGCCGGCAACGTGGTGTCGCTGCACAGCGGCCTGCCGATCAGCGTCGTCGATCTCGGTCGCTGCCGGGCACCCCTGCGCATCGACGTGCCGCCCGCCGGCGCCAACTACGTGTTCAATCGCAGCGGCCAGACCATCGACATCGGCGGCCTGCTGTCGCTGCACGATGCCGATGGCCCGTGTGCGAACGCGGTGAAGGACGCGCAGCGCACCAAGACCACGCCGGAGACGACGGCGGTGCTCGCGGTCGTGTGGGGGGCGCTTGCGCCCGATCCCAACCACGCCACGGCGGCGGCAGTGTGGCTGCGCTCGGTGTTCGCGCGCCTCGGCGCCGCCGTCGAAGGCGGCCCCGCCGCCTGACTCAGCCGGCCATCCAGCGCGCCTGCTTCTCGGCGCCGGCCTTCTTGTAGTCGGGGCGCAGCCGTTCGCGCAGGAACGAGCCGTAGAGCGCCTGCACGATCTCGTGCAGGGCCAGCCAGTTGGCCGAACGGTCCGTGGTGCGGTCGACGTCGCTCTCGCACTCCTCGGCATCCTCCGGCAGCTTGACGCCGTTCAGCGTCAACGTCGCCGCGTCGAGCGTGGCCGACCATTGCCGCGAACCTTCGGCGACGAGCAGGCGCGCCTTCTTCAGGCGATTGCCCTGCCGCAAGGCCGTGCGTGCTTCGGCCGTGCGGGTCGGCAGGCCGCGGCGCAGCGTCTGCTCCGTCTCGTCTTCGCTCGCCGCCGAGAACGACAGGAAGTCGTCCAGCGCCACGCCGACGACGCGGCCGCCCGGCAGCGTGAACTCGCCGCCGTCGCTCTCCCAACGGAACCACAGCCAGGTCAGGAACTCCTCGCCGAGGAAGCCATGCGTGTCGGCACCGGTGTCGGTCTTCATGCGTCGCCCTCCGTGTCCTGCTCCGTCGCCGCCACCGCTTGCCGCGGCGCACTGCGCGCGATCTCGCCGGCCCGTTCGGCCTTCGGCCAACGCACCGGTTCGGTCCGTTCCAGCGCGTACTTCGCCTCTTCGTCGAGGCCGGCGCGCAGACCGCACTGCAGCGGGTTCGCCCGTTCGAGCGGCACGCCGAACGACTCGAAGAACAGCTTGCCGAACACTTCGCGCGCTGACTTGCTGGTGGCGAACAGCAACACCGTCTTCTTGTCGAAGAACAGCAGGGCGTCGATCAGTTGCACCGTCGGCAGCACGCGCGGCAGCAGCTTCTCGGTCAGGTCGTCCTTCATCTCGCGACGCTCGCGCGCCGACAGCTTCTTGCCGCGCGCCTTCTCGGCAGCGTCGCGATGGATCTGCAGCCACTTCTTCGGCAGCGTCTTCTTGTCGGTGCGGAACCGCAGCCAGGTGCCGGTGCCGCCATCGAGGTCTTCGAGGCCGAAGCTGTCGCCGGTCGGATCGAGGGCAGTGACCCAGCCCGACGAAACCTCTTCGCTGGCGGCGTTCTCGATGGTGCGGAAACGGCGGTTGGCGAGCGCGTCGACGAACTTCTGGTCTTGCGGATCGGCGATCTTGCCGTCCCAGAAGAACGCAACGACGCCGCCGCTCTTCCTGATTGCGGCCATGGTGTCCCTCCCTGGTGCAGGCGCCTTGCGGCGCCGGATGCCAACGCTTCGGTCAGAGCTTCTTCACGGGCGCTTCGCGCTTGATCTCTGGCTCGGTCTTCTCGACGCGGGCGCCACCTTCGGCGGCGGTGATCTGGGTCTTGAGCTGCTTGTAGGCCTGCTGCAGCACCGGCAGGCGCTTCTTTGACTCTTCGTCGGTGGCCGTCGACAGCTTCTGGATCTGCTCCTGCAGCGCTTCGAGTTGCTTCTTCAGTTCTTCGGTCGCGCCCCGCACGACCGGCGCTGTGTCCACCACGGGGCTGACTTGGGGCGCTTCCGGCATCGGCTTCCACGTCGCCGGCAGCATGTCGAGCACCGCCTTGTCGCGGCAGATCACTTCGATCTGCGCCATGTTGACGGATTGTAGGGCCTTGGCGAGGGCGTCGGCGTCGCTGCCGTGCGTGATCTGGACGGCGCTGGCGATCACCTTGTCGAGGTCGGGCGTGGCGCCCTTCTCCATCTTGTCGACCTTCAGCACGACGATGCCGTTGGCGTTGCGGAAGTGGGTCCGCTTGCCGACTTCGGTCGTGAACGCGGCGTGTTCGAAGATCGGGCCGAACATCGAGTTCCTGGTCACTTCGACGGTGCCTTCCGGGCCTGCGCCGGGCACGGCGCCGAAGGCCGTGACCAGTTCGGCGAACGTCTTGCCGGCGTCGAGCTGCGAGTGCACGTCACCAAGTCGCTCGCCGGCTTCGTTCTCGTCGAACGAGGCGACCACGGCTTCGGTGCGGATCAGGTCGAAGAGGGCGCGCTGGGCGCGCATGCTGTCGTCGCCGGAGCTCTCAGTCTCCTTCAGGAACGCCATCAGCGTGTCGAAGCGACCGCGGGCGATCGGGCGACCCTGCACGATCAGCATGGTGTCGTTGGGGAAGGCGGCGAGCTGGTCCTCGCTGGCGACGATCGCGGCGCGCGGCGTCATCGGCGCCGTGACCGGCGGCGGCATCATCGCCTTGCTCTGGCCGGCATCGATCGACTTGAAGTCCATCTTCTTCGGCGCGAGGCGCGCGGCGAGCTGGCCCTTGCCCTTCGTCGCCTGCTCCTTCACGTAGCCGATCTCGCGCTGCAGGCGTTCCTTCTCGGAGTTCAGCTGCTTCGTCTCTTCAGCGGCAGTGGGCTTGGGCTTGTCCGGATCCTGGGTCTGGGGCTGGGGCTGGGGCTTGGTCTCGATCTGGGCGGGAAGGAGGACGCCGAGCGAAAGCAGGGCAGCGAGGGCGAGGCGGAGATCCATGGTTTCTGCGAGGTGCGGGCTTGGGGAACGGCGAGGCATCAGACCGGGGGGCGGGGTGCGCCGCAAGGGCTGTGCGCTCCGTGGAGAGGGGGGTGAGGGATCGGTGGCTGCGAAGGGCCGGTGGCGGTGGGCTGTCGACGACGGTTTGGGGTGCAGGTTGTCGGAACGTTTGGGGTTGCCCGGGAATTGACGGCAGAGGAGGGCAAAAACTCTGGGCTCCCGCAGGAAGGTGCGCCGTTGTCGCGGTTCGAGGCAACCGCCGCCGGACCGCCTCCGCTCGCCTACGCCATCCGCTTCCGGAAGTGCTCGGCGACTGAATCGAGGATCCCCGAAAACCAAAGCGCCGCCGAGTAGTGCCCCAGCGGCACTTGCAGTCGCGCCGGTCGCCCGAGCGCTTCCCACAGCACGTCCTGGTTGCGCCGCCGCACCACCGTGTCGAACTGCGCCGTCACCAGCAGCACGCGTTCCGTCGCGATCGCCGCCGCGTAACGCAGCGGCTCGTACTGCAGCGAAGTCGCCAGTTCCCAGCGCAGATGGTCGTCGCCGACACCGTCGTTCTCGTGCCGCCACGCCCGCCAGTTCGCCACCCGCACTTCGCTGCTCGTCGCCACCACGTCGGCGAGGTCGCCGCCCGACAGGCAGATGGCGACGCCGTCGAGGTCGGGTTCGAGCGCCCCGACCACCGTGCTCACCATGCCGCCGAGCGACAGGCCCAACACGAAGTGGGGCACGGGTGTGGCGCTGCGTTGCCGATGCCAGCGCAGCAGCAGCCGCTGGTGCAGCACCGTGCGCCGGAACAGTTCGTCGAGGTCGGCGCCGCGCTGCCCCGGCCGCAGCGCCCCGCCCACGCGATCGCAGAAGCCGACATCGAAGCCGCGCGTCACCAGCGCCGAAGCGACCGCGTCCATCAGGTCCTTGCCGCCGGCCAGGATCGGCACCAGCAGCACGAAGGGGCGCGGCGGCGACGCCGGCGTGGTGCGCAGTTCGAATGCCACCGACTCCGGGCCGGCGACGAGCACACCGCGCTGGCAGCCTTTGCCGACCTCGTGCAGTTCGCGCAACTCGGCGGCCGGTAGCGGGCCACTGCCGGCGAGCGCAGTGGGCAACGGCGGGCGCGCCGACGAGGGGGCCGGCGCGTAGGTGCAGCCGACGAACAACCACGCGAGCGCTGCCAGCAGCGCGGTCACGCCGGTGCGTTCAGAACACGTGGACGGCATACAGCACGATCCCGGGCGAGCCATCCATCGGCGTTTCGAACAGCGAATAGAGGGAGGAAGTCGACAGGAAGTCCATGTCGTCGCCGAGCGCCACGTGCAGGCTGGTGCGCTGCGAAGGTCGGTACGAGAGGTCGAGCCGAAGCGTGTTCTCGCCAGATTCGTAGATCGTGCGGCCGCGCAGCTCGACATGGAAGCGCTCGGTCACCGGCAGCGAGAACGTCAGCTTGCCGACTTCCTGGCTCGAACCGAGCCGCAGGCCCGCATGGATCCAGACGACCTCGACCGGATCGTGCAGGTCGTCGGCGTGCACGCGCAACGACACGCGCCCGCGCGCGGCGCGCCAGCCGTGCGATTGTTCGTACGGCTCCGACATCGGAACGTGCGTGGAGCGGAAGTCTTCGAAGGCCAGTTCGAGGTCGCGCGCGATCGGCAACCGGTGCAGCAGTTGCCGCATCGGGCGCTGCAGCAGCGACGTGCCGTTCTCCTGCAGCCACAGTTCGTGCTCGGCCTGCAGCGCGGTCTCGCTCGGCAGCAGCGGGCCGCGGTCGGGATCGTGCGTCGGGAAGTCGAAGAACGGCAGCCCCAGTTCGCGGGCGACGCGGCGGCGGTCGGCATCGACGAGGTCACTGACGAAATGCAGTGCTTCCCGCGCCAGCGGATCGTCGGTGGCGGCGAATTCGTGCAGCGGGCGCGCGAGCTGGTCGGGCCGTGCCTTCGTGCCGCGGCGTTCCGGTTCGGTTGCGCGCACCGCGGTGACGCCGGTCACCGAGCTCGTGGTGATGCGCGGGGCGAGATCGGGTTCGGTGGCGGTCAGATGTTCGACGCCGATGCGCAGCGCAAACGTCGCCGGGGGCGCGCACGCTGCGGCGGCAACGAACTCGCCCGCACCATGCACTGGTGCTGCAACGGGATTGGAAGTGGTCGGCTGCACGGCGCAACCGGCCAGCAGGCATCCCAGAATGCCGAGCTGGAACCTCACGACCACGGGCATCTCTCAAAGAACGCGGGGCTCGCGTGCAAGCTGCATCGGCCGGTGGGAGGCTCGGGCTGCAGCTTGGAACGACTTCTCGCGCCAAAGCAAGACTAGCTCGTGCAGCGCCGGTGGTTGCGTCGGGGCGACCGATTGTCTCAGGCCGCAAACCCAGGTCCGGCGCGGGTTGGCGGGCTACTGCCACTGCCAACGAGAGGTGGGGCGCGGGGCGCTCAGCCGCCGTTGCCGGACCGGCCGCTGCCTTCGGTGCCACCCGTGCCCTGGCCAGCGCCGGGCCGCTCCCGACCGCCCTCGCGGCCGCCTTCCCCGCCGCCCCAGTTGGGCCGGCCGCCGAGCCGCTTCGCCTCCGCCGAGCGCTGCGGCAAGCCGACCTTCGTCAGCATCGCCTGCTCCTGTTCGAGCAGCTTCTGTTCGTCCTTCTCCGCCGCGGCCATGTCCTTCTCGACGTCGGCGCGCTTCTGCTTGTCGGCGCCCGCCTTGGCCAAACGCTCGCTGGCGTTCTTCTTCTTGCCGAGCGCCTGTTCGAGGTCGCGCACGAAGCCGCCGTAGTCCTTCGCGAACGCTGCCAGCGACGGCTTCACGACGCCCTGCGCGGCTTTGCTCAGTTGCGTCTCGAGCGCCTTCGTGGCCGGCTTGTAGCCGCTCATCGACACCTCGCCAGGCTTGCCGTCCTTGTCGAACACGACGAACAGCGGGGCCTGCTTGCCGAACGCCGTCGCCAGCGCCGGATCCGACTTGAGGTCGATGCGACCGCAGTGGAAGCAGCGCAGCATGATGCCGATCTCGTCACCGCCGAACACGGTGCGTTCGAACTGCTCGCGCACGTCGTTGTCGTCGGCCGAGTCCACGAGGTAGAGCACCGCGAGCTGGCCCTTGCCGTTGGCGGCGCGCACGAGGTCGGCGGCGGCGAGGTCGGCGACCTTGGCGGCCGCCGCCGGCGCCTTCACGTCGGTGAAGAACGCGCCGACCCGGTTCTGGATCTCCTCGGCGCGACCGCGGCCGCGACCCTGGGCCGTGAGGCCGGTGTCGAGCGAGAACACGAAGGGCAACACGAGAACGAGCGGAACGATGCGCATGGCGACCTTTGGCTCCGCGGGGCTGCGGAGCAAGGCGGGATCATGGCCGGTGCGTGCGGGCGCCGATCGGGCAGGTTGCATCGTTTGGGTACCGCGCCCCTGGCCCGCCGTCGCTGGGGCTCAGGGCTGCGCTGCCAACGCGCGCCGCCGCAGGCCGTCGCACGGCTGGAAGCGCGGCCCGGTCGAGCGGGCCAGGGCGTCGAGCGCGGCGACGATGGCGGCGAGACCTTCGCGGCGTGCGAACTGCGTGATGCCGCCGGTGAACGGCGGGAAGCCGATGCCCATCACGAGTCCGAGGTCGAGGTCGTCCTCGCTGCGCACGAGGCCTTCGTCGAGGCAGCGGTAGGCCTCGTCGACCAGCGGGTAGACGAGCCGTTGCACGATCTCGCCGCGGCTCGCTTCGCGGCCGGGCGTGCCGTTGCGGGCGCGCAGCGATGCCAGCACCGCGCGGCCGGGGCCGTCGCCGGTGCCGTCCTTGCCGTAGATGCCGCCGCCGGTCTTCTGGCCGAGCGCCTTCGCCGCGGCCATCGCCGCGAACAGTTCGCACGGCACCATGCGCTGCGGAAACGCCGCGTGCATCACGGTCGAGACCTTGCTCGCGACGTCGAAGCCGATCTCGTCGAGCAAGCGACACGGACCCATCGGCATGCCGAAGTCGAGCATGGCGCGATCGATCGCTTCGGGACTGGTGCCTTCGAGCAGCATGCGCGCCGCTTCGTTGACGTAGGGAGCGAGGCACCGGTTGACCAGGAAGCCGGGCGCGTCCTGGACCACGACCGGGAACTTGCCGAGCCGCAGCGCCAGCCGGCACGCCGTCGCCACGGCCGCGTCGCTGGTCGCTTCGCCGCGGATCACTTCGACCAACGGCATCTTCTCCGGCGGGTTGAAGAAGTGGATGCCGACGACGCGTTCGGGGTTCTGCACCGACTTCGCCATCGCCGTCACCGACAGCGAGCTGGTGTTGGTGGCGAGGATCGCGTTGGCGGGCAAGCCGCGGGCAACGGCCCCGGCCATCAGTTTCTGCTTCACCGCGAGATCTTCGACGACGGCCTCGAGCCACAGGTCGGTGCCGCCGAGGTGGCCGTGCTCGGTGCCGATCGCGAGGTGGTCCTGCACCGACTGCACTTCGTGCGCTTGCAGCTGGCCGCGGCGTTGGCGCTTGTCGAGTTCCTGCTGCAGACGCGCCTTGGCGCGCGCCAGCGGCACGAGGTCGACGTCGCACAGGCGCGTGCGCAGGCCCTTCTCGGCGAACTGTCCGGCGATGCCCGCACCCATGACGCCGCCACCGACGACGAGGGCGCGCTGCAGATCGCGAGCACCTTCCTGGCGGCCGAGGCGCTTGCTGCGTTCGGTGAGGAAGAACAGGTGGACGAGGCCCTTGCTGACCGGCGTCTCGATCAGCTCGCCGAGCGCCTTGGCTTCGGCGGCGTAGGCGCGTTCGGGGGCCAGCGTGAAGGCGTTGACGCAGCATTGCAGGGCACGCTTCGGGGCCGGGTAGAAGCGGGCCTGGCCCGATTGCAGCGCCTTCTTCGCGGCGCGCACGGCGAGCGCCCGCAGCGGCGTCTGGCTGAGCCAGAAGGCGAGGCCGCGCAGGCGCCGGCGGCGGCCTTTCTGCTTCTTGGCGGTGAGCCGGTCGATCTCTTCCTTGGCTGCCGCGAGCAGTTTCGTCGCCGGCACCAGCCGATCGACGAGGCCGGCCTTCAGCGCCTGCTTGCCGCGCAGCAGCTTGCCGTTGAGCACGAGGTCAAGGGCCTTCGGCAGGCCGACCAGCCGCGACAGAGCGAAGGTGCCCCCGAAGCCCGGCAGGATGCCCAGTTTCACTTCGGGCAAGCCGATCTGCGTCGAGGGGTGGTCGCTGAGCACGCGCACGTCGGCGAACAGCGCCAGTTCGCAGCCGCCGCCTAGGCACGGGCCTTCGATCGCGGCGACGACGGGAACGCGCAGTTCATGGCAACGGCGGAAGATCGTGCGGCCGGTGATCGCCGCCGCTTCGCCATCGGCGGCGGCGGTGATGCTCTGGATCAGGCCGATGTCGGCGCCGGCGCAGAACATGGCGGGGCCGGGACCCGTGATCACGACGCCGCGCAGGCGTGGTTCCTTGGCGAGGCTCTGCAGCGCTTCGTCGAGGGAGACCAGGCGTTCGCGCGTGAACGTCACCACGGTTTCGTCGGCGGCGCCGAGCCGCAGCACGGCGATCCCGTCGGCGGCGAGCGTCCATTGCACGACGCCGCGCGGCGCCTGCGGGCGCGTGGCCGGGGTCGGTTCGATGCGGGTGGTCATGCGGCCTCCAGCACGATGGCCTGGCCCTGGCCGCCGCCGATGCACCGCGTCGCGAGGCCGTGGCGTTTGCCCTGCCGGCGCAGTTCGTGCGCCAGCGTGAGCACGAGGCGGGCGCCGCTGGCGGCGATCGGGTGGCCCAGCGCGATGGCACC
>SXGT01600075.1_pt1 | contig 19005 bp, 21 predicted proteins | sample 3176221 | NCBI WGS metagenome assembly SXGT01 (sample SAMN11356862, study PRJNA531348) | freshwater metagenome | isolation source: freshwater sample F1-120 | place: China: Fuxian Lake, Yuxi | collected 2017-12-25
CCCTCAGGGAGAGGGTTAGGGGGAGGGATGAGATCAACAGTGGAGTCCGTTGTCGCGAGCGTGTTCAGTCGCTCGGATCCCTCATCCGGCCTTCGGCCACCTTCTCCCGGAGGGAGAAGGGGGGCTTCGGGAGTTTCTGGCTTCGGTGTGATGACTTTGCCGAAGCGGTTTCTTTTTTCTGGCATGATGGCCTCGGTGGTGTGAACGTAGCCCTCATCGCTCCGCGTGAGGGAGCTTGGAGGCAACACGCTAGGAATCGTGAGTCGATCGAGTTGGCTCCGCCTCGCGGGAGCGAGGCGGCTACGTTTATGGGATCTGGCTCGCCAGGCTGATGGCGACGGTTGCTCCCGACTTCACATGGAACTCGGCTTTGCAGACGGCGTCGTCGTCGCCGTCGCCGCCGTCGAGTTCAGAGGTCTCGACTTTGCTGGTCGTAGCGCTGATCTTGATGTGCTCGGCGGTGGTCGTGGCCACGCGATCGCCGTCGGCATCGATTTTTTGCAGGTACATGGCGACCGTGCCGGGAGCTTCCGAGAGTCCCACGCCGAATGTGCTGAGCATGGTCACGTTTTTGAAATCGAACGCGAACTTCGGCATCGTTTTCTTGATGGCACCGGCGCGGGCGACGACCTGGCCGCCGGCTCGCGTCGGTTTGTATTGAGCGCCCGTCTCGAAACGGCTCTTCGTGTTTTCCGAGTATTCGACGCCGTTGATGTAGACCGGGCCCAGGGCATACTTCACGTCGAGCAGCGGCGAGCTGGTGAGGTTCTGACCGGTGGCCGGCGTGATGTACGTCGGCGTGCCGCTGACCACCTTTTCGAGCAGGTAGTACAGACACTGCGCCATCACCGGCTTGTTCTCGTCCTGCGTCGCTTCGATCGCTTGCAGCAGCAGGAAGCCGAGCGGGCTGGCGAAGGTGAAGTGATTGCCGTTGCCGGCGAAGCCGCCGTCCAAACGCGACTGGTACTGCAACGTCGCGCCGCTGGTGCAGCTCAGACCGCTCATCAGTGAGAGGTTGATTTGCGTGCCGCCGCCGCCGAACAGGTTGGCTAGGTCGGGCGTCTCGATCTCGTATTCGGATTCTTGAAACGCGACGGCGTAGTCGATGGGCGCGAGGTTGCCGCCGCCGTCGATGATCATCTTCTCGACTTTGGCCGCGAGCTTCTGCCGCTTGACGAACCGCAAGTTTTTGGCGTTGACGATCGCGGTGTAGAGACTGGTCATTTCGAGAGACATGGGCGAATCCTTTCGCGATGTTGGCTGGTTGCCTGTCCCCTCTCCCTCTGGTAGAGGGCTAGGGTGAGGGAGCCAATGGCCGAACGACTTCGTTCGTGAGTCGTTTGGCGAATGGAACCCTCATCCGGCCTTCGGCCACCTTCTCCCAAGGGGGAGAAGGGTTAGGCGGCGAGCCTTCTTTTCAAACGTGGCATGCCGGCGAAGCGTGCGTAGACCCGCTCTTCTTCGCGGGCGACGGCTTGGGCCTCGTCGGCGGTGTAGACTTCGAGTTCTTTGACGACTTGAAATGCTTTGCGTTGGCTGTCGGTCATGCCGGCCGCGGCTTTGGTCAGTCGCAGCAGGCCGTGTTTGCTGATCTTGCCGGCGGCTTGCAGTCGCTTCACCGCGGCCAGGTCCATCAGGCGACCGCTGCCCAGTCCCGTGAGGGAGGCTCGGAGCAGCAGCGTCGCGCCGCGAGTGCTCGTGGCGCGAATCTGCCGGCTGCTGGTGATCTCATCGCGCGTGCGGCCGGTGAGGATCAGCGGCAGTCGGCCGCCGTATCGAAAGCCGAGTCGCCCCGCAATGCGGAGCTTCCAGCGTTGATACTTTTTCGCTCGCGGGACGTAGCCGTAACGGTTGGCAGCGCCGCTCGCGAAGTGTCTGGGAATGTGGTGATCGTGATGGAAGCGTGCTCCGGCTTTGGCCGCCTCGCGAATCCAAGTGCGTTGCTCGCGCGTGGGATCGGTCGGCAGTTGGCTGGAGACGGTTTGTTTGATGGCGAGCATGTCGTCGATTTTTGATTTTCGATTTTTGATTTTCGATTGGGCTGCGGTTCAAATCGGCAATCGAAAATCTTCAATCGAAAATCGCCTCACTGCTGCCAGGGCAGCAGCCATTCGCTGGCGAAGAACTCAATAAATGTTTCGGGGATCGGATCGGGAGCGCTGCCAGTCGTCGTCAAGACAGCGTTCCAATCCTTGGGATCGCTGATGCAGGGCGGCATCCGACATTCGATCGGCGAGTCGTCCCCACACAGGTTCCAATAGTTGCCGTCGGGTCCGACCGTGTTGGCTAAAGTGATCATCTCGCGAAGCATCACTCCGACTTGGTTCGCGTAGTCGAACAGCAGATCCTCCGGATTCCCCGCGTAGTCCGTGTTCACCGGCAGCAGCAACGCGAGGATCAGCGAGCCGCTGGCCTTGTTCATTTTCGGCATTCGGAATTGGCAGGACTCGTCGAAACCGATCAACGCGCACGGCACCGGGATCACGGAAGAGGGGGTCAGCAAGCGGGGCCAATGGATGAAGTTGAGCGCCTCGGCCGGCGTCGCAACTCCAACGCTCGTTCGGAACGTCGCGGTCGCCGCGAGCAGTGTCGCGGCTCCCAGGAAAGGCTTCGAGAAGTGACCCAGCGGAGCGAGCGTATTGGGCATGGGCTTGAGGCTCCAGGCTTCGGGCTTCGGGTTGAGTGGCGAGGATCAGCGGCAAGAGCGCGGCGGCGAAGAGGGTCGCGAGCAGTAGCGGCAGGGTGGATTTCATCAGGCGTTCCTGTTCTGTCCCCTCTCTCTTTGGGAGAGGGCTAGGGTGAGGGAACCGGGTTGACGGTTGAGGTCGGTCATGGAAGTCGTTCGTTAATCGCGTCCCTCATCCGGCCTTCGGCCACCTTCTCCCAGAGGGAGAAGGACCCAATCGGAGTCACTTTTTCAATCCGCCTGGCGTCGTGCTCGTGCGTTGCGTGCGTTCGACGAGCAGCGTTTGCAGAGCGAAGTCTCGACCGATGCGTTTGCGGATTTCGTAGCGGTCGTTGTTGATCTTGAACGCTCCGCGTTCGAGGTCGATCGACATCTCGGCCGGCACTTCCAGGGCCGCGAAGTAACGCACTTCTTGGCCGTGTGGGTCATTGTTCGGAATGGCCTGCGAGACGAAGTGCTGCAAGTCTTCGTCTTCGAGCAGCACGGCGGCGAAGTCTTCCACCACTGGCCCACTGGGTGGCACATAGACCACCTGGCCGGCCTGCGCTCCGAAGAGGTCCGGATTGCAGAAGACGGTCGCGGCTTGCTGTTCGATGACGTCGTGGAATTGGGACATTGGGAGTGGCGAGTGGTGAGGGGCGAGGGGCGTGTTGGGCGGCATTGTGTTTTGCTCGCCCCTCATCCCTCGCCACTCATCACTTCTTCTCTGCGGCCGGTTTGGTCTTTTCGGGACGCGGCTTGCGGCGCGCGTCCTTTTGTTTTTGCTTGTCCGCGGTGAAGGCCAGCCGGCGCTGATTGGCTTCGTCGTGCGCGTCGGCCAGGGCCTCGGTGAGCTGTTCGCGACGATCAGCGTCGAGCGTCACTTCGACGGTCTGACCGTCTTCGGTTTTCTCCACCGGGATCAGAACTCCGTTGAGGATGTCCTCGCCGACAAGCGTCAGATCGTCAGCGTGGATTTCGAGCGTGACGCCAGGATTCCATTCGTAGCGACGGACGACCTGGTCGGCCTCGTCGCGAGCGTTTCGCTTGAACGAGCCGTTGCGGTCGGCTTTGAGTTTGAGCAGCATGATTGGGGTCTCGGTGGTTTGGTTGCTGGTCCCCTCTCCCTTTGGGAGAGGGCTAGGGTGAGGGAGCCGGTTTGCGGTTGACGTGATTGTGAGTCTGTCGTGGATCGAATCCCTCATCCGGCCTTCGGCCACCTTCTCCCAAGGGGAGAAGGGGTCGGAAGGCGTGCTCGATTACGTCATTTGCGATTCAACGAAGTTCCACCAGGCGTAGAAGCCCATGTTGCGCCGAGCGTAGGCGCTCAGGCGGTACGGCAGCGTCGGGTCATTGGCGGCGAGCGACATGTTCCACCAGGTGCGAAGTGCCTCGCGGTCCTGATAGATGAAGGGCTGATAGGCCGTGCCCGTGCGGATCAAGCGCACCTTGTCGGCGGCCGTCATGCCGGGGCAGCAGATGACTTCCGCCGGCTTCGCGACGACGTAGTTCTGCGCGCCGGACGCGACGGTGATCGCGTAAAGTGCCGCGCTGAAACGTTGCCACAGATCGAAGGTCGGCACCAACAGGACCAGGCCGTCGAGCTGCTGGAGGACCGGCCCGACAAACGTCGTGCCGTTGTCGCGTTTGAAGCCGCACATCGCACTGAGCATCGCCGCGACGATCGCTCGGCATTCGTCCGCCGTCGGATCGTTGGAACTGCCGGCGATGTTGTAGGTCAGCCGGTTGCTCTGCGCTCCGCTGTCGCCCCATTCGTGGTCGGTGTCCACGAAATTCTGACCGTCCCAACATTCCAGGCTGGCGGCGTTGTTGATCAGATAGAATAGAAGCTCGTCGGGATGCCGCGCGGCGGCCGTGCCGAAGTCCTTCGCCGAATCGTCGTACAGGCCGATGCGATCGTCTTTGAAATCGACCTGCGGAATTTCGATGCCATCGACGAATTCACGATTCGCCAACGTGAATTTCGCCGCCAGCAGCCGAGCGTACTGAATCGAGCCACGCAGCTCAGTCATGCCCGGTGCGTTGCCGGCGAAGGCGTATTCTTCGTCTCGGCCGTCCGATTGCTTCGTCGCACAAAACCGATTGTAAATCGGATTGTACGCTTCTTGCGCGTTGTTGAATTTCGCGGTCACGCCGCGAGCGATGGCGATGGGGCCTGCGGTATCGAGAGACATGATTGAGCTTCCTTGCTCGGGGTTTGGTTTCTGAGCCGGCACGCGCTAGCGTCCGGTTTCCGGATTCGTTCAGAACCGGACGCTAGCGCGTGCCGGCTCAGTGGGGGAATTACGCCAGCACTGGTGCGGTGACTCCGTCAGCGTCGTTGGTCAGTTCGATCGCGACCCAATCGGTGCCGTTCCAGCACAGGATCGCGACGTCGCCGACGTCGGCAAACGTGATCGTCGTGCCGCCGGCCAGGTTGGTGGGTGTGAGCGTGCCGTCGCCGCCATCCACGATCATTTGTACCTTTTTCAATTGCCCAACAACGGCACCATCGGCAAGCGTGAGGGCATCGGCACCGGTCGTCGTGACCTTCGTGAGGAAGGTCGTGATGTTCACGGCACCGGCACCGCTGAGCGACTGCGGAGCGGCCATTGGGACGAGCGGCACGATCGTCGAGCCAGGCCCATTCAGGCCGTAGGCCGCGAAGATCTGAGGCAGTGCCTTTCCAACATCGACTTCGACGTGCGTGCTGTCGATGTAGCGGACGATCTCTCCGACATCGACGCCGCCGGCCGCGGTCAGCGTGGCGGTGTAGTTGTCGGTCATGTAGCAGCGCAGGCCGACGCTCGTTTGAGCCAAGCCGCTCCCTTCGAGCACGACCAGGCCGCGACGGACCCCCTTGGTCCACAGATCGCCGGCACTGCCGCCGCTGTTATCGACTTCCTGTTCGAGCAGGCCGCCGAATTTGTTGGCTCCGCTGGCGACGGTCGCGACGGCGTTGCCCGTCGAGTCGATGAAGTAAATCGTCCCCTCGTAGAGGTGCGTCGAGCCTTTGACCGGGTGCGAAACGCGATCGTAGCTCGGCTTGATTTTGATTTTCTTGTTGATGGCGACGGACATGGTCGGTTCCTTTTGGAGTGCGACGGCCAGAGCCGTCGCTTTTCAAAACGGTTTGATTAGTTGACGTGGCGAGCGCGTTGAAAAGCGGCGGCTCAGGCCGCCGCAGTCCAAATTAAGCGGCTTTCTTCTCCGGCAGCGGCTGGCCCTCTTCACGGCAGCGGCTGCGAACGTACTGCTCTTCGCTGATCGAGTTGTAGAGCGTGGGTTGCGCGGCCTTGTTTTCCGCGTACTCTTTCTTGAACGCCGCGTGTGGGTCGGATGAATCAATGCCCGTGCCACTGCCGCCGCTGTTGTTCGGCGCGGGATTGCGCTTGCAGAGTTCCTTGAACAGCTCATTGCGGACGAAGTCGACATCGAACTTCGGATCGGCGGTGTACTTGTCCGCCAGGTTGTCGCAGCCGGCTTCCTTGCACAGCGCTCGGATGTCTTGCTGTCTCTTCGCTTCGTTGGCGATGCCCTGCTTCGTGGCTGCTTCGACGCGGGCGTTGATGTCGGCCTCGGTCAGCGTCACGTTCGTCGGTGCTGCCGGCGGAGTTGGCGGCGTCGGCGGGTTGGCCGGCGGCGCGGCATTGGTTGGATCGGCGGGCGGCGCGGGCGGGTTGGCCGGCGGGGTATTCGGTTTTTCCACGGTCAGGTCTCCGGAGAGGTTGCGAGCGAACAATGCCATCGCGATCGATGGCGTTTTGCGGAACTGCTTGAACGGCCAGTTGTCGTCGGCCGAGTTCGCGACCTTCGTCGCCGCCTGGCTGACGTCAATCTCCCCTTCGATGACGATGGGGAAGCCGGCTTCTTTGGCCTGCTTGGGCGAGAACCAGGTCTCGTCGATGATCCACTGGCGAACGTTGGCTTCGCTCTTGCCAGTGATCTTGGCGATCGTGGCCACGATCGCCTCGTCAACGTGCTGGAGCTGGTTGAGCGCCTTCTCGATGTCCGTCTTCGTGCCGTAGGCGAACATCGACGACTCGTGAATCATTATCAGGCTGTTGGTCGGCATGACGATCGTGTCGCCGGCCATCGCGATCGTGGCGGCCGAGGACGCGGCCACTCCGTCGATGATGCAACGCACGGTCGCGTGGTGCTGTTTCAACAGGTTGTGAATCGCCCAGCCGGCGTACACGTCCCCGCCGTTGCTGTTGATGCGAACGTCGAGATTGGCGACCGCTCCAATTTCGTCGAGCGCTTTCGAGACGAGCTTCTCGTCAATACCGCCCCACTCGGAGTTGTAGATGCCTCCGTAGATGCGGATCTCGGCCGACTGGCCGTCGGCGTTCTTCGTCGCGTTGAAAAGGCTTTGACGTGGCATGATTACTCGAACGCCTCCTCGAGTTCGAGGTCGGCGTCATCGGTTTCGGCGGGGTCGGGAGACCCGCGCCGAGCGCTCTTCTTGCCGGCTTTGGCTCCCATTGCGGCGGCTTGGCCTTCGGCTTGAAGGACTCGCGTGGGCAAGATTCCCCAGGCTCGTTCGCGTTTGCGGCGGCGGGCGTTGTTCCGCAGGACGTCGTCGGTATCGAGGCCCAGGCGGTCGTGGACGTATTCCGCGTCGCACAGGTTGTCGTCGATCGCGTCGGCCCAGGCGGGAAGTTCCTTGCCGGGATCGAGCAGCGGGCGGCCGGGCTTACGCCAGCGGTGTTCGGTGTAGAGGTACGATCGGCGGCCGAACTCGTGCGGTGGGATCGACGAGGCTCCGGTGATGATCGACTCGCGGACCATTCGGCCGTGCAGCGGCACGAGGACTCGCTCTTCGATGCGGAGCTGATCGACGGCGGTCGGTGCGATGCCTTCGATCTCGTCGAGCTTGCCGGCGCTGTAGGTCGCGCCTTTGCGGTTGCGCGTGATCCAACCGTAGGGGATGCCGATCGCCGCGCAGAAGGCGTGCAAGTTCTCGCGGTTGAACATCTCCAACGTCGTCGCCGGCTGCGTGCTCGCGAGCGGTGCGAGTTCGTCGTCGAGGCCGATGACCGGGATGCGTCCCGGCTGAAGGTCGATGTAACCGCCGTTCTTTTCGGCAGCGGCTTTGACCTTCGACGGCGAAGTTGTCTTGAGAAAAGCGGTCATGCACGCGGCGGTCATGGCCGAGATGCGGACGGCCTCGTTGAAGTCACCGTGATCCTTCACCAGGTTGAGCACGCTGAAGAACCACGGCAAGCCACGGCGCTGGTTTGGCCAAAGCTGCTCGTACACATGCTTCATCCGCTCCGGCGTGTAAAACGTGTACGAGAACTTCGTCGACTTGCTGTCGTCGGGATGCTCGTCGCGGACGAAGTAGCCGACGACGTCGCCGCGTGGTGTCTTGCGGATGCCCAGCCGATCGGCTTTGAGATCGAGTGTGTATGACTCGCGAACTGGAGCGCCGTCGGGACCGATGCGATTGGTCCAGGTGACCATCGCTCCGCCGGTCGGATTCTCGACTCGCTCGACTTCGAGCAGGTCGATCTGGAGCGGAATCGGTTTGTCGGGCCGGCCGACGTCCGAGAAGAGGACGAAGATCTCGCCGTCGCGCTTGAAACAGCGTTCGATCAGCCGTTGCATCTCCCACAGCGAAATCAGACCGCTCGGCCCGATCTGTGGGAGAAGCTGTTTGTAGACGAGCTTCAGCTCGGCGTTGTACCGGCGAGCTTGCTTGGCGGTGATGACGCCGGGCACCGGTTGAATCGTCGGCTCTGGCCAGAGACCGGTCCCGACGACGTTGTTGACCTGCGTCTCGACCGCTCCGGTAGCGTGTCCGAAGGTGCGATAGAGTTCGTTGGAATGGATGCGCAGCGTTTCGAGGTCCGATTCGAGCATCTCGTCGGACGAGCCGCGAAGATGAATCCACGAGTCGCGCAGCCGGTTGTCTTTCTCGGCACCGGGGAAATACATGTTGAGGATCTGATCGCGCAGACCGCTCAAGTCACCGAACTCGACCGTCGCCGCCCCATCACTGCCGGCGGCGATGCGCAAGGCTCGTTGTCGAGTCCCGGCGAACATGCGGCGGCGGTTGATGGTGGTTCGGTTCATGAAATCTCTCAGCACGACGCGCGAGCGAGTGGTTGCGGTTCGATGAAGAGCCACTCGCTGGCGCGTCGTGCTACAAAACTGAAAAACGCTTCCGGCTCGCGCAGCGCGTGGGATTGGAGGTCAAGAGTCGCGCGGGCTGTCGATTGCCCCGAAGCCACAGGCAAACCGGAAGCGTGGGGCACGGTGGTAGCCCTGTCGCTCCGCGACAGGACAGCCGAATTGGTTGCTGATCATTTGCCGGTCATGACGGCCTCGTGAAACGTAAGTCGATCAAAGTCAGTCCCGACTCTTCCGAGCCGATTCGACCTTCGAGCCAACTGATCTGCTGCTGAATGTGTGGAAGGTCGGCCGCTCGGAACGTGCGTCCTCGCAGCGTGACCTCTTGACCGCCGACGCTGATCTTCGCGTAAGCGTCTCGCCAGAGTGCGAGCAGCTCGGCGTCGGTGTATTCGTAATCTGCAACCAGCTTGGCCATCGTCGGTTCTCATTGCGTGCGGGAACCTAGCACGCGGAGCCGGCAAAGCGCGCCGAGCGCTTTGCTACTGGTAGCAATGAACGGAAAACATTCAGGCCGCTCGACGCGGCGCGAACGCCAGCGGAATGATCAGCTTGTTTGGCTTCGGCCGATGGCCACAGGCTCGGCAGCCGAGATAGCAGATCCGCAGCTCGCCGGCGATGAAGGAATTCACGATCTGATACCGTCGCGCCTTGCAGTTCGCGCAGCGTTGCCGCCATTGCGTGCGGAGGCTCATCTTTGCCTCCGATCGTTGACGTCGCGAGCTTGCGCTTCGGTCTCGTCCTTCAGCCTGCGGACCTTCTGGCTGAGCACGGCCGCGTCGTACCAGGTGAGGCTCAGTTCTTTATTTGCCGCGAACTGACCGAGCTGCTGAAGCAGGACGTCCACGCTGCCGTCGTCGTACAGAAAGATGTACCGCTCCGAGGCTTTCACCAGGGCCACAACGTTGATCGAAGGCGTCATCATCGTCTCCCGAAGTTCCAGTTGCCGCGCGGCTGGATGTACGGCGCGGCAGCATCGTGGCGATCGTCGGCGGCTGCGGTCGGATCAATGAAGCCCGGGGGATTCTCCCACGTCGCGTGTTGCTGGTTGACGTGCAGGTCGGCGATCGCCAGGCCGTAGCGAAAATTGTCACGCCACTCGTGAGGGCCGGTCGATTCCCAATAGCTGCCGTTATAGAACTCGGCACCGAGCTGGTTGAGGAACGTGATGCACTCGGGGTGCTTGTCCGGGTCACACAGTTCCGCCGGCAGCGTGACGGCTCCGAGGTCGGCACTCGTCGTGAGGCCACGAACCGGAGCGTCGATCCAGGTCTGCGTGAGATGCGTGTTGACTTCCAAGAGGTCGCCGCGCTGCATCTTGCGGTTGAGTGCCGCCTCACGCGGCCGGACTCCGGATTGTCGATAGCCCCAACGGTAGAGGTCCGGGAACTTCGACGTCGTCGAACCGTGCAGCGCGACGCACGGCATCGCCTGATGGGCTTCCGTCAGATCGTCGCACAGCTTGTACAGGTGATGCGTGATCGCTCCGGCGTTGCCGGAGTGCGATTTGATCCGGTAGCCGCAGTCGATCCCACCGAGCATCGGCCGGCACAACCGCTTCGAGTTTTCTTGAGGAAACTCGAATCGCGCCAGCGCCTTGTGCAGCTCTTCGTCCCCTTTGGCGAGGTCGTAATCGATCGGCGCGCAGCGCTTGTGAGGGCCGAACGCGAAGACAGTCCACCAATACAACGGCAGCGTGTACATGCTGCCGACGTCGCTGACCCACACGAGGAACCGCGCCCAGCTCGGCACGGTACGCAGCGGCGTCGGCGACCGCAGCCGCTCGGCGATCTCGTGGAACTTCGTCGCCGGCGGGGCCGGGTCGTAACACCGCGCGAGCGTCTCGTTGACGAAGCTGCGAATCGCTTCCGGGTCGTTCTTCTCGCGGGCTTTGACGTACTCGGCGGCGATCGAACCCCAGCCGCCGATCAGCAGCGAATAGAGGCTGCTGAGTTCGTCGAAGGCCCAATCGTCCGAATCGACCAGCGGCGTGCCGGTGATCTTGCCGTGCTTGTCGATCGACTGCCCTTCGGGGAGCCAGACGCCGGCGTTCATCATCTTGTGCCGGTGCTTGTCCTCGATCTTGCATCCGTTGACGCATTCGTAGTGCGCGGTCCGCTCGGCGAGTCGTGCGTCTTCGCGGCCGTCGGCGGTCTTGTCGTACTTGATACCGGCGGACGGATGCGCGCCGTACTCGGCCGAGAACTGAAGCCGTTGGAACTCGCCGCAGTGCGGGCAAGGCACGACGCGGTAATGCCGGCGTGTCGAAGGCTTCTCGACCTCGCGCGTGATCTCGCAGTCGCCCTTGATACCCGGCGTCCCTTCCAGGATCTGCATCGAGTCATACGGGAACAGCTTGAACCGTTTGCCGAAGCGTTCGCTCGCTGCGGCCTCCGTCGACTTCTTGCGCGGCCACTTCGAGAACTCGGTGCCGACGCCCGTCGCGGCCGGGAAGCCAGACAACGCCGACTTCGAGCCCGCATTGCCGATACGAATCTTCCGCCGGCCAACGATCACTCGGCCGTCGCTGCGAAGATGGTGCGGCGGAAGTTGGTCGCGCGTGAGCGGACACGCTTCGAGCATCGGCCACACCACATCGCGCACGGTGTCGCGTGTCTTGTCTTTGTCCGGGCCGGCCAGCAAGAGCGGCAGGTATTCGGTGCAGAGCCGATAGAGCAAAATTGCGATCGACGTGAACGTCTTCGAGTTGCGCGCTGCCCAACGCAGGAAGATCCGCCGCACGTCCGGATGGTTGACGGCCGTCAATACGTCCACGAGGTGCGGCATCAACGACAAGTCGAACGCACCAGGCGACTCAGTCTCTTCAGGAATCCGCAGGTGCTTGGGGCACCACTCCAGCGCGCTGATGTACGGCGGCGGTTCCACCACCGCCGCGACCTCGCGCCAGATCGGATCAATCGGAGTCTGATTCTTTGGGCGGTCCAGCTTCAAGGGCTTCTTTGAGGCCGGCGAGATCCTTGCGGACTTCCTCTTCGACATCCTTGATCCGATCCCTGCTGATCACGCCCCTCTGCGCTAATCGCTTGCCCAACCGCATTTGCCTGTTCGCGAAGATCGCCACGACTTCCTGCGCGAATAGCGTCCACTCGTCGCGCGGCAGCGCGGCTCCAACTTTGATCGCCGCCTCCGCTTCGGCCGACTGATTCTTCAGCTTGATCGCGCGGAGCTTCTCGGCCGCCGTCTCGGTCTTGATCCGCGAACGCTCTTTCGTGACCTCGTCATCTTCCGTGAGGTTGAGGTTGTCGTTCGCCCACACAACCATTTCTTCGATGGGAAAATGTCCGGGCTGAGTCCCCTTGCCCGGCGTGCCCGGCATCCCATCCTTGATCCAATCGCGCAGCATGCGCGGCGAACCTTTCCCGATTCGCTTCCGCAGCTCATCCGCCGCGGCCTTCATCGTCGTGAGCACAAGCTGACTCTTGTCGGCAGCCGGCTCTTTGGTGCTCGACTTCGCGCGCCGCCTTTTCGCGACGGGACTTTTTTTCGGCTGCGCTCGCGCCACGTCGCGGTATCCTATGACGAAGAGGCCCGCGTCACTTCGTCCCTGAAGAACTGCACATCCTTGTGCTCTGACGCGGGCCTCGCGGAATGGAATCGTGTTTAACACTCGCGCGAGTCAAGGAGGAAACCATGCCGAGCAAAGTCGTCGGCGTCCGCATGTCAGCGGAACAGAAGCTGGCGCTCGAAGTGACGGCGAAGCACAACGGGAAGAACGTGACCGACTACATTTGGTCGCGCCTTCCTCGCTCCGTTTCACACCCACTCAAGCGGAAGCGGCGGAAGTGATTTTTCGCGCAGCCCAGACGCATTTTCGGAGCGGTCAACAGACTGCGCGCCCCGACCCCGCCTGGAGAGTACCTTAAGACCACCCCCCTAGTGTACGACTGTTGACGTAAGTCCTTACGGCTCGTCGCCGATTTTCGCACGACGAATAAGGGGTTGCGCGCTGCGTTGGCATCGCGATTCGAGGCCGCTAAAGTGCCCGACCTGATGAACGGTTCGCCGTTCGATCCTCACTCGGACAGGTAGCTCAGTCGGTAGAGCACAGGACTGAAAATCCTGTCTTCTGATTGGCCGAAGGTGAGGATCAAGATCATGGCCAACCTTGCTGGTCGTGCGACGTGGCTTTTGAGCGTCGCTCTTGTTGTTTTCGGGGCCATCGCTGGTTGGTTCGCTCGTGGCGCGACGCCGACATCCGCCGAAATTGCACCAACCGCGGAGATGATCCGCGCCGAGCGAATGCACGATCAGCGAGTCTCCTCGCTGATGAAAACGTACAGGCACCAACATCCTGACCGTCATGACGACCCGCAAGCTGAGATCGACACCGAGCGGCTCGTCACTCAGATCACTGAGCAAGAGCTTGCCGAAGAATTCGGCGTCAGCCCTTCTGAGATGTTGCGTTGGGTCGAGATCGTCCATCTCACCCAATCAGGTGGCCCAACGAACGAGCAATCTGTTCGTCGAATGATCGACGTCGTCGAGCGTCAAAGACAAGACACGCGCCGCCGATTGCCAGCAGGTGAATTGGAGCAGCGAAACAAAAGTGCTGAGCCGGCGATGTAGCGCCGGCTCAGCACCCTGCTTGAAATGCAATTGAGAATCAACAGCCACCTTTGTTAAAGTGAGGTTATGAAAATGACACCTGACCAAATCCGAAGCATCCTCGGTGAAAACGTGAAGAACCGCAGGCTCGCAATGGAAATGACGTTGCAGGAGCTTGGTGATTTGGTCGGGGTCTCAAATCCGCGGATATGGCAAATTGAGCACGGAAGAGGGGCTGTTCCCGTTGATCTTCTGGCGAAACTAGCAGATTCGCTCGACACTCAGCCGGCAGTGCTTCTGACTGCAAACGCCTTCGCGAAGAAAAAATCTCTCGCGCATTCTGCTTGACAAAATGCAAATGTGGTTTAGATTCCCCGCCCGACGCGATTGAGCTATGGGTGTGATGGAACGCACAAGACCCTCGGTGGCATCGCTTGATCGCGTCACGATCTGAGCAACGTCCACCGGGGGTTTTTTCGTTTTCGTTTTCGCGAGAGGGAATCATGGCACCGAAACCACCATGCCAGACGTTGCCGAAGTGGCTGAAGGAGAATCTGGGGCCGCGGTGCTTAGCGCCGCTGACCTCGACGGACTCCCGCGCGTTGTTGGCCGCAGTGCAGATCGTCGAGCTGTACGCAGTCGAACGACGGCCCGAAGTGCTCGAAGCCTTCGCACGCATCGTCGGCTGCATGCAGAAAAGCTGCTGGTCGCTGGCGTATCACGCCATCGCTCATGTGATGGACTGGAGCGATCGAAGCCGCCTTTGGCGTGCGGCGGGGCTGCCAGAGATCGACGTTGGGCGGTGTCAGTTCGAGCGGGCGGCGTAGCATTTGATGGCCGGCTTTAGAAAGGGTGGCTGATCATGCTGAATTTCGACTTGCGGGACGGGCAGTTGTTGGAGTTGCGAGAGGGCAGCAGGTTGCTCGGTTTCGTCGGCCGAGTGAGCGGCCGGGGAAACCGCACGACGTTCACGTTTCATTTACCAAGGCACATTCGGGTGATTCCATCGCAGATCTGTCTGGGTGATCTGCGTCGAACTGAACAATCTACCCGTTCGGTTCTACCGGCCGCTTAGAGTCAGGATTTTCGTCGAGCCGGTGAGGAAACCGGCATGATCGGCGGCGGGTGTGAGAGAGTCTCTCACGGCCGCCGCAAAGGAGCGCGAGGTCATGAAACCTCAAAACACGGAGGGAGCTTTTGTGGCGACGCCGATCGGTGCTATGAGCACACGACAAGACGACGCACGAAGGAGCACCCGCGATGACCGCAGCGACAGGATTTTCGTCCGATCCACCTTGGGACCCTCCCAAGAAGCTCAAGCTCTTCAGCGAGCCGCCAGAGGTCGCAGAGGACGAGCCGGAGAGACTCAGTGCGGGGCTGTTTGCACCGCCGAGCGACGGCCAAATACACAGGATTACAAATCCTGTGGCGGCGAACTCCCCCGATTTTTGGGAAAGCTGGAACGACCAACAGCGGGCCAAGTATCAACCGAAGAATGTGCCGGCCGAGCTGCGTCCGCAGTACATCCGGCAGACGTCGGTGCCGCAGTTCTACTCGGACTGCCAGCCTGGTGCTCGCTGGGAGCCGATGGGTCGCAAGGGTCGCTCCGCCGCGACGATCGAGAAGGACGGGCAGGCGTTGCGGCGCTGGGTCGAAGGGACTCGGCCCGACGATTGGCCGTCGAACATCGCGTGGCCGGGGCCGTCGCTGGAGATGATCGAGGGGGGCAATCGCGATCTGATGAACGACTGGGTCGCGTGTCTCGAAATGACGCTGACGAAGCGTGGTCAGCCGCTCTCCGCCGGCACGATCGGCAGCACCTGGACGCATCTCCGAACGATCCTCAATCACGCGATCAAGGTGCAGGCCATCACGCGATTCCCGTCGCCCAGCGAATTGCCGGAGGACGACGAGACGCCGCGGTTCTACACCGATCAGGAGATCGAGGCGATCTGGGCGTTGCTGACCGAGGCACCGCTGCTGAAGGTCGCGTTGGTGGTCTCGTTCAACACCGGCCCGCGAGCGGAGGATCTGTTCTGCCTGCCTTTCGATTGTATTTGGCGCGACACGCGCGATCGGCCGCACTTGCGATTCGAGGCGCGCAAGACAGGCAAGAAGCATCTCTGCCCGTTGGCCGCGTGCGTGGTGAAGGCGATCGAGTTCGCTCAGCGTCAGGCCAGCAGCCAAACGCTCTTCAACGATTGCCCGCCGGCCTGGCTGTTCCCCGGCCTGACGAATCCGGAAGTCGAGGAACCGGAGGACTCGCCGACTGCGAAGCGTCGAGCCAAGAAGACGCGCGTCGTTTGGGACGCGGCCGGACTCGAAGACGTCGACAAGCCGTGGCAAGTCGGTCGCTCGACCTGCTCGACACGTTTGGCGGCGATCGACCGCGAGGCTGGAAAATTCATGATCGGCACCGGCTCGAAAGACGTCTTCACGAAGAGCTATGCGCCCCCACACGACAGCGTGTGGCGAGCGGCATTAGCCGTGCAACAGCCCGCGTGTTTTCTGCGCGAGTTCGGCCCGTAGCCCTGATCTGGCAATGCCCGCAATGCGGCGGGCCGGCCGCGTGGTGCAACTGCCGGACGATCGCGGCCGCACTGATCCTGCCCCGCGCAGCGCCGTGGCGAAGCGATGAGCCCGCCAATGAGGCCGTCGGTGTTTTCGTTGATCCGGCTCGCTCGTTTCCTCGTGGAGAGATCGCGCTGTCCGCTTCCCACGGACCTTCGTCGCGCGATCTGTCGGCGTTTGAAAAGGTTTGTCGCCGACGCCTCCGTGCCCTCAACGAGCGAGCCGGTTTTTGTCTTTGGTGCTGTACGGCACCAAATCCCCTTCGCCGGCGGCGAGCGGGACGTGAACTACGAACCACGGCTTGTCGCCGTGTCCTCGATCGAGTCTCGCCGCCGGTGATTTTGTGTCGCCACGCTCGCCAGAGCGTGGGTGTTTGAGCCCTGGCCCACGTTCTGGCGAACGTGGCGACGAGAAAGGAATCTCTGATGTTGGTTTTATCCAGGAAGGTCGGTGAGCGTGTGCTCGTCGGCGACAAAGTGGTCGTGACGATCGTCCGCATCGGTCCCAACGCGGTGCGATTGGGAATTGCAGCTCCACAGGACATGAACATCGTTCGTGGCGAATTGGTTCTGCCGAACAGCGTGCTCGGTAGCCTCGCGAACGTGAGCGTGGAGTTAGTGACCGACGGCCGTGACGTCGAATTGGTTGGCGTTGGTGATCTCGTGGAAGCGTGAGGTTGGCTCGGCCGCTGCGTCGCGAGCACGAGGAGAACGTGATGACTAAGACGACGATTCCTGATTCCGCGATACCCAAGGCGCTGCGTGAGGCGCTTGATCAGAGGCGACGAGCGGCGTTCGCGCTTCGAGAGGCCATCAGTTTGGGAATCTGTCCGAGCGTTTTTCAGCTCGTTGATCAGCTCGCCGATATGAATCGGTCGCTGCGTCAACGCGAGTGGCTCGCGCGAGTCACCGGCTTCGATCCCATCGCGATGGGGATGTAACGATGACGCGCGACGAGGCGGTCGAGTCGCTGTCGCTGTGTGGGCGGAGGTCAGAGCCCAACTCAGACGCATCGGCAGCGACTCGACCGCCTCGCGCGGTCGCGAAGAGTTTGTTTTGAGAGGATCAACGGCAGTTCGAGAAGGAACTCGTCGAACAACTGCCACCTGGCCGAGAGGTTCCCCTCTCGGCGATTTTGTAACGACGTAGGGTGGGTCGAGTCATCGAGACCCACCACCACGATTCACTAACATCGATGACACGAAAAGGAATGCCATCCACTTCACGGAGGAAAACATCGCATGGCGGCGAAGGAACTCTTCAACAACAGCAGCGGGCCGACGATTGCCGAGCGACGTGGCGCGTACCGCAAAATCATGTTCACCCTCACGCTGCCTCGGCAGCAGCGAGCCGTCTTGCGTGCGATCCACGAGCACGCGGGACTGATCGCCGAGTACGAGCTCACGCTCAAGCAAATCGCCGACTATCTAAACGTCAGCGTTTGCACCGTGCGCGATGCGAAAAATTGGTTGGTGATGAGAGACCTGCTGATCGAGCGTCAGCGATTTCGACAACGAGCGGGTTCGCGATCGCCGGAGCAACTCGCTTCGACGTTCACCATCTCATGGCTCAACGTCACGAACACGTTGCCACCAGACGCTCGCGACGACGTGTTGCGGATGCTTCAAAAACACCCGCGACCAGAGGGTGGGGTGGTCTACTCTTCAGACCACCCCCTCGAAACTTCAGACCACCCCCTCGAAACTTCAGAGGGGGTGGTCCAAATCTCAGACCCCTGCACCTTCTCTTCTTCTCTTGATTCTTCTTCTTGTGTTTCTTTCTTGGAAATTCAAAACACACAACACAGCACTGCACACCAGCGCGCGCTGGAAGACGATGACGTGGAGTGCGGTGCGGTGGGGTTTGAAAATGGGAACTCAGAGGCAGACGCCAACAGGTCGCAAGCCGGCGGTGACAATCTCGCCGCCAACAGCCGTCGAGCGATCGGCCAAACTTCTGTGAAGACTTCGGAAGTCTCTCCTTCACGCTCGCTGCGACCATCAGGCCGGCGAGGCAATCCGTGGCCCTTCGAGGTCACGGCCGCGGACCTGGCCGATCCGATCCGCATCAAGACGCTGTTCGCCAAAGCGGTGGAACGCGGCTGGTGGATCGACTCGGAACAGGGACGCCTGGGGTGGGCGACGCTGTGCGTGTATGTCGCTCGCGAGGGCCGCGAACCCGGCAAGTTGCTCACGATTTGTGCGCGCTCGGGCAAACACGACGGCACGCAAGCCGACGAGTCGAAAGCTCGCCGCCTGGTCGAAGTCGCTTGGAGCGGCATCGACTCGGCCGAAGCCGAAGAACGCCTCGACGCGATGTGCGAGAGTGAGTTTCGCGAATGGCTGATCGAGGTTGGTTATGACAGCGTCGGCCCGCGCAGCGGAATCGACGGGATGGTGCTGTACGGCCGAGGTCTCGGCAGCAGCACCCGTCCGCGACTCATTCGCGAGATGGCCAATTGGATCGCGGCCGAAGCCGCGATGATCTGAAGTTTTCTCACGAAAGGACTCAAGTATGACGACCGCCACCGCGAAACCACCGAAGAACAAAACGAACGGGCACGCCGACGTGAATCACTTTGCCGGCGGATATCACGACGTCAACAAGACCGCCCTCGCTCGCGCCACCGCGATCATGGCCGGCACGCCGGATCCCGGCCCGCTGATGACGCTCGAGGATGACGAAGCGGACGGCGCGGACGATGCCCTTCTCCCCTCGGGAGAAGGTGGCCGAAGGCCGGATGAGGGACCCCACGGGCGCAAGACCGGCGTCAACCGTCAACCGGCTCCCTCACCCCAGCCCTCTCCCAACGGGAGAGGGGGCCGGACGGCAACGCCGGTGGCGTCCGACGACGCGCACCTGGCGGCGACGCACGCTCGCGAGTTGATCCCGATCGAGCATCTCACGCCGAGTCCGTTTCAGCCGCGAAAGGATTTCGATTCGGCCAAGCTGGAAGAACTCGCCGCGAGCATGAAAGCCCACGGCGGCAATCACACGGACCTGATCGTGCGGTTGGCTGGAGTTCCGCCGTCAGGCGGGCGGAAAGGAGAACACCGCCAGAAGGCGGAA
>SXGT01818116.1_pt1 | contig 19003 bp, 12 predicted proteins | sample 3176221 | NCBI WGS metagenome assembly SXGT01 (sample SAMN11356862, study PRJNA531348) | freshwater metagenome | isolation source: freshwater sample F1-120 | place: China: Fuxian Lake, Yuxi | collected 2017-12-25
CAGACCCAACAAGATGAGATTAGTCGCAGAAGACAGGCCACGAAAAGCGCCTTTGACTTGGGAACTCAAGTTGACGAACGCCGCAGTAAATTAGCTGATGAGTTGAATGCTGCCTTGCGTAAACGGAACTTAATGCAACAAAAAGCCTCTGACACCCAAGACCAGAACAACCGCAGCTTTGCCTTGGATGTAGAGCAAATTGGTGAAGACGCTAGGCAGAAAACACAGGTACAGAACTTCACGCTCTACAAAAACAGCCAGGATAGAAAAGAAGCACTCAGGTCTGCCATTGATAGGGGCGATGCCGAAGCTCAAATGGCTAAAGCAGCCGCTTCTGGCGCACTTAAGCAGCAAGACTTAGACAACTACTTTGACATGATTGAGGCTGATTTACGGGCAGACTATGAAGCAGCCATCAAGGGTTCTGAGATGGATTGGGAGACTTATAAACTGAACCTCGCCTCCAAAAGCGCAGGAGTAGCTCAAATAGCTAGTGGCGCTACTGGGGCTGTGGGCGCATATGTGGCAAAATCATTTATGAAACCAGGAGCAACCACATGAACATGGATAAACTCAGACAAATTCTAAGACTATCTGACAGTCCGGCATGGGCTATGAGAAACCCTGACCAGCAAGTAGCACCATCTCCTGAAGCACCCATGCCTCTCAAGCAGGGTGGTATTCCCAACGTGCCAGGCACACCTCAACCACCAACACCTGGTAAGATGAATCCACAAGCAATGAAGCAGGCCGCTGACAGTCTACTTAATACCAGTGAGGAGGGAAGTTCAATGGGTTCTGCTGAGCAAGGCCCAATGACTTCTTTGACTTCTGCATTACGGGATAGAAGAAATGCAAGAAAAATGGGGGAAAGTTTCCCCAAAATAGGAAGTATAGGCTACTCCAGTAAAGGCGGGTATTAAATGTACCATAAACAGTGGGTAGGTAAAGTTTTTGGAAGATTAACAATAATAGAAGAATTAAAAAACCAATTTGTACTTACTTCTTGTGTCTGTGGTAAAACACATAGAGTAGTAAAAAATGATTTAAGAACTGGGTCTACAAAAAGTTGTGGATGTTTACAAAAAGAAAACACTCGACAAAGGCTTACGGGAAATCCAAGCAAAAACAGAAAAAATAAAAATGTGGACGAATCTACATATATAAATTGGTACCACATGTTAAGAAGATGCTACACAAAAACTTGTATTAGCTATAAAAATTATGGTGGAAAGGGGATTACTGTTTGTGAACGGTGGCACAACTTTGATAACTTTTTTGAAGATATGGGGAAACGCCCTAAAAAGGATATGTCTGTTGATAGAATTGATACTTTTGGTAATTATTCTCCTGAAAACTGTAAATGGGCTACAAAATTAGAGCAAAACAGAAATAAGCGAAAAACTATTAAAGTCTTATTAAATGGTAAAACAATATCTCTAATAGAGGCTTGTTCAATATTAAATTTAAATTATAGTACAATACATTCTAGGGTCACCCGAGGAAGAACCCCACAACAAGCATTGGAGATGAGCAATGTCGCTAACTGATGACCTAGATCCATCTGAAAAAATTATGTATAAGAAAAAAGCTTACAATAAACTACTCAACATGGAACCAGCCATGCAGACCGCGAACACTGCAGCCAACACTAGACTAGGTAAAGAAGGCTTGCAGGGTGTGTACGCTGGTGTTACTCAGGGTGGATTTGAAGGTAGAAAAGCTGCTGACACTGCGATGGATACTACATCACTACAATTGGCTAAAGCTCGTGGCGAACAAGCAAAAGAGAAAGATGCTCTGGCTGTTCAAGGTGCAGGTGAGAAAGAAGCCATCCTGTCAGACAAGAATGCTGCATATTTGAACCAATTTAACAGACAGACCCAAGACCAGGAAGACCAATTAAATCGTGCCGTCGCTGAGAGAGCTTTTGACTTAGGCATAACTGCTAAAGAGTTAGCCTTTCATGTGAACAGTAAGGTGGCTGATATTGGCATGGACAAACTCAAAGAAGACTACGATGCTGGCAATGTGTCCAAGCAGGAGCTTCAAACAGTGGTACAAAACCTGGCTAAAGCTGCCCAACAAGCAAAAATAGAAGCCGACGCAATTTTAGCTGAATTAAAGCGCAAAGGTTTAGCAGAAGCAACGGCTGAAGGCAGAGCTAGAGGTTTAGCGCTCCTGAAAAAGCTCATGGATAAGCAGAAAGAAAACCTGCAGAACTCAGCTAAAGCCGCGAACATCTCCTCAATTATTTCCGGCGGCGCATCTATTGCTGGTGGAATTGTGGGCTTCGTTGGCAGCGGTGGCAATCCTCTAGCTGGTGCTGCGGGTATGACTGCTGGCAAAGGAATAGCCGATATTGGCATTGGCGCGTACAATGCTGCTCAGTAATTAATTATGAAAGGATTTTACCATGCCTGATACCAAAAAATTATCTGTCACTAAAAAAGCTAGAGCCTTTGGTGTAACTCCCAAGCCCACAGCATTCCCTTTTCCATTGCCTGCTGACCCAAACGCAACGCCCGCCCCACTCATGCAATCCAGGGTGCCAGACCTTGGTACACCCCCCAATCCATTTGCTACGGCGGCTGCACAACCAAGCCCAAATAAAGTACCTGCTAAAAAAGAGACTAAGAAAAAAGACGCCCCTGCTGCCAAAGGAAAGCCAGAGAAAATTACTGATGGCCCTGTAGAAGGCCAGACTAACCAAATCTTTTCTCCTTATGAAGCCAGAGCCACACCTGAGCAAGTTCAGGCTGCTACTGTACCCAAGTCAATGCCATCAGTTGAGAGTATGGGCAAAGCAACCCCTAGGGGCATCTACGCTCTCACCAACACTTCTGAGGAAAATACTGCATCAAACTCGCAGTCCAGCACCACCAACACACCCGCTATGCAGAGTGAAGCTGAAGAGGCTGTCCATAATATTAAGGAACAGTCGGAAGCGGGGAAAAAGCAAAAAGCAGAGATTGCTGAAAAGTACCCTCAATATTCCTCCCCTGCCAACATGATAGGTCAAAGAGAAGCTGTAGCCACCAAGCAAAAAGAGGATTTGGTGCAAGCTTTACATGACCGTACTGCAGGAATGGATGACGCCCAGGAAGCGCTATTCTGGCAAAAAATCATCGCTGGTATTGGTAGGGCTGCCGCTGGAGTAGCTGGACTAGCAACTGACTTGAATGTTGGTGGAGCATATAAAGAGCCTGAGATGCTAACCCAACAGGAACTCACTGCGCCTGTCACTACTCAGTATGCTGCACGAAAAGAGCAGATAGACTCAGAAGCGGATAGTCAAAATAGTTTATTAAACGCTGTGCAGAAGGTGATTGACGGTACGGAGTTAAGCCCCAAGGAGTACACCAATCTGTTGAACGCGATTAACAGAAATAGAGCTGGAAACGTGGCGCAGACTGTAGCTAAAGAAGAAGCTAAACAAGGCAGCACGACTAACATTCACATTGCGCCGCCCACTACTGCTGGTGAGAATCCCAAGAAAGGTAAGGAGAAAGTTGAACAAGTGCCTGTACCTAAGTTCGAGAAATACTTTGCCACTACTTCTGGCGCACTGCAAGATTTCAACAAATTCTACCGGCAAGTACCAGCCGAGGTGGACTCCGTCAAGTTCGCCAATTCCATGGCTAATGCTGTGAAAACACGGTCTGGTAAGGGTTCAGCAATGACACCAAACCCCCTCCAAATTGCTCAACTTCATGCCGCGGCCTTGAAAAAAGCGGGAGGTGATCCTGTCAGGGCGAAAGAGCTAATAGGTACCATGTTCGTAAGTGCTGGGCAGCCTGACATCAAGGATTTTGAAAGTTATGAAATTTTTGAAGACACTGCTCGTGCTTTTGGTTTTAATCCCTCACTGATTGAAATAGACTACCGCGACAAGCCCTCTGGTGGGTCTGCCAGCGCACCTAGACCTGGAAAAGTACCCGTCTATCCTGATAGTAAACAACCCCAGGCAGCCGCACCACAAGTTCAACCTCAAGGTGATATGGTAATCATCCGGTACACAGACCCAAAAACTGGTAAAACTGAAGACGTTCCACAGACAAAAGAAATTTGGGAAGCCTTCAAGAAAAAGAAGATGGCGACCCCTCAAGGTCAAAGAGAACTGTTGAACTTTAAACCTGTTAGAAAGTAAGGGGCATCCTGGATATGGCAACTGAATTAACAACTGCGCCTGGTTTGTCAGGTGCCGACGAGTTACGAAACTTTCAAGCCCCACCCCCCTCTGGTGCTGATGAATTGCGAGATTTTACCGTCTCGCCTGAGTATCTAGCCGAGCAGGAAGACATTGCCAACTTTAAAGGACGTGGCCTAGCAGGCGCAACCTGGGCAGTAAAGACCCCTGCCGAACTGCAAGATGAGATAAAAAAGCTCAAATATTATGAGTCTCAACGCTATGATGAACTGCAGAAACAACTAGAAGAAGCCAATGCTGAGGAAATCCGCAAGTATGGCAAGGCAGCACAGAATCGACCTAAATATAAACCTGGTTCTGCAACCCCTGAGCAGATACGACGCACTTTAAAATCCATAAGCTCACACCCGATGGGCTCCTACATGGAGGCTGGCTTTTCTCCTATTGCGTCTGCGGTAAAAGAAATTGAAGAATCTGAAACCCCAGGCAAAGCGCAAACAACTTGGAGTAAAATTGCTGCTGGTGCCAGAGGATTACGCAAAGGTGTTGGGGCTTTAGTCAGAGGTACTTCAGGTACAGAGCCTATTATGTCAGATGAATTAGAAAAGCTGGGTGTGGTAGAGAAGCATCCTACTAAGGACTTGTACAGGATTAACCTGGCTAAGTACCCGCACACCTACTCCCCTGTGTCTGAATCCATCGTTGCTTCTGCACAGAACTTGCTAAATGCTGTAGACCGTCCAGAAGACCCACAAGCTTTGCAGGAGATAATTAACATTGCCAACTTGCGTGGTTCTCAGGCCAAGAAAGACGTGACTCCTGGTAGACAAGCAAAAGAGCTGCTGGATACGATGTTTGGCAACATTAAATCCAGCCTTGACTTTGCCAACGCTCTCAAGAAAAGCTCTCTCCTTAGGCGGCCAGATGGAATGACCATGTTGCCTGCGCACAAGCAAATCGAAGCCCAGCAAAAGATTGACGAGGCTCGCAGGACTAACAAAACTATCGAGTGGGAAGACCCTGAAATTGGCATCATTAATGTTGACCCGGTCACCACCATGAACTCCATCAATGACTCCATTTTTGCGCAAAAGATGACTGAACAGGTAGCCCACATCGCCGACACTGCACAATCAGGTGGAATCAAGGATATCGGCAACGTCCTGTCCATGGTGTTGTCAGGTGGATTCACTGAAGGTGTGGCGGCTGGAGCAGCAAAACTAGGCATGAAAAGACTTATCCCCAAGATAGTGGCCGGTGGTTTGCGAAGTGTGCCCAAAACCGCTGCTGCACTTGGCAAAGCTGGCACCATTGGCGCTGATATTGCTATCCAGAAGTACGCTACTGAGGCTGGCACTATCGGTTCAGAAGCAGAGAAAAGACAGTCTGGGAACGTAGCTGGTATTGCTGCTGGGTTACTCCACGGCGGCGCGCTGGGCATTAAGAAAGCGTTTAAAGTTTCAGGCAAGACCATTGAAAACATCGCCAATCGCTTGGATGCAGAACGCAAGGGCAGAGCTGACAAGGTAATTGATGCCTACCGGAACTCGAACAGTTGGCATGATTTGCCGCCTGAATTGCAGAAGGATACCCCCATAGAGAAGTACGATACGGTCAAGGGCTGGATTTCTGGCACGGATAAGGCAATAAACGACCTGAACCTGGAAGCGGATAATTATATCAAAGAATCCGGCATCAACCCCCGCGCATGGGAGGGCTTTAAAGCACTCATGCAGGACAAGCAAAACCCCATTGCCAGACGCTTGATTGAGAATCTAAACGCCGCCGAAGCTTTCCACACTGGACGAACACTAGAAGAAGCCAGGGTGGAAAGCGCGTTCATGGCTACCATTGCTGAGCCTAATGTGGCAGCAGAGCGTAAGGAGATTGAAGCACCTTTGGCAGCTCCTGCAGCTATTGGTTCAACTACTGGCGAAGTAAATCTAGGGCATCAAGGTACTAGGCTAGACCAGTACCGGGACTTGTTCTCAAATCCTGAAGCATTAGTGGCAGCAGTTAAGCGCGACTATCCTGAATTTGGGAACGCCTTTGAAGCCAAATTAAAACTAGACGTGTATCAGCCTGAATGGTTTTACTTCTACCGTGCTAAGGACTTGCTTAACAACCCCCTGACCATTAACCGGGACAACATTCACGCAGTCAATGCAGCATTCGGCGGCACTCAACCCACCATTGCAGCACTGGCAAAAAAGTCCACCATGAGTAAGCAAGAGCCGGTGGGAATAGAGATAGCCACCCTGAAGTCAGACCTCAATAACTTGCAAGTGGTTTCCCAGAATCGCGCTGCCCTCATCCAACAGCAAATCACCGACATCGTCAAAGGTGGCAAGGTTAGCGCCAAGGACGCAGGCTTCTTAAAGGAGTTTGCCAAAGATGTAAACGAGGGTAGGCCAGTCTCTAAACAGTACGTCAAGCATGCGGCAGATATTGTAAAAACCGTCCAGAATCCTGGCTCTTTCCTGACCAATGTTAAAGACTATCGAGATTTACAGGGCGATATTGGCAGGCACACGGTAGCATTAGGCGAGGTGATGTCCTCTAATGAGAATCTCAACCCCCAGGAATTTATGCGCCGTCGGGCTGAGTATATCACCAATGACAATGACCGCAACGCCTATGGATTTACCACAAGCAATCCCAAAGACAACATGATGTACGCGATAAACTCCTTCTTTAAAGGGGCCAATGTAGACCCACAGATTGCACCCCATCTGCGTACAGCCCTGTTTGATAAACTGCCCAACCGCAAAAGCGTGGAGCTGGAAATTGACGCTCTGAGTGTGTTAATTGCAAACAAGACTACCCCCCTTGACCCGACCCAATTGTCAGGCGCTCGTACTTTACGCAAAGTGCTGATGAGTTATGAGCGTGACATCAAACACTATCGCACTGGAATGGACGCTATCAATGACAGAAGTGTAAGCGTTACCCAGCTCCTTACCTCTCTTAGGAACAATCTTGACCAGATTAGAAACCCAGCTCTGGCGGCAGAACTTAATGGGCAAATGCAGGCACTCAAGCCCAAGTTCTTCCAGTTCTTTGCTGACAGAAATGCTGACCTTAGTTTACCTGAACAGCAATCACTCTGGAACTATATGACTGGAGATGCTTTTGTTCGCCTAAAGGAAGGTCAACTCCATTTTGCTACTCTGAATTACACCACCATGGACTCAATGATAAAAGGCTTGAACGCGCTGGGTAGAGACACCTTGAACGCCTATTCTGTCGTATTCCAGGCTGCCCATGACATGCCACTTGATAAAGATGTGTTTCATGGATTCTTCTGCACACCAGTGAACGGATTTGACTCCAATAACATGTTTGCCAAAGGTAATTTACTCAAGGCTCTCCAGAACAAAAAAGAGGTAATGGACGCAGCTCGAAACGAGATTACCCGATTCATGATTAGCGCCAGGTCGTATGATGAAATGGAAGCTCAACTAGCCAGAACACTCCATCTCGCGCCTGGCCCAGCCATGAGTTATTTTGTCAACGACTCCAGACGTGCCAAGAAGCTCATTCAGGATATGTGGATGGGTAAAGACAATGACTTTGGTATTCCTGTCATGAATATCAACGGAGAGTTGCGGAAGTTAAAGAGCTTTGCCTACCTGGAAAACCCAGTCCTGGTGGATATGATTAAGAAATCTTTTGTAGTTCAAGGTTATGAACAGGGAATGAACATTGCCAAGTTTAAGGAAGACGGAAGCTATGAATCCACTAAATTCGGCATGTTTGCAGACCGGGTTTATAATGACCCTCAGTTAATGCAGGTACTCCATGACCTTTCCTCTGGTAAAGTTCCAGGTGGAGTAAAATCCATGGTTAATCCTCTGGCAGATATTGCTATCCGTGATGGCCATGCTACTGGCGACCCTATTCATAAAAACGGCCAAATGACCGATGCTCAACACTTTGCTGAATATTTACTAGGGTACTGGGATTTCTTCGGCAGCAAGAACGCTACTGCAATGTGGAAAAACATGCGGGAGTTCCATGCATTTTACGGTAAAGTAGACGCCTATTTGCTTAAAGCAGACAAAGTTATTACTGCTGTTCAGAATGCTATCTACAGTAAAATGGGTGACACCCAAGCCATCCCCAAGGTGCACCGCGAACACAGGATAAACAACGCGCTTCTGTACAAGGGCAACGAACTCTACAACCACCCCTTCGGCTCTGGCTATCAGGAACTCAGAATTAACCACATGTTTGGCACGTCTGAACGGGCTTTTCAGGAAATGGCTGATGATTATACCTTGAAGAACACCAAGCACCCCTTAGACAACCTGTACGCAAAAGTCTGGTCATCTGTCATGAGCTCCAACACAGCTCACGCTAGGTCAGCGCTGGAAGCATATGCAGTAGGCGCTCGACACCTGGGCTTTGACCTCTACTCAGACTGGGTGGCTCGGGCCAGTGGCCTGATGACTGACTCAGACGTTGCTATTGAGAATGCACAATTAGGCTCTGTCTTCCGCGCTATTCGAGTGATGAACATGCCTGTCTTTTCCGCGCTGGCAGCATCCACCAATGACCTGGTTACCTCGGCAGTCAGACCCTTCGGCACCTTGTTTTCCTTTAGCAGCGTGACTAAGAACAATGCCCAGGCTTCGGTGTTCTCATTCTCAACCAGCAATAAAACATGGGGAAAGCTAGTCAACACAATGACATCCCCCTTGAAAGTAGTAATCATGAGCCCCTTCTACAACCGGGAGGGCATGGCGCGTGGCTGGTACAGAAAAGCCGTTGTTACCGATGCCAGAATGTGGGAAATAGGTAATGCAGTAGTCAAGGGATACCACGACACTCAGTACAAGAATGCCATGGGTGCTTCCATGGAGTACGCCAAAATGGGCAAGCTTTACGGTGCAGGCCGAATGGCAGATTTTGGCATTGCAGCTAGTGAAGCTCAAGGCGCGCTTCGAAAAGGTGCAGCGGTATTCGACAAAGGTGTCATGACTTTCACTGAACAATCCTTGAACGCTATGGATGCCTTTAACGGTTGGGTGGCTGCTAACACCAAGGAAAGGTCTGAGCTTTACCATTCTCGCACGGTAATTAACCAAGGACTTGTTGTAGCCCAAGGCGTGATAAGAGCCCTGGAATCGGGTGATGAGGCTGGGGCATACCGGCTGATTTCCGACAGTTTTATGGACAGACCGGCTCCGATAGCTGAGTGGCATTTGAATAACTTTAAGAAAAACCTGGTGGCTGGTGATGCCAGAGAAGCACTGTGGGGTTTTCTGCCTGCCTATGCTGACCAGAATACCGGAAGGTTTGGTAGACTAGTCCAGCCTGAATACGTCAAGAAAGTCTCAAAAATCGTGCCAGGCGTGGGCCTCTTCTACTCCGCCTCAAACCTGTGGACGTGGAAGTTTTTGCAAAACATCGGTGGCGTGATGGACAAAAACAGCCTGGAGCGCGCCAAGTTTGGCATGTCTCTAGTAACCCTGGCAGGATTCTCCGCAATGTGGGCAGCTTACTTCAATGTTATTTCCAATGGCCTACCCACCCCCCTGGCAGACGCTGTCCTGACTGATGCAGACAAGCAAAAAGCCGCAGACACTGGCGATGAGTGGAGTGTGCGTAAGATAGTCCTGAACGCTATGGTCAACGGCATCGTGCCTGGCGCAGACTTAAGTGCATTTGCCGGTGTGGATTGGTCAAGCATGAAGCCTGAGTTTGGGTACGACAAAGAGGGTGGTGTTGAGTTTAGCTGGTCAGTGCCAAGTAATGCCCTCTTCTACGTTAAACAAGTGGAAGATTTATTGGGCTTTGGTTCAGGCAGAGGTGACACTGGCTTCAAGCTGCCCATTCTAGGGTATGCCTGGGAAAAGACCAAAACCCTGCCCGAAAAGATTTGGCAGGCGTGGAACTTCTACCATGAAATACCTGACCACAAGCTGGGTGACCCTGGTGAGGCGGTAAACTATGAGAACATGCTTAACCTCAAAGACGGCCAACAAGAGCTGCTAGAAGCCTGGACAACAAACCCCAAAGACCCTGAAACCCTGGCTAAACTAGAGGCTCTGTATGCAGAAAAACGCGCCCTTTCTCTAGGTAGAGTCTGGGATAAGCTATTTCAAATTGGACCGCTGAACTTTACCAGTGACATCCTCGCCAACTCCTTCACAACTTACCTGGCATTTAAAACTATCAGGCAAGAGCTGCAGAAGGACGGGGCAAATATAGCGGTAAAGGACGTACTGCAGTTAATGTCGCAAACAGGCACCCTCATGAATGAAAATGACGTTGACCCCATGACGCAGAAAGGTGTGATAGCCCCCTTCTCCCAGGCACAAAACTTGTCACCTTTTCCTCTGCGTCCTTTGATGGCAATGCTGTACAAGGAGCTAGGCTTTGACGCTTTGGTGGATGGCAACACTGAGTATGAAGCTTATCTGAACTTTGTGGACGGAATTGCTGCCATGATGGTCAAGAAGAAAATCTGGGACCCAAAATATGCCGAACGTTTGTCAAAAGCAAATGTCAAGCAGTCGGATTTACTGTTTGGCTTGAGTAAGCAAAAGGCGGCTGACGACAGCGTCTTAAGTGACACCCCCGTCAATATGGATACTAGCCGACTGGCGACGGAGCAGCTTCTTTCACCCCGATAAACTCAGTAATTAGGGCTGGCAAGCTGGAGTCAGCCCCCACCACGTCAAGAGATAAGCTGTCATTCGGGTCTGCCACGGTAAACTCAGTGGCAGTCATCCCCACCACAATCATTTTTGCCGGAATGCCTGAGACTTGGCGGTACATCTGGAGGGCTTTACTGACATGCACTCTACCCGCATAAGTCTCCGAGTCGGTCAGGATGATGAACGCATCTACTGGTAGCTTGTTCTCAATGGCCGCAATCACAGGCAGCGAGCAGTCCGTTTGCGTGAAAGATAGCTTGCGCATGCGTTCGCAAATTTGCTGCAGACCATCCTGCTGGTAGATGGGGAACTCCACCAACATGCCAGAGAAGGCCACGAACTGGCAGTAAGGCTCGGTTTTCCTGAGTACTAAAGCAAGCGCCCCAGTCATCTCGGCAGCGGTTATCTGTGAATTAGCCAGCATCGCAGACCACATGGAGCCCGATACGTCCAGAGCCACCATGATATTCTTACCTGTGGGTTTAACATTACCAAAAGCAGCAATGAACGCATAGTTAAGTGCATCTTCTATGGCAGATTGGGGGTTCCAAGTTTTATCTGCGTGTCTCATATTCTTTCCGGCATGATAGGCATGCAGGGCAAAGAATATCTGAATGGGGTGGACACGCTCTTTCTTCAACTTTTCTGAGTCCATTATTCTGTTAATCAAGGTCTTAGTGTCTACGGCCAGGTTACTTTTAAACATGCCGAGTGCAGCCATTCGGGTCAGGTTCCTAAGCATGGCGGTGTAGCCCATGGAGGGTAATAATGTTTGCCAGAGTTCAACGTGGGCATGAGTCCAGGTGGGTAAGAACTCCCAAGGAACCACCATAGCCTGCAGTACTTCAATTACAGGTGAAATTCCTTCTTCCTGTTTACTTGTCTGAAGTGCCTCGAATATCTTAATAAGCCTACCCTTATTAATCTCCTTAATGTCCTTCCCAACAGCGTACCTCAACACATCATTTCTAGCTTTGTCTTTTATCTTAGGATGGCTCAATCGAAGAACATCTCTATGCGTCCAACCCTCACGCTGCCTGTATTTAAGAATTTGCATGGCAAGCTTCTCTAGGGACTTATCTTCATAGAAATCAGCAACACCCCTACGTAAACCCTCAGACCAGCCGCGCATTTCATTTACAAAAGCCACAAACTGAAACAACTGTGTTCCTGTACGGCAGATGTATTTAATAGTGACGTATGCGTGGCTTTTGACAGCAGGAGTGGCATATGTACATACCAAAGCCATTAGGAATAGCGTAGATGTTTGTCTGGGCGCTCTTCCCTGAAGAGATGTTGCTTCAATTAACTGCAGTACATTCACAACGCCTTCCTTGATGATTCTAATCATATCTTTGGCATTGTCTTCAGTCATCTTCTTTTCTGTGCAATAGTACGTAGGGCTGTCACTTCCAATAATTATGAACCGTAATACGCGCTGTTCATCAGAAATTTTATAAACATAGCCACCTGCATTGTTGAGCACTTGATTCTCCGCAAGGGGCTGAGTCTGGGGAACAGGCGGAGGATTCAGAAAGGACATATAGGGATTAGACATAGGGTACTCCTGTGATTAAAAGGCTTAATTACACAGGTAGAATTGAACTCTCTCAGATAAATGACGTAAATTGGTAGTTTTTTGTCCTTCATGGCGGGCAGTGATAACCAATCAACAACGACCTGAGAGAGCCAATTTAAAATGCAGCTCCCTTGCGATAAAGTTCTAAGTGTTCGGCATGACTTGTGCTCTACCACTGAGCTACGCCCACACACTTAAGCATCAGACGACAGGACTCGAACCTGTGACAATAAGATAACCAAACAAAATCGACCGCGCATTAACTGCATTTCAATTCAAGATAAGAGGGTTTAAAAGCTGGTCTGTACAGATGAAAAGTAGTGTTCGAGATGGCCTACCATTGGCCGATACTCCGAGCTGTTACATCCGGAATATTCAGAGTCGAACTGAAACATCTTAGCAAGATAATCAAACACAAACGACCTGATAGGCCAGCTTAAAAACACAGATAAATTAATCGTTAATCGGAGTTTTATCATAACAAGATAACCAATCAACTTTCGACCCGTGCCTAGCTTAAGTAAACTATTTGACAGTGAGTGTCAAGCGTGTCAGTCCAGCATTTCGTACTTGTTGCCTATCTTACTGTTATACTTGCGCAAGATGTCGCGCCTAAGTTTGGGGGAATCCCCGTCTTTAGCTAGTCTGCCTTGAAATTCCTTCTGTTCGTCGGTGTCCAGCTTGCAGTAGGATTGCAATTTACTGTCGCCTAAACCCAGTTGTGCCGTGCAGATAGGGTCGTCTAAAGCACTAAAATTCTTAACAAAACCCTTGCTGTCGGTACGATCTGTTTTACGGGGGTCTACCTCCAGCCTATCCCAGTTCTCAAAGGTGACTTCCATTTTCTCCCCACACAGAGGGCAGCACTCAGGTTTGGCCAGCATGTTCTCTTCAATAAAAAGACAAGCCATGCATTTATAGTCATTTATCGCCATTGGGGTTTTCCTTTACTACTTCAATTAAGGGGCAGCTCTTGGGCCGCAAGGGGCTCTTGGTGATGGTCAAGGCAGTGCTTTTGCGCAGTTCGGACTTCTGTTCAACCTTACCCTCTTTTAAAAAGGTGCCAGTGAGGTTGCACTTCAGGATGCGAATCTTGTCTTTATGAAAGTTAAAATAAAATGGGCATCCTGAACATAGACCAGGCAAACCCATGGGGAAATCAGGTGCACGATACCAAATCACGACTCCTCCTGGACTTCGTTGAGATTTAAGATGCCGCGACTACGAGCCACCAACTCGGCTGCATTGGCAATGGACTTTTGCACTAGGATACGCTTACGATAAGGACTTTTCAACTCGTCCAGCTCTTTCGTCAGTCGCTTAATCTCTTCATCGTTTTTCATCTCTGTGTTGATGTCCTTGATAAGCTGATACGATGCCATTAAAGCATGACAGACCTCTTCGTCAGTCAATTTCATAATGTTAATGGCGCTCATGTACTGGAGCTTCATAACCTCTGCCCCCACTTGATGGATTCGCAGAAGTACTTGGGCAAATGCTGCTTGGTTCTAGTGTAAAGGGGCATGAAATTGGCATCCAGCATGTAGGTAACTGAGAAATCCGCCTGATGCCGAGATGCCCTATTTGCTCCCTGAATCACGTACTTCATCGTTTCCAGGTCATACCAAGTCTTGTCTAAATCCCGCTTACGTAGCACCAGCTTGTCGCCCATGTTGGGGAACAGGCACTTGGTTATGATGATAAACCTACACAAGTCATCCTTCGCGTCCAAACCCTCCCAAGCTCCAGACAGCACAGCAATCCGGTCGGAACCCTCACCCTGCATGAACTTCTCAATGACCTTGCTCTTGTCCAGCCGGTCGTGAAACACAAAGCGCGTGTGGCCGTCCAGGTAGCCTTTCAAGCTCTTGGCCTGCTCGTAACTAGCCAGCACAATACCGCGCTCATTGGGGTGCCTGTTAGCTATCTTAATGATGGCCTCAGCAAGTTCTACCACGGCATTGACATTCGAATGGCTGTTGGATACCGCAGACACGGGGATGAAGCGACGAAGTTCTTTGTCAATGGGAGATGGCAGGTCAAGGAAGGCAAAGTCCGTGAATCCCAACTCCTTGGGCATGCTCTTAAACAATGTTCCAGACATCAGCACAATATGAGCAGCGCTGCCAAAGAACCACTTTAAGAGCCAGGCTGGGGGAGCCGTGACGCGTACTTTTAGGCAGTCCATGTTCTGGTTGCGGTACTTCTCTACCGTTTCTTCCACCACGAACATCTCTGGCTCTTTCTTCAAACCCTTCAGCACCATGTCCAACTTGTGGATGGTGCGCATGACTTTCATCCGTTCTTCCACCTTCAGGTCAGAGTTGAACAAAGCGTCCAGTGTGTTCTGATACTGCTCCAAACTCGCCACCAGTGCAGGTACAGAGGCAGAAATGTTCTTGGCGTATCTATGCTCAAAGCGCCAAACCTTGAAATCAAATGCACCTGCCAGCATGGAAGCTACACTCTGGCATTCGTCAATGATAATAGTGTCAGCATCGTAAATAGTCTGCTGCTCATTATCTTTAGTGACAGACTTTTTCAGAAACAGATAGCTCATCGGGTTAAAGATAGTGATGTACTCATTATACGCTCTTAGCTTGTGGGAGAAATAAGGACACTCTTGTTTCTTTCTACACTTGAAGCATAAACCCAGGCTTTTGGACACATCTGCATTCATTTTATCATTGTTGGGGTGTTCCAAGCAGACATAGTTCTCCGCGCCCATCAACATGTTGATGTGCTTAAAATCTCGCTGGAGTTGCCCTTGTAATAATTTTTGTGGAGTTATGTAGCTTGTAGTCAAGCCTTGAGCAGCATTCCATTCCGCAATACTCATAGCGTAGTGCGATTTGCCAGCCCCGCAGCTCATGTTTAACGCCAACACTTTACTGGTATACCAATTATTCTGTGACCAGTCGGATGCTTGAACCTGAATATCTCTGGGCGTCTTGCTAGGGTCAAAGTAATCCAAGAACCTTGCTTGCTTTTCCACTTCTCTTTTCCTTCACTTTAGCTTCTTTTTTCACGTAGGTTTTTGGCACAAACCAGCTACTAATCCAGCGATTGGGCCCAAACCAAAGAACCTGCTGCCTAAAAAACACAGAGGTTAGATAAAGCAGCACCGCATCACAGGCATCTTCTCCAGGCGGTTGCGGATACTCCCAACCCATAGATTTCAAAGCTTCCCACCCTTTTGGCTGTTGCAGTCGACAACCGTTCGCCCGGGCAAAGCTTTTCCAGGATGGTGGTGCGATGTAGCAAGACTTGTCCAAAGTTGCTGACACTTTACCACTCGCCAGTATTGCACCAGCAGCGTAATTCAACACCTGCCAGTTGCCAGGCGGCAGGTGCTCAGTCACACACAGGGTAGCTATACACTCTTTACCAAAGCGTTCTTCCCACTTTTTCTCAAATGCTAGGCGCATAAAGTAAAGCCTTTTTGAAGAAATTACTCCATCACCCACCTTTACTTCAAACGAATCAACATACTTTCCCTCAGGCGTAAAACACGCTATTCCCATACTTGTTGACCCTGGGTCAATGGAAATATGCAGGAACTTATGCTCCTTTTTCTCTACACTAACTGTCTCTACACACGGCTTTGTAGGCGTCGTCACACGCCCGGTTAAGATTGGAATCTTCACTGGGATTTTCCAGTTCTGAATTAAATTGAGCCGCTATGTTCAAGACAGTGTTACCGTCTAGCCCACATTTGTATAAATCCTTCGCCAAGCGCCAGATAGCCTGATACCGGCCACCTTTCTTTACGCCTGATGGATTATGTCTGATGATGTTGTTCTGTAGCTTCTGCCAATCAGACGAGACAGTAGTCTTATAGTTCTCCTGCGCCTTGTCATGCCTACGCAAGAGCAACTCAGGAATCGAAAAAGTCATTACAGACGGCAGCACTGTACCTTCATAACCACCTACATAATGCTTCACCCTGCCCGTCTTTTCATGAGTCTTACCAATGCCACGAATGAGATGCATAGGTAGATAAATCCCCAGGTCAATATCTGATATCCCTCTGAAATTTTCCTGCACAAAACACAGGTCACGTAGGTACAGGTGGACACTGGGCTCAGCCTCACGAGGGATGGCAAAATGCGCACCGCTGCTGCCTGAACCTGTGTCGTACATGGCATACTCCCAACTATTCTGCCGACAGATGGCTTCTACCTTTTCTGCTGCTTCTTGAGTCTCAGCATCAATTATGAGTTCAGAAGAGTAGTGTTCATACGTCTTATGTAGCCTGGTATAGAGTTTAATGTACTGCTTGGCCTCCCACTCACGTATCGCGTACATCGAATAGTGGGCATTGCCTTGGGGCAGCACGGTAAGTTTAGTATTAATCCAGCAAGCCACCAGAGGACTGCTGAATAAGTGGAGTCTTTTCTCTCTCCATGAGTACTCCTCGTACATGCTATTAGCCTTCCTTGGCTTCGCGTAGATTTTTGCCTACGTGAGTTTCTATTCTGAACTTAATGCCTTTGGTGAGTGGCGCTAGGTTGACGTTTAAATCATGCAGGCTCTCGTTTAACAGCATGTCAAATTCAGGTACTTTAGTGGTCTGTACCAAAAACCCAGATGCATCATGAATATTCGACACAGAAGGAATCCACCAGTCTGCCTTTCGCGACCACATTTGCCAGAGCATTTGTTTCATCACATGTGCTGCCTCTGTTTGAGCGCGGTAGTTGAATACGCAGTGCATGATTCTGTCGTTAGTTGTGATAGGGAATCCTAGCCAGGTGTAGAGATTTTTCCCCTGTGCTGCTGCGTTCTTGAGCCTGCAGATGTAACGGTAGAGGTCAGGGAACACTGCCCACATGGTGTTAATAAGCTGGTGACCCTCCGCGACAGAGATTTTTAAACCCAATTCTTTATAGATAGACGCAACGGCAGTAGCAACACCAGAGCCATATTGAGTCATCAAGAATATCTTCTTACCTGCCTGCCTGAGAACGTAGAACTTTTTCTTCACTGCTCCAGGGCTATCCATCCACTCTTCAGCATTAAAACCCTCTCTGATTTCCTCAGACCAGCGCTTAGTCTTTGAGAGCAGACATAGATAGGTGTCATCTACGTGAAGTACTCCATCTTTCCAGGCTGGTACATGTCCGGCACCGTGATAGGCGCAGTACTGAAGCATAGAATCACCACTTAAAATAGCTGCTACTGTAGGTTCAAGTTGGCAATTACCTGTAACAAATGTTTGACCCTCTTGACGAACAAGGATGAAACCCTCATCAACAGTTACACACCCAACCTCACCCACATAGTCTTCTTCTTGAATTTCACAACTGCTTAGAGAAGCTCTGTACGCAAATCTTGTAGTACCTTTTTCTTTTATAGAGAGGCTATAGCATTTCTTATGTCTGTCAGAACCCTCGTAGCACTCTTTTTTCTTAGCTTCATACCCGTTTTGAACAAGCCATATCTGTACGGTTTCAATGTTAGTTTCTTCAGTGGAGTAGTAGTAAAACCTGCCGGTTTCACACTCTTCCCTTCTTTCATAGCTCCCATCCCAAAAACTAAGCGCCTCACAAAACACTGCAGCTTGTTTATTGGGAAGTGTTTTTAAGTTCAATAGTTTATCTTTTCCTTGCTCTAAAAGTTCACTATAAAATCTAAAATGAAAAAAGTGTACTTTATTGTTTTGACCTTCGCGCACTTCTGCAACGCGAGAAACAACCCCAAATTTTTCTGTGAGTTCAACCATCTTTTGTACTTTTCGAGGTTCACTTACTTGGATTCGATATTCATTTTCTCTAATCCAACTCCCATCTGCTTGAAGAGCGCACGCAAGCCAGATTAGGTGTTCCTCAATTAATGGTTTATCATCCAGTTGATCAGAGAAATGTGCAAAGTTGCAACCATGATTTAATTCCTGATAGTCTTGAGCCAACTTTAGACACCTGTATTTTCTCTTGTCAGCTCTTTCGTGTTTTTGTTGACCCACCCACAACATTTTATGATTCTCAGTTACAGATAGTCCCCCACGACCTCCCCCTGAAATATAGTGGTACATCTTACCTTCAAAGTGTCTCTTAATGATGCGGAGTGGCTTGCACCAAGAGCCTTCTAAAGTAATGGGATTTACCTGCCAAACCTCATCGCAACTAGATAATTTTAAAATAGGAACCCACCCACGCTTAGTTAAGTACTCTACTTTTGGATGCAAACAGAAATCCGTAATTACGTGACTCCAACCCTCGTCTGCGATAAAGCACTCACCCACGTCGCTGCCCAGTGGAGTTGCGACGATATTTAATCCATTGGAGGAAACACGGGTAGAGCGCACAGAACACAGATTAATATCAAAATGACAGCGATTATCATGGTCACTCCCGTTGACGATGTGCTTTAACTTGTAGGCTTTGCTTTTATTCATGCCTGCATTGGCCAGGATTTGTCCACCTGTACCGTAGAGATGAATGTGGTCGGAGTCCAGACAAGGACTTCCACCCTCTGTTAATTCAGGCCATTCGTGGATGAGTTTGCTAGGGTTCCAGAACAGCTTTTGTGCCTTAAATACCTCTGCAAGCTGGGCGGTACTGGTCTTGAAGGGGTGCTTTTCTATCCACTTTTCATAAGCAGGGGGCC
>SXGT01731135.1_pt1 | contig 19002 bp, 12 predicted proteins | sample 3176221 | NCBI WGS metagenome assembly SXGT01 (sample SAMN11356862, study PRJNA531348) | freshwater metagenome | isolation source: freshwater sample F1-120 | place: China: Fuxian Lake, Yuxi | collected 2017-12-25
ACGCGCCCGGCATCGTCGGCGTCGTGGTGCAGCATCCGGATGGCGACTCGGGCCCGTTCGACTTCACGTACACGCCGCTCGTGTCCGTGACGGAGATCGACCCGGCGTTCGGCCCCGAGTCGGGCGGCACGGTCGTCACGATCACCGGGACGTGCTTCACGGGGGCGACCGGCGTCCTGTTCGACGGGGTGCCGGGGACCGGCTTCACGGTCGACAGCGACACGCAGATCACCGTGACGACCCCGCCGGGAACGCCGGGGCTCGTGGATGTCACGATCATCGGCTCGGTCGCATGCGGAGGCGAGGAGGTGGTTCCGGACGGGTTCGAGTACATCGCGGACGATGCGCCGGTCATCCTGAGCCTCGTCCCCAACTCGGGACCGTACACGGGCGGCACGGCCGTGCTGGTCACGGGAGTCGGGTTCACGGGCGCGACGGGCGTCACGTTCGACGGCGTCCCCGCGCTCAGCGTCGTGGTCGTCGACGACGAGAACATCACGCTCCTCACCCCGCCGAACCCCGTCGGTCCGGCCGACGTCGTGGTGCAGCATCCGAACGGGCCCTCCGCTCCGCTCACCTTCACGTACCTCCCGGCGACGACGGTCGACGAGGTCGACCCGCCGGAGGGCCCGGAAGCGGGCGGAACCGAAGTCACGATCACCGGCTCGTGCTTCACGGGAGCGACGGGCGTGCTGTTCGGGTCGACGCCCGCGACGAGCTTCGAGGTGATCGATGACTCGACGATCATCGCGGTGGCCCCGCCGGGCGCAGGCACGGTGGATGTCACGGTGCTGGGCACCGCCGAGTGCGGTGACGGCGGCCTGGACGACGGCTACCGCTACATCCCTGCGGGTCTGCCGCTGACGGGTCTGATGACATCGCTGCCGGCGCTCTGGGGGGCCATCAGCCTGATCATCGTGGGACTCGCGATCGCGGTCACCCGCAGGAGCCGGGAAGCCTAGACCGGCACCGGGGGCGGGGGGCCAGCGCGACGGCCCCCCGCCCCGTCTCGTGCGACGGGCGTGCGCTCGAGCGCGTTCGGGTCAGGACGCCCGACCCGTGGCGCTCACCGTGATGTGCCGGGGGTTGAACAGCAGGCGTCCGAGGGCGACGACGGAGACCTCCCCGCCCTCGACGGTCTGCAGGCTCGCTGAGACATCGAGGATGGCGGCGCCCGGAGCGACCGCGAGTTCTCGCGCGAGCGCGGCATCGGCCGAGAGCGCCGAGACGACGTGCTCCACGACGTCGACGGAGATGTGCTCGACATCGGAAAGGAAGTTGGAGACCCCGTCGGTGAGGGCGTCGATGTGGATTCGACTGCCCCGGAGCACTTTGGGGATGACGTGCTCGCCGATGGCCACCGGGACGTCGTCGATGGAGTACTTGCGCCGCACGCGGTAGACCTCGACGCCGGGGTGCAGCCCGAAGACGGCGGCGGTGGACTCGTCGGCGACGTCCTGCCCGACCGTGACCCAGAGCACCTCGAAGCGCTGGTCGGCGCGCGTGAAGAACTCGGGGATGGAGACGATCGCGTCGATCGGATACTCGAGGGCCGTTACCGCCGGAATGACGGAGGAGGCGGTCGGTTCGGGCAGGATGATCGTGCCGACGCGCCTCTTGCGGGCGATCACGCCATCCGCCTCGAGCCGGGCGAGCGCCTCCCGAAGCGTGTTGCGGGACACCCCGAGTTCTGCGCTGAGCTCGATCTCCCTCGGAAGCCGATCCCGCCCTGCCGCGCGATACGACGCGATGAGCGATTGGAGCTGGTCGGTCGCTCGACCCATTTGTACGCGCGCCCCGGGATTCACGTCCTCCACTCGGCACCTCCTCTCGATATGTAGAACCTATTGGCATTCCATTGATTTGTCCACCAGCCGCCTTGACGCCAGCCTGTTACTCAGTGCAAGCTAAGTCACACAATAAGAACGACCAATAGATCATTAATGATTCTACTTATTGGATCCCTACTCGACGAGGCCAACGATGTCCACTGCACCACCCAGCGCCAACGCCCCGGAGGCGTCGGCAATCCCCACGGGCTCACCCGCCGACCCGGCGGAGTCCGCCGCGAAGCGCGTCCGCCGCGTAGTCACCAACTCGCTGCTCGGCCTGCTCGGATTCGCCATCATCATCGCCTTCTGGCACACGGCGTCCTCGCTCGGACTGATGAAGCCGGGCCTGCTGCCGCCTCCGCTGACCGTTGCCCAGGTCCTCATCGAGGGGCTCATGGGAGGCAGCCTGCTCAACGACCTCATCGTCAGCAGCCGCCGAGTCATCATCGGGGTCTCCATCGGAATGGCGCTCGCGATCCCCGTCGGGTTCGCGCTCGGCTGGTTCCCCCGAGCCCGCTACACCTTCAACCCGCTCGTCAACTTCTTCCGGGCGCTTCCGCCCATCGCGCTCGTGCCGCTCGTGGTCATCTACTTCGGCATCGGCGAGGTCGCTCGCGAGGTCATCCTCGTCTACGCCGCGTTCTTCGCGACGGTCATCATCGTCTACGAGGGCGTCGGCAGCATCGAAGAGAAGTACGTGCGGGCGGGCCAGACGCTCGGTGCGAACCGGCTGGAGGTCTTCTCCAAGATCGTCTTCCCGCTCTCGCTGCCCCACATCTTCACCGCAGCCCGGGTGTCGCTCGGCGTGGGGTGGTCCTCACTCGTCGCCGCCGAGCTCGTGGCGGCGCAGGACGGGCTCGGCGCGGCCATCCAGAACGCGAGCAACTTCCTGGACGTGCCGCGGATGTACGCGGGCATCATCCTCATCGGCATCGCGGCGCTCGTGATGGATCTCGTGATTCGAATATTCGCAGCGCGACTGCTGCGCTGGCAGGACAGGGGCGAGCGATGACCACGACCACTACGACCAACGCCCGCACGGGGCTCGTCGTCGACGAGATCAGCAAGGGATTCGGCAAGGGCGACAAGCGGGTGTCCGTGCTCGACCGGATCTCGCTCGAGATCGCGGACGGCGAGTTCGTCGCCGTCGTCGGCCCCAGCGGGTCAGGCAAGAGCACGCTCCTGAACGCGATCGCGGGATTCATCCCTCCGGACTCCGGGACCATCACGGTCAACGGCGACGTCGTGACGGGTCCCGGCCCCTCGCGGTGCGTCGTCTTCCAGGAGTACGCGATCTTCCCGTGGCTGTCGGTGCAGCGCAACATCGACTTCGGCACGCGGCTGCGGGCCTGGAAGGGCACCGCGGCCGAGCGCGCGCAGATTGTCGACCACTACCTGGCCCTCATGGGACTCGAGGCGTTCAGGGATGCCCTCCCCAAGACGCTCTCCGGCGGCATGAGGCAGCGCGTGGCGATCGCCCGCGCGTACGCGGTCGACCCGGGCATCCTGCTCATGGACGAGCCCTTCGCGGCCCTCGACGAGCAGACCCGCGAGAAGATGCAGGAAGCGCTGCTCGAACTGAACCAGAAGGAGCGCCGAACGGTGCTCTTCGTCACCCACCAGGTCGAGGAGGCGCTCTATCTCGCCGACCGCGTCGTCGTGATGGGGGCGCGACCCACGCGCATCCAGGAGATCGTCGAGGTGCCGTGGGGCGCCGAGCGAACGCACGACATCAAGTTGACGGAGCCGTTCATCCGGCTGCGCCGGCACATCGAAGACCTCCTGCACGGAACCGTGCGGGAGAGCACGACCACCACCCCACCCCAATGAGAGGCAACACCATGAAGAAGACAGGCATCGGAGCCGTCCTCGTCGCGGCCCTGGCGCTCGCCGGATGCTCGACACCCGCCCCCGCCCCGGAGTCGGAGGGCTCGACCGAGCTCACGACCGTGCGGATCGGCTACATCCCCGGATCGCACGACGTCGCACAGCTGTTCATCGCCGAGGAGGCGGGCTACTTCGCCGAGGAGGGCATCGACCTCGAGGTCACCGCCTTCCAGACCGGCATCTCGCTGTCGCAGGCGCTCACGGGCGGGAGCCTCGACGTCGGGGTGATGGGGGCCGTTATCGCCAACTTCCCCGCGAAGGGCCAGGGCAAGCTGTTCCTGCTGAACAACCAGCAGGTCGACATCCACCAGATCTGGGCCGCGCCCGGGTCGGGGATCGAGTCGGTGGAGGACCTCCGCGGCAAGACCATCGCGACCACGACCGGAACCGCGGCCGACCTGGTCCTCCAGGTGGCCCTCGACGAGGCCGGCCTCTCGCGCGACGACGTCGAGGTCGTCAACCTCGACATGCCGTCGGTCGCCAACACCTTCGTCACCGGTGGAGTCCAGGCCGCGTCCCTGTGGGCGCCGTTCGACGGATCGGTCGAGGAGAACCTTCCCGACGCGACGCTCATCGCGACCGCGGCCGACCTCGGTTCGCCGATCTCCGGCGGCTGGGTCGCCGGCGACGAGTACTTCGACGCCAACCCCGAGATCATCGACGGCATCGTCCGCGCGTGGCAGAAGGCCAACGCGGACCTCGTCGCCGACCCGGAGGCCAGCGCCCAGATCTTCTGCCCGCGCATCGTCGAGAACATGACGCAGGAGGTGTGCGAAACGCTCTACTCCAAGACCGACGCGTACTCGAACGAGGAGTGGGCCACCTTCTACGAGGACGGCACGGCCCTCGGCTGGGTCGCCAACATGCAGGCGGTGTTCGCGCAGATCGGCGCGCTGGAGGGAGCGACCGAGGAGGCCGAGGACTACTTCGACACCTCGATCTTCCCCCGAGTGCTCGCGGGCTAGCCCCATCGAGGCGGCGGACCGCGCGGTCCGCCGCCTCGCTCATGAAAGAAGAGAATGACCACCATCGCCCTCAACTCCCAGACGACGCCCGCCCTCGGGGGGCCGGCCTTCATCGAACTGGCCGCATCGACCGGCTTCGGCGTGGTGGAACTCGCGGGAGCGATCATCGAGCACGAGCTGACCGCCGTGCGGGAGTCGGTCGACCGCACGGGCGTCGACGTTCTCGGGGTCTCCCCGACGCCGGAACTCCTCGACTGGCACATCGAGTTCACCGACCGCACCGCCGATCGCCTCGACCAGGAGCTCGGCTGGGCGGCGGCCCTCGGGGCCGCGTACTTCGTGCTCCCGTTCATGCGCGAGACCTCGGACCGCGCAGCGATCTCCTCCGGCCTGGATCTCGCGGCCCGCATCGCGGAGCCCCACGGGATCCGGCTCGCCGTCGAACCCATCGGGCACTTCGACGTGCTCCGGCGGGCGCACGAGATCGCGGAGCTGCTGGGACGATTCGACGCCCAGCGGGTCGGGCTGCTCCTCGACTCCTTCCACTTCTTCCGAGCGCGCAACGAGCTCGCGGACCTCTCGGCATTCGCCGAACTCGAGATCCTCGCCGTCCAGGTCTCGAACGCGAACGACCGGCCGCTCGATGAACTCCTCGGCTACCGCGACCGCACCTTCCCGCTGGACGGGCCCTTCCCGGTCGCGGAGCTGTGCGCCGCCGTGCTCGCCGATCGCCCGTCCACGCCGCTCATCGTCGAAGTGATCGGCGACCTCGTGGCGGACATGGATGCCCCCGCCAGCGCAGCGCGAGCGAAAGAGCACCTCGACCGTCTCACCGCCCAGCCCACTATCCAGGAGAGCTCTCGTGTCTGACCGCCCCAACGTCCTGATCATCATGGCCGACCAGCTCGTCGCCGAGCTCACCGGCGCGTACGGGCATCCCGTGGTCCGCACTCCGAACCTCGAGCGGCTCGCGGCACGGGGGGTCCGGTTCGACAGCGCGTACTGCGCGTACCCGGTGTGCTCGCCGTCGCGCAGCTCGCTGCTCTCCGGGAGGTTCGCGTCGACGAACTCCGCGTGGGACAACGCGGCGCCGATCGCCTCGGACATCCCGATGCTGCCCCACTACCTCGCGACGGCGGGCTACGAGTCGGCGCTCTCGGGCAAGATGCACTTCGTGGGCGCCGACCAGGTGCACGGCTTCTCGAAGCGCCTCACGACGGACATGTTCCCGAGCACGCTCGCGTGGACGCCGAATCGCGACGCGGTCGGCCGGTTCGTGCATCCGGGCAACCCCGACGGGCCGCCGATCGCGATCGACTACGTGAACTCCGGACCGGTCCAGTGGACGGAGCAGTTGCAGTTCGACGAGGAGACCCACTACCGGGCGGTCGAGTACATCCGGTCCAAGCGGACCCAGAAGCAGGGGTCCCTTCAGGTCGCGGCGGCCCCGCCCGAGACGGACCCGTGGCTTCTCGTCGCGTCGTACCATCACCCCCACGAACCGTTCCTCGCCCCCCAGAAGTACTGGGATTCATACGAGGGCGCCGACATCGCCGACGTGCGAGTGAAGGCGTCGCCCGACCTGCCCCGAAGCGTCATGGACGAGTGGGTCGACACCCTTCACGGGGTCTCCGGCGTCGACCTCGAGGACGCCGATGAGGCGTATCGCACCCGCAGGGCCTACTACGCGCTCGTGACCTACATCGACGACAAGGTGGGCGAGCTGCTCGACGCGCTCGACGAGAGCGGTCACGCCGACGACACCATCATCGTCTTCACGAGCGATCACGGCGACATGCTCGGCGAACGCGGCATGGTGCAGAAGCGGACGTTCTACGAGTGGTCGGCGCGCGTGCCCCTCATCATCGCGGGCGGTCCGGTATCGGCCCGCGGCACGGTCTCGACGCGGCCCGTCTCGCTCATCGATATCGTTCCGACCCTGTGCGAGATCGTGGGGGTCGAACCGGTGCGCCAGGACGGGTCGAGCATCGCGGCAGAGCTTCGGGGCGCGACCCCGACGGCGACGCCGCCCGTCTTCGTCGAGTACCACTCGGAGGGGGTGTACGCCCCGTGCTGGCTGAGGCGGGAGGGAGACCTCAAGTACGTCTACATCCACGGTCACGGCGAGCAGCTCTTCGACCTCGGCGCCGACCCCGACGAGCTCGTCGACCTCGTCGCCGACCCGGCGTACGCCGACGCCGTCGCGCGCGCTCGAACGGACGTCCTCTCCCGGTTCGACCCGGACGACATCGAACGTCGGATTCGTCACAGCATCGAGGACCGCCAGGTCGTCCGGGCGGGCATGAAGGCGACCGGCGGCAAGTGGGCGTACGACCCGGATCCGGCCCTCTTCACGCAGTACTGGCGGGAGACATAGCGGCTATCCCGACACACACGCCATCTCGACGGGCTCGGGGTGGATCTCCACTCGGTGATCGGTGGGGATGATCTCGGAGTTGTGCTCGTCGACCCAGAGCCGGAATGGCGGCTCGCCCTCTTTCGGCTCCCTGAGCTCGTAGACGAGGTAGGCGTGATTGCCCTCGGGGATCCGATCGATCGGGTACGGGGTCATCGGCAGTGCGACGACCGGCGAGCCGAACTCGCTGGAGATCTGGGCGACCACGTCCCACTCGTCGGTGACGTCGCCGCACACCTCGCCGCTCCAGGTCGCGGTGGCGGGAATCGGGCCGAGGTGGCTCGGGATCGTGTAGCTGTAGGTCACCCCCTCGAAGCGCCAGCCGTGCGCGCCCCAGTTGATCACGACGGAGTGCCCGCCGCGCGCGGTCGTGGTCTCGACCGCGGCGAAGTAGTCCGGGTCTCCGACCGCGGTGATCCCGAACTGGGTTCGCCCGACGCTCTGCTCCGGCACGACGGTGCTCTTCCAGCTGCCCGCGTCGAGCGGCGCGTCAGAGATATCCTTCCCCGTTCCGACGTCGATCGCCCACACCGTGAACGGCGCCGTGTCTCCCTCCGCCAGATCGGTGACGCCGTGGGTGTCGACCTGCAGACGAACGCACAGTCCCTTCTCGTTCCGAAGCTGCTGGGCGCGCTCCGTGGCCTTCTTGATCTGCGGCTCGAAGATGAGCGCCAACATGACGCCCGCGCTGAGAGCGTCCTCCCTTGACACGCTCTCCGGAGCGTCGACGACGGCGAACACGCCCTTCGAACTGCTGATGGGCCGGGCCGTATTCCACGACGGGACGTCGAATCGCGTCGTGATCGAGCGGCCCGGGGTCGTGGTGCCGTCCGCGTGGATGGTGGTCGCGGTCACCCTCGACGTCACCTCGGTCAGGGCGAAGGTCCCGTCCGCGTTGCGACTGAAGCGTCCCTCGACAGTGGAGCGGAGCTCGATGGTGTCTCCGCCGCCCGCCACTGTGCGCACCTGCTCGGCCTCGAAACTCCCTGAGACCTCCTTATCTGGGGCGCAGGCGACCTTTTCCGATCCGAACGACATGCTCTCGCTGACGCCGGTGCCGGCGGCGGGATCCCCGACGGTGGTCGTGGCGGTGTCCGTCGAGATCTCCGTCTGATTCTCGATCCGAGTCGAGCTCGAGGTGGTGGTGGTCATCGGGCGCCCCTCGAGCTCCCCCGTCGTCGTCTCGCCTCCTTCCCGGACGATGGGGAGGTCGAGACCCGGCGTCGCCGAGGGGAGCGGTCGCGCCGCCGCCAGTCGGATGCTCGGAGTCGAGTTCAGCGACGCCGTGCCGCTCGCGTCCGGGTCCGTCGCGGTGTCGACGACCGCCACGGCGGCAGCATCCAGATCAGCGTCGACGAGTGCGTCGGTGCGAGCCCAGATCGCACCGATCTCGGTCAGGCGATCGTCGAGGGTCGCCTGGAGCAGGGAGTCGAGTTCGTTGTCGTCGAACTCCAGGATGGTGTTCAGCTCATCGGTCGGCCGGGGGAAGTCCTCGCTGGGGTTCGCGCCGCCGAGGGGGATGCAGCCCGCAAGCGGAATGGTCACGAGGGCGGCGACCATGAGCCCGACGACTCGGGTGGAGGGGTTTCGAGTACGCGTCATGCTCGCGAGTGTGCGCGACCCGGTGTCCCGGATCACAGGGGCACGCGTCCCCGACCGTCGCGGCTACAGGAGGCGGTGCATCCCCGTCATGTCGTTCGTCGCGAAGCCCAGCCCCTCGTAGACGCCCTCGGCGTCGGGGCTCGCGAACAGCCCGACGAAGGCCGGCGAGGTCGCGTGCGCGTCCACCCACGCCACGAGTCGCTCGGTGAGGTCGGAGGCGAGGCCGTTGCCCTCGTGGTCGGGATGCACGACCACGTCCTGGACATAGAAGTAGTGCACCCCGTCCCCGACGAGTCGGGCCATCGCGACGGCCGTGTGGTCGTGGAGAGCGACGACGCCCCGGATCGACCGGCGCAGCGACTCCTCGAGCACGGAGTCGTCGATGTGATCCTGCCAGCCGACCGACCGGGAGAGCTCCCGGTGCTCGTCGGCCGTGGGCAGGCGGTCGATGATCTCGTAGGGTTCGCGCGCGGTCATGCGTCCATCGCACCAGACGACCCGGTCCGCTCGACAGGCCTTGACATGCCTCGGGGCGATCGTCAAGCCCTGCCGCGCCGGCGGCGACTGGCCTAGATTCGATCCGACGACCCGACGTCGGGGATGCGATGAAGGGACAACACACATGCGCACGTCAGGAAAGCACCTCGAGGACAGGCGCAGTGGTCTCCACTGGGCGGCCGTGAGCGGCGTCCAGCCGATCGCCTACGTGGCTCGGCTCGACGACCGACCCGTCGCGATCCTCGAGTTCGTGCCCGGCTGCGGCTTCCGGCTCACGACCTGCTCGGGCGACCGCCTCGGCGACTTCGGCTCGGCCGAGTCGGCCGCCGATGCCCTCCGGCGGTGGATGCTCGTCCCGGACCGCGCCACCGACTCCGTCGCGATGGCCGTCTAGACCGAAGCCCTCGCGTGCGCGGCGGTGAGCAGCGCGCGCTCGACCTTGCCCATGCGGTTGCGCGGGATCTCGGCGACCCGCCAGAAGGTGGTCGGATGCCCGACCGGCAACTGCTGGCGCAGCAGCCGGTCGAGGGCCCGCACGTCGCAACTGTCCTCGACGACAACGGCGAGCCCGAGTTCGGCGATCCCGGTGGCCCGCTCGAGCCCGAAGGCGGCCGCATCCCGGACCCCGGGGAAGTCCTTCGCGAGCGCGTCGACGCGGTCGGGGTTCACCTTGAGGCCCGCGATGTTGATCACCTCGGTCGCGCGGCCCTCGAGCACGAGTGAGCCGTCGGGAGCGAGCATCCCCAGGTCGCCGGGGACGAACCACCCGCCGGGGAAGGGCACGAGGGCGCCGTTCTCGAGGTAGCCCGACGTCATTCCCGGTCCGCGGTAGCGCACCGAGCCCGAGGAGCCCGCCGCCACGGGGGCGCCCGCCTCGTCGACGACCTGGAGTTCGAGTCCGGGGAGCACGGCTCCGACGTTCGAGGGGTCGTCGGTGCTGAGCATCCGCGAGGTGACACCGCCGCCCTCCGTCGACCCGTACACCCCGCGAACGGGAACGCCGAGTCGCTCGGCGATCAGGCGCAGGAGCGTGGCGCCGGGCAGCGCGCCCGCGAGCCGGACCTCCTCGAGGGCGGGGAGCGCGATGTCGTGGGTCGACAGGACGTCGAGGGCGCCGGCGACCTGCTGGGGCGAGCCGCACAGCACTCGCACCCCCTCGCTCGCCGCGAAGCGCATCGTCTCCTCGGTGATGTGGTCGACGGCGCGGTAGGCCTGGCCGTGCCTGAGCGCGGCGGCGGCGGTGTGGAACCCGCCCGTCGTCGAGAGCGGCATGAGGTCGAGCTCGGCGCGGTCGTCGGTCCAGTAGGAGTCGAGCCCGAGTCGGCGGTGCTCGAAGGCCGAGACCGCGTAGGCGGCCGCGCGCGGGGTACCGGTGGTGCCGCTCGTGAGCATGAGCCGGAACACCGAGTCCGGGCGGGGGTAGTCGACGAAGGGCGGGGGCCCGGATGCGGCGCTCACGGCACCCGCCATCCACAGTTCGTCGACCTCGAGGGAGAGGGGCGCCGACCACCGGCTCCCGCTGGGCGACACGAGCACCGCGTCCGGCCGGAGTCCCGGGGCGTCGGGGATGCCGCGAACGGAGACGGACCGGGCGGCGAGCCGGAGGAGCGCCAGGTCGACGATCCACTCGAGGGCTGCGGGCAGGTCGACGGCGACCGTCTGCCGGGGGGCGACGCCCGCGCCGCGGAGCCGTCCCGCCACGGCCGCGACGAGCTCGTGGAGTTCGGAGAAGGAGTAGGTCGATCGCGGGGCGGCGATCGCGGGGGCGTCGGGGCGCTCCACCGCGTGGCGGTCGAGGTCTGCGAGCAGTGAGATCACGGTTGTCGTCCTCAGTGTCGGTCAGATCGAGACTAGGCCCTGCGAGGCGGGCGAGAGTCGAAGAGGTATCGCTTCTGCGGGGAGGGTCCGGCTAGACTGGGCCGACTCGGCGGTCCTCTCGGATTGTCGTCGATCGTCACGCCCTACCGCACGGGAGCAGTCCTTGAGCACAGCAGCTTCGCCCACCGGCGCCTCCTTCCTGCGGCGACGCGGAGCCCGTGTCGCCCTCGGGGCCGCGTCCGTCGCCGGCCTCAGCCTCCTGACCGCGTCCCCCGCCTTCGCGGCAACGGATGCCGACTGCACCGACGCGAACACGGTCGACGCGGGAGCGGGCGGAACCCTCGCCGACATCCAGTCGCTCCTCGACGCCGACACCGCGGTCATCTGCCTCGGCGGCGTCTTCGACGTCAGCACCACCCTGACCTTCGACTACGAGCTCACCCTGTACGGGCTCTCGGGAGCGGTGCTCGACGGCGGCGGGGACACGCAGATCCTCCGCGCGCTCAGCGAAGACGCGGTCACCGTGCAGAACCTCGTCTTCAGCAACGGCTCCGCGTCGGAGGGCGGCGCTATCAACGCGTACGACGTCACGACGATCGACTCCCGCTTCGAGAGCAATGAGGCGTTCCTGGGCGGTGCGATCTCCGCCTACTCTGTCGTCTCCGAGGGATCGACGTTCGTGGACAACACGGCGGATCTGGGCGGCGCGATCATGGCCTACGAATTCGCCGACATCTCGACCTCGACGTTCACCGACAACGGGGCCAACTACGGCGGCGCGGTCTTCTCCTACGGTTACGTCGGCATCGACTCGTCGACCTTCGAGGGCAACTTCGCTGAGGGCGCCGGCGGCGCGGTCCTCGCCGACGACGAGTTCTGGATCGTCAACTCGACCTTCGTCGGGAACACGGTCTCCGAGGGAGCTGGCGGCGCCATCAACGGCGACTACGGAACCGTGCTCCAGTCCACCTTCCTCGACAACACCGCCGACACCGGCCAGTCGCTCTACAGCTGGGACGACGGCGTCGTCGAGGTCCGGGGGAACATCTTCTCCGGCGCCTCGAGCAGCGCGCAGATCGACGGGTTCGAGGAGGCGACGGTCACCGACCTCGGCGGCAACCTCTTCTCGACGACCGCGGCGACCGAGACCTTCCTCTCCGACGTCCAGTCGAGCACCGGATTCGGCCTTCCCGTGGCCCTCCTCTTCGACGGGGCGACGCTCGCCGACAACGGCGGCCCCACCGAGACGGTCGCCCTCTACGCGGGCAGCCCCGCCGTGGACGCGGTCCCCGTCGGCGAACCCTCCGTGACGGTCGACCAGCGCGGGGTTCCGCGCGACGCCCGGAGCGACGCGGGAGCCTACGAGTACGTGCCCGCTCCCGCCCCCCAGGCCCTCGCGGCCACCGGGTCGACCACTGCAGGCTGGGCCGCGGCAGCGGCCGGAGCGCTCCGCGCGGCGGGCGCCGCGGTGGTGGCCACCGCGCGTCGCCGTCGCGCCTAGCCGCGGCAGCGCATCCGCCATGCCGGATGACTCGCGGACCGTCTGGGTCCTCGGCGGCGGAGGCGTCGCGGGAATCGCCTGGGAGACGGGCGTTCTCGCCGGTCTCGCCGAGGAGGGCGTGACCGTCTCTCCCGACGCCGTCGTGATCGGCACGAGCGCGGGCTCGATCGTCGGCGCGCAGGTCACGAGCGGGACGCCGCTCGACGACCTCTACGAGCGGCAGTACAGCGGCAGGCCCACCGAGGTGTCGCCGAACCTGAGCCTCAGCGCGATCTGGCGCCTCGCGACGGCGCCCGCGCTCGCGACGACGCCCGAGGAGGCCGCGCGCCGGATCGGGCGGCGAGCCCTGGCCGCGCGCATCCCTGACCCGGGCCTTCTGCGGCGCATCGTCGCCGACCGGCTCCCGGTCCACGACTGGCCGACCGCGGACCTGCGCGTGACGGCCGTCGATGCGGAGTCCGGCGAGTTCCGCGTGTTCACGCGGGCGGATGGCGTGGAACTGGTGGATGCCGTGGCCGCGAGCTGCTGCATCCCCTTCATCTCCGCGCCCGTTGAGATCGAGGGACGCCGCTACATCGACGGCGGCATGCGCTCCACGCTCAACCTGGACCTCGCGCCGGGGACGGGCCCGGTCATCGCGCTCGCGCCGAGCATCACCTCGATGGGGCCGTGGGGCCGCCTCTCCCGGCAGCGCGCCTCGCTCGGCGACCGGCGCGTGGAGGTCGTGACTCGCGACGAGGCGTCGCGGCGAGCACAGGGCCGGAGCGTGATGGACCGCTCGGTGGTTCCCGCGGTCGTCGCGGCCGGTCGCGAACAGGGCCGGGCGATCGCCGCCCGGGTCCGCGCTGCCCTCGACGGGAGCTGAGGCCGATCCGCCACCCGCGCGGTCGGCGCCCGCGGCGCGAGGGTGAAGCGCGAGGGTGATATTCGCTCCAGCGCATGGCGGCGGATCGAACGCTACCGCTTGAATGGCGGCGGCGACCGGCATTCCGGTGTGGTCGCTTCGTGCTTTCTGTGAGTTCCTTGGGGGGATTTTCCATGACCCGCACCCGTAAGTGGGTAACCGTCGTCGCTGCGCTCGCGTTGGCGTTGACCACCGTCGCCTTCGGGCCGGTCGGACCGGCCGCAGCCGCGGGACCCGCCGTGCTCGACCTCGAGATCACCCCGGTGAACTACTCGAACCCGACCGTCGTGCAGACGACCCTGAGCTCCGCGCAGAACCGAGTCGCCTACCGGGTGAACTACTCCTGCGCCGTCGCGACCTGTACGGATGCCACGGTCACGATCACCCCTCCGCAGCAGAACCCCTACGGCATCACGATCACCGGCGCCCCGTTCCTGAACGCGGCCATCGGCCCCGGCATCACGAACTACGAGACGTGGACCGCACCCCCGGCGGGCGGCACCATCGGCGGAGACGACCTCACCGGAAAGGTCATCTCCCTCGGGGACGTCCCCGCGGGCACGTCGAGCGAGTTCACCGTGGTCTTCCGGCTGTACCCGACGATCAACCGGGTCGGGGTCCCCGCGCAGACCTTCCCGAGCGGCTTCCAGGTCATCCACTCCGCGACGATCAGCTCGGAGAACGCCGTCGCGGATGTCACGAGCACCGCCGCCCCGGTCACGTGGACCAACACGGTCCCCGCGGGCCCGACCATCGCCGCCACGAGTCCCGGAAGCACGCGCCCGAACGTCAACGTGTCCTTCTCACTGCGAATGAACTCGGGCTCATTCGGACTCAGCACGGGCAACATCTTCGGCAACGCCGCGCTCGTCGCGGCCGGCAACTACGTCGCCACGTTCGAGCTCCCGGACGAGGCGGAGTTCGTGTCCGCCACGCACGGCGGCACCTACGACGCCGGCACGCACACGATCACCTGGGCGGAAGGCACTGAGGCCGACCCGAGCTTCTGCGCGGCCGGCGGGTGGGGCTCCACGGCGAACCCTGCGAGCACGTGGAACATCAGCAACCCGTGCTACTCGCCCCGCACCGTCGTCGTCAGCTACCCCGACACGAACTTCCCCGAGGCCACTGACGGATGCAACTTCGAGCGCACCGTGACGGGCGTGTTCTCGACCTCCGTGACCTACCTCGATGCCGCGCGCACGACCAAGTCCGTGACCGGCAACGTCACCCACCCGGTCTCCTGCTACGACCCCTTCGGCCGCATCAACGTGAGCAAGGACTCCACGTCGGACGCGGGCACGACCATCCGCCAGGTCTGGATTCCGCCGACGGTCGACGGACTGATCTGCGACTCGAGCGGCTATGACGCCTGGGGCCGTGCCTGCACCCCCGGGCAGCCTCTCGCCCCGGTCGGCAACAACGCCAAGTACTGGCAGGTCTCCGCCCACAACGCGGGCAACGTGCCCGGCCAGGCGGTCGTCACCGACACCGCGCTCGACCGACCGGACATGATGGTCCACACCATCTCGACGACCATCACGACGCCGACGCCGGTAACCGAGTACACCTACCAGTGCGGGACGTCCACTCCCGTCACGGGGAGCATCTCGAGCACCTCCTTCACCGTGGCGAGCGTCGGCGGGACCGGCCCCGACTGCCGCTTCACGGCAGCCGAGATCACCAGTGGCGTCCTCGCCGCCGGCAACACCCGCCCGACGGACACCGCCGTCGGGACGCTGTTCCGCGTGAACTTCCACTACACCGTGTTCCCGGGCGCGACCCCGGCACAGCACGTCAACACCTTCACCGCCGAGATGATCTACCCGGACTACCCCGAGATCACCGGCACGTTCGAGGGCACCGCCTCGCGCACCGTCGCTCTCGTCCCCCGGCCGACGACCACGGTGCGACCGCTCCTGACCTCGTCGATGGGCGTGCCGGTCGTCGCGGGCGGCGGGCTCGCCGTTCCCGGCAGCACCGTGACGTTCGAGGTCGGCGGCACGACGTCCCGCTTCGGCGGCACCTCGGACTTCGCGCCGCAGTACATCTTCTTCGCCCCGATCGGCTGGGACATCATCGACGGCTCGGCGACCTTCGGCTCGGCGACGATCCCGCCGGGCGTGACCTTCTCGTACGACACCGTCATGGTCAGCGGCTCCCCGCGCGAGGTCGTGGTGGCGCAGTGGCCGGCGGGCACGACGTGGGGCACGAACGTCACGCTGCCGAACATGACCGTCGTCGCGACTCCGACCTTCGCCGTCGCGGCGGGCACGACGAGCGTCGCCGACGCCTGGCTCGGTGACTCGCGCAACGCGTGGAACGCGTCCAACGCCGACTTCACGGCGGGAGTGGTCGACACCGTCGACGCCGACTCCGACGGGTCGACCGATGAGGGCTTCTCGCGCTCGACCCGCAGCCTGACGGTGTCGGGTGCGTCCGGCATCACGGTGCTCAAGGAGATCTGCCTCCCGGATGCGGGCGAGCCGGACGGCTGCCAGTGGCTCGGCGACCCCGGGCAGGCCGTTCCCGTCGGGACGACCGCGGCGAACATCACCTACCGCATCACGATCCAGAACTCGGGAAACACGAACCTGACCGGTCTCGTCGCCTATGACGTCCTCCCGTACGTCGGCGACTTCGGCACGAGCGATGGAACGGCGTCCACGCCGCGCGGTTCGACCTTCGCCGAGACGCTCGAGTCCGTCGAGGAGACCACCCCCGGCCTGAACCTCGAGTTCTCGACCTCCACCAACCCGCCGCGCCCCGAGGTCTACTCGGGCTCGACGAGCGGCACGTGGGGTCCGACCGTCTCGGGGGCCCAGTCGATCAAGGCCACCTACGGCGCGACTCTCACGCCCGGTGCGTCCGTCGGCTTCACGTACATCGCCGCGGTCGGCGCGGGCGCCACGGCGGACTCCCGCGCCTGCAACTCCGTCGCCATCGACACCACCGAGACGGTGCCGTCTGAGCCGGCGGCCGTGTGCGCCATCACCGCCGAGGCCGATCTCGAGATCACCGTCCCCGACCGCCTTCCGCTTCAGGATGGTCGCCCGGGCGTGCTGCCCTTCATCGTGACCAACAACGGCGGCTCCGTCGACGCCCCGGCGGTTGTGACCGTCGCGATCCCCGCGGGGATCACCGTCACCTCGCTGACGCCCGAGGGCTGGGACTGCACCGCCGGAGGGGAGACCGCCCCCGTGGCGGGACCCGTCGACCTCGAGTGCGAGCCGGTCGACGGCGCGGGTGAGGTCACCACGATCACACTCGGAACCCCGGTCCCCCTGACCGTGCCGGTGACCCCCACAGCGGTATCCCCGGAGCTGTGCGTGACCGCCGTCGTCGAGGGCGTGATGGTCGACCCCGTGCCGGCCAACAACGAGACCGAGGCGTGCGTGGAGGTCGCCGCGTTCGACGGCGGCGTCTCGATCACCAAGGACGACGAGCGCACGGAGGTGGCGATCGGCGACGAGTACACCTACGAGATCGCGATCTCGTCGGGCCTCGTCGGAGAGAGCCTCAGCGACGTCGTCGTGACCGACGAGCTGCCCGCCGGCGTCGTCTTCGTCTCCGCCTCCGACGGCGGAGTGCTGACCGGGGCGGGCCCCGACGGATCGGGCGGCATCGTCACCTGGCCGGCGACCGCGCTTCCCGCAACGGGAGTGCCCGGCGCGGACGGCGACGGGACGACCGGAGCCCCCGGCACGACGGTCACTCGAACGGTCACGGTCCGAGTGATCGCGACCGCCACCGGCGAGGTCGAGAACCTCGCGAACGTCACGGCGCCCGACCCCGCGGACGCCGTCTCCACCCTCGAGGACTCCGCGACGGACGTCGACGACCTCCGCCGCCTCACGGTGTCGAAGACCTCGGATGCGCTGCCCGCGGGCGTGCGCTCGGGCGAGACGATCACGTACACCGTCACCATCGCCAACTCGGGCACGGTCGCCTACGACGGGGCCACCCCTGCCGTGATCGTGGACGACCTGTCCGGGTTGCTCGACGACGCCCAGTTCGTCGCGGGCTCTGCCGAGATCACGATCGGCGCGACGACCTCCCCGGTCGCGGGCCCCGTGGGCGGGCTCCTGTCCTGGAGCGGATCCCTCGGCGTCGGGCAGACCGCCGTGCTCACGTACGACGTCCTGGTCGGCGACGGCGGCGCGGGCGACCGCGTGCTCGACAACTCGGTGTTCGCCTCCGGCGCCGTCGCCGAGTGCGTCGACGGCATCGACCCGGTCGGCGTGTCCTGCGCCGTGACGAGCACCCCGTTCGCCCCCGTGATCGACAAGCGCGTCGCATCGGTCGCGCACAACGACGACGGCACCTGGACGATCGTCTACGACATCGACGTGACCAACCTCAACGACGACGCGGCGGCGACCTACCGCCTCGACGACGCCCTCGCGTTCGGCTCCGGGATCTCGGTGGACAGCGCCGCGGTCACGACGGCGCCGCCCGGGGTGACCCCTGAGGCCTGGAGCGGGTCCGGCGCGATCGTGCTCGCCGCGGTGGTTCCCGCCGCCGGCGTGCACTCGTACCAGCTGACCGTCGTCGCCGACGCCGACGCCGGCACCGTCGGCGGCACCGCGGCAGCGCTCTGCCAGGCGGGCCTCGCGGGCGGCTTCGCCAACGGGGCGACGCTCACGGTGGTCGGCAGCGACCCGCTCTCCGACTCCGCGTGCGCCTCGCCCGTGGAGCCCACCATCGCCAAGACGGTCGCCGACGCGGTGCAGCTGCCGGATGGCACGTGGTCCGTGGTCTACACGGTCACGGTCACGAACCCGCACACGGGCATCCCCGGCGGACTCGCGTACACCCTCGACGACACGATCACCGTGCCCTCGGGCGTGACCGTGCTCGACGTCGCCGTCTCCGGTCCTGTCGGCGCGACGGTCAACCCGGCGTTCGACGGCTCGACCGACACGGCCCTGCTCGCCGCGGTCGACCGCGTCCCCGCGGCTGCATCGGCGAGCGTCCCGGCCACCCGCGTCTACACGGTCACGCTCCACACGGATGTCCCGGCAGGGACAGGCACGGCCGCGAGCTTCGCGTGCCCGCCGGCCGGAACCGGTGGCTACGCGAACTCGGTGTCGCTCCTTTCGGGTGGCAGCGACACCGAGCTCGCCGAGGCCGACGCCTGCACTCGCGTCGCGTCGCTGCCCACCCCGACGATCACCAAGTCGGTGACGCAGACCTCGATCGACTCGGGAACGGGCTACTGGACCCTCGTCTACGACGTCGCCGTCACGAACCCCAGCGCCCAGTTCTCGACGATCTACTCGCTCGACGACGAACTCCAGTTCGCCGCCGACGCGACCATCGTCGACGCGACCGTGGGCTCCGCGCAGGCCACGGCGTCGGCCGCATGGAACGGCGTCAGCGACATCGAGGTGGTCGCGGGCCAGTCGCTCGCGGCCGGTGCGACGCACCACTTCACCGTGACGGTCACGGTCGATCCCGCCGCGGTCGACGTGGAGTCGGCGGCCGCCGACTGCCGGATCGACGCGGGGGAGAACGGCACCGGCGTCCGCAACCTCGCGGCGGTGTTCGCGGGGCTCGAGTCGAACTTCGCGGGCGCG
>SXGT01154619.1_pt1 | contig 19001 bp, 12 predicted proteins | sample 3176221 | NCBI WGS metagenome assembly SXGT01 (sample SAMN11356862, study PRJNA531348) | freshwater metagenome | isolation source: freshwater sample F1-120 | place: China: Fuxian Lake, Yuxi | collected 2017-12-25
CTCGGCCGGAATAGCCCCGGAAGAGCCGAAATAACGACGACGCCAGCACGATCCACCGGCCCCAAGAGGCCCACCCCGGCCCCTGGACCCGCCTGCGAGCTCCGACTATGCTGCCCAGGTGGTTCGGAAGCACTATCCTCCAGGACCTCATGGCCTATCCGCCCAACGCTCCGCTCATGGTGTTCAAGGGCGCGCCCGAAGGCGACCACGCCCCCGACGCGGCGCTCCGCCACCGCCTGCCGCGGCTCGACCACGCGCACACGCAGCTCATGCTGGGTCAGATGCTTGGGGGGCTGCTCTACACGCGCCTCGGCGACTACGACGAGCTCCGTCCGTTCGGGCGCCCGTGGTTCCGCGACGAGCGTGTGGCCCCTGCGCTGGCCGCGTTCAAGGCGGCGCTCGCCAGCGTGGAGGAGCGGATCCAGACGCGGAACACGCGCCGCCTGCTGAGCTACCCCTACCTGCTCCCGTCGCGGATCCCGCGCTCGGTCAACATCTGACGCGAGAGACGCCGCCCCGCCCTGCGGGGTAGGCTTTGGCGATGCGCCGCTTCGCCCCGCTCCTCCTCGCGCTGTCCTGCACCAATCCGGGCGCGTCGCCGTCCGGGAGCCCCGCCGACGCTGCAAGCGACTTGCCGCCGTCCGGGCCACTCGAGGACGTGCAGGCGACCGACACGGACTGCTCGAGCGACGCCGACGGGTCCCTCGAAGACGCCCTGGAGCCGCCCGCCCCGGAGCCGCCCGATCTGGCCGTCTTCGTGGACCCCCGGATCGGCACGGACGGGAGCGGCAATGTCGCCGTGGGCGCCGCGGTGCCCCACGGCTGGGTGCGCCTCGGCCCCAACACCGCGAACGAGGCGCTCGACATCGCGGCCTACCGCTGGAGCGCCACCCAGATCGAGGGCTTCACCCACACGCAGCTCTCGGGCGCCGGTGGCAGCGGCTACGGCTACAGCCACCTCCTGGTCATGCCGGTTACGGGCGGGGCGGAGCTCACGGGCCCGAGCGTGTGGCGCGCTGGCTTCTCCCACGAGGACGAGCGGGTGGAGGCCGGCTACTACCGCGTGCGGCTCGACACCGGCGTGGTGGCGGAGCTCACGGCCACGGGGCTTGCCGGGCTGCACCGCTACACGTTCCCAGCGGGCCGCGCCCGGCTGGTGCTGGACGTGGGGCACTCGCTCGGCAAGTCGGTCGGAGGTCGCGTGGAGCCGGTGGACGCACGCACGCTGCGTGGCTATGGCGACTACCAGGTGCACCCCACCATCGCGTTCCTGCTGGGCGATGGGCTAGCCGGCTCAGGGCGGCTCCCCACGGGCTCGCTCCGCGTGTACTTCACGGCGCGCCTGTCGCGCGACGCCGCGGCCGTCAGTGTGGCGCCGCGGGGCGCCCCCTGCCCGTCCTGCGCGGAGGCCGCCGAGGGCTCGGATCTCGTGGCCGAGTGGGAGCTGGGCACGGTGCCCGAGGGCGACGTGGTCGACGTGGAGGTGGGCGTGTCGCTCGTGGACGAGGCCACCGCGCTCCGCAACCTGGACGGCGAGGTGGACGCAGCGCTGGCGCTCCGCCCGGTCGAGGGCGCGGTGGGGCGCTTCGAGGCGGTGCGGGCCGCCGCGCGTTACGCCTGGAACACGCGGCTCTCCCGCGCGCAGGTCGAGGGCCCGGACGACGCCAAGACGGTGTTCTACACGGCGCTCTACCACACGCTCCTTCAGCCCGCCGACCTCACCGAGCGCGGCCCCAGCGGCCCGGTGTTCTCCACCGCGTTCGACGGGGTCCGCCGTACCCACCCCGCCGGTCAGCGCCGGTACTACACCGACGACTGGTGCGGCTGGGACACCTTTCGCACCTCGCACCCGCTCAGGACCCTGCTGGAGCCCGACGTGATGGGCGACCTCGTCGAGAGCTACGTCCACGCGTGGCGAGAGGGAGGGTGGCTCGACGTCTGCCCGTGGGCGGCCGCCGGCTACTCCCGCGTGATGATTGGCAACACGGCGTTCCCGATGGTGGCCGACGCGGTGCTGAAGGGTCTCGACGACTTCGACCACGAGGACGCGTGGAGCGCGCTGCTCCAGAGCGCCGACCACTACCTCGAGAACCCGCTGGCCGAGGGCGCCTGCGGCTACCTCGAGCTGGGCACCCCGGACGCCTACCGCGCGCTCGGGTATGTGCCGGACGAGTGTGATCCCACCCAGGCGGCGTCGATGACCCTCGAGTATGCCTACCAGGACGGGTGCCTCGCCACCGTGGCGGAGCGGTGGGGCCACGCGGCCGACGCCGAGCGGCTTCGGCTGCGCTCGGGGAGCTGGCGCAACCACTGGAACCCGGCGGTGCAGCACATGCAGAGCCGCCTCGCCAGCGGAGCGTGGCGCGAGCCGTTCGACCCCGCCGACGGCTCGGCCTCGAGCGGCTTCGTGGAGTCCACGGCCTGGACCTACACCTTCCATGTGCCACACGACGTGCCGGCGCTGGTCGAGCTGCTGGGCGGCGAAGCGGGGTTCAGGGCCAAGCTCGACACCTTCTTCGACGGCGGCCACTTCGACATGGGCAACGAGCCCGGCTTTCACATCCCATGGCTCTACGCGCTGGCCGGCGCACCGGGAGAGACGTCCCGGCGCGTGCGGGCGCTGCTCGCCGCGCACTTCTCCAACGCGCCTGGCGGCCTGCCCGGTAACGACGACAGCGGCGCCACCTCCGCGTGGGCGGCGTTCTCGCAGCTGGGCCTCTATCCGGTCAGCCTGGCCGACGCCCGCTACGTGCTGGGGAGCCCCGTGTTCGACCAGGCCACGCTCAGCCTCGTGCCCGGAGGCCCTCCCCTGGTCATCCGCACGAACCGCGCCTCGCCCGAGGCGGTGGCGCTCACCGGCGCCACGCTCGACGGGGTGGCCGTGACCACCCCCTGGCTCACACACGAGCAGCTGCTGGGCGCGCGAGAGCTGGTGCTGGAGCTGGGCCCGTGAGCGGCGCCACCTCGGGGGGCGGGTGAGCGCATGACGGGGCTCTGGCTCATCGTCACGCTCACTGGCGCGCCCCCGCGCGAGCTGCCCAGCGCGCTCGACACGCTGGACTCCGGCTACTGCGGCGCCCTACCCGCGGGCGCCGCGCTCACGTGCGAGGCGCCCGCCGAGGCGGTGCTCGACCGCTGCGAGTTCTACGCCGAGGACGCCTGCCGTCGGTCGAGCGTCTCGCTGGGCTGCCGCACGCCTGACGGCGACGCCCACGGGGAGACCTGGGTCTACGGCGCGGCGCGGCCCGTCGTTCGGACGTACCGCGCGGGCGTACGCCACGGCCCCTCGGTCGAGGTGCCCCTGTCGGCACAGGTGGCCAGGCCGCTGAGCCCGCAGTGCGAGGTGGAGCCCCGGTGGCCCGCCGGGTGCGGCACCGTCCACGCCACCTACCGCGACGGCCTCCTCCATGGCCCGTGGTCGTGCGACCACGACGCCAGCGACGCGCCGTTCCTCGAGGGACGTTACGACGCAGGCGTACGGGACGGCCGCTGGACCTGGCGGGCGCGCGACGGGCACGTCCTTGGCGAGACGACGTACGCGCCGACCGGGCGCCGCCTCGAGCGCACGTGGTGCCCGGATGGCTCTGTCGCCTCCGAGGGTACGCTGGACGGTGGTCTCCGCTCTGGGCCGTACACCGAGCACGCGTGTGAGCCCCGGCCCGAGCGGCGCTGTGACGACCTGCGCGCCACGTACCGTGCAGGCATCCTGCACGGCTCGTGGACCTGCACGCGCGACGGAGCCGTCACGCTCGAGGGACGCTTCGACCTCGGGCGGCCCGCGGGGCGCTGGGTGTTCCACTCGAGCGGCCGCCCGGTGGGCGCCAGGGTCATGCGCGACGGCGCCTTCGTCGAGCGCTGCGCCGACGGCCGCGAGCTGGAGAGCTCCCTGCGGAGCAGCCTGTCGCCCTGCTACCCAGAGGAGGACCCGGAGTGAGCGCCCTGCTGCTGGGCGCCCTGGTCGCGCTCTTCGCCGGTGCGGCGCCACCACCCCTCGCGGGTGGGGCAGAGCCCACGCCGCCCGCGTGCCCGGACCGCGCCGCGGCCCAGCGCACGGAGTGGGTGGGCCCCCTCAGCGTCTTCGGCCCGGAGCTCGAGGACGACCTCCTCGGAACGGAGCGCCCGGTGGAGAGGGGCGCGTGGTGCGCTGGGAGTGCCGCGACGCGCAGGGCGCGCCGCACGGGGCCGTGCGGGTGGTGCTGCCGTTGGGCGAGGTGCTCCTCGAGGCGTCAGTCGACGCCAGGGGCCGCCTCGACGGCCCAGCGCGCTACCGTGCAGCGTACCAGCACATCTACGAGGGGCTCCCCGAGGCCCTGGCCCCCGAGGCGGCTGCGCTGGCGCTGCCCGGCTGCGACCGGGTCGACGCGACCTTTCGCACGGGAGTCCCGAGCGGGCCCCTGCGCTGCTACCGCCGGGGCGTGCTCCTGATCTCGGGCCAGCTCGTGGCCGGGCGCCCGGACGGGGAGTGGCGGTTCGCGGACGCCACCGGGGCCCTGGTGGGGCGGAACGTGGTGCACGCCGGGACGGGCTCGTGGGTCCATTGGGATGCCGAGGGGCGGGTGGTGTGGTCGGGGCGCCTCCGCGGGACCCGCTGGGAAGCGCTGGTGGCGCGGGTGACCCGGGCCGCCCAGGGCTCGCGCTGACGACTCTCGGGAACGCCACCCCGCCAGACGCATTGGGCACGGCGGGGATTGCAGTCAGAAGGCTCCCCGAGTCAGCCCCACTCTGCTGTCTTGAACTTCAGCTGGCCCGCATTCTCGCTCACTGCCCGCCGCAGCTGCTCGCTCACCCCCGCTGGAAACTCCCCCCGGATCTCCACCGTCACGCTCACAGCCCCGTTCGGATCCGAGGTGAGGAGGTTGATGAGCTCCTCGGCTACGGTCACCAGGTTCATCTTCGCGGTCAGGGCGTTGACCTCCACAGCGCCCACGAAGCTCGTGGGGCGCTTGGCCGCACCGCTGCTCGCGACGGGCGCGCCCGCAGCGGCCTCCTCGCGCAGCGGGCTCGGGCGCGTGAACCCTCCGCCAGCGCTGCCCGTCTCCGGCGCCGCCACGGGTCGGGGCTCGATGGCCTTCGCGGTCTCCATTCGGGCCGCATACGCACGCGCGACTTCGGGCTCGACGAGAAGCAGCGTGTCGTCTACTTGGATCGCGCCGCCCCCCAGGCGGAACCCCTCGAAGGTGTCGCCACCCTGCCCGTAGGCCAGGCCGAAGAAGTCGGCGCTGGCGGCGCCCTGCATGACCGCCTGCTCGAAGACAGCACGACCACGCAACCGCGGGAAGTAGGTGTGGCGTTGCAGGTCGTCCCACACCGTCAAAGCGCGCACGCTGGCGCGCCCGTCCTTCCAGTACAGCTCGCGCAGCCGCGTCCGTAGGTGGACCGGCGACCACGCCCGAATGACCAGCTCGTTCTCTTCACACACACGGTCCAGCTCGGTCACCAGCTGGGGCGCCGCGGCGTTGAGCGCGTACGCCTCGACAGCTTCGTCCTTGTCGGTGTCGGTCGGCTGGTGCTTCACCGGGCAGAGCACCCACCGGTAACAGTCGCGAATCGCCCGCTCGGCAACGGCCCTGGCCGTGCTCAGCTCGCGGTCGGCCTGCCCAACCTGGTGAAGGTCCACGTTGAGCTGCCCGCCCTTGATCGCCTTGACGATGCCTTCCCAAGCGAGCGCCACCCGGGTCATGTCGCGTACGCGGCCCACCGACCCCGTGTCTGCCACGAGAAACACCAGCCGATTGCTTCGAAGCCGCGGCCTGGTCCCGTTGGACCGGGCGTAGAGCTTCACCGCGTCCGTGGCGGGTGCCGGCGTCTGCTTGGAGTAGGAACAGTCAAGATCCAACACCACCAGCCGGAGCTGCTCGGTATCGGGCACGTCGCCGTGGGGCGTGAACACGTGCGCTGCATCGAAAAGCCCGCGCCCCGCGGTTAGGCGGCCCAAGATCTCCGCGATCCGAGGCCGCACCTCGCCGCGTTCGTCCAGGCGCGCCTTGAGGTCCTCCATCTCGCGCCTCAGGTTGGCCCGGGTATCGAACCAGAACCGCGTCGTGTCGCTCGTCTTGTCGCCGGACGCGCTCAGGTAGTGCAGCCGATCGGCCAGCCGGCTGAGGGCGTCCCCGTACAGCGCCGACGAGTGGCCGGGCTGGAGGCAGGCCAACAGGATCCGCGCCCTCTCCAGCCCTCGGTTCGTGTTGCCCGGCCGTGCCGAAGACGGCGCGCTGCCGAAGAACGCCGCACGTGCCACCCGCAAGCACGCCTGCACCGCACCAAAACGCGGCTCGCGGCGGTCCAGCTCGGCCGCCTCGGCCCGCTCCGCGTCGACGTCGCGATCCAGCACGGGATCCCAGCCTTGCGGCAGGTGTGACAGCAGCTCGTCGCGCGTCTTTCCGGGTCGGAGCGGCAGGCTGCTCGGAAGGATCACAAGGTCTCGGTCACCCTTCTTCCATAGCTCGTGGACCACATGCGCCATCAGCTTCAGGACACCGCGTGTCCGCTGGAAGCTCTCCAGCGTGGACCAGTCCCCGTAGAGCCTGTCGAACACCTCCGGGTGGATGGGGTACGCCTTGACCAGCCGGTCGAAGTAGCGTGCCTCCTGGGTCTCGGAGGGCAGCCGAGCCCCTTCGTTGAGGTAGAGGTTGGAGAGCGCTCGGCAGGTCTCGTCCCGCGCCGTAAGGTCGGTGGGGGGCTCGAACAGCCGGCGCCGCACGATCTCGAAGGATTCCTCGGTGCCCACAGGCTTCCACAGCGCGTGGACACGGCCAAACGTCTTCTCCAGAGCCCGGAGGGTCTGGGTCCCCCGCGCGCCGCCGGCCTCGACTTCCGACTCGGGCAACGACGCCAGCACTAGCGCGTTCGGCACCGCCTTCATCGCTTCGGTCAGTGCTTGAACGAACGACAGGTTGCTGTCGTAGCTGCCCCCGGAAAGCGCCTGGTTGTCCCCGAACTGCCGCACGTAGGCCACCAGCTCGTCGATCAGGACGACGCATGGCGCACACCAGCTCACGAGTCCGGTCAGGACGTCTTTTCCGGGCGAGGTGCCCGACTCGTCCGCGGCGCGCACCATCTCGTAGGCGTCCTGCCCGCCCAACTGCCACGCCAGCTCGCCCCAGAGGGTCCGGATCGTCTGTTTGCCCCGCACCCACGGCTGCGCTGGGGCGTGCGCCGTCCCATCGAGAACTGCGACGCGCGCGCGCGGCCCCGCCATCACGCCGGCCTGGTCGAGGACTTGAGCCACCCCCGCCAGCTCGCTGGTCGCCCCGTCCCACGTGGCCATGTGGTAGACGGCCAGCATGGTGTGCGTCTTGCCACCGCCGAAGGCCGTCTGGAGCTGCACGACCGGCTCGCCGCCGTCACCGTTCAGCCGTCGCGCGACCTGAACCAACAGCAGGCGCATGCCCTCGGTGATGTAGGTTCGCCGAAAGAACGCCGCGGCGTCCTGGTACTCGCGCGACGCCTTTCCGCTCCGCACCGCCGTAATGTCGGCGGCGAACTCGGACTGCTGGAACGTGCCTTCGAGCACGTCGGGATGCGGGACGGCGACCTCTCGCCAGGGCTTCAGGGTCATGTGGGGTCCTCCAGGCGGGCCGCATAGATGGTCAGCAGCAGCTCGCTCTGATCCAGCAGGCGATACTCGGGACGGCGCCCCGACAACGCCTCACTCTCATCCAGGATGATGCTCACGCCTTCACCACGTTTGTCCATGATCGTCTGGCGCGGGCCGGCGTCGTCGCCAATTACGGGGCACCGCGCCAGCGCGCTGATCAGTACGGAGTTTCGCGATGACTGGCGGAACGCCAGGCTGTCCGGGGTCATCGTCCCGACCAACGCGCCGGGGACGAAGAGCTCAAGGCGGTCGTCGAACAGACGCAGCCGGATCCTGGACCCGCGCATCGTGTAGTCGCGATGCGCAACGGCGTTGGTCACGGCCTCGAAGACAGCGCGCATCGCGTATCTGCAATAGGCGGACAGGCCGGCAGCGGACCCGGCCGGGGTGATCGCAGCTCCGGCGCCTCGGGGGACGTGACGCAGGTCCAGGTTGCGGCCGTCGCTGTCCCTGTGCGCCGATACTCGCATGTGGCGACGCACGAAGTCGCAGGCGACGTCGATCTGCCGATCCAGGGGACCGGTGATGTCCTCGGTAGCCAGGAGCGGGATCCCCCCGCCCGGCGACACTGGCCTCGTGACTCGATACGCGACAGCTTGGAAGAAGGCGGCACCCCGGTGCTCCTGGGGTTGGTCGCTAGCCATCAACAGACCCGCGGCGGTGGGGTGCCAGTCGCCGTGGCTGTCTCGTCCGGCCAGCCCCGCCCGCTCCAGACCGACGTTTGTGGGTACACCCGCGGCCAGCTTCAGCCAGCTCGGCAGACGCAGCTCTCCTATCTGCGCCGAGTGGACGAGATGCCTCTCGAATGGCACCGCCGCGGCATCTGTAGGTGTACTCGCGATCACGGCGTGCTCGCCCGCGGCTTCCATGCCGTGGTCCACGGCGCGGACAGAGCCGGGTGGGCGACGTCTGCCACTTCCACGCGAGGGTCGATGGGGCGCACCAGTCTCCGCAGCGTCTGCTTGAGGTCCGCCAAGTCCGGCAGTGACCGATAGAGGCGACTGCCGTGGGTGGGACGTTCGCAGTGAAAGTGGACCCGGATGAGGGGCACGCGGGCGGCTCTCGCGAAGAACGCCCTCTCCTCGTCTACGCCGGCCCGCGTCGCGCCGGCGAGGATCCCCGCAAGCGTGTCTCGTGCCTTCTTGGCAACGACTTTGGCCAAGGAGGGCCTCTGCTGGTCCGGCGCAATCTGCGTGAAGTCCTTCACCTCGACCATCCACAGCACAGTGCCCTGCTCGTCGATTACCAGAAAGTCCATGGCTGCGCTGTCCTCGCAGGCGTTGAAGTGCTTCCTGTACCACGTGGTGGCGTCATACCGTTGGGCCACCCAGCCGGCGGCCACCGTGAAGTCAACATTCGACTCGTGTAGCGTGGCCATTGGGCTCACTCCAGCGCGAGATAGCGGTCAGACTGCGCAAGGCTCTCGTCGAGGGCAGCGAGCTCGCCAGAGTCCTCCAACGCGTCGCCTTGGTCCACTCGAACTCCCTCGGACGTCGCGTGCAGCCCGAAGTAGCGAGTGAGCGGATATCGGAACAGTCGACTGGCGTCCCGCCTCGCCTGTTCTATCTCGAGTTCGCGTAGCAGGAACAGGCTGTGAGTGGCGACAAAGACCTGGACGCCGCCGCTCGCCAGATCCAGGAGGAGCGGGGCGAGCGAGCGGATCAGCCTCGGGTTGAGGTTGGACTCCGGTTCGTCCCAGAACAGGTAGCCCTTGTCATCGAGGCTGCCGTTGGCGATCAGGCGCGCCACCATCGTCAGCTTTCGATATCCCTCGGCCACCAGGTCTGCCTCGACCTTGGCGTTCGGATCCGACATCTGTACGAAGAAGCGGTCACCTTCGAGCACCGCCTTGCACCCGATGGCCGCCTCGAGCGGTTCCAGGAGCACAGCGATCTCGCGCTTCTTCGGTCCGCGGGCGACGGGCGCCCCGAGCAGGACGCAGGTATCGCGCCACGTCGCGTCGAAGGGCACGGCTTGGGTCTCGTATAGGCTGACGAAGCCTGGGTAAACCGACAGCAGCTCGCGTGTTGGAAGAAACACGGGCGCCTGCGGCTGCCACGTCCGCGGCAGATCGTGGACCCTCACGGCCTTGTCACTCTGCGTCGAGAAGCTGAGCGTGAGCGAGCCCCCGCCCACGAAGTGCGCCCCGACCTCTGCCCGGCTCTGCCCGTGGACTCGGCGCGCAAGGCGACCCAGGCGGCCGCGATCTGGCCGGAACACCGACACCAGTCGCGAACCGAGCTGCGTCTCCAGCGCCCCTTTGGTCGGGCGCTCCGAGGGCGGTGCGTTCGGGGGAGGTACCAGACAGCCGAGTACGCTGTACGCCAACTTCAAGAGGTGGGTCTTGCCGGTGCTGTTCGCGCCGTGGATCACGTTGAGCGCGCCCAGGTTGAAGACAGCGCGCGAGAAGACGGTCACGTTGTCCACGTACAGTTGCTCGAGCATCAGCCGCCTCCGAAGAGCCGGAGCTGGGAGGCGGGCTCGGGCACCGCGCTGGAGACCGTCTCGATGGCGGCCCAGGAGGTGACGAGGTCGTTGTAGGCGCGGGCGTCCTCGGCCCAGCCGCGACGCTCGCAGAGGGTATAGAGGCGGTAGGCAAGCTGCCGGACGGCGGAGGTCTTGTCTTTCACCGCGCCCAGTAGCCGGCCGGCGCCCTCTTCGCCCTGGCTTCGGAAGGCCCGGATCAGCTGATGGAGAACCTCCCAGACCGGGAGGCGGGTGTCGGTGCGGGGCTCCCAGGACTCTGGGTAGTCTGCAGGGCGGCGTAGGCGAGCCTTGCCGCCGCCGCTGACGAGCACGCCGGCCTGGTCCAGGCCCGAGACGCTGGTCGCCTTGGCGCGTGCTAGAACGTCGGCGTCGCCAAACGCACCGTCGGCCCAGCCGTGCTGGTCGAACCACTGGAGGCAGAACTGCGTGTCCGCGTCGAAGTCGTCGTCGGCGAGGAACGCGTTGATGAGCTTGAGCGCGGTCTTGACGCTCATGGCGGTGCCGTCCGCCTCAAGGACCGCGGCGTACTGAGAGAACACCGCCATTCCGGGTCCAATGATCGCCTGCGACAGGTCCACGGGGGCAACCGGCGAGCGCCCCTCGCCAGCGCCGCGGGTCATGTCGTCGAGCGCCAGAGGCAATACAGCGTTCAGTTCGCGGAGGAAGTCGCGCCTCGCGACGGTGCGCGCCGTCTCGTGCCGGCGGCGACAGACCAGAACGATGCTGGAGGCGAGGGCGTTCGTTCCGGAGCCGATCATGCGGTTGCCCAGCTCGGTTCGCATTGGCCACGTGCCCGTCAGCGCGAATCCGGCTTCCAGGACCGCGCTCAGAAAGGTCTCCCAGCCGGTCGACGACGTGCCCTTGTCGCCCTTGGTCTCCGACTGCTTGAAGGCGTAGAAGATGGTCACCGGGGCCGACGGATGCGCTTGGGCCGAGAGACGCCGCATCGCCTCTGTCATCCCGGTGAGGAAGAACCGTTCGGCACCTTCCTTCGAGCCGTGACGGTACGGGGTGGCGACGAGTTCCTCGGCTTTGGGCACCGCAATCGTGGACACGAGCTGGGGCAGCACCGTTCGGAGGGCTCGGCGAAGCCAGACGTAGAAGAAATCGGAGAGGTCGGCGTAGCCGATGTTGTCGTAGTATGGCGGGTCCGTTGACACGTAGCGCCGAGCCGAAAGTGCCTGAATCTGAGCATCGGCCTGGAGTCCTGTACCTCCCGGTCCCAACGGGGCCGGCAGGCGAGCAACGACATCTGCGACGCGCCCGATTGCACTCTCCACGCTGGCGGCGACACCTGAGAAGATGTTGGCCTCAGCGAAGTCCCACGACATAGGGATCGCTTGTCGAGAGAAGACATTACGCACACCAGACTCGCGGCCCTGACCCTCTCGGATGTCCCAAGTGCAGATGGTCGAGCATCGGTCGGCGAGGCGCCCCAGCATCATCGAGAGTAGCAGCGACATCGAGTCGGCGTAGGCTCGGGCGCCTCGGCCGCCTTGCTCCAGGCCTTGGGTGTCGTTGGGGAGGCCGGCCGCGATGGCGTCTTGTTCCGCTTTGGTTCGGGCTTCCCCGACGAGGTCGGAGAAGGTCGTGAGGGCCACGAGCTGCCGGTTTGTGAAGAGATCCGCGAAGCTCGCGAGCCCATAGTTCGGCGTCTTAAAGTCACGCGGGTTGTCAGGGAGCTCAAGTTCGGGGCGCCACGTGGGATGCGCCGAGTCAACCAGCACCTCATGCTGCGACGAAGGGGTCAGATACACCCGGCCGCGTGGCCCTTCCACCACGATCGCCATTAGTCTCCTTCCCAACCCGGAGCCACGACCCGTGGTTCGGATATGGCGGTAGTCGATTGGTGTCCCAGAGAGGATGCAAACGAAGGCTGCTCGCTTCCCGGCCGTCGTGCCGGTGGCTGCGGAACTGGGAGGCGGGCCGGTGCGGACTGCGAAGCGATACGTGCCACCCTCCACAACCGGCTCGACCCAAGCCTCCTTGCCTTCCTTCGACGCGAGCACGAAGCTCGAAACCAGCGGCACGTCGACATGGGAGTACGCCGGATTCGGACTCTTGACCGTCCGGGCCCAGAGCCACGCGATAACCGTCAGGTCCTGGCCGACGAGCGGCTTCAGGTCCTCCCGAGTGGCAGCCATCTCGGCCGTGACTCGTACGTTCGGGTACAGGTGGCCGATGCGCTTCTCGGCTTCGTCCCGCATCCACTGCCCGTAGCGTCGGACGTCCTCCGCCAACCCCTGGGCACCGACCCACTTGCGGGCGTAGAGGCTGCGGTCGGCCCTCGCCGCCGGGTGGACCGGCTCCATGCCCGCGAACTTCGGCGGGATCTCGATCATGGCCTTGTTGATCAGGACGGCCACCGGGTTCAAGTCTGAGGCGAACGCCTCCAAGCCCAGGCGCTGCGCTTCGAGGGGAATCGTGCCACCACCGGCGAAGGGATCGTGGAGCCCAGGCATCTCGTCTGGGTCGAAGAGAGTGTCGGCCTCTGGGTGCTCGCGGTTCAGCGCGCACACCTCCCGCCACGACTGCCGGATCTCGGCCCGAGCCCGCCGCAGGACCTCCTCGTTGGTGGTGTTCTCCCACTTCACGAGTTCGGAGATCAGGGCGAACAGGTAGTTACGACGCTGGGTGAAACCGCCCCGTTGCTGCAGCGACGGTTTCTGGCCGGGGTTCTGAAACTCCCAAAGGGACGCGGGATCATTGACCAGTTGCCCAAAGATCACAGCGCGCGCCGCGGCGAGCGGCCGCCGGGCCCACCAGAGGTGGAGCGTGCTGGGGTGCCCGTGACGGATGGACTTCTCGCGTGCGGCTTCGGCGTTGATGGCGTCAAGCGGCAGCGCCACCTCGATGAGCTTCTTGGGCGAGTGGACGGGGTGGATGGTGCTCATGCCGGGGCGCCTCGGAGGAAGTGTCGGATGATGGTCGAGAAGGGCTCGTGCGCGGTCGCAGCGATCTCGTCCACGATGATCGCCTCGGCCTCGTCGACTGAGAAGGACGCCAGCGCCCCTAGCAGGTCCGGCTCGCGCTGGAGGTAGAACTGCAGTCGTCGGGCGCGCTCCGCGCAGAGCGAGCGGCCACCGTGGTCGTGATCGAGGTTCAGGTTCAGCACGTCGATCGTAGTCTGCGCTCGGTGCCGTGCCGCATCGGACAAGGCGGGGCACGGCACGACCCGGCCTGACTGTCGTATTATGAGGTAGTCGTCGGGGTCGTCAACGCAGGGGTCCAGCAGGACGTGACACTCATAGTGGGGCGCTGCGCCGCTGTCCTTGAAGTGTCCGCAGCTGTCCTTGCGGTCGCACGAGCCGAACAGGTTTGTCCACTCGAACGTCCGCCCAGGATGACGTCGTTTCCGACATCTGTGCTCGACGTGCTGGTCCAAAGCGTCCAGTGAACCCTCGCAGTAGGCACACAGGCCGCACTGCATCTCGCGGATAGCGTCGCGAATGGCCGCTTTGTCGGTGGGTGTCACGTCCTCCCAATTGTGTTGCCCGTGCTTGTAGTGAGTCAGCACTTCGGGGGCCACGCCACGATGCAGCCGCTTCATGCCGTGCCCTTGTCCGAGCGCCGGCTCAACGCCGCCCGGAACCGGATCACCCGGTCGAGGTCGAGGACCTCCGGGTGCTGGCGGCCGAAGTGCTCGTCCAGACGAGCACGCAGGGCCACGCCGTCGTCGCTGGTGTGTTGACCGTCTTGGATCAGAGCCTGGTACCGCTCCAGCTCGCGCCGGATGGGAACGTCTGGCGTCGGGGCGACCTGCATCACGCTGTTCATGACGTCGCCTGAGGGAACGCCTTGGGTCTGGAGGGGAGGCTGCACTGCCTCGTACATCCCGTCGGCGCCGCGAAGGACACGAATACACTCCCGTGGTATCGTGCTCAGGACCTGTGGGCTGTGCGTCGTCACGACGAACTGTACCAGCGGGAACGCCTCGCGCAGACTAATAAGCACCTCCTGCTGCCATGACGGGTGAAGGTGCATGTCCACCTCGTCGATGAGGACGATGCCAGACGTCTGGCTCGGGGCGTTCGCGCCGTGGTGAGGATTGAGCCGAACGACACGGTGCGCGAGGTCGGCGACCATTCCGATCATGTTGCGCACCCCGTCGCTGAGCAGGGAGACCGGTAACCGGCCGTGCACCTCATGCTGAGCCACAACCTCCTCGCCGAGGAAGTCCCAATCGAGCCGACTCCAGCCGCTGGGTGCCAGAACGAGGTCCGTCGCTCGGCGGACAGCCTCGAGGAGCTGGGTCGGACGCATCGCGTGCGCCACTCCGCTCTGTACTTCCTTCGTGGCTTCGAGCACGACCGCTTGGAACCACAGTACAAAGTGGCTGAAACTGGACGCTGGATTGAGCGCGTCGACATAGCCGGACGTGTTCATGTCCAAGCGGGCCGCGGTGACCTTCTTGTGGCGCGACAACCGCCCCTCCCGCCACAGCCGGCCCGTGCCGTAGTAGGCAATCACTGGCAGCTCGGCTGGCGCGCTGCCCGGACGAGCGCTCTTGCGCAGTTGGGCCCTCAGGGCCGCCGCGCGTTTGGCGAGACCTTCCGCCCCCTTATAAGTGGTCTTGCCGTCCACGCTTCCAAGCTGCCGATGCCAGACCTCATGCTCCCCGTCGAATAGGGCGACGGCCGTCAGGAGTGTGGGGGTTGCGGCGACCATTCCTCCACCCTGGCTTCGGACCAACCGAACGTCCGACTTGTCGAAGCCGTGTGACGCGGGGAGGTCCTGCATCTTGTCGACGAAGTAGCGCAGCGCGACTGCAATCGCGTCGAGCAACGCGCTCTTGCCTGACCCGTTTGGCGCCGTAAATACCGTCATCTCCTGATGAAACGTCACCGGTGCGAGCCTCTCGAAAAGGCGAAAGCGGTCGAGCGTCAGGGCGGTCAGCGCGGTGCGCCGGGGCTGCGCACTCATCCGATGCGCTCCGCGCGCTGGAGCAGCGCGTCGATCTCGATGTTCCACGACGACACACCCCAGCCGGGCTCGGTGTCGAACGGCCGTTTCACGTAGTACGGCCCGTCAACGACCTCGTCCGTGGGGTGTACGCGGACGATCGCCAGCACGAACTGGTCCGCCTGGTTCAGCGCGTACAGGATCTCGTTTCGGGTGACGGTCAGCGTTCCGCCGCCAACGAGGCGCCCCTTGACCTCGATGTGCCGGGTCTCGGGCGTCCGCCCACCGCTGGCCGGCCCGTAGACCGTCAGGTCCCAGCCGCACTTCTCGGCCGACACGTCCACTACCCGGCACCCACGGGCCTCTTCGACCCGGCGCACGGCCTCCATCGCCAGGCGCTCGGTGCGCCTCCGCACTGCGGGGTCAACCGCTGGCGGCGGTGGGTCGCCAAGACCGGCACTGGCGCGTAGCCGGGCCAGCCGCCCGGCGGGCACGATTAGGGCGCAGCCGAGCACCACGGGGGTGGCGGACGACACGTGACGCATTGCATGCAGCTCACGCCGCCGGGCGTCGAGGCGGCCCTGAAGGTCGAGGATGGTGCGTCGGGCGTTCTCGACGTTCAGGCGGACGTCCTTTCCCGCCGCTTGATCGTCGCGTGCCTTCATCCATCGGTCGGTCCAGTAGTCGATCTCCTTCTTCAGGCGCTCGTTCACGGCGGCCAGCGTCTTGTCGACGTGGGCCATACGGCGACCAGCGACCTCGTCCACGTGCTGCGGCACCAGGGTCGCGGCGGCCAGCGCCACCGCACTCTGCTCCAGGTCGGCCCGGATCCAGGGCTCGGACAAGAGTCCGTCCAGCAGCGGGCGGTCGGCCGGGGACAGAGGGGTGAGATCGAGGTGCGGCGCCCAGCCGGCAAACACGGCGTGGCCGTCCGGCGCGACGCGGACGAACTGCAGCCGCCGGCTCAGCACCGTGTCGTCACCCGAGCGGATCTCGTGGCTGGCCAGCAGCAGGAGCGCGGCTTGGTCGCCGTCATCCTTGGGATCGACCAGCACGGCGCCCTGTCGCAGGAGGTTGCCGTGCTGCTCTAGGAGCAGGTCGGTCACCGACAACATGAGCGGGTGGCCTGGGTGTAGCAGCACCGCCGGCGCCAGACCGGGTCGGCCCTTCGGCCGAAGCGCGTCCTTGGTGAAGGCGACGCGCTCGTACCGCTTCAGCACCGGCTCTCTCTCGCGCCGGTTTCGGCCGGTGAGCACGCGGTCGCGCTCGTGGACAGCCGCCGGCACGTGCGTGACCTCGAAGCGCCCGGACTCCCGCGGGTGCATCAGGCCTCCTACGGACTGGAACGCGCGCTCGAAGTACGACCGGACGAAGTGCGGCTGCAGGCGTCGGGCCTCCGCTTTCTCCAGCTCCTCCTTCACCTGAAACAGCCGCTCCGGGCTCATGGTCTCCTGCGCCAGCGCGTTCCGGTCCAGCACCTCGCGGAGGCGGTCGTGGTCCAGCGCTTCGTCGACCTTGCGGTACAGCCGGTCGCGCACCTCCTCCTGGTCGCCGTAGCGGATCGCGTTGAGCAAGAGGTCCTTGAGACTCTCGCCCTCGAAGAGCTCTCCCAGGATGTCGAAGACGCGGCCCTCCAGGGCTTCGCTCTCGACCTGCAGCTTCTCCAACAAGCGGTGGTAGACCTGTCCCTCGCGCGTCTCGGCGGCCACCAAGTTCCAGAGGTGGCACACCTCGGTCTGGCCGATGCGGTGGATGCGGCCAAAGCGCTGCTCCAGACGGTTCGGGTTCCAGGGCAGGTCGTAGTTGACCATGAGGTTGGCGACCTGAAGGTTCACGCCTTCGCCGGCGGCGTCCGTGGCGATCAGCACGCGCACGTCGGGGTCCGAGCGGAACAGCGCCTGTACGCGGCGGCGCTCGTCGCGGTGAGTGCCGCCGTGGATCGTCACGATCGAGCCGGGAGTGCCCAGCACACCGGCAATCTTGGCCTGCAGGTAGTTCAGGGTGTCGCGGTGCTCGGAGAAGATGATGATCTTCCGCTGTCGCCCGTTGGCGTCGAGCATCTCGGGGTCGTGCTGGAGGATCCGCGACAGCTCCTCCCACTTCTTGTCCTTGCCGGAGTGGACCAGGGCCCGGGCCTCCTCCTCCAGCGTCTTGAGCATGAAGACCTCGGTCTCGAGGTCGGCAATCGTGCGCGACGCGGAGGCCTGGTCGACCATGGCCTCTTCCAGAACCTCCTGCTCCTGAGCGTCGAGGTCGTCGTCGTCCTCCGGGACCGGCTCGTACGTGGTCTCGGGCAGGGCCTGCTTGCCGCGGGCGCTCAGACGGGCCTCGCCCAGGCGCTGCTCGAGGCGCGCGCGGCGACGTCGCAGGGACTGGAAGATCGCCTCAGGGCTCGACGCGAGGCGCCGCTGCAAGGCCGTGAGGGCGAAGCCCACCGCGGTGCGTTTTCCGCCCTCGAGCTCATCCGCCTTGCCCATCTGCTCCCGGACGTACTCGGTCACCTCTTCGTAGAGCGTGGCCTCGTCGGGGGATAGCTCGTAGTTGACCGTGTATGCCTTGCGCTCTGGGAACAGAGGCGTGCCATCAAACTTGAGCAGCTCCTCCTTGACCATGCGTCGCATGAGGTCGGACGCATCAACCTTGTGCACGCCATCGCGGAACTTGCCGTAGAAGCGGTCGGAGTCGAGGAGGGAGAGGAACAGCTGGAAGTCCTCCTCCTTGCCGTTGTGCGGCGTGGCCGTCATCAGCAGCAGGTGCCTCGTGTGCGCGCCCAGGGCCTCAGCCATGGCGAAGCGCCGCGTGCGCTTGACCTCCTGCCCCGTGAAGTGCGCCGAGAGCTTGTGGGCCTCGTCGAAGATCACCAGGTCCCACCCGGCCGCCATGAGCTTCTGCTGGTGGTCGTCGCTGCGCGACATCTGATCCAAGCGGACAATGAGGCGGTCGTGGTCCTCGAACGGGTTGCCGCTGGGCGAGCTTGCCTCCAGGTCGCGGGAGAAGACACGGAAGTCCAGGTCGAACTTGTCGTGGAGCTCGTCACGCCACTGCTCGACCAGGCTGCCTGGGGCCACGATTAGGATCCGCCGCGCGTCCGCGCGCATCACGAGCTCGCGGATATAGAGGCCCGCCATGATGGTCTTGCCCGCACCCGGGTCGTCGGCCAGCACGAAGCGTAGCGGCTGACGAGGCAGCATGGACTCGTAGACCGCGGTGATCTGGTGCGGCAGCGGGTCCACGTTGGCGGTGTGCACGGCCATCATTGGGTCGAACAAGAACGCGAGGTCGATCCGCTTGGCCTCGACGGCCAGCTTGAATGACTCGCCGTCGCCATCGAACGCCCACGGGCGCGTGGACGTGGCCGGGCCGAAGCTCCGCTCGTCGGCTCGGGTGAGGAGGCGCTCGCGCACGGTCCCATCCGGCAGCCGGTAGAAAACAGTGCGGGCGTCGGGCCCCTGCGGGATCACGGCGGCAACAGTGACGACGAGCCCGGGCTCAAGCCCCTCGAGGTTGGCCCCGTGAGCGAGGTCGTCGAGCCGCATCAAGCACCACCCGCGAAGATGGCCGCCGTGGTTGGCCTCCGTCCGTGTTGTGTCAGCGGCATGGCAGCTCCCGTGGTGCGCGGGCAGCCAAAGGGCCGAGCAGGGTCGGGCCTCGCTCGCGCCGCGGGACCGTACCACGGCCGGCGTCCAGGCTCCAGAGCCGGCCGGCCGACCAGTCGCCGCACGCGGGGCGTCTTGGCCGCACCGGCGGGTGCGATTGAGCCGGCGCAGCCGGAGCGGGGTGTAGCGGGTAGCCCGCCCGCTCGGAAGCAGGCGCTGTTCTGGGACCGGGGGGCCCGCCTACCGGGGGCTGGACACCTGGCTTCGGGGCGGGGTACCTCCCGTGGCTCGTGCCCGCAATTTCGTGCGCGCCGGGGGGCGAGTCGACACTCCCGCCATGCGCGGAACGCACGAGTGAGGAGGAATGCTTGGCTGACAGGCAAACCGCCGTGGGCTTGGTTGGTGTGGACGCCGACCCC
>SXGT01211179.1_pt1 | contig 18997 bp, 22 predicted proteins | sample 3176221 | NCBI WGS metagenome assembly SXGT01 (sample SAMN11356862, study PRJNA531348) | freshwater metagenome | isolation source: freshwater sample F1-120 | place: China: Fuxian Lake, Yuxi | collected 2017-12-25
ATCATTCCCTACGACACCGTCGACGACGCCGTCGCCATTGCCAACGACACCGTCTACGGATTGCACGCCGGCGTGTTCGGGCCGGACAACGACTCGGCCGTCGCGGTGGCCAAGCGCATCCAAGCTGGCCAAGTCGACATCAACGGGCAGAAGTTCAACCCGCTGGCGCCCTTCGGTGGCTACAAGCAAAGCGGTAACGGGCGCGAGCTCGGCACCTTCGGTCTCGAGGAGTTCCTCGAGACCAAGGCGCTCAACTACTGACCTGCGCCACCCGGTTCCTCAGCCCTTTCCCGGAGCGTTCGTTGCGGAATCCGCAACCAACGCTCCGGGAAATCGTCGTTTTGGGCTGCTACGTCACAACCGGGCGCAACGGACAAAGCGTGCATTCAAGTCGGAAAGGGTGGGCGCCGATACCTCATCCAGCGAACCACGGATCACGGCACACCCGCCGAAAGGCGGGGTCGCAAAGCCACGGACCCTCGGTCGGACACCCCGGTGTGCGACACGGTCAGCCGGGCTGCCCGGGGCAACCTGCCCGTCCCTTTGGGGATGAGCCGAGCCGGGGGCATCAAGGCTCGCTCGTCCAACCCCGACCGCCTACCAGCGGCCGGATCCATCATTGACGAAGGGACATACCACGTGCAGGTGATTGCCAAACTCCAGGCACGCCGCGACCGCGAAGAGGGGTTCACGCTCATCGAACTCATGGTCGTCGTGCTCATCATCGCAATCCTGATCGCCATCGCCATCCCGACCTTCCTCGGAGCGCGGGAACGAGCCCAAGACCGGGCAGCTCAATCGAGCCTGCGCAACGGTCTGACGGCGGCGAAGACGATCTTCACCGACAACGAGGACTACACCGACGCCACGCCCGCCGCTCTCGGCGCCGTGGAGCCGAGCCTCACGTTCGTCGCCGGCGGCACCGCCTCGACCGGCCCGAACGAAGTCTCGGTCGACAACTCGAGCACGACGGTCATCGTGCTCGCGGGTGAGTCGAAGTCGGGTGAGTGCTTCTGGATCAGTGACGACGTCACCGGTCCCGGAACCGAATACCACCGAGCCTCCGGCGGTACCTGCGACGCCAACTCGGCGCCAGCAGCATTTACCGGCTGGTGATCTGAAACTCCGGCACCCGGAATCCCCCGGGTGCCGGCGAATCGGCCTGGGGGCGGGCCCGGAACGTGCACTCGCATCGAGGCGGACGTTCCGGGCTCGTTCTCGTGTCAGCGAAACGGAGTGTTCATGGTGCAGCGCGGGACGCGGCACCGCACCACCGACCGCCCTACCGAGCACGGCTTCACGATGATCGAACTCATGATGGTCGTCATGGTCATCGCCATCCTCATCCTCGTTGCGATCCCGACCTTCGTCGGCGCCCGCAAACCAGCAGAGGATCGCCACGCCCAAACCATCTTGCGATCGAGCCTCGTGGCCGCAACCACCGGATCAGCAGACTCCGGTGACTATGCATGGGTCACGCCAGGTGCCCTCCAAGCGGAGGAAACCTCCGTCGTGTACCTCGCCGGGGCAACCCACGCGAGGGCCAGGCAGAACGAAGTGTCGGTCGCGACCGGCACCCACCTCGGGAGCACCTACGTGATCCTCTCGAGCGGGTCGGCCGCCGGACGGTGTTTCGCCGTCTACTCCCTCACCTCGGGCACAACCCAGTACCAGACCACACCCGGACCAACCTGCAACGCCACCGGCTTCGCTCCAGGAGCGGGCTGGGGGTCGAGCTGGTAGGCCCACCATTCGGAAGGGCGGTCACGCGGAATGCCGCGTGCACACATCCAAGCAACGACAACGAACCACCTCGCTCGAACCACGAGCGACCTCATCATTGCTTCATCGGATTCACCTTCGGGGACCCGGGCGGACCTGCCCGGGTCCCCGTGCTTCCCCCGCTCGGCTTCCGGTGTGCGGGCGCTGCGCGCGAGCAACCTCGCCTCGCGCCCGGGGGCTTGTTGTTCACCCCGCTCGGCTTCCGGTGTGCGGGCGCTGCGCGCGAGCAACCTCGCCTCGCGCCCGGGGGCTTGTTGTTCACCCCGCTCGGCTTCCGGTGTGCGGGCGCTGGTCTCACAGAGAACGAGAAACCGCCGATACTGGGGGAGTGAGTGCGCTGGGCCCCTCGACCGTTGCTGCGCTGTGCGCGCCGGTGGGGCTCCTCATCGGATCGTTCCTCAACGTCGTCATCTGGCGAGTGCCGCGCGGCGAGTCCGTCATGCGGCCCGCCTCGCATTGCCCGAACTGTCAACAGCCCGTTCGACCCCTCGACAACATCCCGGTGCTGTCATGGATCATGCTGCGCGGCCGCTGCCGCACCTGCTCGACGAGCATCGCCTGGCGTTACCCGGCCGTCGAACTCGGGTGTGCGCTGCTGTTCGCTGCGGTCGGCGCCCGCCTGCACGACTCCTGGGCGCTGTTCGGCTACCTGGTGCTCGCGGCCGCGCTCCTGGCGCTGAGCGTGATCGACATCGATCACTTCCTCCTCCCGAATCGTGTCATCTACCCCAGCGCGGCGATCGTCGTCACGTTGCTCGCGGTCGCGTCGGCCGCGGAAGGGGACTGGGACTCGCTCGGACGCGCCGCGCTCGGCGCCGCGATCGACTTCGCGATCTTCTTCATCATCTGGTTCATCGCGCCGAGTGCCATGGGCTTCGGCGACGTCCGACTGGCCGCGTTGCTCGGCTTCGCGCTCGGCTGGATCTCCTGGCCGGCGCTGTGGATCGGAATCTTCTTGCCGTTCCTGTTCGGCACCGTCGGAGGCATCGCGATGGCCGCGCCGATCGTGCTGCTTCCCATGGCGGCCGGCGCGCTCAGCGGCTGGCTCGGCGGGGTCGGATTCATCGAATCGATCTCGGGTGCAGAACCCGTCGACCCTCGCCAGACCCAGGTGATGTTCGCAGTCGCTGGTGCAGTGTTCCTCGGCGCGCTCGTCTACCTCACGCTGTCGATCCTGCGTCGTGTCGAACGCGGTCGGCACATCCCATTCGGTCCGTATCTCGCCGTCGGCGCAATGGCTGCGGTGTTCGCGTTGGCCTGAACCGACACCCGTCGCGAATCACAGACATGTCGTTCGCCGGGTCTGACCGGGGATCACCACGCAGCGCGGTTGTTGCGCGTGTTGCACCAAGTCTCACGTTGGGGCTCACATTGACGATTGTTGAGAGTGAGACCTAACGTGACGACAGTCAGCGAATGGAAATGCGAGTGGGTGCACGTGGCTGCTGAGCGAACATTGCTCACGGTAAAGGAAGTCGCCGAGACGATGCGCGTCTCGACGATGACCGTGTACCGGTTGATCAAGGCGGGAGAACTGGCGGCGATCCGCGTCGGAAAACACTTCAGGATTCGCGAACGCGACCTGACGGAGTTCCTCGACGCGCAGACCGTTCGCGGAGGGAACTCATGGCCCGCAGCTTGATTGGACTCGATGTCGGCACCAACGCGGTGACCGTCGCGGAAGTGGTGATCGGCGAGCCGCCGCGCCTTGCTGCGTTCGGTCAGGTCGCGCTGCCGCGCGATGCCATGCGCGACGGCGAGGTCGTCGACGGCGCTGCGGTGGCAGAGGCGATCCGCCGGCTCCGAGGCGAAGTCGGCATTCGTCGCGGTGGAGTTCGGGTCGGACTCGCGTCGCCGCGTCTCATCGTGCGGCAAGTCGAGATGCCCGTCATGAGCGACGAAGATCTCGCCGGAGCCCTTCGCTTCCAGGCCGCCGACCTCATTCCGTTCTCGATCGACGAAGCGTTCACCGATTTTGCGATCCTCGATCAGTACCAACCGCCCGACGGCGAACCCGTCATGCGCGTCCTGCTTGCCGCCGCCCAGCGAGGCATGGTCGAACAACTCGTCGAGGCCGTTGAGTCCGGCGGATTCGCTGTCGATGCAGTCGACCTCATCCCGCTCGCACTGCTTCGCTCGCTCGGCGCCCGATCCGGCTTCGCCGGCGCCGAAGGAATCGTCAGCATCGGCGGCGGAACCAGCGTCGTTGCGGTGCACGAAAACGGAGTGCCGCGCTTCGTCCGGGTGCTCGGCAGCGGTGGACGGCAACTCACCGATGCGATCGCGTCCTCGTTGGATCTCATGTCCGACGCAGCCGAGTCGCTGAAACGCCAACTTGCCAACGGAGTCGGCGACCCGACCGTCGACCAAGCGCGCGCCGCGATCGACCGTCCGCTCGGCGTTCTGCTCGATGAGGTCCGCAGCTCGATCGACTACTACCGCAACCAGCCCGGTGCGGCCCCGCTGAGCCAGGTGCTCGTCACGGGCGGGAGCGCGCAACTGGCGGGCTTGATCGATCGGCTCGGCGGCCTCCTCGGCGTCAGCACCTTCGCGGCCGATCCGCGCTCGCACCTCACGATCGGCGACATCGGTTTCGCGCCCGAAGAACTGCCGCGCCTCGACCCGTACTTGCCTGCGGCCGTCGGACTCGCGCTCGCCGATCCGGCCCGCGGGCCCGTGATGAACCTGCTGCCAGGTGGCCGCAAGGCTGGTGTTGGCGCGGCGAACAGTCGAACGAAGCTCATCGTGGCCGGCGTCGCCGGTGCCGCCGTGCTCGCCGCCGCGCTGGCGTACCCCGTCATGCAACGCCGCGACGAGCGCGACAAGGTCGTCAGCGAAACCGAAGACCTCGTCGTCAAGAACGCACAACTACAAACGGACATCGCGGGGTTGCAGGACGTCGCCGCGAAACAGGTCCAACTCGAAGCGTTGCAAGGTCAAGTGCAATCGGTGCTCGCGAACGACGTGTCGTGGTGGACGATGCTGCACGAAATCGCGCAGACGATGCCGAACGACGTGTGGCTCACCAATTTCTCGGGTCAGGTCGATCGCACCGCAGTCGCCCCGCCCGCGCCGACCACCGGACGCGCCGCGCTGACGACGACAACGCTCGCGCAACCCGGCTCCGTCGCTACCCCGACGGGCACGCTCAACGGCACCATCACCGTCGAAGCGGTCGGACTCGACTTCCCGGCGGTTGCCGGTTGGATCGACGGCATCTTCGAACTGATCAAACTCGACGGAGTGTGGGTGTCGACCGCAACGAAATCCCAAGTCGGCGCAAACACCGAGATCGTGCAGTACACCTCGAACGCACGCCTGACCGATGCAGCACGATCGGATCGAGCCGAAGAACGTACGACGGGAGGTGCGCAATGAAAGGCCGCGCCATGCTTGCCGCCGTGCTCGGAGTCATCGTCGTGCTGCTCGGGTGGAACATGTTCTTCTTCGGGCCCGCCGGCGAGGATCTCGATGACGCGAAGACCGACCGAAACGCGGCGCGCTCCGAGAACGCGGACTTGAACGCCGAACTGTCGCGGCTCGAACTCATCGCCGAGAACCAGCCCGACTTCATCGAGGAACAGGCCAAGTTCGGTGCGATGATCCCGCAGCAGACCGATCTTGCAGCATTCTTGCGGTCCGCGAACGACATCGCCGACGAAAGCGGTCTCGACTGGCTGCAGATCACGCCGGCGGAACCGACGCCGGGCGCGAGCGGTGCATCGGAGATCGCGATGACGATGCAACTCGAGGGCGGCTACTACCAGGTGCTCGAGTACCTGAAAGAGCTCGAAGACCTGTCGCGCATCGTCGTGATCGACACGATCCAAGTGAACGCGGGTTCGCTCGACGGAGATGTCGAAGGCACGACCGGGTCGGGCAACATCCCGAGTGTCACCGGCGCGCCGACCTTGTCGGTGAACATCACCGCGCGCATGTTCACGCAAGCGACGGTCGTCGCTCGACCGAGCCCCGAGATCGCGGAAGACCCGACCGCGACCACGACCATCGACGACGCGGCCACCTCGAGCACGGGGGAGTCGAACTGATGGGCGACCAACGTCGTACCAAAGTGCTCATCGGCGTGTTGATCGCTGTCGTGCTCGCAGCCGCGGCACGGTTCACGGTGTTCTCGGACGACAACGACGGAGGGAACGACGCGACGCCGTCGAGCGGCCCCGAGTTGAGCGTGAGCATCGGCGCGACGTCGACCACCCTGGATCCCAACGCGATCCCGCCGAGCCCCGGCGACATCGACATCTACAGCGGGAAGAACCCCTTCGAACCCGCGATCATCATCACGCCGTCGACCAACCCGTCGACGTCGACCACCTCGACCACGGTTCCCGGTGGCTCGACGACAACCACCGTCGCGGGCGCCACGACGACGAGCACAACGACGACGATTCCGGGCAACAACCCGTCGCCGAACCTCTTCACGCTGTTGACGATCACCCGTCAGGGCAATGGCACCTACTTGGCAACCGTGAAGATCGGAACGACGACGTACCCCGACGTGCTCGAAGGCACCAACTTCGGTCCGAACAACACGTACCGTTTCGTCGAGGGCACCAGCGACAACTGCGGAAGCTTCCAACACGGCGACGTGCTGTTCCCGCTCTGCGAGAACTCCAGCACGAACAAGTAGTCGTACCAATCCGGCGACGGAATGCCTCCGGTGGTGTGCCAGCGGCTCAGCTTCGTTTCGTGTCGAGTGCGTCGGTTCGTGCGCGTAGCCTGAGTCGATGCTGCGCTACCTGACCGCGGGCGAGTCGCACGGCCCGGCCCTGGTGGTCACGGTCGAGGGACTGCCGGCCGGACTGCCGATCCTGCTCGATGACGTTGGCAACGAACTCGCCCGTCGGCGCCTCGGCTACGGACGTGGCCCGCGGATGCGTTTCGAAGCCGACGAGATCGAGTTCGTCGGCGGCGTGCGCCATGGGCGCACGCTCGGGTCACCCGTGGCGGTGTTGATCCACAACAGCGAGTGGAAGACCGGCAAGTGGGCCGACGAAATGAAGGCCGCGCCCGGCGCAACGGGGCACCCGCTGACCCAACCCCGACCGGGTCACGCCGACCTCGCGGGGATGCAGAAGTACGGATTCGTCGACGCACGCGATGTGCTCGAGCGCGCTTCGGCACGGGAAACCGCGGCGCGTGTTGCTGCGGGCGCGATCGCCAAGCAGCTCCTCGGCTACCTCGACGTGTCGATCCTGAGCCACGTCGTCCAGATCGGTGCAGCGGGCGTGCGCAATGACCTCCGCCGTCCGACCTTCGCGGATCTCGACTCGATCGACGCGTCCGAAGTTCGTTGCTTCGACTCCGACGCCGAGGCGGCGATGATCCGTGAGATCAAAGAGGCGGCGAAGGCGGGTGACTCGCTGGGCGGGATCGTCGAGGTGCTCGCGTACGGGGCACCCCCCGGACTGGGTAGCCACGTCCACTGGGATCGCCGCCTCGATGCTGCGATCGCCGCAGCCCTCATGAGCATTCAAGCAATGAAAGCGGTCGAGATCGGCGACGGGTGGTCGATCGCGGCCAAACGCGGCAGCGACGCCCACGACGCGATCCACTGGGACGCGGCGACCGACGACTATCGACGCGATTCCGCGCGAGCCGGTGGCGTCGAAGGCGGCATGAGTACGGGCGAAGTGATCGTGGCACGCGCCGCGATGAAGCCGCTCGCGAGCCTCAATCGGCCAGTGCTGACGACCGTCGACGTGGTCACGAAGGAAGAGACGGTTTCGTTCAAGGAACGCACGGATGTGACCGCGGTGCCGGCCGCAGGCGTGGTCGCCGAGACGATGTTGGCGTTGGTTCTCGCCAACGAGACGTTGCGCAAGTTCGGCGGGGATTCGCTCGACGAACTACGTCGAAACCACGCGGGATACGTCGCGTCGTTGCGTTCGTGAACGGAACCACCCCGACGCACCTCGTGCTCGTCGGGTTGATGGGTTCGGGCAAGTCGACCGTCGGTCGGTTGTGCGCAACGCAGCTGGGGCGACCCTTCGTCGACACCGACGAACTCGTCGAGCGCATGTCGGGCCAGACCATTGCGAGCCTGTTCGCGGCGGGGGAGCCCGAGTTCCGTGCGTGGGAAGCCCGAGCCGTCGGTGCGGCCGTCTCGGAGCCCGAACCACACGTCATCGCCTGCGGCGGTGGCGCGGTGCTCGACCCGGCCAACCGAGCACGTCTGCGCGAACACGGGGTCGTGGTGTGGCTCCAGGCCACGCCCGAGTCGCTGGCCGAACGCGTGGGTTCGGGTTCCGGACGCCCACTGCTGGCCGCCGATGGCGGTACCGCTCCGGTCGTCCGGCTGCGCGAACTGTCCGAGTCGCGCCGGAACTCCTACGACGCCGCGGCCACCATCGTGATCGAGACCGACGGCCTCACGCCCGAAGATGTCGCGACTGCGGTGCTCCGAGCCGCGAGAATCACGTGACCAGATGGACCGAGGGAGCGGAATGCCGGTGACCAACGATTTCGTGATCTCACCCAAGGAACTGCGCGACACGGACCTGCGCGAACAGTTCCGGGGCTATGACAAAGATGAAGTCCTGGAATTGTTCGAGCGGGCGGCGTGCACGCTCGAGTGGTTGGCCGCCGTGGCGCGTGGACGGACAGCTTCCGCGCCGGACAATCCGATCAGCCCACGCGAACTCGTCGACGGTGACTTGCGTGAGGTGATGCGCGGCTACCACAAGGACGTCGTCAACGATCTGGCCGACCGCGCGGCCGCGACGATCGAACTGTTGCAGTCGCGGATCGAGGGTGCTGTCGCGGCCGGTCACGACGACCCGGTGGTCGTGTCCGCCCCCGAGCCGACCCAACCCGTTGTCGAGACCACGTCCGCGATCGCCCCAACTCCGGCAACCCAGGCTGACGAGATGGATCTGCTGACGCCAACGAGCGCGGAAGAACCGGTGACCGCCGAGGTTTCGACGATCACCCATGGAGCTCCAGGCGTCGTGGTGCCGTCCGCCGACGCCGTTGTTGGCGACGTCGCAACCGTCGGCGCCGAGATCGAGCCGGGCCGATCGGTTGTCGCCGTCGCGATCGCCGAGCGGCCCTACGAGGTACACATCGGCTCGGGCGTGCACGACCAACTCGGCATCGTGTTGGCCGGACGTCGCCGGGTCGCCGTTGTCTCGCAGGCCGAGGTGCTGCGTCATCACGGCGAGGCGTTCGCGAGCTTGCTCGACGGCATCGGCATCGACAGCGAATGGTTCACGATCGACGACGGTGAACGTGCAAAATCGCTCACGACCATCGCATCGTTGAGCGAGCAACTGGCAACCAACGGCATCTTGCGACGCGATGCCGTCGTGGCCTTCGGCGGTGGCGTCGTCGGTGACGTGGCCGGATTTCTCGCGGCCACCTACCACCGGGGCATCGACATCGTGCAAGTGCCGACAACGTTGCTCGCCATGGTCGACAGTGCGATTGGCGGCAAGACCGGCGTGAACCTTCCCCAAGGCAAGAACTTGGTCGGGGCGTTTCACCAACCGTTGGCTGTGCTGGCCGACCCGTCGACGTTGTTCACGCTGCCAATCCGCGAGTATCACTGTGGTCTCGGCGAGGTCGCGAAATACGCCTTGATGGGCGACGACGTGCTGGCGGAGCTGCTGACGACCCAACGAGGTCCGATTCTGGTCCGGAATCCCGAGGTGCTGGGCGACGTGATCCGGCGCAGCGCGGCAATGAAGGCCGATTTCGTCGCGCGCGACGAGTTCGAACGCACTGGCGTGCGGGCGCACCTGAACTACGGCCACACCCTCGCGCATGCGATCGAAACCGTCGCCGAGCACGCGCTCGCACACGGCGAGGCCGTGGCGGTCGGGCTCGTGTTTGCCGGCGCGCTCGCCGGGGCGCTCGATCGGATCGATGCGAGTGCGGTCGAACGCCACCGGTCGATCGTCGAGAGCCTTGGGCTTCCGGTCCGGGCGCCCGACGGGTTGTCGAGTGCAGGGCTCACGGCCGTGATGCGTCGCGACAAGAAGGCAGCCGGTGGCCTGACCTTCGTGCTCCAGGGCCCGCGCGGTCTCGAACTCGTCGACGACCCGCCCGAGTCGGCGTTGCAGGCCGCGTTCGCCGCGGTCGGCATCGAATAGGCGATGGCGTTTGTCGGCGCCCGACGGCGTACGGACGACGAACAGGCGCGGTGACGGCTCGGCGCGACCGTAGACTCGCAAGCTCATGGCGACGATCCTGCTGCTCTCGGGGCCCAACCTCAATCTGCTCGGCGACCGAGAGCCCCAGATCTACGGCACGACCACGCTCGACGACCTCGTCGACATCGCTCGATCCGCAGCCGCGCCGCGCGGGCACGACGTCGAACACGTGCAGAGCAACAGCGAAGCAGGGCTGATCGACGCAATCCACGGCGCACGGAAACGGTGCGCGGCGATCATCATCAATCCTGGAGCCTTCACCCATTACGCCTACGCGATCGCCGACGCGCTCGCCGCGTTCGACGGTGTCAAACTCGAACTGCACTTGTCGAATACCCACACTCGTGAGTCGTGGCGTCATCGCAGCGTGGTGTCGCCCTACGTCAACGGGATCGTGGCCGGACTCGGCGCCACCGGATATCGGATCGCGGTCGACGCGGTTTGTGAACAGTTGGGAACCTGATGTTCGATTTGACCACGTTGGCGCCGTGTGAGGTCGCGGCACGACTCCCGAAACTCGTCGCGACGCTCGGTGACGTCGACGCGTTGCTCGTCACGCGCTTGGTGAACATTCGATACCTCACCGGGTTCACGGGATCGGCTGGCATGTTGCTCGTACGTGCCGACGGCACCAGTGTGTTCGTCAGCGACGGCCGATACTCGACCCAGGCGCACGAGCAACTGCGAGCGAACGAGGTCGAGGCCGAGATCGAGATCCGCACCGCCGCGAGCGAGCAACTCGATGTGCTCGCGACGGCCCTCACCGGTCTGAGTCGGCTCGGGCTCGAAGAACACGGTGTGACGTGGGCGCAAGCACGCGAGTTCACCGCTCGGTTCGCGCCAGTGGAATGTGTCGCGGGCGGCAGTCGCGTCGAGACATTGCGTCGCGCCAAGGACGACGGTGAAGTGGACCGCATCCGCGCCGCGTGCGCGATCGCCGACGCGGCCTTTGCCGAGATGCTGCCCCGCATGAGGTCGGGCATCACCGAGGTGGAGTTCGCCCTCGACCTCGAGTTCGCGATGCGACGACGGGGTGCGAGCGCGGTGAGCTTCGATCCCATTATTGCCAGCGGACCGAACGCCGCGAAACCGCACGCCCGTCCGAGCGCCCGGGTGATCGCACCCGGCGAGCTCGTGGTCTGCGACTTCGGCTGCATCGTCGACGGGTACTGCTCCGACATGACCCGCACGGTCAGCGTTGGGGAACCCAGCGCCGAAGCCACGCGGTTGTGGGACCTCGTGCACGCGTCCCAAGGCGCAGGTCGCGACACCGTGCGCGCCGGCGTCGAGGTCGCAGCCGTCGATCGAGCGTGTCGCGACATCATCGACGACGCCGGTTACGGCGAAGCGTTCAGTCATGGCACTGGTCACGGTGTCGGGATCGAGATCCACGAGGCGCCTCGGGTTGCCAAGACCGGCAGTGGTACCCTCGTCGTTGGCGACATCGTCACGGTCGAACCCGGCGTCTACCTCCCCGGCGTCGGCGGTGTCCGGCTCGAAGACACGGTGCTGGTCACCGAAACTGGCTACGAACCGCTGACGCTGACTCCCAAAACTCTCGTCATCTGACCTTTCCGCGAACAGGACGCGCGCATCGTGAGCATCTCCAGCAACGACATCAAGAACGGCATGGCCCTCAACCTTCCCGAAGGCCTGATGACCGTCGTCGAGTTCCAGCACGTCAAGCCGGGCAAGGGCGGAGCGTTCGTCCGCACGAAGTTGAAGAACGCCCGCACCGGAGCGGTCGTCGACAAGACCTTCCGAGCCGACGAGAAACTCGGCTTCGCGACGATCGACAAGCGCGAAATGCAGTTCCTGTACCGAGAAAGTGGCGACTACGTCTTCATGGACAACGCCACCTACGACCAGATCCAGGTTCCGGTTGCGAAACTCGGCGACGCCGTCAACTACATGCGCGAGTCCGACACGGTGGTGTTGCCGATGTTCGGCGACGAGATTCTCGGCGTCGATCTACCGGCCGCGGTCGAACTCGAAGTCGTCGAAACCGAACCTGGCGTGCAAGGCGACCGCGTCAGCGGAGCGCGCACACCCGCCAAACTCGAGACCGGACTCATGGTGCAGGTGCCGCTGTTCGTCGAGACCGGAGAGCGCATCAAAGTCGACACCCGCTCCGGCGACTACCTCGCTCGCGCCTGAGTCGCTGCGCGCATGGTTGCTGCCACCCGCCGCGAGTCGCGTGAGCACGCGCTGAGCATCGCCTATGAGGGCGACGTGCGCGGGTTGTCGGGCGATGCGGTGCTGGCCGAGTTGGCCGTTGCACCCGACGAGTACGTCGTCGAACTCCTGCGCGGCGTCGACGAACACCGCGTCGCCATCGACGCCTTGCTCGAACGCTGCAGCGAGCACTGGAGCCTCGAGCGGATGCCCGTCGTCGATCGGACACTGTTGCGCCTCGCCACCTACGAGTTGGTCCATGGCGCTGGGCTTCCGACGGCCGTTGTCATCAACGAAGCCGTCGAATTGGCCAAGCAATATTCGACCAAGGACAGCGGTCGATTCGTGAACGGTCTGCTCTCGCGCGTCGCTGCCGAGGTCGAGCCAGCTCCGGTCGACGACGTTGCGGCACCTTCGCCCGAGGACGACGCCGGATCGTGATCGCGGTGACCGGGCCCGGCACCGTCGTCGAGCCCGACGTCGACGAGGTTCCCGAGACCGACGCACCGTGGATTGTCATCGTCTGGAACGACCCGGTGAATCTGATGGCGTACGTCGTCTACGTGTTCCAGAAGCTGTTCGGGTACTCGCGCGACAAGGCGACTCGCCTGATGATGCAAGTGCACCACGAAGGTCGCGCGGTCGTCGCTGCAGGGTCACGTCCGGAGTGTGAAGGCCACGTTGGTCGCTTGCACGCGCACGGGCTGTGGGCCACGCTGCAGCACGACGAATAGACGAAGAGATGGACAACCCATGGGTGGCGCCGGTGAGCGTGGGACCGTGAAGGGGGTCGCCTGATGGCGGGGCAGTGGTGGTCGCGCGCCCGAGACGGGCAGGTGCGGCTGCGCCTCGCCGGTACGGAAGCCGCAACGATTCTCGGCCTCGTACGCGAGATGCGCGAGGTGCTCGATGGCCCCGCCGACGACCCGATCATGCAACGGTTGTTCCCGCGGGCGTACCTCGATCCGACCGAAGATCAGGCGGAGACGACGTGGCGGGCCCTGGCCGGCCCCGACCTCCTGCGCGACCGCCTCGACCGGCTCGACCGCTTGACCGCAGTGCTCGAACCCGTCGCGCTCGGCGAGCGCACCGAAGCGATCGCCCTCGATGCCGACGCCGAAGCCGACTGGCTCTGTGTCCTCAACGACACCCGACTCACCCTCGGCACCGCTATCGGGATCCGAGACGACGACGAGGACGACCTCGACGACCCCGGCGACCCCGACGAAATGGACGACGACGACCCCCAGCGACCCGCGCGCTACCTCTATCAGGTGCTCACGTACTTCCAGGGCGAACTCGTCGAAGTCCTGCTCGGGTCGATGCCCGAAGCCGGCCTCGACGACTGAGGCCGGTGACAGGCTCAGGTCGGGCCGTGACGACGCCGAGAACATCGTGATGCGCGTCCCGCCTAGCCTCGGCGCGCCGCGAACCGGCCGGGAGCGACCATGAGCCTCAGTGCACTCCGAAGCGACGCCGTCGACCCCGTCGCGATCGCTGCGGCCCTCCGAGGCCAGGTCGAATCCGTGGTGCGCGGCAAGCCCGATTCGATTCGACTCGCCCTCTGTGCCCTTCTTGCTGGCGAACATCTCCTCGTCGAGGACGTCCCGGGAACCGGCAAGACGATGCTGGCTCGCAGCCTGGCCGCGGCACTCGGAGGCAGCTTTCGCCGGGTCCAGTGCACACCCGACTTGCTCCCGAGCGACCTGGTCGGTACGACGGTGTTCGACACGGCCCGCCACGAGTGGTCGTTTCGGCCGGGCCCCGTCTTCGCCAACGTCGTGCTTGTCGACGAGTTGAACCGAGCGTCGCCGCGGACCCAAGCGGCGTTGCTCGAACCGATGGAAGAAGCCTCGGTCAGCATCGACGGGGTCACGCACGCGCTCCCGCGACCGTTCCTCGTGATCGCGACGCAGAATCCGCACGGTTCTGCGGGAACGTTCGCCCTGCCCGAAAGCCAACTCGACCGGTTCGGCGCCGCATTGTCGATGGGCGTACCCGACCGTGCGTCGCAGCGAGCGCTGTTGCGGGGCGAAGGCGGAAGCGGCGCACTCGACGACATCGTCACGGTGTGTACGCCACCGCAACTCGCCGCCACGATGACGACCATCGAATCGATTCATCTCGCCGATGTGGTGCTCGACTACGTCCTCGACCTCGCCGAAGCCACCCGGTGCCATGGCGCCATCGTGTTGGGGGCGTCGCCGCGTGCGATCGATTCGCTCGTTCGGCTCGCTCGGGCCCACGCCGTCGTGGGCGGGCGCGGGTACGTGTCGCCCGACGATGTGCAAGCAGTCTTCGTTGCCTCGCTCTCGCACCGTGTCGTCACGATCGAGGGCATATCCATCACGACCGCGTCGGCTGCGCTTCGCGAGTTGCTCGACTACGTCGTCGTGCCGACAGGCTGAGCCGTGCACACGATCGACGATCGCGTCCACGGCGGTCGAGTCGACGCGAGCCGGCGTCCGGCCCCCGGCGAGTTCACGTTCGCCGCGCTGGCAACCGGTGGGATCGCCGTGCTCGCGATCGGCAACACGCTGGCCAGCGGCGAGCCCGCATTGGCGTTGCTCGCCGCGTTTGCCGTCTCGGTCCTGGTCCTCGGCGTCACCGGCGCGTGCTGGTCGCTGCGCGGCGTCAGTATCACGGTCGATCCGCCCACCGACGGGGTGGCTGGTCACGACGTCGTGATCGGTCTGCGCATCGACGGCCTCATGCCCGCCGAATGCAGCGTGCGCCTGCTCGACCCGCCGACCGACTGGCACGATGCGGGCATCGGCGACGATGGAACGATCGCTTGGCTGGCACCCCGCCGGGGCGTCTGGAGAACAGCCCGCGCCGAGATCCGCACATCGTGGCCGTTCGGCATGTTCGTTCGCCGCAAGGTCTTCACCGTCGAGCTCGCCAACCCGATGTACATCGTTCCGAGCGCGCTCGCGACCGATGTCCCATCCCACACCGACGACGACGAGGGCACCGCTGCGGTGCTCGCAACCCCGCTTGCGGGCGACCTCGTTCGCGGTGTCCGGCCGTACCGAGCCGGCGACGCACCCAAGACTGTGCATTGGCCGAGCACGGCTCGGCTGGGCGCGCTCCACGTGCGTGAGTTCGAACCGACGACCGCTCGCGACGTCACGATCCGAGTCGAACTCAGCGCGGACCCGGCGATCGCCGAGCCAGCCGCGGCCCGGGCGATGGGTGCCGGCAGTGCGGTGTTGCGCTCGGGCCGACGACTTGTACTCGCGACCCACGAAGGTCGCCACGGCGTCGTCGCTCGAGTCGCGACGACGCGCGAACTCGGCCGACGACTCGCCCGCGCGACCCCCGGTGCGCCGCCGCCGGTCGACCTGCCCGGCGTCGTGGAGATCGCCTGATGCCGGCGGCGACGCCTGCGCCTCGCTCCACCGGCGGTGCCGTCGACCTGCGCGGGCCTGATCGTTGGGTCGCGGTGGGGGCCGCGCTCAGCGTCGGGTGCGCGACAGCGGCCGGCGCCCGCCACTTCGGCTTGCCGGTCACGCTCACGTTCGCGGCCGGTGCCGTTGTCGGCCTGCTCGCCGTCGTTGCGTTGCCATCGATCCCAACGCGGCTCGCAACTCCGCTCGTCATCGCCTCAGGCGGTTTCGTGCTGACCCGCTACGCACGGTCGGGCGCGGTGAGTTCCCTCACGATCATTGCGTGGGCATTCGCCACGCTCGCTACCTTCGTCGCGCTCGAACGCTCCGAACGGGCACGTCGTCCGAGGCTGAGCGCAGCGCGGGGCGACCGCGCCATGATGCCCGTCATCGTGGTCGGTGGGGTCGTCGTCAGCGTGCTCGCGCTCGTGCTGTGGCCGGTCATGGCGGTCGGTTCTGCGAGCAATCAACGGGGCGAACCCGCCGACCCGTTCGCCGCGTCGTCATCGGCGAACCTGCGCGACGTCGGGGTGATGGACACGCGGGGTCGACCGAGGCTCGGTGACGAAGTCGTCATGTACGTCACGGCCGACCGGCCCGCGTTCTGGCGTGGCGCGACCTTCGACACGTGGGACGGTACGGCCTGGTTCCGAACCGACGACAGCACCGTGTCGTTGTTGCCCGGTTCGGATGACAAACTGCGCTCGGCGATTCCCGCTGGTCTCGGCGCGGTCACGGACCGAAGCCGTCTCAACGAGCAGACCTACGAACTCGTCGCGCCCAACGTCGAGGTGTTGTTCGCTGCGCCCGAAGCCGTCGAGTTGCAATCCGATCATCTTGCGGCCGTGCGTCACGACGGCACGCTGAGCGCGACGTTCGATCCGCTCGGGCGAGGCGCCCGCTACACGGTCGTGTCGGCCGAACCCAATGCGACCGAGGCGACGTTGCGCCGCGCGCAAGGTGCGCTGCCGCCCGAGATCGCAACGCGCTATGCCCAGCCGGCGACGGCAACCGAGCGGGTGCGCGAACTGGCGCGCCGCATCACCGAAGACGCCCCGACGACCTACGAGAAGGTTCGGGCAATCGAAGCCTGGCTCGATGCCAACGTCGAGTATTCGCTCGACGCGCCCTTACCGAGCCGCAATGTCAGCGATGTCGTCGACTGGTTTGTGTTCGACGGGCGTCGAGGTTGGTGCGAGCAGATTGCGTCGACGCTCGTCGTCATGTTGCGGGAACTCGGGATCCCGGCCCGAGTCGCCACGGGTTTCGTCACGGGCGATTTCGACCCGCTCACCGGGCGTTACGTCGTACGAGCCAAGCACGCACACGCGTGGGCGGAGGTCTGGTTCCCGGGGGTCGGTTGGCAAGGGTTCGACCCGACGGCTTCGGTCCCGCTGGCGGGGGAGAGCACGGCCTCGCCTTCGGTGTTCACCTGGGTGCAGGCCAACATCTGGTTCCTCGGGGTCGCGCTCATCGTCGGCGTGGCCGGTGGGTTCGGCTTTCGTTCGATTCGCGACCGCTTCGAACGGGTCGGGCGACTTCGTCGTCGCTCGTGGGCGACGCGGGTGCTCGACGACCTCGAGCGGGTCGGTGCGGCGACCGAACGGCCCCGGCGACGCGGCGAGACCCCCACGCGTTATGCGGCCGCGCTGGCCGAACGATTGGAGTGCGCTGCGCTTGTCGACGTCGGAGCCGCGATCGACGCCGACGCCTTCGGTCCGGTCGCCGTGACCGACGAGGATCGACGACGGGTCGAGGCCTTGGTGCGCGCGCTGGTGTAGGGTCGTCGCCGTACCACCGTGAAGGGAGTCCCGAGAGGCTCCCACGGAGGGAGGGCAGGAGTATGCACGCGCGTGACGCGAACGACGGGTCGAACAGCGGGTCGAACGACACCGATGGCACGGCACGCGATGCCGCAATGGTGCTGCGAACCGTCGTCTTCGATGCCGACACCCTCCGCCGTTCGGTGACGCGCATCGCCCACGAGATCGTCGAGCACAACCGCGGCGCGACCGATCTCGTCCTGGTCGGTTTGCACACGCGCGGGGTGCCGCTCGCCGAGCGCATCGCGACCGCAATTGCTGCGTTCGAAGGCACCCAGGTCCCGGTGGGGTCGCTCGATGTCGCCTTTCATCGCGACGACATCAACCGCCGCATGGTGACGCCGTTGGGCCCGACCGCCGTCCCTGACGTCGCCGATCGTCACGTCGTGCTCGTCGACGACGTCTTGGCGACCGGACGCACGATCCGTGCCGCGCTCGATGCGATCGTGCATCTCGGGCGGCCCAAGACGGTCCAGCTCGCGGTGTTGGTCGACCGCGGCCATCGCGAGCTGCCGATCCGGGCCGATTACGTCGGGAAGAACCTGCCGACGAAGATCGCCGAGGACGTGCGGGTGAAGCTCGATGATCTCGACGGCGGCGACGACCGGGTCGAGCTCTGGGCACCGGCGACGGCAGGAGCCGAACGATGAGCGAGTCGCGCCTGCGCCACCTTCTCTCGGTCGACGATCTCGGCGGCCGCGGCGGTATCGAACGCATGCTCGACCGGACCGAGGAGTTCCTCGCCGTGACCCATCGCGAGATTCCGAAGATCCCGGCGCTGGTCGGCAAGGTGGTCGTGTCGTTGTTCTATGAGGATTCCACCCGGACCCGCCTCAGCTTCGAGACGGCGGCGAAGCGCCTTTCCGCGGACACGATGACGTTCTCGGTCAGCACGTCGAGCGTCAAGAAAGGCGAGTCCCTCCTCGACACCGTGCAGACGATCGAAGCAATGGGTATCGACGCCATCGTGGTTCGTCATCAAGCGGCCGGAGCGCCGCGCCGGGTCACCGAATGGACGGACGCGGCGGTGATCAACGCCGGCGACGGCCGCCACGAGCACCCGACGCAGGCGCTGCTCGACGCGTTCACGTTGCGTCGGCACCGCCAAGGCAGCCTCGACGGCACGCGTGTCGCAATCATCGGCGACATCGTGCACAGCCGGGTCGCTCGCAGCAACGTGAAGATGTTTGCCGCGCTCGGCGCTCGGGTCACGCTCGTCGGACCGCCGACGCTCATGCCCGAATCCCTGGTGGGGTGGCCCGCCGAAGTGCATCACGATCTCGACGAAGTGCTCGCCGAGTCCGATGTCGTGTACCTGCTGCGCATCCAACAAGAACGCATCGCCGGGGGTCGCTTTCCCAGCCTGCGCGAATACACCGCGCGGTGGGGATTGAACGCGGCGCGAGCCGCGCGCTTGAAGCCCGACGTCGTGGTGATGCACCCGGGTCCGATGAACCGCGGCGTGGAGATCGCCTCCGAAGTCGCCGACGGGCCGTACTCCGTCATCCTCGAGCAGGTGGCCAATGGCGTCGCCGTGCGCATGGCGGTCCTGTATCTTCTCGCCGGCGGAGCGGAACATGAAGAGGCTGCTTAAAGGCGGACGGGTCGTCGACCCGGCCAACGGCATCGACGGCATGCTCGACGTGCTGATCGACGG
>SXGT01951373.1_pt1 | contig 18990 bp, 8 predicted proteins | sample 3176221 | NCBI WGS metagenome assembly SXGT01 (sample SAMN11356862, study PRJNA531348) | freshwater metagenome | isolation source: freshwater sample F1-120 | place: China: Fuxian Lake, Yuxi | collected 2017-12-25
CAAGTTACCTTTAATAACGTTGTATTGCCCTTTGTATTCAGCCGTGATGACTGGTGGTATCACACCTTTGGCAATTTGGTCGACATACTCGGCGGTCACGTTGAGCGGATTGACAATATTGGTAATGGTGTCATTGACCCCTGAAACCAGCTTATTCCAACCACCGACAAACAAGGTAGCGTCTGCTCGTTTATCCAGTTCCCCATCGGCTGCTGCTTTGATAATGATATCTGTTTGCGCCAATAAGTTACTCATCATTTTGACCATATTATTCAAATTAGTCTTAATGATATTGAAGTCACCATTGTAGTTATCCGAAATAACTGGTGGTATTACGCCTTTAGAAATCTGATCAACATATTCTGCTGTGACATTCAAAGGCCCAATGACTGCATCCAAGGTATTATTGACGCCTTGCACGATTTTTCGATAGTCGCCTTGATATTGGCTTACATCTGCCCGGGTTTCTAATCTACCTTCGACCGCAGCTTGTTCTAAATTCTTTGCTTCAGCAACCATATTACTGATGGCATCGATACAATTATTCAGATTATTTTTGATGGTATTAAAATCACCATTATATGAATCAGTTATTTTCGTTGGGATATTGCCTCTGGAAATATTATCTACATAATCAGCTGCAACATTTAACGGCTGAATCACAGCATCCAGCATTTGATTGACATCAGTTGTGATTTCCCGATACCCGCCCTGGAATAACTCGGGTTTAGCACGTTCCGATAATTGTCCATCTTTTGCAGCAGAGGTTAGTCTCTTCATTTCATGTTGAAAATTTTGCAAGATCAGTACAATTTTTTTCAATGCGGCCATCGCACTCTCAGTATCACCGGATTTAAGTTCAATGTCGGTGTCGAAATCGCCTAGTGCTAATTTATGCACTTGTGACTTTAATGTTTCTAACTCACCCCCCAATTGCTGCATTAAATTACGCGTGATCAGCCAGCCAATAACAGCTATCAACAACAATATTAGCCCGCCAATGACATTAAGCATGACTTTTGCACCAGACATCGAGCTGGAAGCATCGTTCATTCCTTGTGAAGCCAACGATTTTTTGTAATCCATCTGACTCTGCAGAGCATCATTGAGTCTTTCTGCTTGTGCGGCATTCTGCGATAAAGAGAGCCGAGCTTCATCATTTTTGTTCTGACGGGAAAATTCCAAGGCTTTTTGCAATGCTGGCAAATACTCTTTAAAAGCCGCTAAGACCTCAGTAAATAACTGTCTATCCTTGTCATCCGAAACGCATGATTTGCCATCACAGCCATTGGTGTCATATTTGCTTAACGCTTGTTCAACCTCACTCTGCGCTTCTTTGATCTTTTGTTCGATTTCCGCCATTTTTGCAGGATCCGTGTTGAGCGCATGTCGGTAACCGCGGACACGAAGGCGTCCAAAAGACACAGCAGCTTCATCTAAAGCAATAATGCTAGGCACGGAGTTAATATTGCCGTAGTTTGCTGCTTCATAAACTTTCGCTAGTCGATTCTGACCGAGAATAACTTCTCCCAGCATGCCTATAGTTGCAAAGGCAACCAGAAAAAACATCAATTTTGTAACACTCATTTTCATTGTGATTTAAACCTATAAACTCATTAATCAATTTGGCCTGTCCATCGGATTAGCTAATTTTCAATTTATTGTTCGTCCGAAGACATCAAAAATTTAAAGTGACGAAACAATCACGCCAATGGTTTGTAACTTTTTATTGCTCATTGAAATCGTCCTAACTTTGCAGCTTAAGTAAAGCAGGTACATCAATAATTAACGCGACTTCACCACTGCCTAAAATTGTTGAACCTCCGACACCTTGAATATGCTGGAATAGTTTTCCCAACGGTTTAATTACCGTTTGCAATTCGCCTAACAGTCGGTCAACAACTAATCCGGCTTTAAAGCCTAAATGCTCTACTACCACAATATTTTGTCGCGATAGTTCTGCGCCATTTTTTCGGAATAATTTTCTTAAACGGATGAAAGGTAAGACTTCACCGCGCAGTTCCATATAGTCCAGTTGATCATTGCTGCGCAGCTCCACACACTCCACGACTCGATCAAGCGGTATGACATAAGACGACTCCCCGACACTCACTAAGAACCCATTAATGATTGCCAGCGTCAACGGTAAATGAATGCGCATGGTCGTGCCTAAACCCATTTGGCTTTCAATGTGAATCTGCCCACGTAATTCACTGATGTTGCGTTTAACGACATCCATACCAACCCCGCGTCCAGATAAATTAGAGACATGTTCGACGGTAGAAAATCCTGGTTCAAAAATTAACGCATACAGATCTTGATCGCTTAAATTAGCTTCCGCAGTTATCAGTCCGCGTTCAATGGCCTTAGCTCGAATTTTTTCTCGATTTAAACCACCCCCATCATCGATCACTTCGATAACAATGTTGCCTGAACTGTGATAAGCATTCAGCTTTAAAGTACCTTTCACTGGTTTACCAGATTGGGTGCGTATTTCAGGACTTTCAATTCCATGGTCTATAGCATTTCGCACGAGATGTAACAGCGGGTCGCCTATTTTTTCCACCACGGATTTATCCACTTCCGTCTCGGCTCCACTGATTTCCAAAATAATGTCTTTCCCGAGTTCTTTACTTACATCCCGGACGACGCGCTGAAATCTACTAAAGGTAGTCCCAATTGGCACCATGCGTAATTGCAAAGCACTATCACGCACGTCTTCTACCAAACTGGTAATATTTGCATTGGCTTCCTGCAAAATAGTATCGCCCAGTATTTTGCCGCGAAGACTGGCTGCTGCGGATGAAATAACCAGTTCCCCCACCAAATCAATCAAATGCCCTAATTTAGCGGCATCGACACGAATGAAGTTGGCTTCCGACGCAATTTTTTGTTTGGTTTGATCCTGAACATGCAAAGCCTGCTCTACTACCGATTGTTGCAACATCCCTTGATCAACTAAAATCTCTCCCAAAGGTTTTACGATAGTGTTGCTGCTATCATTGCTAGTCTGTTTTGCACTTTCTTCCTGCAGTCTTAATGCTTGACTAACCTCATTTTGTGTTAAGGCCCCTACTCGTACTAACATGTCACCTAAACGGCTCACATGACTTTCATCTTGTTGCGTCAATAGTGAAACATATTCAGCGGCTTTTGAATTTGGCGGTAAGATTTTGACGACACAATCATCTTGGGCAAATTCAAAAACTGACTCGATGGTTTTTTTACTGGCATCACTTTGGAAAGCCATTTTAAAATGCAAATAGCAGCTTTCCGCATCCATAGCCTCACCCGTGGGCATGCTATAGGGAAAGGTGAGCATTTCATTTATTTCACCTAATGTTTTCAGATAACGGATAAATGAGAGAGGATCCATGCCATTGCGGAATGCACTTTCCTTAAATTCCAGCGAAATTAGCCAGCTATTATCTAGCTGAATTTCTCCGCCGCCTTCGCTTTGTAAATTAACATCCTCAACTTGTTGGATGTTCTTTTGTTGCGCCTGCCCACCCGCCAGAAGCTCGATGAGTTTAGCGCCTCGTAGCACCAAATCTTCTGCTAATTCTTGATCATTATGAGTTAAACAATGTTGAATCAACTTATCCGTATAATCTTTACAATCCAACAGAATAGAAATCAACTCAGCATCAATTGGTCTCTCACCATTTCGAACTTTATCCAATACTGATTCAGCTTCATGCGTGAAACTGACAATGATGTTAAACCCAAATAAACCCGAGGAACCTTTGATAGTGTGCATAGCGCGAAACAGTTTATTGATTGTTTCGTAATCCGTAGGGTTACTTTCAAGAAAAAGTAAGCAATCTTCCATCACTATCAACAGCTCTTCCGCTTCCTGCGCAAAGGTAACTAATGCGGCATCAAATTCACTCATAGTGATTTCCAATCCGCAGAAATGACAATAGGATCACCAAAAAACGTACTTAAGTTAAGCAACTCTATGGCTTCAACCACCGCTTTACTATGATGAATAAGTATCAGCTTGTTATTTCGGCTTTCAGACTCACTCTTGATAAACATTAGCACCTGGACACCTGCGCAATCGATCTCACTGACTCCCCCTAAGTCAATTTGCAACTGCTTTGAAAATTTGAGCTGTTCGAATAACATCTTTTTTTGCTCTTGGGCCGTGTAAATGGTCATTTCATTTTGAATTGCAAGCTGAATGAATCCATTTTTGGTTTGCTTTATTTCAATAGCCAAAATATTCCCCTTAAACTAACAACTTCAGGAGCAATAAGTGCTCATCGCAAAGATAGAAAGTGATTTTAGTCTAGTCAATATTGTAGAATTTACAATATATTTTAAAATTTGCAGTAAAAACATAGTGCAATTACTAGACTTTTTTCTACAGAAATTCAATGAAGTAAATTGTAGCTTCTTCAATTCTAAAATTGATTAACACGTGACAACTATTAACGTTTTTAGTGCTGCTGACTCTGTAGTGGTAAGACAGATTTTAAGTGAGTAATTGAATCAACTTCCTGAAATCAAAGTGATGGCGTTGCGCCAGATCCAATTTTTACTTTAAAACATATGGAAAAAGCATGGCCTGATGGCAGAGTGCTAGCTATTGAGATGCCAGGATGGGCGGCGTTACAGGTTTAAAACAGTGATACATCACACCTGTTGTTATTTGCGCCACCGTCACTGGCAGAGGAGCAGATATTACGCTGCAAGCAATGAGCTTAGGTGCGGTTGACAGGATTAGCAACCCACCTGCAAGCTTATTGCCAAATTATGGATTGCCTATTTTCAGAAAAAGGTTAAATCATTGGTATTTTGAATTGCCGAACGACTTTGGGTATTACCTTGATGATTTAATAGCTCCTCGGGCATCGTGTAGCTTAATTGCATAGTAGACAAAATGTGCTCGACATTAATCGGGCGAAGTTGCGATGAATCTCGAGTTTGATAAGACGTATTCACAGTTTGATGTAAATGCGTTAAGTTATTCTCTACATGATTCAACATTTGGCTAACGCGATCTTGAAATTGGAATGCATTGATCACGGAGTAAATTTCATCCCTAATTTTTCCACTGGAGGATTGCATTGATTGCGCTTCGGCATGAAAAGACGTTAATGTTGCTTGGATATCCTGTAGTACCGTATCTACCGCCTTGCTTGCCAAAGCAATATTCTGTTCATCAGCTTGGCTAGTGGTTTCAGCCGTTTGTAACGTAACCGTCATTGAGCTCATAATATCTTTCACAGACTTGCTAATTCGCTCACCCGTCACCGAGGATGATCCCGCTAATTTTCTGACTTCATCAGCTACCACCGCAAAACCCCGTCCATGTTCTCCGGCTCTTGCGGCTTCGATAGCCGCATTCAGAGCCAATAAATTAATTTGATCTGCGACTTTACGAACTTCTTGAGCCATCGTTTCTAATTCTGAACTGTGGTTAGCCAATTCCTTCACTTGGGCTATCATCAAATGCTCTGTGGCATTAAGTTGATCAAGATGCTTAATAACTCCCTCTAATACTTTCCGCCCATCAAGTAATAATTTATCAATAACCGTCTTCTGTTCCTGACCAGTCTGATGCTGCGATAATTCGTCAATTAAAGTAACAATCTTAGCGAATTTTGTCGTCAAAACGGTAATTTCTTCTTCCGTGTGGGAACGAGATGTTTTTACCTGACGGATAATGATTGGTAAGACGTCAACAAATAATTTTTCTAATTGGGATCTAGCAATTTCAAAGCTATTGAGGCTATTTGATTGTTGCTTCTTCCAATAATTATTAAGCTGGTTAAGGGGTGCTTGTTGTCGACTATAAAGCATTAAACCAATCATTGCCCCAGCAACCATTGAGCCTAGAGTAATACCTGCATTCATTATGTTGAATTCAGTTTGCCAACAGAGTATGAGTCCATTAAAAAGGCTCAAGGCAATCGGCAGCAGATAAAAAAAAGTTTTCCCCTGGGGGACGAGTAGATCAGGATTCATACACTTGCTCCATTTTAAAAATACAGCGTTAAGGAGCGAAATAAGTCGCGCTTAAAAAAAATTCCAATATTCAGTGCGCCAAGTACAAAAACTTTTGGGGGTATCAATACATATCCACTTTAGCATCAGTATGGTTTGCTTGGTAAACTGTCGAACTTAGCATATCTTTGCGGAGCTACTTCTAACTCTCAATTATTCACAAACCAACTATCTGTACTTACAATTTGAAAAAATGGCAAAGTGGCAATAACACATTTCTCAGTGAGTCTTTAAGCAGATAGACTCAGTTTGCAGTCGCTGCTGCCATGCGATCAGCCAATCGGGCAATTGTTCAGCGCGCATGGGTCGGGCAATAAAATAACCCTGAGCAATAGGACAGTTTTTTTCGCGCAAAAACTGCCAGTCCGCGATATCCTCAACGCCTTCAGCCACTACTTGCATTTGCAGAAGCTTAGCTAAATCTAAACTCCCCTCAAAAATGGCTTTTAATCTTGAATCACTATGGGCGTTATGCGTGAAGCTACGGTCGATTTTCAGTTCCTCAAAAGGGTAATCCCGCAATTGTGCCAAGGAAGAATGACCCGTTCCAAAATCATCAATTGAGAGTACAAAACGATTTAACCTTAGGCGGGTGAGTACATCGAGTGCGATACTGATATTCTGCATGAGTCGACTTTCAGTGACTTCTAGGACTATAGCATCATGTGGAAGTCCAATAGCATTGGTTTCCTCAATCACATGATTAGTAAAACTTAAATCTGTCAGATTATCCATCGAGATATTGATCGCCACACGTAATTTAAGACCTGCATCATGCCATTGCTTGGCTTGCTTGAAAGCCATTTGCATGACCGCATGGGTTAAGCTATTGATGAGATGGTGAGTTTCGGCGATGGGTATAAATTGATCTGGAAAAACCAATCCGTCCGTCGGGTGCTGCCAGCGAACCAAGGTTTCGACACCAATGCATTCGCCAGTCATGACCGAAACTTTGGGCTGGTAAAAGTTTAGCAACTGGCCTTGAGAAATTGCATTGTGCAACTCTTCTGCCGAGTAAATTTTCGGCTTTTTGCTGAATGTACTTATGGGTTGGCTAGCAAAACATTTCGCCATTAAGGCCGATAAATCAGCAACTGATGGAGGTTTGTTCAAATGTCCTTGAACGCGTTGTTTATGTGCAATCGCCAATTGTTCGGTTGCACGCAACATAAGTTCATCTTCTCCGCTGACTAAAATCAAATTTCCTGGATAATTACGAGCAGTTAAATGTCTGACAAACTCTATACCATCCATGCCGGGCATATTAATATCCAGCAAGATAAGGAATGGCATTTTATCGGGTTCCAGCATGTTGGATAAGGCTTCATAACCATTGGTATAGCAGGAAATGTTAGTGTATCCAATACCAGATAACATCTCAGCCAGTATCTGCAACATAAAGTCGTCATCATCCAATATTAAAATTGGAGCAGTAGTGTTATCGGGCATTTTTTACTCTTTTATCAGACAATTAGTCAGGTTGGTAGTGTTCGATTTCTTAGCTTTGACAAAAGTCATTTTAAAATTAAATTCTTAATATTTAATTGAAACATATAACTCAGTATTTTACTATGGAATTTAGTGTTAGATTGCATAAAATTTTCTTTTAAAGAATTTTTTTATTTTCTAACACGAAAAACGTAAGTGAAATATTGAATATTAAGCACGTAGCATTACCGTTATGAAATGGCAAATAATGTTTATCCTACGCCGATCTCTGCTTAAATGACAAATTGCAATTTTTAAAGCTCTATGCTCTGATTTATAAGGATAATTTTTAATTCATGTTTCATAAATGGCAGATGTGTAGAGGTATGTTTAATTTTAAATCGTTACTTGAGCCACTTGAATAATGTTTCAAACAGGTCGTTCGGTATGACAGGCTTAGCCAAAAAGTCGGTCATACCAGCTTGTAGACAGGCTATTCTATCCTCTTCGAATGCGTTTCCTGTCATCGCTATGATAGGCGTGGACGAGTAACTTGTCATTTGTCTGATTGCAATTGTTGCTTCCATCCCGTTCATCTTCGGCATCTGAATGTCCATTAAAATGATGTCATATTGATTTTCCTTGGATTTTGCAACAGCTTCAATGCCATCTTCAGCAAAATCTATGATCAACCCTGTTTCCGATAAAATCTCCTCGACTACCATCCTGTTAACCGCAATATCTTCCGCAACGAGCAAATGTTTGCCGGAGTGACTCAGCCGAATTAGCGCTTCAGTATCTCCTAACAGAGTGAGGGATGAAGCTTCAGTTTCAAAATGTGATTCAACCTTTTTTAGGCGGGCAGTAAACCAAAATATACTGCCGACATTAGGTTGAGATTCTACCCCGACTTCTCCATTCATTAAGTGAGCAAGTAGGCTATTAATTGCCAGCCCTAAACCCGTACCGCCAAATTTTCGGGTGGTACTATTGTCAGCTTGCTCAAATACTGAAAATAATCGATGCTTCTGTTCTTCGGTGATACCTAGGCCGCTATCTTGGACTGAAAACTTTAGTAACAAATCTGCTGGGGTTTCTTCAATCACCGAAATTCGCAGGATGATTTCCCCATTTTCTGTAAACTTGACCGCATTGCTCAGGTAATTTATCAGCATTTGTTTCAGGCGGGTACTGTCGCCTATAAGCGTCGTCGGTAAAACATGATGTTCAACTTTTAGATTTAATCCTTTTAACTTGGCACGATCCAAAACAAGTAATAAAGCTGTTTCAATCATGGTTGCCATATTGAATTCAGTTTGTTCCAACGTTAACTTTCCAGACTCAATCTTGGTTAAATCTAAAACATCGTTAATGATGGCTAACAAATGATCGGAAGCGGTGCTGATTATATTGAGTTTATCCTCTTGATCACTATTAAGATTACCATTCTTAAGGAGGAGATAAATCATCCCCGTGATGGCATTCATCGGGGTACGAATTTCATGACTCATGTTAGCCAAAAATTTACTCTTGGCTAGATTCGCTGCCTCAGCTTCCAACTTGGCTTGCTGCAATGCCATTTCTGACTCTTTGCGATTGGTAATATCCGTGATGAAGCCAATAAGTCTGGCAGGAGAATCATCTCTTTTGGGTAAATAATACAGTGATATTTCGACAAGCAGATCGTGCCCATCTTTGGTTCTATTAATGGTTTCGATTTGACCTTGACCATTAAGACGAATTGTTTCAATAATTTCATGTAAACTTTCGGTAGGAAAATTCGGGTCGTAGTCTTGCACTCTCATAGAAAGCATTTCTTCTACGCTATATCCCAGCATTTCTGCAGCATACCTGTTGGAATAAACTATTTGCCCAGTTTCAGTATCTATCCATCGAATGCCGATTTTAGCCATCTCCATTGCAAATTGGGTGTTTAGTAATTGTGCATGTACAGCTTGTAAATCCTTGGTACGTTGGTTGACCAGTTCTTCCAAATGTTCCTGGTATTGCGTGAGTTCTTCACGAATCAGCTTTTGCTCAATGGCGATGGAAGCCAATTTTGCAGCAGTTTCTATAATTTCAATATCTTTTGCACTTGGAACACCCGGCTCATGATGATAAATCCCAAAGGTACCGAGTACTTTATGGGTTGTACTTAAAATGGGTTCTGACCAACAAGCCGCAAGATTTGCCTTAGCTGCAAGATTTTTAAATACCGCCCAATAAGGATGTGTCTGTATATCTGCTACGATAACCCGTTTACCTGTACAAGCAACCGTTCCACACGACCCAACACCTAAGCCAATTTCCAGACCTTCAATCGCTGCACTATAAAACTCAGGCAAATTAGGGGCTGCACCAAGATGCAGATGCTTTCCTTCTTTGTCTAAGATTAAAATACTTCCAATCATCGAAGGTGCAATTTTTTCAATGCCGCATACAATTGAGTTAAGAATAGTTTCTACTGGTGATCCGGTGGCTAATAGCTCAAGAACTTCTCCCCGATAGGCCTCTAATTGTTCAATGGATTTACGTTCAGTAATGTCAATAAAGGTCCACAGTGATTCTCCAGCAATTCCTTCTAGATTGACGCCTCTTAAATCGGTCCAAATATGTCGCCCATCCTTACATACAAATTCGGTTTCAGAGCGATGGATTTTTCCTGATTTAAGTAATGGATAAGCTTGGTTCCCGAATGCCTTATAGGCTTCCATGTTTGGATACACAGTACTGGTTGGACGTCCAATCAGCTCACCGAGACCATACCCCAGCATTTTCTCAAAAGTAGGGTTGGCCCAATGTATAATGCGATCCTTGGTTTTAACTATGCCAATTAAATCACTTTCAATTATCGCTTTTTGTTCAGCAAGCAATAATTGCATTTTTTCATTGATGGTTTTACGTTCGGTAATATCCCGCGAGGAGTAAAAAAGTACGCGTTTTCCATCCAGATCAAGAGGGAAACCACTCACTTCAACCTCGATAGTAGAGCCATCCTTGCATTTATGGCGAGTTTCAAATTGAGTACGTACCGCATTATCGAACTGACTTCTAACAACTTTCAGTTTTTCATTATCATCGGCAAATCCAGCATCCCAATGAGTAAGATTCATGCCAATAACTTCATTGCGCTGATAGCCAAGCATATGGCAAAACGATTCACTTGCTTCAATGATATTGCCATCAAAATCTAGAATATGGATACCATCACTGGCATTGTGTAACAGCGCCAGATATTTTTCGTTCTCCCTTTGCAAAGCCTGTTCAGACTTCTTTTGTTCCGTAACATCACGAAAACTCCATACACGCCCAACAACTGTATTATCAATACGTTGTGGCGTTGAATATCGCTCGATTATTTTCCCATTTTTGAAATTCAGTGTATCAAACGAATCAGCCTCAGGAGTGGCATATAATTCACGCACTTTATTTAAAAATATCTCAGGCTCCGTTAATTGGCCTAATGCATGATTTAAGGCAGTTTGATCATCCTTTGCTGCCAACATTTCATCCGTGACATTCCACAATTCAATGAACTGGCGGTTGACTAACACCCAGGAATTATTCAAATCAACCACCAGAATGGCATCAGTTGAAGAGTTCATCGTGGCATAGAGTAAAGATAGTGTGGAGGCTATCTTTCTTTCCCCCAACTTACGTTCGGTAATATTTTCACTGGAAATAATAATTCCACCGATTTTGCCCTGTTCATCGGTCCAAGGTGAGACGGCCCAGCGAGACCAATACTCACTGCCATCCTCCTGAATCCAGAGTTCATCATCGTTTTTCAGATAGGTTCCACTCAGTCCTTGCTGATGGATCATTTTCCAATGTTCTGGTAAATCTGGGTGTACCTCGTAATGGTTACGCCCGATTAAGTCGTGATAACCTCGGCCAAATTCGAATAGCCATTGGTCACTCACAGCGAGATAGTTCATGTTAACGTCAAACATTGCGACACAAATAGGTGCTTGCTTGATAAATGTTTCCAATTGGTAACGGGATCTTTTTTGAGCTTCTTCAGCGTGCTTTCGTTCGGTAATATCTGTTGCCACCCCCCCAATACCTTTTATATTTCCTAACACATCCCTGACTGGAAATTTTGAGGTAATCATAAAGCGGGATTCGCCATTGCCTAGATTACTTGCAACGATTTCTTCAAGAATCTCAGGCTCACCTGAACGCATAATTTTCTGGTTGATTTCAAAAAGCGTATTCGCAACTTGTTCCGGAAAGACATCATGCAACGTTTTTCCTAACACGTCCTGTTTGGATTTTCCAAGAAATCTGGCTAGGGCACTATTGACTAAGTTGAATCGAAAACGGGTATCAAAGGCGAAAATAAGCGAGGGCGTGCTTTCAATGATACTGGTAAAAAGCGCTTGATTTTCTATAAGTTGCTTTTCCACCTTTTTGATTTCTTCAATATCGGTGCACGTGCCGAACCACTGTTGAATATTTCCATTCGCATCGAGTACAGGAACACCTCGAACCAACCACCATCGATAAACACCATCATGGCGACGTATCCTACATTCTAGCCTGTAAATGCCTCCAGTTTGTGTCGCTTGCTGCCACTTATCCCACACACGCTGACGATCCTCTGGATGAATCGGTCTACTCCAATCTATACCAAAGCACTGTTCAGAAGTCATGCCCGTATAACTAGACCATTGATCGTTCAAATAGATGCAGTTGCCATCAGGTTGTGTGATCCAAACAATTTGAGGCATAGCATCGGCTAATAATCGGAACTCCTTCTCGCTTTTGAAAAGGGCGGCTTCCATTTGCTTACGCTCAGTAATATCCTCAAATAATGAATAGACACCTGTAATGGTGTTGTTAGTGTCATCTTTAATGGGAATAGCACTCACGTTGATCCACCTAACCGCTTCAAACAATGGATTAAAAACCCCCATAATTTGATGCAGCACTAATTCTCCGCTGCGGAGTGCAATCATCGCAGGATGATCTGTTCCTGGAAACGCTGAACCATCTTCATGTATTGCTTGCCAGCGTGGATCAACCGACGAAACTCCACGCATCTGTTCAAAGCTCACACCAAGAATTTTTTCTGCCTCAGGATTTGCTGAGATTATTTCACCACGTGAGTTTTGAAAAACAATACCAAATGGAAGTGAATGGAATAAGGAATCACTATGAGGATAATAGGTATGTATATGATCACCAATGGAATTAATTTTCTCCATGCTATATCTTTAATAATGGTTCGAAAATTTCACTATACAACATTTCATATCGATCATGCTGGAATTTGAACTCAGTTTCCAATTCGAAAATTCGGCTAATTGCAGCCGCTACCATTGATTAACAGAACTAAAATTGAGAAAAATTTATTTACTCTACTAAACTTTAATTAGACCCACCCATGTCGTTACGGTATTAGATATTATAAACAGCCACTTAGGCTAATATTGAACTTTTTATATTATATTCAGGTATTCATGGCTTTATTTAAAAATGAAGGGTTAATTAGTCGACTGAGCGTCAGTCGTAAGTTGATTTTAATTTACATGCTTGATTTGTCGGCGGTCATTTTTATTTCTACGATTCTTATAAACGAAAAATTTATCGCTATAGATTTTGCCCGTAAAGAAACAGTCGGCAATCACTATATTGCCGTTCTAAGGGATATTTTATTTGAGGTTATTTCAACATCCCCGTTAAATAATCCTGATCAAGTTGTGTTGAATGCTGAACAACAGTTTGGCAACAAAAGAGGGAATCTAGAAACCAGCGAATTATCAAATAGTTTAGTATCTGAACTGCAGGGACTGAGAACAAACGACCCTAGAATAATTAATTCAAATAAAAAAGTTTTATCCGCCGCCCAGGCATTAATCACGCGTATTGGTAATCAATCGAATTTAATTCTAGATCCTGATCTTGATAGTTATTACACAATGTCATTAGTGGTATTACGCTTTCCAGAATTAATGGGCTTAATTGCACAGATCCAGGAGGGTATGCGTGCTATTACTTTTTCATCTCACTCCACACATGATAAATCGCGTCTCCAAGTTGAATTTTTGATCTTAGAAGGACGGTTAGATGCTTTGAGTGGTAGCATTAACTCAGATTATAGTGAGGCCATAGCAGCAGGTAAACCTGAACTACGCGCACTATTTGAACCATCACGTCAGGAATTAGTAGCCGCAATAGATACTTTACGCAACGTTGTTCATCCACTGGCATTCAAATCAATTGACACCCGTGATGCAGCAAATATCGAGCATGTGACCCTCTCATTGCTGAAAAACTTGCAACAAGCCTGGATTCTCACAAGTAATGCGCTAGATAATTTACTAAATAATCGCATTAGTGAACTATTTAACCGGATGTTATTCCACCTAGGAACGGCATTAGCTTTGTTGCTGCTAATTTTAAATGTAGTGTATTTTGTTGCCCGTCAAATAGCTAAGCCATTAATGTATTTGGCGAAAGTAGCAGAAAGCGTGAAATTTTCTGGTGATTATTCCATGCGTGCTCATTGGAATTCTTCCGATGAGATAGGTCGACTAGTGAATGCCTTTAATGGAATGCTGGAGCAGCTTGATCGAACGCGTATTCTCGAAAAAGATTTAGCAATCCAAGCACGGACCGCAGAAGCTCAACGTGAGTTGCTTGAAGCGATTTCTATTCCGCTCATGGTTACTTCTGTCCCTGATCATAAAGTCTTACATACAAATGCATCTGCCAATATTTGGTTAGATGGTCGGCAAACAGATCCTTGGGTGACAGGACTTATGCCTGATGCTCGAGTAAGATTTTTTCAACAATTAGCGGATACTGGGGAAGCTAACGAATTTGAAGCATTATGGTATGGAATTTCTGTGCATAGCTGGGTGCTTTTATCTGCTCGCCGCCTAAACTATCAAAATCAGGATGCCATTTTAACGGCTTTCACACCCATAGGACGCCTTAAACAATTAGAACAACGCTTGAAACTGTGGGCCAAAGTCTTTGAAGCCTCTTCAGAAAGTATTATGCTCACAGACCATCTGCGCAATATCGTAACTACAAATCTCGCTTTCTGTCGCAGCACTGCGTACGAACATGCCGACATTATAGGCAAACAACCTAATTTTCTCTATTCTGACCATCACCCCAATGGTTTTTTTGATACTGTCTGGCAGACGGCTGCCAATCGAGGTTCTTGGCAGGGTGAAATATGGATTAAACGCAAAACGGGAGAGGTGTTTCCGGTATGGGTAATAGTCAATGTGGTACGCGACGAAAATGTCCAAATTACGCATTACATATTTGCAGCACTTGATATTACCGAGCGTAAAGCTAACGAATCACGTATTAATCATCTTGCTCATCATGATGTCTTAACAGACTTGCCTAACAGAGCACTTTGCATAGAACGACTGCGGATGGCATTGCAACATGCTGAAAGGCAAAACCATCGGGTTGCCGTGCTGTTTATTGACCTAGATAGATTTAAAAATATAAACGATTCTTTGGGACACCATATCGGTGATGGCCTCTTGCGCTCAATTTCCCTGCGGTTGAGAGAATCCGTTCGTTCAAGTGATACCGTCTGTCGCTTAGCAGGTGATGAGTTCATTATCATTTTAAGTAGCGTAACAGATACCGATGAGATTAATCAGTTTGTCGATCGTCGCTTGTTACCTCTGATAAAACTGCCACATGAAGTTGAGGGCGTGGAGTTGCATATATCTTGCAGTATTGGGATCGCGGTGTATCCAGAAGACGGTCACGAAATTGACATCTTAATACGAAATGCTGATGCGGCGATGTATCAGGCTAAATCACAAGGACGTAACAACGTCGAGTTTTTTACTATTGAGATGGATCGTCGTGCACATGAGCGGATGATGATTGAAAGTGATTTACGCTTGGCACTTGATCAGGATGAATTGCGAATTTATTTTCAACCTCGGGTAGATTGCAAGACTGGCAAACTGTTGGGAGCCGAGGCGTTGATTCGCTGGCAGCATCCGTTACACGGATTAGTCAGTCCTGGTCGTTTTATTCACGTTGCCGAGGAATGCGGGCTTATTATACCGATTGGCAACTGGATGATAAAATCAGCATGTCGTCAACAAGAACTGTGGCGCAAAAAAGGTCTGGATGACATCGTGGTATCTATCAATCTTTCTGCTGCGCAATTGCATGATCCCGAGTTAGTTGAAACCTTACAATTTGCATTATTCAGCTATGATATAAATCCTGCTCTGATTGAGCTCGAACTCACAGAGTCTTTGTTAATGGAACATGTCACCGCAACTATCGAATTATTAGATGCAATTAAAGCCTTAGGAATTTTATTATCCATCGATGATTTTGGGACAGGTTATTCAAGTCTCAATTATTTACATCGCTTTCCGATTGACAAGCTCAAAATTGATCAATCATTCGTTAGAGATATGCTCGTTGATGTTAAAGATCACGCTATTACTAATGCAATTATTGGATTAGGACATACTCTTGGACTCTGTGTAGTCGCTGAAGGGGTTGAGCTCAAGGAGGAGGTAGATTTACTCAAAACCTCAGGGTGCGATGAATTACAAGGTTATCTATTTGGCAAACCTATGCCTGCAGAAGAGTTTGAGCAGTGGCGAACTAAATATACGTCTTCAAATTGATACAAGCATGTGAAATTTACATAAACAGGTAAACCATTATATTTTAATCAAAAACTATCCTGCTAAAGCCCAAGGCTGCTTGCTTTGCATTGCAATTAATGGAAGCTTTGAGACGGAGTCTGGGGAAGCGTAAATCGTAGTCCAGAGTTACCCTATCGCTAGTGGCATGTTATTCCTAACCAAAGTGAAGACTAAAATACAATTCCGCAATGTCGAGGGCGTAGAGTAAAGCCGATACCGTGGGAAATTTGAGATTTTTCAGTCAGGGAGGACTAATTTTTTTCTCGATTTTTGTTATTTACCTGTTGATCGGCCATTTTTTCAATGGCGTAATGCAGAGCTGTTTAGAGAAGAATTTATTTTATGCCAGCATTGCTTGGAGGCTAATAATTAGTGAGACTCATTACCCAATCTAAAGCATTACCAAGGGTAGTCAAAAATCAACGTTCGTAAAGGCGCATCACAAATTTAACACTTCGACTTGATAGTTCTAAACAACAAAGAATTTTAGGATGGGCTAAAAATACTCCGCGTTCTGATAACCTTTCGGCTGCCACCATTAATGAAATCTGCGCGAGAATAATTGAACTGTAACCCAATGATTTCGAATGACAAGGTCCAGCCAAAACCCAACATTAGTGATCCTGCGTTTTATGTCTTCAGAGAATCAAATATTTGTAATTCAACAACATAGTGATGTAGGATGCCCAGATCATAGCTGTTTAACAATCAAAGACTATACTATGCGTGGTGTAATTTTCCTTTATTCCTTGCTGCAAGCCTCGAATAGTATGGAAATTATTCGAATAGATCCCCATGCAAAGAATATAATCTATTTTGACAAAGTGACAAGGTGACGGGGCAACTCCATGATCAAGTTAAACGATATTGCTCCAACATCATGGAGCATACAATCAAGTGCAATAGATATTTTTCCTTGGGACGACAATTTCAATACAGGTCTTGCCAAGATTGATGAGCAACACAGAAAACTCGTGCAGATGCTCAACCACTTGGCGAGCAATATTGCATACGGTGCCAATGCTGACCTGTTGAATCGTATTTTTGATGAAATGGCCGATTATGCGGTGTACCACTTCAACACCGAGGAAGTGATCTGGCGTGAATATCTGGCTGATGATCCCGCCGAGATCGAGCACCGAGCCATTCATAAATCCTTCGTGCAAGAGGTAGGACACCTAAAGACATCTCTAATCTCTCGCTCATTGTCTGAGGTGGCTGAGGAGGCCCTTGGATTTCTAGCACGTTGGCTGGCCTCTCATATATTGGAAAGTGACCGATATCTGGCTTATATAGTGCTTGCACGAAGAACCGGTTTTCCGGTTAGTGACGCGAAGATACGTGCCAAAGAACAGATGGGAGGCGCCACGCGAACACTGATCGACATCATTCTGTCAATCTACTCCACGCTTTCTGCCAACACGTTGCACCTGATGCGAGAATTGGCTGAACATCGGCAGTCCAAAGCAGAACTCAGTCTTACTTATGCCGAGTTACAGGAGAAGGAGGCCAAATTCCAAAACCTGTTCGAGTATGCCTCGGACGGTATCTTTCTGTTAGACGACACTGGCTTCATCGACTGCAATGTACAAGGCGCAGCCCAGTTTGGACTACTCCGGGAACAGTTGATCGGACATTTTCCTTGGGAGTTCAGTCCTGAAAGACAGCCCGACGGTAGGCTATCTTCTGAAGTCGCCATAGAGGCCATCCAAAAAACAATGGCGGGGAATTCCCAGCGTCTCGAATGGCAAAATACACCAGAAGGTGGACGTACCGTCAACCTTGAGATCACTCTGAGTCGTATTGATATTGGTCATAAGACGTATATACAGGCGATTACTCGTGACGTTACTGAACGCAAGCAAGTTGAAATACGGGAGGCCAAGCGCGTTTTGCGCCTCCAACGACTTTCAGAACTTAGCCTAAAACTTTCCGGCGAACCTAACGAGATTTTTGAGCATACAGTGCGGCTGATCGCAGAATTGTTCGATGTGCCTATTGTAGTGCTATCCGAAATTGAAGACCGAGATTTACACTTTTTGGCCGTTTACCTCAATGGGGAGGTGAATATGCAAGCGGGAAGCTGTCCAATCAATGTCACCCCATGCGCAACAGTGAAAGACAGCCAAGACTTCCGCATTTACGATAACGTGGCGGAACGTTTTCCACAGGCGAGTTTCCTGAGGGAGCATCAAGCCTTTGCCTATTGCGGATTCCCTTCATTGAGCAGCGAAGGCCAGGTCGTCGCTGTCACCTGCCTACTTGACGACAAACCACATGAATTCACAGAGGAAGACCAACAGCTTTTAAGAATTATTGGCCAACGCCTCGCTATGGAAATTGAACGCAATAAAGCCATCAGTGAACGGAAAATGGTCGAAGAAACAATTCAGAAGCTATCGGTTGCGGTTGAACAGAGTCCGGAAAGCATATTCATTACTGACCGTAATGGGAATATCGAATACGTCAATGCGGCGTTTGAAAAAACCACCGGGTACACCATTCATGAAGTGAAAGGCCAGAACCCGCGCTTGCTCCAATCCGGGAAAACCCCCAAAGCTACATATCATGATTTATGGGCTGCATTGACGCAAAGCAGGGTATGGAAAGGTGAATTCATCAATAAACGCAAGGACGGCACGGAATATATTGAGAGTGCTGTGATATCCCCTATTAGCGTGACCTATGGCAACGTCTCCCACTATGTGGCAGTGAAACAAGACATCACCGAGCGCAGGCAAACCGAAGCTGAGCTTGCTACCTACCGTGAGGATTTGGAGCAATTGGTTCAGGAACGCACCCAAGAACTTAATCTGGCCAAGGTAGCCGCCGAAGCGGGTAGCCGTACTAAGAGCGCATTTCTAGCCAATATGAGCCATGAAATCCGCAC
>SXGT01336648.1_pt1 | contig 18989 bp, 15 predicted proteins | sample 3176221 | NCBI WGS metagenome assembly SXGT01 (sample SAMN11356862, study PRJNA531348) | freshwater metagenome | isolation source: freshwater sample F1-120 | place: China: Fuxian Lake, Yuxi | collected 2017-12-25
CAACGGCCTCTACAAGACCGAGGTCATCTGGCGGCGCGGGCCGTGGCGCAACATCGACGCCGTCGAGTACGCGACCTTGGTCTGGGTCGACTGGTTCAACAACCGCCGCTTGCTCGGGCCGATCGGCTACGTGCCACCGACCGAATACGAAGCGGCCTACTATCGAGGTCAGCAGAGCCAGGTCATGGTGGCCTGACTCAAGTAATCAGGCCTCCGGGCTTCCCGGGCCGATTCACTTGTCGCGCGGTCAGTTCTCGTCGGAGATCTCGAAGCTCGTGGTCTTGCATCCGACGACGCGAGCACAGGCTCACACCGCAGTCAGGACGGGGTACCGCGAGGCATTACCCTACAACCAGCGGCGCCGGCACTCGACACTCGACTACGTGAGCCCGGCGCGGTACGAGCGAGAGCGAGCCACAGAACTTCAGATGGCAGCGTAAGCAACCTGTCTACGGGAGTGGATCAAGCCCATCCTGCGCATAGTGTTGATCAGGTGGCGACACCTCAGTGCGGTCACGAATCGACCGGTTCGCCGGCGGTCATCTCTGCGATCTCGCGCAACAACTCCTTGGTGAGCTGCGCGTGCGTCGCCGAGATCGAATCGTACTCGTCATCGATCTCCTGCAACGCCTGCCTGACCTCATCCGGCCGTTCCGTGACCATCCCCGCCGGGGTGTGGCGCGTGTCGATCGCGTTTCGCATTCCGATGAGCTCCTGCATCCTCGCGGACAGGACCTGCATCCGCGAGAGGATGTCGAGCGCGCGCGCCTTTCGTTCAGGGTCTATTTCCGACATCGCTGCTCGTGTTCTGCCTTGGTTTGTTCCGCTTCCCGGGCGCGCGCGTCGGCGCGTTGCTGCTCCGCCTGTGCCTGTTTTAGCTCTTCCGCGGCCTCCCCGGCAGCGCGCAGGCCCTCGCCCAGTGCGCGTACGACGCCCACCTCGGCCTCCGGCACCGCCGCAGCCGCGGCCGCCTTTGCCGCCTTGGAACCGCGGCACAGTTGACGGGCAGGAATGGTCCGGAGCGGCGACCGGAGAAATGATGCGCGGCGCGCGCCGCGACTTCTTTTCCGACACCGGTCTCGCCGAGCACGAGCACCGGCAGCGAGCTTCTCGCTATTCGCTCAAGCTCGCGCATCATCGTGCGCATCGCGCGGTCGGCGATCTGGATCTTGACGCCGCCCACGTCGAGCACTTGTGAGTCGCGATCATCCTTCATGCCCCACGTTGTCGGGGGGACAGGCTCGCGGTTGCGTGGCTATCGTCGATTTTCGCTGGGATTCGGTCTGCCAGATGTTTCCATCGCAACGCCACCCCTTTCGCCACCCCTTTGCGCGTGACGACCAGTGTCGGCTGGCGTCGTCCGGTGTCGCTAAGGTGTTGTCGATCCTCACTAACGTCGGTCGTCGCGCACTGCAGTCGAGACCTGCAAAACCACCATTCCCCGGTTCAAATCCGGGCGGCTCCTCTGACTAACCCGGCGACCCCGCCGGGTTCTTCTGTTGAACCTCGGGGAACTCGGCGGACGTCGCGCCGCACGCACGGCATGGAGCTGGGTCACCTGCTCGAGTAGCGCGTGCTCATACCAGCGCGGCGCAGTTGCGGCAGCGAAAGTCGCCGGGGAAGAGCAGTGCCGTGCAGTGCGTGCAGCGGCCGACCGCTGAGGGATGCTCCGCTGGTGGATCCCAGATCCACGGTGCGATCGCGGTGTCGATCCAGCCCACGACGTCGCCGACGGCGAGCTCCTTGTTGTAGTCGGTCGACGGGTCGACGAGCACGCCGGTCGCCGGCGACGGAATCTCGAAGTCGGTCTTGTCGCACGTCAGATCGACTACACGCGCACCTTCCTCGACGCGTTGCCCCGCCTTCTTGGCCCAGAGCGACAGCGCGATCGGCTTGTCGGCGGTACGCGCAAAGTCCGGGACGACGATCGGGACACGGGTTCCGCTGGCCGCCATGATGCGAAGGTAACCCAGACGCCGATGGCGCAGGCCCCTCGAGCGAGGCGCACGCGCGGGGCGCGGATGCTCACCCGGCCACGTAGCCGCCGTCGCCGTTCCAGCTCACGTGCGGCGCGATCGCCGGGATGGCGACCAGCGCGGCGACCAGCATCACGATCACGAGCCCGCCGAGGAGGATCCAGCGGAGCCTCTTGTCGGCCGGCAGGTAGGACTGCGAACCGGGAACCGCGCGTGGCTTGAGGAGTACGCCTCGCCAGGTCATCCACAGCGGAACCCAGATCGCGCAAAACACCACGCCGCAGCCACCGGCATTGCGCGCGTCAGGGTCCGAGACGTACAGGGACATCAACCCCGCGACGACCACGACGATGACGAGCATCCCCATCGCCTGCGGGCCGGCGTGGGCATCGCCCTCGCCGTCTTTCTCGACCGCACCGCCGGGGAACGGCGCGACCGGAACCGCCCACCAGCCGAAGAGCAGCGCCAGGAACGTCGCGTTCAACCCGGCGCCCAACGTGCCGCGGGCCCAGATCGCCTCGGCCGCGAACAGCGCGAGGGCCGCCGCCGCCAGGACGATGGCCGTGGTGCGCGCGGCAGCTCGCGCGCTGATCCGGATCCGGATCAGCGGCCGGCGCGGCTGGTTGGCCCGCCCCAGCTCGGCCAGCGCCGCCGCGGCGTGCGCGGCCGCGTCATCACCCACGCCGATCACCAGCGCGTCGATCTCGATGGGAAGACGCGCGGGCGGCTCGCGATGGGACCCCGTTCCGTCGACGAACCCGTGCTCGGTCGCGCGGCCGACCACGCGGACCCGATCGCCGGGCTCGATCCAGATCCCGCGCAGCGTGACGTGGCCGTCGGGGTGGAACTCTCCGCGGGGCTGCACCGGGTGCTGACTGATCGTGCGCCAGGCGTCGGAGACGTCGCGGTCCGGGCGCACTGCCACCGGCGGCCGATACAGGATCGCGATCTGCCGGCCTTTGTCGGTGACGACGATGAACCCGTCGTTCTGCACGATCGCGGTGTCCTCGGCGCCGGAGACCACCAGTCGCGCCCTCACGTAGGGCGCGCGCGGACACGCCGCGACGGTGCCATCGATGGTCACGAGCTCCCCGGCACCGGCCACCCAACCAAGGTAACCCGGCCGGACAGAAGAATCGATGCGGGTTTCGGGTGTCGCGACGATGCACGCTTCCGCGCGCGCTGAGGAGCAAGGAACGCTCACTTGCATGCGTGAGTGCGCTAGCCTGGTCGGTGCATGCACACCGTCGATTTCGACCGCGAGAAGACCATCGAAGTCGACGACCTCGAACTCACGCTGCTCCAGATTTCTCGAGGCGCGGGGATCCCGCACGCGTCGGCGTGCGGAGGGCACGCAAAGTGCTCCACCTGCCGGGTGAGGGTCCTCGAGCACCCGGAGCGCCTCCAGCCGCGCAACGCCAAGGAGAGGCGACTCGCCGCGGCCAAGGGGTTCGGCGGCGACATTCGCCTCGCCTGCCAGACGCGGATCACCGGCTCGGTGAGGGTGCGCCGGCTCGTCATCGACGAGGAGGATCTCCAGATCGCCAGTGACGGCACCGCGCGGACCATCGGGAAGGAGCGGACCCTCGCGATTCTCTTCAGCGACGTCCGCGACTTCACCACCTTCGCCGAGAGCCACTTGCCCTACGACGTGATGCACATCCTCGGACGCTACTTCCGGACGATGGGAGACGCGGTGTTGAGCCACCGCGGCTACATCGACAAGTACATGGGCGATGGCATCATGGCGCTGTTCGGTCTCGAGCGTGCCTCACCCGTCGAAGCCTGCCTCGACGCGGTCGCGGCCGGCCTCACCATGCTCGACCACCTCGGTGAGCTGAACCTCTACCTGGCCAGGCAGTTCGACACCGAATTCAGGATCGGCATCGGCGTCCACATCGGCTCGGTCATCGTCGGAGACATGGGCCACCCGACGAAGATGCAGTTCACCGCCATCGGCGACGCGGTGAACGTCGCGAGTCGGATCGAGTCCGCGACCAAGGAGATCGGGGTTGGGTTGGCCGTCTCCGACGAGGTTCGAGTCCTGCTCGGCGACGCCGCGCGGTATGGCGTGTCACGGCCCATCAACCTGAAGGGCAAGACCGGCGAGCACTTGCTCTCCGAGGTGGTCGGCCTCGACCACCACGAAACACCGTGACGTTCTACGATCGTGCCGAGCGCGCGGGTGCGCGGGCGGCGAGGTGCCGCTTCGCGCTGGTTCGAGACGTTCTGGTGAGTCGGAGCAGGCGCATCTGGGTTTCGTCGTCGGGCTCGTGGTCGGCGACGGCGACGGCATATGTGCCGCGAGGGACCGCGATCACGAGCGTCATCCGAGGAGGCTGCGCGCGCCCGGGTACGCTCCATCACCCGCGACGAGCTTGCCCGAGGTCGTCTTCAGTAGCGTGCGCGTGCGACGCCATCGCACGGGTTCCTCGCGCAGGTGAGGTCCGAGCGTCGCGCGAATGACCTTGGTGGCGTGAGCCTGGCTGGGAGCGGTATCGCAATGGATGATGATCGCGCCGCCAGGGCGCGGAACCCAGGTCAGCGAGCCGCGCGGGATCGCGAGCGCGGTGAAGTCGCGACGCTTCACCGGCCCAACCCAGTCGGGCGGCCCAGTCCGGTCGCAGGCTCGTCGTGGTCGGTGGCTGGGTTGTTCGGCCCGTCCCAGCGAAACCCGGCGCGCACGACGCGGCCGTCGGTCGGCGGGTCACTGCCCTCCCATGCCACGCGGTGTTCCCACGGCTGGATGATGTACGGACCGCCGTTCGTTCCGACCCATTTCACACGTCGAGCATCGCACGTGGCTCAGCGACAGGTGACGCCGCTGGTCGCCAGGCGCGACGACTGTCGCCACAGCGGCTGCCAGTACGAGGCGTCGAGGTCGGCGGCGGCGTCGGCGTCGTCGACGATGTAGCCGAACTCGGTCAGGCCGGCCGGGTAGAGGTTCTGCGAGCCGATGTGGAACGCGAGGTCGTCGATCATCACCAGCTTGGCGTGGTTGCCGGGGGCGCCGCCGCCGGGAAAGGTGTCGTCGCCCGAGAAGCGCAGGGGCGCGACCTTCAAGTGGCGGCACAGGAGCGCGTCGAGGGCGGCGCCGCGCGGCGCGCCCGGCTGGGCCGCGGCCCGCTCGGCGATCTCGTCGGCGACCTCGTCGAGGCTCCAGCCGTTGGCGTAGGGCGCCTGCGACGGACCCAGGCCGCCGACCTGCGCCTCGGGCGATGACACCACGATGTGGACGTCGACGCCGCGGAGCACGGCCGCGCCCATGGCGTCGAGGGCCTCGACGTTCCAGCCACCGATCGGCAGACCGAGCACCGGCACCTTCACCGGGCCGATGTCCTGCTGCGAGATGCGGACGCTGGCCTCGGCGGCCTCGAGCATCGCGACCAGCGCGAGGTCGGCCTGGTTGCCGTCGTCCTGCGCGTCGACCCAGGCCAGGCGGCCGGCCGAGATCACGGTGACGTCACCGCCGGCCGCCGCCGCCGCCGGCAGCACCGTGTCGGACAGACAGCGATCACTCACCGCGCCGCGGCTCCACGTGAACGCGGCCACCGAGCCGGTCAGGCGCGTGACCCAGCTCCGGTTGGCGCAGGTCCAGCGCCACTGCACATCGGCGAATCGGTGGCCGTCGCGCGCCGCGGCGCCGGCGACGCGGATCGAGAGATCGTGGACCGGCTGGTTGTCGAGGTAGTGCACGGTCCACAGGTTGTGGCCGCCGACCAGCGCGGTGGCGCCGTCGATGGCGACGATCTTGGAGTGGTTCCACGACGGCGGCAGGTTGCTGGAGCGATAGTTGCCGACCGAGACCGTGACCTTCGCGCTCGCCGGCAGATCGCGGGTCAGGCGGGCCAGCGCCGCCTTGGCGTCGACCTCACCCTGGACCGGGAAGGCGCCGAACAGGAGCCGGACCTTCACGGCGCGGCCGCTCGCGCCGAGCCAGGTGATGGCGTTGCGCAGCGCGGCCTCGTATCGACCGTCGGGCGGTTGCAGGCTGGTCAGATCGACCACGGTGCGCGCCGACGTCAGCATGGCGTGGAGCTCGTCGAGGAGCGCGACGTCGGAGTGACCGGCGCACAGCCGGCGCGGCGTCTGCCCGGGCGCGCGGGTGGTGGCCGCGAGCGCGACGCAGCGACCCTGGGCGCCACAGTCGGTGTCGACGGTGCAGGTGCGCAGGCCGAAATCCAGATCGCAGCTGGCGCCGCTCGAGCAGCGCGCCGGTAGCGTCAGCGCGGTCGCGGGCTGTCCCCAGTGGGAGGCCGGTGGGGTCTGCACCAGCCACGCACCGTCGAGACGGTTGTCGTGGCTGACCGTCCACGTGCGTCCGTACTCGCCGGGCGCGGTGGCGTCGAGCGCGGCGATGACCGCGTCGCCGACGTGCGAGCGACCGGCGCGGACGGCGGTGCCGTCGTCGGCCTTGCCGCCGGCGGGCACGCCGCCGTCGTCGTCAGCGGGGACATCGTCGACGAAACACGCGGGCGACGCGAGGAGGAGGAGGGGAAGCAGCGAGCAGGGTAGGCGAGGCATGATGTTCGCCGGCCATCAGCAAGCCTCGAACCAACGTGCGGCCGCGCGTAAGCCGGCGTTCGGCTTCGCATCGCGTCGTCGCCTGGATCCGGTTCACTGGAAGACGTCGCAGCCTGGCTCGACGAGCGGTCGGCGTGCATGCGCGCGCATGTGCGATGACGCCGATTCGGACGCGCTCCGGGTCACGGCGACGCCATCAGGCGAAGGCGGGCCCCGATCGGCTTGTGGTCGCTGTAGAAGGTCGACGAGCCGGGCGCCGACGGGCACTCGGGCGCGACCGACCTGGCCGGCGAGTAGCTGTCGGAGGTGGTGACCAGGCCAGGCGCGGTCGCCGTCCCGCTGCCGCACTCGCCGATCTCGACGCCGCCGCCCTCGTAGTTGTTGGAGAACGAGCGGAAGTTGACGTCGGCGAGCGGCATGAACTTGCGCAACGGGTCGTCCTTCATCCAGCCGCGGCCGACCAGGATGATGGCGTCGAGACGGCTCGAGCCGTAGTCACCATCGCCGACGCCGTAGGCGGACGAACCCGCCCACCACGCGAACCACTGGCTGGGTGTGAAATCGAACTTGGGGCCGGCCGCGATCGTCGGATCGCTGGCCGAGGCGGCCGCGTTCTCGGCCTGCCACACGCTGCGGTGCTTGAAGCGATACGGGCAGCCTTCGGTGCAGCCCTGGCAGGTGACGTTGGGATCGACGAGGTGCTCGGAGGGGAGGCGGGCCCAGCTCGCGACCTTGCAGTCGCCATAGATGCCCTGGCTGGCGTCGGTGATCGGCGCGCCGCTGTAGTGCATGTCGAAGGTGCGGTTGTAGATGTCGAGCTGGGCCGAGGCCAGGTCGACGGCGTAGCCATAACGCTCGCGCAGCTCGTCGAGGTGGTGGTTGATCTCCGCGCACTGGTGATTGGCCATGTTGAGATCGCCCATGATGATGAAGCGTTCGTTGCCGAGATCGCCGCCGGCGGCGAACGCGCCCGGCGTCCGCGTCCGCAGGATGTCGATCTTGTCCATCAGCCTGCTCATGCCGTCGTCCCGGAGGTCGAGGCTGCCCTGGTTGAGGTAGGTCGAGAACACCATCACGGGCTGGCTCGCGCCCCGGATACCGGCGCCGGCGCCGCGAACCTCGAGCCGCGCGGGCACCGCGTAGTTCTTGTATCCGAGGTCGGAGTAGCTGGTGCTGAGCCAGCACGATCCCGTGTTCTCCATGGAGGTCTCGTGTTCGTCCGCGCACCCGGCGGCGGCCGCGTCGCTGTCGGACAGGGCCATGCCGAACTGGCTGACCGCGAACTGGTTGGCGAAGATCGGCGAGTACTCGGCAGGGGCCAATCCCGACCACCAACGGACCTTGCCCTGGCCGTACTTGTAGCTCCACGTGTACGCGGTTTGAGCCCGGAGGCGATCGAGCACGTACGTGGCCTGCGGCCATCCCAGGATCTCCTGGGTGCCGACCACGTCGGCCTCCCACTGCCAGGCGCCGCGGGACCGGGTCTCGACGATCGCGCCGGTGGCGGCGTCGATCGAGCCGCGGGTCCCGAGCAGATCGGCGAGGTTCTCGAGCCGGGGCTGGCTCTGCGCCCAGGTCTTGTCGTACTCGATGTTGGCGGTCGCGACCTTGAGGTCGAGCGCGTCGGGGTTCTTGATGAAGCCCCACTGGCCGCGCACGTTGACCGCGTTCCGGGTCACGTCGACGCGATAGCTGTGGGCGACACCGTCGTCGGGGATCTCGATCTCGAGGTAGTAGCGGCTCCATTGATCGTCGTTGCCGACCGCGCCGCGGGGGACGTAGCGGGTCTTGACCGTGTTGCCGTCGCGCCGGACGGCCATGGCAAAGGCGAGGTCGTTGGCGCGTCCGCGATCGATCGATTCGCAATGGTCGTTCCCGGTCGTGGTGGCGGAATACGTCGCGGTCGGAAACGCGTCGGTGTCACCGACGCCCTTGCCGGCGGTGTTGGCCTCGACCCAGAGGTAGTAGCGGCCAGGGGCGAGCACGGTCTCTTGACCGTTCGCGCAGGTGATGCGGCTGGTGGAGTTGGCGCCGGTCACGCCCTGGCACAGGAATCCGCCATTGAGCGCGCGGACGCTCCCGACGCCGAGCGGACCGGTGATCACGTCGACGCGGGTCTCGATGCCCGCGCGGCTGCCCAGGTTGGTCGCGTCCTTGGCGATGATCGCGTACTGGTCGACGGTGCCGAGACCGGCGGCCGACGTCCACGAGCTGTCGTAGGTCTGGCGCGGATCGGTGTCGCCCGTGGTCGGGTTGCTGAAGGCGTAGCGATCGCGGGCGGTGTTGAAGAAGAAGGCCCGGGTGCCGCTGTTGGGCCCGACGCCGTCGTCGGCGGTCTGGACCTCGGCGTACTCGCCGGGCTGCATCGGCCCGATCCGGACCAGGGTGCCGCCGACCCGGCGCACGCCACCGCTGAGGCTCGTGCCCAGCACAGGATCGGTCCAGGTGCTGGTCCACGGCCCGCTGCCGACGCTGTGCTCGACGGCGACCAGCGCGTTGCCGCGATCGCCGCTGAAGGCCACCACCTCGTAGCGCTGGGTGGCGAGGCCCCTGCGCGACGCCTGCGCGCCGAACTCGTTGCCGGTGCCGACATCGTCGGTGTCCTCGAGGGCGACGTCGGTGGTCGTGAAGGTCGAGCAGCGCGGACCGCAGGTCTGAGCGACCTGGGTGACGACCAGGAGCGTCGGGTCGCACTCGTCCTGCGGGGCCAAGAGGTCGAGACAGCGGGCGCGGAAGCGGATGGTGTGGGCACCGCTGACGGTGTGCTGGCCATGGAACACCGCGCTGACCGGAACCTTGGTCAGCCGGCCGGCGGTGAGCTCGGCCTCGTCACCGACCGAGGAGAACCCGGTCGGTCGATCGAGATTGGTCGAGGCCTGCTCGTCGGTGTCGAGGTCGTCGAGGTCGTCGGTGGTGCAGGCAGCGACGAGGAGGGAGACGTACAGCGAGTACAGCGGGGGGCGCATCGCCGCGGACCTTGCACCGCCGATGCCATCGCCAAGTCCGCGAAGGTCCGGCCTGGCGGCGCGCTGGAGCTCGACCGATCAGGCGAACTGATCAGTCAACCGCCTGAGCGGAGCGTAGGGAACCGCACGAGATTGCGGGCGGATGGCGCATTCGTGGCTGGATCACCCCGGCCGGGGTTAGGATCCGACCATGCGCCTATCCATCCTCTCGCTCGGGGCCGTGATGCTCGTGCTGCTGGTGGCGTGCGGAGGTAGTGACAATCGCGGGCAGAGCGTCTGCGAGACCCAGATGCCGCCGCCGCCGCAATGCATGACCGAGTGCGATCCGGCGCCGACCGCGCCGGCGACGTGCCCGGGCGGCTACCACTGCACGGCGGAAGGCACGTGCGATCAGGAGTGCGCGCCGGGCAGCCTCGACTGCGGCAGCGGCTACCGCTGCACGCCCGACGGGCGCTGCGTCGGCAGCGGCGACTGCATCGGCCTCGAGTGCGACATCGTGAACTGCCAGGGCATGGGTATGCCGTCGACGACGATCTCGGGGACGGTGTTCGCGCCCAACGGCACGCTGCCGCTCTACGGCATCAACGTCTACGTGCCCAACGTGCCGCTGGGTCCGCCCACGCCGGGCGCGGTCTGCGATCGCTGCGAGGACACCATCGCCGGTTTCCCGCTGTCGCTCACCACCACTGACGAGAACGGCGACTTCACGATGACCAACGTGCCGGCCGGCACCAACGTGCCGGTGATCATCTCGAGCGGCAAGTGGCGGCGCGAGATCACCGTCTCTACCGTCGCCGCCTGCGCCGACACCGCGCTCACCACCGCGGAGACCAGCCTGCCCAAGAACCAGGGCCAGGGTTTCATGCCCAAGATCGCGATCTCGACCGGCAGCGCCGACGCGCTCGAGTGCCTGGTCCGCAAGCTCGGCATCGACGAGGCCGAGATGGGCACCAACGGGAGCGCTGGCGCCATCCACCTCTACACCGACACCGGCTCGGGCGGCCGAGGCGCGTCGAGCTTCCGCAACGGCTTCCCCGGCGGCAGCGGCGCCTTCACCAACTCGACGACGCTGTGGGACAACCTGGCCACACTCAAGCAGTACGACATCGTGATCCTGTCGTGCGAGGGCGGGCAGTACCCAGAGACCAAGTCGCAGGCGGCGATGGACGCGGTCAAGGGTTACGCCGATTTCGGTGGCCGCGTGTTCATGTCGCACTGGCACAACATCTGGATCGAGGGCTCGACCGAGGGTGGCGGCAACCAGGCGCCGGCGGTGTGGTCGGGACCCAACGGGGTCGCCACCTGGAATAACAGCAGCACCACGTTCAACACGCCGCCCGATCGCATCGACGAGCAGAGCAACCCCAAGGGCGAGTCGTTCGCGACCTGGATGCTCAACGTGGGCGGATCGCCGGCCGGCATGCGCGACGTGATCCCGATCGAGGACGGCACGGGCAAGCAGACCTGCACGGCGGTCGACGGCAACAAGGCCGAGCGCTGGGTGTACTGGCCCAGCGGCAACACCGAGTATCCGCAGATGTTCCAGTTCACCACTCCGCAGGAGGCACAGCCCAACGACCGCTGCGGCAAGGTGGTGTTCTCCGACATGCACGTCTCCGGCGACTCGGGTTCGTCGTCGGGCACGCCGTTCCCCAACGATTGCTCGAACAGCGCGTTGACGCCGCAGGAGAAGGCGCTCGCCTTCATGTTCTTCGACATCGCCTCCTGCGTGGCTGGCCCGATCTTGTAGCGACGGACCTGGCGACGCTCAGAGTCCGCCGAACGGGTCGTTGCCGAACCGGCCGTGCTGGCTCGAACGGTCGCCAATGGGCCGGCGCCGGGGTTCGCTCGATCGGTCGCGGTGGATGATGCCGCGCTCGTGGGCGGCGGCGAGCGCCATGGCGATCTGTCGACCGATGCGGGCCGCCGTCGGGTGCCATCGCCCCGGTGCGGCGCAGGCGCGCCGAGAGCCCCTCGCCCTCGAGTAGCTCCATCACCAGGTAGGCCGTCCCGTCCGGGGCGTAGCCCATATCGAGCACGGCGACGATGCCGGGCGAAGCGGTGGCGGCGGCGGCGCGGGCCTCGTCGTCCACGCCCACGAGCGGATCAACGGGGGGGCGTCGCGTAGGTTCGCGCAGGGAACGGATCGGCCTGGTCGCGGCGGCCGAGCTCGGCCGGCGACCACACCGCGCCCTTCTCGGCAAAGATGGCGACGCCGACCACGCCGACGTTGTGATCGCCGGTGGTCTTGGCCGCGTAAGACTCGGCGACCTTGCCGAAGCGGAAGGCGGCGACCTCGGAGTCGGTCTGGCGGAAGCCGTCGATGACCAGGACGCCGTGCGGGTCGACCAGGTAGCCGCGTCGCTCGGGCGTCGCCGGCGTGCCGTCGATGACGTCGAGGCCGTCGACCGACGCCACCACCTCGAAGCGGGCCGAGGTCGCGTTGCGGATCACGATCCGGTAGCGGGCGCCGTCGTCGCCGACCACCAGGTTGCGTCCACTGGCGGCGATGCCGGGCAGGAGGCCGCCACCGTCACCGACCAGCGAGATGCCCATCGCGCCGTCGCCGACGAAGGTCTCGAGCGGTGCGATCGAGCCGCCGACGTACGACGCGTGCGCGCGCACGCCGTCCTCGTCGTTGTAGTGGATGACAGCGACCGCCCACGGTGACGAGCTCGAACGTTCGAACGGGCGGGTGGTCACCGGCGACCAGATCGACTCCCCCCAGGTGGTGCCGAGGCCGGGCCGTTCGCCGGGCGCCGGCCGATCGATCGCGATGTCGCCGCCCGCCGAGCCCGGCGCCGGCACCGACGCGTGGGCCTCGTACGACGAGCTCCGCGCGCCGTAGCCGCCGCTCTCGGCGACGGGCGTGCCGGCGTACGGCGTCGATGGCGGCGGCGACGACTTCTGCATGCCGCCGGCCATGGTGGAACCACAGCCGGCGAGGGCCAGGAGGACGACGGCGCGGAGTGGACGATACATGATGGCTCCTTCGAGAATTGAGAGGACATCGGGCAGGGGCATGGGCATGGGCGCCGGCACAGCTAGCGCCCGGTGTGGATGCCGAAGACGACGTAGAGCGAGGCGTCGAGAGAGGACGGACGGGTGGCGCGCGTGCAGGGACCGCCGCAGGTGGGCATGTCCTCGCTCTGGGGGCCGCGAGCGAGCTGGGTGCGGAAGCCGAGGTACGGGCCGACGTGGCGGCGCTTGCCGCCGGGGCTGGGGCGGGCGTCGAGCTCGGTGCCGAAGCCCATGGCCAGGAACGGGCGATCCATCACGCCGCCGCGGTTCCACATCACGTGTTCGTAGCCGACGCCGCCCTCGATCCACAGATCGCCCGACACCGGCCCGTCGGGTCCGCCCGAGAGCACGTTCCAGCGCCCGAGCAGGGCGGCGCGGGTGACGCGGCCGCGGCGCGGCGACTCGCGCGACAAGCTGTCGCCGATGCTGGCGTACTGGAGCTCGGCGAGCATGCCGTGATCGCCGCGGCGCACGCCGACCGCGGCCTGGAGGCCACCCGAGTATCCGCGCGCGTCGCCGACGTCGCCCGAGCCCATCAGCGTGCCGAGGCGGAGCTCGACCCGGCGGGGTGGCTTCGGCACCTCGCCGGCGATGGCGGTCTCGGCGGCGGCGGAGCCGGCGAGCAGGCAGACCAGAGGCAGGGCGGCGGCGATCGAGGCGGCGCGCATGATGCTCTCTCAACGACCGTGGCTCGCCGCCGCTTACACCTCGTCGGAAGCGATCAGAACGGCCAGAGGTTCCACCCCAGCGAGCGTTCCGCGAGCGTTCAACAATGACTCTGGGGTACGGGGCCACTCCCTGCCGCTCGGGGTCTGCCTTCGTCTGACCCGATCAGAACGGCCAGAGGTTCCACGTGTAGTACAGACCGGAGAGCGCGGCGCCGGTGAGGGCCCAGGCGCCGAGCAGCGCGATGATCGCCGGCGACAGCGGCCGACGGTGGAGCCCGGTGGCGACGAGACCGATCGCGGCGCCCGCCGCCGCCCCACCCGCGCCCCACAGGATGTCGCCGTAGTAGTTGATGGGGACCTTCTGGGTGGGACCGTCTTGCCACCACCACGCGTCGCGATACACGTCGTACTGGAGCCGCGTCCATCCCGCCCAGTCGCATAGCGCGTACGCACAGGTCGCGCCGATCACGGCGGCCGTGGCGACCACGTACACGCGCTGCCACGGTGGCCGCTCAGGTGCCATGGCACCGCGCGCAGCCGTGGCCGGTCATCTTGAAGGCGCGCTTGCCTTCGTGGCACGGCGTGCACGTCGGCTTGGCCGGTGCGGCGATGCTGGCTGCATCGGTCGAGCGCACGACCGCGTCGTGACAGACCACGCACGGCACCGGCGCGCCGGTGTCATCGATGGCGTGGGCGGCGTGGCGGAAGCGCGACCGGACGGACCACGGCGCTTCCAGCCGCGCACGGGTGCGCGTGGCTTCGAGCCCGACCGCGTGGCAAGTCGCGCATGCGTCGAGCTTGGGGGGCGGGCCGGTGGTGGCCGCGTGGCAGCCGCTGCCGGCGCACGCGGCGTGTCCGCGCGGCGGACGGAGCTCCCGGGTCGCGGTGTCGAGAGTGTGGCAGCGCGTGCAGGCGACGTCGGCGTGGGCGGCGTGGTTCATGCGTGCGCCGAATTCCGAACGGGGCGGCGGCAGTTGATCGGCGACCAGCTTGCGCCACGGCTCGCTGCCGGCGTGGCACGCGCCACACCGGATCGGCGTGGGGCTGCCGAAGTCGCTGGCGTGGCAGCCGGCGCACGCCTGGTGCCCGCTCGATCGCGGATCGCCCCGCCCGTCGAGGGTATGGCAGGTGACGCAGCCGTCGATCGCGAGCCGTCCGCTGTGGGTCGCGTGCGAGAAGCGCGCGTCGGGGCGGGCGACGACGTGCGGGCCGGCCGGCGCAGAGGTGTGGCACGACGTGCAACGCTCGGTGATGGGGAAGGCGGCGGCGCCGTCGTGGCAACCCGCTGTGGTGCAGTCCGCGGCGCTGGGCGCGGGCAACTCGAGGCCGTCGGCGGCAGCGATGGCACGATGACAGGTGGTGCAGGCGACGGCCGCGGCCGGTTTGCGCGCGGCGTGTTTGCCGTGCGCGAACGCCGCACCTACCGCGAGCGGTCCGCGCACCAACCGTGGCAGGGCGTTGGCCCCATAGGCGGCGACGTGACAGCTCGTGCACGACGTCATGGCGTCGGCGGCGCCCTTGCCGTCGTGGCACCCGATGCAGCGCGCGTGCGGCCTTGGCTTCCCCGGCGCCGGCGCGCGCGTGCCAGCGGGCTTGCCTGAGACGGCGTGGCACGCCTCGCAGCCGGCCGCGGCGTGGGTGGCGTGCGAGATGGTGAGCGGGAAGTCGGGTTCGATGGTGTAGGGAGGAAACGCCACGGCGGGCCTGGGGTTGGCGAGGTCGGCCGGCGCGTGGCAGGTGCCGCAGACCTGGAGCTGAGCCTCGGAGGCGGGGCCCGACAACGCCGCCGGCGCCATTGGCGCGTGACAGGCGCCGATGCAGGCGCCGTGGCCGGGCCGACCGACGAGTGCGCCGCTCGCGGTCGTCGCGTGACACGCATTGCAGGCCAGCGACGGCTTGCCGAGGACGGTGATGCGCCCGTCGTGCACGAGGTGATCGAAGCCGAGCGCGGTGGTGCGGGGCTGGGCGGTGGCCGGTCCCGCGAGTCCGCTGGCCAGCGCGAGTGCGAGCGCGACCGCGGTCAGCGCCGCGACGGCGACGGCGCGCACTAGAACTGCCCCTCGGCCAGGACGCGCAGCGCCTTGAGGCCGCGGATCTCGGGCGCCCAGTCGAGTGCGGACGAGAGATCGTACTCGGCGCGCAGGCGTAGTCGCCGTGTCACCCACGCGTCGAACGAGACCCGGCCGCCGCCGCGCAGGTCGAACTCGCCGAGGATCACGTCGGACTCGAGGTCACCGCCGCCGCCGGTGCGGGGATCGGGCGTGCCGTCGTCGCGGTATTGCTCGGCCCAGCGGGTGCGGCGGACGAAGATCTCGGCCGCGGCCGAGAACTTGCGGGCGCCGCCCGAGAAGCGCGCCACCATGCCGCCCTCGACCAGGTTGCGCTCGCCGATGTGGCGCACCGGGAAGTCGAGATCCTGGACCTGGTTCTCGATGTCGATCACCGGCACCGGCGGATCGCGGTGTCGGTAGGTGCGCCACAGACCCTGGGCACCGACGATGACGGCGCGCCGGACGCGGACCTCGAGGGCGGCGCCGGCCTCGAGGTAGCCGGCGCTGTGGTAGCTGATCTCGCCGCCCTCGAGCCGGGTGTCGACAGCGAAGCCGCCCGACAGCAGGAGATCGATGTTGCTGAGCAAGACCGTACCGGCGCGGGCCCGGGCGATGGCGCGCGGCAGGCTGGGACCGCGGTCGAGGTAGCGGCGGGCGGCGCCCTCCTCGTCGGGATCGCGGAAGGCGTAGTCCCAGATCATGTCGCGACGATGGCGGTAGTTGCCGTCGATGACCAGGCGGGTCTCCTCCGAGAGCCGGTAGCGCACGGTCACCGACTCGTGGGCGATGGCGCCGTCGAAGGTGCGGACCGTGCCGCTGGCCAGCAGATCCTTGCGCGCGTTCCAGTCGAAGGTCGCGTCGGCGTGGCCGTGGTTCTCGAAGGCGAGCGCGCGCACCCGCATGAAGAAGGGCAGGCGAAACCGGCGCAGATCGAGGGCGACCTCGCCGCCAGTGACCGGGCCGCGCTGCGAGCGGAACGCGGGGTACGCCGGATCGGCCTCGAACCAGTCGGGGACGCGGGTGCCGGCGAAGAGGGCGGCGCTGGTGCCGCCCCCGCCGCGCCACTGCACCCACAGTCCGTCGACGTGGGCGATGACCGGGCCGTAGATGTGCTGGCGGCCGGCGCGGAGCACCACGCTGGCAAGCGGGCCGCGCTCGAAGATGCCGTCGGCCTCGGCCCATCCGGCGCGGAACTGGAAGTCGTTGGTCGTGTCCCACGACGTCGGCACCGGCGAGAAGCGGGACAGGGTAGGGACGATCCGGAACTGCGACGCGAGGTACGCCGACAGCCCGGGCACGACGATGCGATCGACGCCGAGGAAGGCGTCTCCGAAGGCGTAGGCGCGGGCCCGGTCGTAGCCGATGCGGGCGCGGTAGGCGTCGTCCGCCGCCGCGCCCGTGCCGATCTGGTTGCCGGCCAGGGTCAGGCCCTTGCTCGACGGCTCGGCGCCGTCGACGGCGAACCCCAGCGTGAGCTGGGCCCGCACCAGCGGCAACAACCCCTCCTCGTCGGCGACCACCGCGGTCACCGCCGGCCTCGACGCCGCGAACGTCAACGGATCGTCCTCGGGCGCCCTGGGGATCGCCGGCCGCTTCGCCCCCGCCGCCGTCCGGACCGGCATCCTCATCGCCATCCGCGCCACGAACGGCAATCCCTTCGCGCGCAGATCCACGTCGCCCACGTCCGTTGTCGTGGGCGTGATCGTGGACGTGGGCGTGATCGTGGACGTGAACGTGGCCGGAGGAGCGGCGTCTCCGTGGGCCAACCGCACCCCGATCGCCGCGGCCATCGCCGCATATCCCACAACTCTCACGGCGTGATCCCCTGATGACAGCCGGCGCCGAGACAGTCCTGGACGGGCTCGTGGCAGGTCAGACAGCTGCGCGGGTTCTGGCGGGCCAGATCGCCGTGGTCGCCGGTACCGAACGATCCCAGCGGCGCATGCGAGCGCGGCGGCCGCCGATGGCATGCGGTGCAATAGTCGACGACGTGGCAGGTCGCGCAGCGATCGGAGTTCACCACCGCGTCGGAGCCGTGGTCGTACTCGCGCCACAGCACGCTGTGATCGGTCGGCCGCATCACCTGGTGGCACTCGTCGCAGGCCGAGCGCGGGCTGCCCGACATCATCTGGTGGCAACCCGCGCAGCGGAGGGCGTCGGCGGCCTCGGCGCGGTGATCGCGACGGAAGGCGAGGGTGTGATCGATGGGTCGCTCGGTGCCCGGCAGGTGCGACCGCGGCGCCAGCGCGCCGATGGTGTCGGCCTTCTGGCTGTGGCAGGTCTCGCAGATGCGCATGCGGCGCGCGACCGGCACCCGTGCGGCGTCGTCGTGGCAGGCGACGCAGGCGGCGATGGACGGCGGCGGATGCCCCTCGCCGGTGACGGCCGCCTGGGTCTCGACGTGGCAGACCTCGCAGCCGATGCGTTCGCCGCGCGCGTCGGTGCGGTGCATCTGGTGGGAGAAGCGCAGATCTCCGGTGATGAGGCGGCGCGGCTGACGCGCGCTGGTGCTGTCCTGGTGGCAGCCGTTGCAGTCCGAGAGCGGCGGGCCGCCGCCGAGGCCGACTTCGTCGGCGTGGCAGCGGGCGCACGCGCCGTGATCGGCGGCGGCCGGACGCTCGGCCTCCGCACCTCCATGGCAGTCGCTACAGGCGACGTGGAACCCGACCGCGTCCTCCATGCGATCGTCGTCGAGGTGGGCGGCGTGCGAGAAGCGCGAGGGCAGGTTGCGCACCGGGTCGTCGGTGGGGAAGGGCCGGAGCGGGCTCTTGCGTTCCCCGGTCGGATCGACCGAGAGGTGACACACCCGGCACATCGGTCCCGGCGGCTCGCGGAAGGCGTCGCCATGGCACCGGCCCTGATCGCACGGCGCGTGTTCGTCATCGCCCGGCGGGCGAGCCTCACCGGCCTGGATCGCGGCCGGGTCGTGACAGGACGGGCAGCTCAGATCAGGGTGCGCGCCGTGCGGGAAGCGATCGGGGCCGGCCACCAGCGGTGGCGGCGGCGGCGGCTTGGCGCGGCGGCAGGCGCCCGCCCCCAGGGTGGCCAGGATCGCCACCGCTGGAGCGCATCTCAGGAACCATCGCCGGCTGCGACCGTCGCGCTGCGGGCGCCTCGGGTCGTACGTCCGATGCTCGCTCGTTTCGTGGGGGCACCACGCGCCTCGCTGCGCTTCGGGCGTGCGCCCCGATCCGCCTCGCATCGCTCGGTCTCGCTCGACGCTGGTTCCTGAGATGCGCTCTGGAGCGAGCGCAGCGATCCCCGAGCGCATGTTGCGACGCTAACACGCCAGGTCGGATCGGCGCAGGTACGGACGGCCGGGACCGAGGGGCACGTCGACGAGATCGCGGGCCGGCGCGGCGTGGGGCCGCCAGCGGGTGACGGCGAAACCGCGCGCTCCCGGCGGCGTGTAACGCACGATGGTGAACGCGCCCGCCCGCGCGCCGTGGAGCGCCCACGGATCATCGGCGATGGAGGTGTGGGCGAGCAGCTCTCCGCCGGGCGCGACCGCGTCGGCGGCCTGCTCCCAGAAGCGTTCGATCACCCGCGCGTCCGGCGCCGATCGGTGCCACGCGGTGGCGGGTGCGCCGGGATCGTCGTGAGGCATCGGGGCATTGAAGGTGATCAGGTCCCACCCTCCGCCGGCGCCTTCGAGCAGATCGGCGGCGGCCAGCTCGAGGTCGGGGCGCCCCGAGATCGCGGCGCCCTGGGCGGCGCGGGCGAGCGCCGCCGCGGACGTGTCGGTGGCTCGGACCCGGGCGGCGCGCGCGCCGGCGTGGAGCG
>SXGT01006490.1_pt1 | contig 18985 bp, 17 predicted proteins | sample 3176221 | NCBI WGS metagenome assembly SXGT01 (sample SAMN11356862, study PRJNA531348) | freshwater metagenome | isolation source: freshwater sample F1-120 | place: China: Fuxian Lake, Yuxi | collected 2017-12-25
GGCCCCGGCGGGGCCGTCGTCATTCAGAGAACAGAATGCACGGCCCCGCCGGGGCCGACGCTAAACCCGATCGCCTCGCACAGTTGGAACAACGATTCACCTCTTGAACTCGATCCCCGACAACCTCAGCGTCTTCACTTTTCCCTCTGCCACGCCGAATTCTGCCAACTCGTTCTCGAAGCGCCCTTCCGTAATGCGGAACGCGTCGCGCCCGTAGTGTTCCAGCGGGTACGTGAAGCCGCTCCACTTCGCCGTGAGTTTGCCAGCGGCGTGCGCGACGGTCGCGGTGCCGTAGGCCGGGTGTACGTACTTTCCCTCGTAGTCGGGGAGCGGAAGCGATGGCTTTGTGTTGGGTTCGCGCGCCCGGTCGCGGGCCGCAAGTGCGGCCTTCTTTGCTTCCGCTTCGTCGTCAATCAGTTTGCGGAAGTGCGAGTTCCAATCCTTCGGTTTCAGGTCGCAATACAGGTCGATGAGTGTGTTTGTCGCGGCCATCGGCATGCGCGAATCGTGCATGTTGGTCAACACTGCGAAGCCCAAGTCCTTGTCTGGTACGAGCGTGATCTGAACGCGGAAACCGTCGATCAGGCCACCGTGGCCGACCACCTTCAAGCCGCGATAGTCATTCACTACCCAGCCCATCGCATAGCTCATCTGAACCGTTTCCGGGAACGAGGCCTTCGCCGCGGTTCCCAATCGCAAGAGGTTCTGCGGAGTGCGCGTTTCCAACAGCTGCGTCGAAGACATCAGCCGCTTCCCGCTCGGAGCGATACCCTCGGAGACGTGGAACTGGAGCCACGCGGCAAGGTCGCGCGGGGTCGCGTTCATCGACCCGGACGGGTTTGGTTCCTTCATCGCGTAGGTCGGCATCAGCTCGACCATGCCCGTCTTGTTCAATTGGTGGCCGAGCGCGCGGTCGGCGCCCTTCGGGATGGCTGTCGTTGTGAACGTGACGCCTTTCATCTCAAGTGGGTCGAGAAGGCGCTCGCGGACCAGTTCCTCCCACTTCTTCTTGCCGCACTTCTCCGCGACGCGCCCGGCCGCCATGAAGGTGATGCTGTTGTACCGGTAGCCGCTGCGGAACGGGTAGTCGAGCGGCAGCAGCGGCACCTGTTTCAGTGTGTGTTCGATGTTCCACGGCGCGCGATACCACAGCAAATCGTGACTCGCGAGGCCGGTGCGGTGCGTGACGAGGTCGCGGACCGTGAGCATCGCGTTCGCGTTCGGGTCGGAGAGCTTGAACTCCGGGAAGTGTTTCTTCACCGGATCGTCCCAGTCGAGCGAGCCGTCGTCAACGAGCATCGCGAGCAGAGCGGTGGTGAACTGCTTCGTGCAGGACGCGAGCGGGAACACCGTGTCCGGCGTGACCACGTCTTTCGCATCCGTGCTACGGCGGCCGTAGCCTTTCAGTACAAGTGTCTGGTCGCCGCGCACGACGACGAGCGCCGCGCCCGGCACCTGGAACGCTCTGAGGGCGTCGGCGATCACCGCGTCCGCGGCTTCCGGCTTCGGCTCGTCGGCGCGGGCACCGGGGTGAACGGCGAACAGGAACACGATCGTAAGGAGCTGGCGCATGGGAAGCCTGTAGGTTCTTGTCCCTCTCCCGCAAGGGGAGAGGGTGAAGACTGAGCCGCACCGTTTGCGCGCGAGATGCGTAAACCAGATTGGGTTCCTGTACGCGGGGGTCGTGATGGCTCGTCGGATCATCGTCATCGGCGCGGTGCTGTTCGTACTCGTTGTAGTCGGGCTGGCAATCCCGTTCATCGTGGAGGCGCGGCGGAAATCGCATGTCGTCACGTCGCAGAACAACTTGCGCGAACTCGCGCTCTTCGCCGCGCACCATACAAAGCCGGATCCGAAGAACGACCAGCGAAAACTGCCCACCGAGATTCCCGCCGGCACGGTCGCGATTCTCGACACCCCGCCGGAAGACCGGCTCAGTTGGGTGGTCGGCGTTTTGCCGGGCCTGGATCAGCGGAAGGTGAATAGTGCGCAACTCCTGACTGCCATCGATCGGACAAAACCCTGGGGCGCCGACGCGAACCAGAAAGCCGCGCGAACGCGGCTCGTGGTTCTGCTGTGCCCGGAGAACACGCCCGACGTGCCGCCCGACGCGCCCGCGATCACCTGTTACGTCGGCATCGGCGGTGTTGGCACGAACGCCGCGGCACTTCCTTTCGGCACCCCCAAGGCCGGCGCGATGCGGTACGACACGCCGACCTCGTTCGACCGCATTACCGACGGACTTGGACAGACGCTGCTCTTTGGCGAAACGCGAAACGAGTTCGGGCCGTGGCTCCGTGGCGGCTACTCGACCGTGCGCGGGTTCGACGACGCCCCCGGTGCGATGCCGCTGGTCGGCGTCGGCGGGCAGTTCGGCGGGTACTTCGTCGCGACCGCGAACTTCGCGATGTGCGACGGCGGCGTGCGCGTATTCACGTCTCGCGTCGAGCCGCGCGTGCTGTACGGACTCGCGACCATCGCGGGCAAGGAAACCGACCCCGTGCCCGGAGACTGAACCTCACGTCGTACAATTCCTTCATGTCCGATGAAGTACCGAAGAAAAAGAAACGCCCGTTCTGGCGCAAGCGCGTGCGCCGCTCCACTGCGGAGGGCGAGCACAAACCGGTGCTGCTCGCGGAGGTGCTCGCCGCGCTGAACCCGCAACCGGGGCACACCGTTGTCGATTGCACGCTCGGCTTCGCGGCGCACTCGGTCGAACTGCTTCAGCGGGTCGCGCCAGACGGCCTGCTCATCGCGACGGACCTGGATCCCGCCAACATCGAACCAGCACGCGCGAAACTCGAAGCGGTCGGCGGGCTGTTCGCGTTGCATCACTCCAACTTCGCCGGCCTGACGACGGTACTCGCGCTCGAAGGTGTAACGCAGGTAGACGGATTACTTGCGGACCTCGGCATGTCGAGTATGCAAGTGGACGACCGCACTCGCGGGTTCTCGTTTATGCGCGACGGACCGCTCGACATGCGGATGGACCGCACCCACGGCCGCACCGCTGCGGACCTGCTCGCGACCCTCTCGCGCGACGAACTTGCTTCGTGCTTCCACGACCTGGGCGACGAACCGCAATCGCTCGCCGTTGCCGATGCGATTGTGGCGCAACGAGAGGTAAAACCAATCGAACGCACGAAGGAGTTGCGCGAACTGGTCGAGCGTGCCGCGCCCGTGAGGGTGAACCGCACGCCGGGCGCGCCCACGGAAAGAAAGCAACTGCTCGGACCCACGACGCGGGTATTCCAGTCGCTCCGCATCCTCACCAACCGCGAACTCGCGAACCTTCAGCAACTGTTGCGCATGTTGCCCACCGTGCTGAAACCGGGCGGGGTCGCGGCGATCATCAGTTTCCACAGTGGCGAAGATCGGCTCGTGAAAGCGGCGTTCCGTGACGGTTTACGCTCGGGCGTGTACGAGTCCGTCAGCCCGGACGCGATCCGCACGACGTTCGAGGAACGCCGCGCGAACCCACGCGCACGCTCCGCGAAGTTACGCGTCGCGAAGCGAACAGTGTGAGTGCGAGTGTGGGTGTGAGTGGAAAGACAGGAGTGAAGACCAAAGCCATTAAGCTTCTGGTCTTCACTCCTGTCTTTCCACTCACACCCACACTCGCACTCACACTGTTTACAAGTACGTGGAAAGCAGGTACAGCACGAGGCCGATACCCGTGAGGAACAGCGTGATACGCAACCCCCAGCCGGTCGCTTCGTGAACGATCTTGTCCCAGCGGTCGTGACGCGTGGCCGCGTAGACCAGACTCACCACCACCAGCAACACCGGCAGATCCCAGTAAATGCTCACCGCGAAAAGCGGAAGGTTCATGGCGTGCCTCCTTGTGCTACTGGGGGCGTCGGAGGCGCGGGTGGAACATCGGGCGGTGGGGATGATGCGGGCGGGGTGAACACCGGGATCGACGCGACCGGAGGCGGATCAGGCGGTACGAGAGCATCCGGTGGCGGCGGCGCGGTGGCGGCAGTTTCGTTCTCGTTAGCGAGCCACTCCGGGGATGCCTCGCGAAACATCGGGCCGGCGAACGCGTCGTAGATTACGAGCAGGTTCAGCACGCCCGCGATCACGGTGTACACCCACCCCAGATCCCACCGCTTGTTCCCGTTCCGTTGAAGCTCGTTCAATTCCTTCTCTTCGGGCATCCGCTGGAACTTGCCGAAGACCGGCCCTGCGTCTTTCGTCTTGTCGAACGCGATGTACTGGTACACGCCGGGCCACGCGGCGGCACCAATCCAGAACTGGCCGAGGAACTGCGGGCGGTAGGAGATGGCTTTGGGCACGCCGCCGAGGGTCTGTCCGGCGAACGCCACGTCGGGCAAGTCATCGGTTTCCGGCAGCCACACGTTCCGCCACTGGCCCATCCACATGCCGTAGAAGAAGAGCAGGTACAACCCGCCGAAGAACAGCAGCCCTTTACCTATCCGTCCCTGGTAGATCTGGCCGAGACCGGGGATGAGGTAACTAAGCAGACCGGCGAGCGGGTCGAGTTTGACCGGCGGGAGCGGTGGATCGTTCGTCGGCGAAGACGCCATCAGCGGGCCTCAGCGGAAGGGTCTCCGGGCAAACGACACGGCCCGACCGGAGAAACTCGATGGTCTCCCATCGGGTGTTCGCCACCGGCCGGGCGACATTGTTGATTCCCCAGATTATATGATCCGGCGAAATGAAGGCGAGCGCTGGGACAGAGGGCAGAAATCAGCGATCAGACCAGAAGAACAGGACGCGCCGTTTAGCGTTCGACCCGAAGGGGCGAAGTGTTCTGTCCTCTGATCTCTGACTCCTGACTTCTATCCTCTGGCCTCACTTGGGCCAAGGGAGCGTTACGGGCAGCGTGAGCCATCCCTGTACCTGTGCGCTGCGCACGACAGTGTAAGCGACCAATCCCAACCCGGCGAGGCCGTAGAGGTGCTTGAAGAACCCGGACCGGAACAGGCGCCCCGGCAGGCCGAACTTCCCGCAGATGTTGTCGAACAGCCCATTCAGCGCGACAAAAGGGAGAAGCACGAACGGCACCGGCGGGGCCGACGGAGCCGGTGTGAGGGCCGACGGAGCCGGTGGCGATTTCGGTTGCGGTGGTGGCACTGGGACCGGCGCGGGTGCGGGGAGCGGCGTGGGCGTGACCTTCGCCGCGGGCATCGGCGTCGGGACCGGCGCGGGTGCGGGGAGCGGCGTGGGCGTGACCTTCGCCGCGGGCATTGGCGCCGGGACCGGCTTCGCAGTCTTTGCGGCCGGTGCGGGCGTCTCGAACTTCAGCGACGAAGGCGGAGCATCGAGCGAGGAGTCCGCGCGCAACGCGGCCCTCGCGGGCGTCGGTGGGGGCGAAGGCGTGTCGATGCGCCAGCTCGGCGGCAACGGCGGCAGGGTCATCGCGGGCAGTGACGCGGTCTGAGGTGGCGTGTCCACCGCGATCGGCACCGTCAGCATCTTCTGGAGCAGCGCGTCCAGTTCGTCGAGTTGCTGTCGGGTCAGGTCGTTCGGGCTTGGTGCGGTGGCCATGAGCGTCAAATCCTTCCGCGTCGCGAAACGGTGTTGAAGTCTAACCCCACAAGAAGAGGGAAAAAAGGGCAAGTGGGGCGGGGACCGCGGCGTGTTCACGCGGCAGTTCGCCTTTTCCTCAACTACCGATCTTGCTACAAGCACCCGCCCGCGTTCGCACCAAACCGGGGAAGGACTCCGTGTACAAGCTGCTCCTCTGCACCCGTTACCTGCAAACCCGCTACCTCGCGTTCATCTGTATCATCAGCGTCATGCTCGGCGTGGCGACGCTGATCGTGGTAAACGCGGTGATGAGCGGGTTCAGCACCAAACTCAAGGACCGGCTCCACGGTGTGCTGTCCGACGTGATCATCGATACCGACCGCACCGACGGGTTCTACGTTCCCGACGACAACCCGGACCCGGACAAGCGGCGCGCGCTCACACCTGACGAGATCATCGCGAAGATCAAGGCCGGGCCTGTAGGCGACAAGATCGAAGCGATCACGCCCACCATCGAGACGTTCGCGATTCTGCAGTTCCGGTACAACGGCACGGTCGTCGCGAAACCGGTGCGCCTCATCGGCGTCGATCCCGAGGGCCGTACCTCAGTAGGCGGGTTCAAAGAGTACCTCGAGCGCCAGAAGGATGAGCCGAAGTCGCCGAATTTCGACCTCACGCCCGAAGCGATCCAGCGCCACGAGTGGAACGTCAAGCAGTTCCACCGCGAGAACGGCAACGTGGTACAGCCGAGGCGCGACCTGCCGCTCATCCCCCAGCCCGGCGCGATTCCTGAACCGAAGATGGACATCGACGTCGGCGTTCCGAAACCGAAGCTCAACGGCGTGATTCCAGGCTATTCGCTGGCGCACTTCCGCTACAAGGACAAGAACGGGCTGATGGTGGAGGAGGCTGCGCTGAAACCCGGCGACGACGTGATCTTGACCACCGCCGGCGGGCAGGAACTGAAGCCGGTGTGGGGCACGTTCATCGTCACCGACTACCTCAAAACGGAGATGAGCGAGTACGACCAGAGTTTCGTGTACGTGTCGCTCGACCAGTTGCAGCGTATCCGCGGCATGGCGGACCGCGCCACCGCGTTCCAGATCAAACTGAAGAACTACGAGCGCGACAAGGAGTTTGTGAGCAAGGAACTGCGGAAGGTGTTCCCGCACGGCGACGTGCGCATTGCCACCTGGGAAGAACACCAAGGGCCGCTGCTGTCCGCGATCGAGGTGGAACGCCGCATTCTGAACGTGCTGCTGTTCATGATCATCGGCGTGGCCGGGTTCAGCATCCTCGCGATCTTCACGATGATCGTGAGCGAGAAGTACCGCGACATCGGCATCCTGAAATCGCTGGGCGCGTCGAGCACCGGGGTCATGGCCATTTTCCTCGGTTACGGGCTGTTGCTCGGCACCGTGGGTTGCGCGCTGGGCACCGCGTTGGGGCTGTTCATTACGCGATACATCAACGAGATCGAGGCGTTCCTGACGCGAATGACGGGCGCCGCGCTGTTCCCGAAGGACGTGTACTACTTCAAGGAAATCCCGACCAACATCGACCCGCTGAGTGTGGTCGCGGTGAATGCCGGCGCGATCCTCATCTCAACTGTGTTCAGTCTGCTCCCGGCGTGGCGTGCCGCGATGCTGCACCCGGTTCGGGCGCTGCGATCGGAATAGTTCCAAGTTCCAGGTTCCAAGTTCCAAGTTTCTGGAACCTGTGTCACCTGTAGTAACTTGGAACCTGGAACTTGGAACCTGGAACTATGTTGACCGCCGAGAAGCTCGAAAAGACCTACCGCCGGCATGCCGTTCAGGTGCGCGTGTTGAACGGGTTGGACCTCGCCGTGAAGACGGGCGAGTTCCTGAGCATCGTCGGCGCGTCCGGGTCCGGGAAGAGCACGCTGCTGCACCTGCTCGGCACGCTCGACGCGCCGGACGGCGGGCGCGTGATGCTTGACGGCAAGCGCATCGACAACCTGCCGGCCCACGAGCGCGACGCGTTGCGGAACCGCACGTTCGGCTACATCTTCCAGTTCTACCACCTGCTCCCGGAATTCACCGCGTTCGACAACGTGCTGATGCCGGCTTACATCAATCACTCGATGTTCAACTGGTGGCAGACGCGATCGCAGTGGCACCGGCGCGCCGAAGACCTGCTCAAAAAAGTTGGTCTGGGCCACCGGCTCAAGCACCGGCCGCGCGAGCTGTCCGGTGGCGAGATGCAACGCGTCGCCATCGCCCGCGCTCTCCTGATGAACCCGCGCGTGCTGCTCGCGGACTAGCCGACCGGCAACCTCGACGCTGAATCGGGCGGTGAAATCGTGCGACTCTTGCGCGACATCAACCGCGAAGAATCTGTGACGATTGTGATGGTGACGCACAACACGGACATCGTCTCCGCGACAGATCGGGTGGTGCGGATGGTTGGCGGCGTCGTCACCGACGACACACCGGCCCCGCGTCAGCCCTTTCAACCGCGATTAGCAGCGGTCTGAGGTAAGGATGAGGGATGAATGATGAAGGATGAATAGAAAGCCTGAAGCGTTCCTTCTGCGGCTTTCTGTTCATCCTTCATACTTCATACTTCCGATGTCTCTCCTCTGGCTCAACGGCACGCTCACCGACAAGGCCGACGCGCACGTCAGCCCGTTCGACCACGGGTTCCTGTACGGTGACGGCATCTGGGAACCGCTCCGCGTCTTCGGCGGCAAACTCTTCCGTGCGAACGACCACCTCCACATTCTCTTCAACGCGGCACAGGCCATTGGAATTGACATCCCGTTGTCACAGGCGGAACTGCTCGCGGCGGTCGAAGCCACGGTGAATGCGAATAACCGCACCGAGGGCTACGTTCGCGTAATCGTGACGCGCGGTCCCGGCACGATCGGCCCGGACCCGCGGAAGATCGAACCGCAGGTGATTGTGATTGCGGAGGAGTACCAGCCGTTCCCGCAGGAACTGTATGGGCACGGGTTGCACGCGATCGTTTCGCCGCAGGTAATCGATGCGAAGAACCCGGCGCACCGTTACCGCACGCTGAACCAACTTCACGTCGTTCAAGCGAAGCGGCACGCGCTCCAGAACGGCTGTCTCGAAGCTCTCTTTCAGACCCGCAACGGGCATCTTGTCGGCGCGACGGAGGGCTTACTCTTCGCGGTGAAGGGCGAGGGCTTGGACATCGCAGCCGGTCACATGCGGGACGAAGTCGGCTCGGCCGTCGCGAAACTAGCCGAGAGAGAACTGGGGCTATTAGAACGTGCACTCACTCTCGCGGACCTGCTCGCGTCCGACGAAGTGTTCATCGCCGGAACCGCGTGCGGCGTGATTGGCATCGTGCGCGTGGACGTGCACGACATCGGCACCGGAATCGAAGGGCCGGTCACGCGCGAGATTCGCCAGCGATTCCAGCACCTCACGCGGGGCGAGCCAAAGTAGAATACCGGTGCTGCCCGTCTCCCGGAGCCGCACCGATGATCACCATCCGCTGCATCCTCGTGCCGACCGACTTCAGCGACTGCGCGACGCGTGCGGTGCGGTACGCTGCCGAACTCGCCGACAAGTTCAACGCCGAACTCATTCTTTTGCATGTCGTCCCTGACTCCGTGCTCGCACTGCCGGACGCGGTGATGCCCACGCCCGCGCCGATGGCCGATCTCAACGCACTCACCGCGGCTGGTAAGAGCGGCCTCACCAACCTGATTGCCGCGCTGCAACTGGAGAGCCGCAACCCGCGGACGGAGGTGCGACTCGGTTCGCCGGAACAGGAGATCGTCACCGCCGCAACGGACCTGCACGCGGACCTCGTGTGCATCGCCACGCACGGCCGCAGCGGATTGGCCCGCGTGCTGCTTGGGAGCGTCGCGGAGATGGTGGTGCGACACGCCCCCTGCCCCGTACTCACCGTGCGCCCCGGCGCGTGTTGACTGTGTTTCACGTTCCACATTGAGGTTACCGTGCCGCGACTCGCCGCCCTCGCCCTACTCGTCTTCACCCTTTCCGCGTCCGCGGCGGACTGGCCCCACTGGCGCGGCCCAAACCGCACCGGCATCACCGACGAATCCTCCGGGTGGACCGGCGAGGCGTGGCTCGCTGACAAGCCCGCGTGGATCGCGAAGGTCGGCGAAGGTGCGAGCAGTCCCATCGTGGTCGGCGATCGCGTCTTCACGCTCGGCTGGGAAGACGGGAAGGACGTGCTTCGCTGCTTCTCCACACGCGACGGTAAACTTGTGTGGTCGGTGAACTACAAGTGCCCGAAGTACGGGCGGCATCGGATGGGCGACGAGGGGTTGTACTCAGGCCCGTCCTCGACGCCGGAATACGACGCGGCCACGAACTGCCTCTACACTCTCAGCACCGACGGCGATCTGAACTGCTGGGACACGAAAACCGAAGGCAAGAAACTCTGGGGCCGAAACCTCTACGACGATTACAAGGCCGCGCGGCGCCCGAAGCTCACGCCCGCGCCGCAACGCGATTACGGCTATACCTCCAGCGCGCTCGTTCACCGCGACTGGCTCCTCGTCGAAGTCGGGTCCACGAAGAGCGGGAGCGTGATCGCGTTCGACAAGAAGACCGGCAAAGAAGTGTGGGAGTCCGAGCTGAAAGATGAAGCCGGGCACACCGGCGGCATGGCGCCGATGACGGTCGAAGGTGTGCCGTGCGTCGCGGTGCTCACGCAGCGGAACCTCGCTGTGATCCGCCTCGACGCTGGGAAGGAGGGCAAAACCGTCGCCACGTTCCCGTGGGTTACGGACTTCGCTAACACCATCGCCGGCCCCGCGGTCGAGGGGAACAGCGTGCTGCTGACCGCCGCGTACAACCACGCTGCGATGTGCAAAGTAACCGTTACGCTGGAGGGCGCCAAGGAAGTGTGGCGGAAGAAGTTCCCGTCGAAGGTGTGTACGCCGGTGATCCACGACGGGCACGTGTACGTCGCGTGGCTGAAGGTGCGATGCATCGACTGGAAGTCGGGCGATCTTAAGTGGGAAGGCGGCACGTTCGCGGACCCCGGTTCGTGTGTGGTCACGAGCGACGGGAGGCTCGTCGTGTACGGTTACAATGGGAAACTCGCGCTAATCGAAGGCGCGAAGCGCTCGCCGGACGCGTACAAGGAACTGGCCGTGAAGGACAAAATCTTCAAGACGCACGGGTGGCCGCACGTCGCGCTGGCCGACGGGCGATTCTACTGCCGCGACCGCGACGGCAACCTCGCGGTGTTCGCGATTGGGAAGTGATGCATCGGCTCCGGACCTCGTTCGTTGCCCACATCGGAGACCGGTTACTCCAGAACGGAACACATCCGGCCGGAACCGCACATGCCCCCGAATTCACGCGTGCCTGGCTGCTTCCTCCTCGTCTGGTTGCTCCTGTGGACCGTAGCCGTACTGGTCGGCGATGGCTACCTGTGCCGAACGTTCTCACGCCAACTGCGAGCCACGACGTTCCCGCGGACTGATGGCGTCATCACGCGAAGCGAGATCAAAACCGCGGACGACGCCGATGGTCCGTCGCACCGGCTTAACATCGCTTACAACTACACGGTCGGGGGGCAGCGGTACACCGGTACGCGGTACAGTTACTCCGAGATGGGCGTGAACACGACGGCGTGGCACAAGATCCGCGACGGGTTGCCGGTCGGCTCGCGGGTGCCGGTCGCGTACAACCCGAACGACCCGGCGGAGTCGATGCTTCGCCCCGGTCTCACCGGGTTCCACCTCATGCTGGTGTGGTTCCTCACGCCGTTCAACCTGATCATGATCGGCGGTTGGGCGTACTACGTCCGCGGTCGGCGGCCCGCGTTCGGCCCGCACTCGGTCACGAGAACCGCCACCGGGTGGCGCGTCCGGGTGCCGGGTCTCGGGCGTGCGGGTACGTTCGGGGCGGTGCTGTTGGGCGTCACCTTCGTGGGGATTTTCGTGTGGGGAATTGGATGCGGGTTCAACCCACCGCTGGAATTCGCCGGACCGGGTTACGTTGCGGTCGTGGCGTTCGCCGCGCTGGTTGCGCGGCGCGCGTGGCCGTGGTTTGAAGTTGACGAGACGGCGCGTGTGTTACGGTTCCCGGCCGAACTTCCGTTCGCTGCGGTTCGCGAAGTAATCGTGACGCACGAGGAGAAACGCGACCCCGACGAGGTGACTCACCGTTACCACTGTGATCTGGTTCGTGCGGACGCGCCGGTGGTCCGCACGGCGACGTATTCGGAACCGGCCCCGGCGGAATCGCTGGCCGCATGGCTCCGCGAGCGAATCGATCTCACGCCGGCATCAACCTGAATCACGCGTTTCCGTTTACTTGTCTTCGACCAGTTCCTCGATCATAGCGGACTCAATACGAACCCGCCCGCCATTGACTTCGATGCGCAATTCGGCGGTGTGCAACCCAGCGGCCGAGGTGCTACCGAGCGACCGACCGTTGAACCACGCGGTCAGGGTGCCGCCTTCGCACGAATAACTCAATCCCAGGTACGGCGGCAGTTCGTCCTTCTCGCGCTGCTGCGCGGTCGGCACCGGCGCCAATAATCCCACCGACTCGAACTCGCCGCTCGGCCCGACCCGCTTGCCGAACGCGGCCCCATTCGCACGATCAATGCGCACGAGCCACCGCAGCGCGGTCGCGGGCGGACCTTCAGCGGTGGCGAGTACCACATCCATGGTCGTGGCTTCGTGCAGGTCGAGGGCCAGCGTCACCCGGAAGTGCGCGAGCGGCGGCAAGTGTCGGGTCACGGTTCCGCGCCCGGTCAGCACGGGCTTATTCTCCCCGTCTTTGTCGATTTCCACGCCCTGCCCAACCCACGGAATGACGTTATTCCCGTCGAACAGCGCCTGTGGCGGTCCGGCGGGGACGTACGTCGCGGGCGTCGGAGTGCGATCGAACGCACCGGTCAGCGCGGCGACACCGATCGCGGCCCCGAGTAGTCCCGCTACCGCAACCGCGGACAGCCACCGCTTGCGTTTCGCCGACACGACCTCAGGAACGGGCGTAGGTGCGGGTTCGGGCACCGCCCACGCGGGCGCCATCCCGATGGGAAGCCCGGCGGTGCTGAATGCGCCGTCGAGACACGGGAGCGCGTCGATGCGGGCGATGAGTTCTGCGTAACTCGACGGGCGGTCACGCGCGTCCTGAGCCATCATCGCGGTCACCAGATCGGCCGTTTCCCCAGAAAACGGGGCCGACAACCGCGGGGACGGCCCGGTCTTCTGGGCCATCACGTCGAGAAGCGTTCGACCGTCGAACGGAACCCCGCCGGTGAGGACGTGGTAAATGGTCACGCCGAGGCTGTAGATGTCGGCCCGCGTATCCACCGGCCCGCCGCTGAACTGCTCCGGGGCCATGTACACTGGGGTGCCGATGATCACGCCCGCAGCGGTCTGGTTCGGGTCGGAGTCGTTCGGACCGCGCTGAGTCAGAGCGAGACCAAAGTCCGTCACCTTGACCATCGGCACGCCGGACGGGAGCGGGAACCCGGTAGGCGGCGGCACCAGGAACAAGTTCGCCGGCTTCACGTCGCGGTGAATCACGCCCTGGTTTGCGGCGTGGTCGAGGGCCGCGGCCGTCTGCCGGGCGACGAGCCAGGCGACGCGCTCGGTGAGCGGGCCGTCGCGCGCGAGGCGGCGATCCAGATCCTCGCCGTCGAGCAACTCCATCGCGAAGAACGCGCGCCCGCCAGTGTGCCCGCAGTCGTACACGGCGACGATGTTCGGGTGCTGGAGTCGGGCCAGCGACACCGCTTCCTTCTCGAACCGAGCGAGTAGTCCGGGCGGCGTGTCCTCGGCCATCCGCACCGTCTTCAGCGCGACGACGCGGTTGAGCTTCCTCTGCATGGCGCGGAATACCACACCACACGCACCGGTTCCGAGCATCCCTTGTAGGTCGTAACCGGGAACGGAATCGAGTGGCGAGAATTCCGGGGCCGTCGCCAGATCGGGAACGTGGGTCGCCCCGGAAACGACCGTCTCGACGAGCGGACGAGCGGGCTTTGGCGCGGAAACGACTGGCGAGCCGGGCGAGCGGGCAGACGGCAACGAAAACACTAAACCAGGCACGCTCTCCGCCCGCACCCACTGCACCTGGTCCGTGCTGACGCGGTCCGTGGGTTGCAACCGCCCGCTGGCGGCGCGCACCCGGAGTTCGCCGTCGGAGAGCGGGCCTTCGGTTCGGCCGCCCGCGTCGATGTACCACTCTTGTGCCATGCGGGTGTGAGTCCCGCCCGTTCCGCGGGCCGTATCCGTTGGGGATCATTACTTGGCGTTCAGTTTTTCCAGTCGGGTCAACAGCGACTGCACCGACGGCCGGTCGACCGTGCCGGGGATACCGTCGGCGCCGACGAAGGCGAAAACCGCGTTCCCCTTCTTGTCCAGAATGTACGTCGAGGGTCGCGCGAGATCACCGCTAATACCGAGCGCCTTCACTGCGTTCAAGTCCGTATCGCGGAGCAGCGGGAACGGCAGTCCCGACGCACCGTCGGCCTTGTTCACGTAACCCTGGGCGAGGTAGTCATCCACCTTCGCCTTGTCCGCTGGACCGGGGAACACCAGAAGGATTTCGGCGTCCCGCTTCTTGAACTCTTGATAGTTGGCGACCAGCGCGTTCACCTGCGCCAAACACCCGGGGCAGAACGCGCCCCCAAAGTCCCTGGGTACGCCACGCACCACCACCAGCACCACGTTCGACTTGCCGTGGTACAACGCGAGATCGACCGCCTTGCCGTCGATGTCGACGAACTTGAGCGGCACCCGCTCGTTGGAAACGTCCCGGTTCGATTCCTTGTTGTGGAACTCGGTCGCTGTCTGCTTCAGTTGCTCCTCGGTCCACTTCCCGGAGTTCGAGACCGGGCCGGAGGTGAGCGGTGCCGGGCCGCCGCACCCGGCGAGTGCGGCGAGGAACGCGAACATGGTGACGGTTGTAAGGTATCGCATATCGGCCCCGGAACAGTGCGCAGCCTGATCTTCTCATATACGACAGGAACGCACGAGCAGTTTCGCCGATCCCGCTTTCGCGCTTACTCGATCCACTTCGCGAGGAGGTTTGCGGTGATCTTCTGCACGCGCGCGTCCGGGCCGTGCGGGCGGCCGTTGTGGACGTAGGGTAGCCAGTGACCCGGTGGCGAACTTAACCCCTGCGCCCAGAATATCGTCGAGGCGTTGAACACCGTGTTGCCCTTCGGGCCGGGGTAGATTGTCGCCTCGTAGTGACTGTCCTTCTCGCCGCCGTTCGTAGTTGTACCGGCCGCGACCACTTCTAACCCCTCGATCTTCGCGGGGTCGCCGTGGAACTCCCAGCCGACCAAGCCCGGAATCTTCTCGCCCTTCTTCATGCCCGTTCCGGCGAACATCCCGTGATCAGGCTTCGTGCAGATCCAGTCACCGGATCCGTTGAACGGCGTCACCGTCTGCGCACCGATCAGCGTGGACTCGTTGGGCGCCTCTTCCGATAGGTCGGCCATCCATTTTTCTTCGCCAGGACGGATGCCGCCGTAGCGCCCGACGCGCTCGATCACGCGGTTCGGCACCTTGGAACTCGACGGCGAGAACGGCGTGACGAAGCAGCACGAGTTCCCGGAGAAGAACCCGAAGTTCACGCCGCGTTTCACCGCTTCCATGCAGTTGTCGTACTGCTTGCGGCTCCAATATTCGTCGTGTCCGACGGAGAGAAACACCTTGCGCCGCGTGATGGTTTCGAGCGAGTTGTGAACGTCCTCGTTCGCGCAGTAGGTCACGTCGTAGTCGTGCTGTTCCAGCCAGTACGCGAACGGAAACTCGAACAGCAGGAACTCGCCCGAGCCGAGTGACAGCGGGTTGTCGGTGACTTGCGGGTACTTCGCGTACGGGCGGTCGAAACTGGCGCGTATTCCAGAAACGAGCGGCTTCTTGTCGGGGCGGTCGTTGTCGTAGAGCGAATGTGTTTCGGGCCACTTGTTGTACGCCTGCCACGTGTTCGTCGCGCACTGGAACAGAATGTCCGCGCTGCGGTCGTCACGCACGATGAAAGTGCAATAACTCTGGTAGCGGTGTTTGGTCGCGGAGAGCTTCGCGAGGTATACGCCGCTGAGCCAGTCCTTCGGCACCTCGAAACTTACACACGGTTCCCAGGCGCATTCGCGCAGTCGCTTCTCGCCAACTGCGGGCGTCGCTTGCGGCTTGCCGTCGAAGGGCCCGAACGACTTCATCAGACGTCCGCCAGTGCCGCCGTAATACCCGAGCCGATACACGTCGATGCTGAACGCGCTCGCGGGGTCGGCGCTGACGCAGAACCCAATCTTCTCGCCAGCCGCGGCGCTGGTTCGCGTGCAGTACCCTTCGATGAGCGATTGGCGATACTTGGCCTTCGCGTCGAACTTCACGTAGGTGAGTTGCCAGTCTGTCGTGCCGGGGCGTTCGTTCTCGGCCTTGATGCGTGCATCTTGGCGAGCGGGGGCCGTAAGGCCCCTGTTCACACCAGCAACGAGCGCGGCAGCGGCAAGAGCTTCACGTCGGGTCGGCGTCGGCATGGCGGTTCCTCAGTGGTGTCGCCTACGATCGCGCGCCGGGACGCTTGTTACAACCGTGAATGTGGAGTGCGCCCACTAATCACGGTCATGGACACGGTGCCGGGTCGCGGGTACTCTCACCTTCGTTCTCACCCCAACCCCACACCCGGAGACTCCCATGAATCCCCGTCGCTCAGGGTTCACACTCGCGCTGTTCCTCCTCGCGCCAAGTCTCGTGAGCATCGCCGCTGACAAGGACAACTACGGCGACCCACTGCCCGATGGCGCCAAAGCCCGCATCGGCACCGCGCGGTTGCGCACCCAGGCCTACACCACCCCAGTCCTCTCGCCCGACGGCAAGTCCTTCTACACCAACAGCGCCGCTGGGCTCTTCCGCCTCGACCCGGCCACCGGTGCCAAACTCGGCAAGGCACCCATCCAGTTCTACGGCAACCTCAGCACGTTCTCCGCCGACGGCAAACTCGCCGTTCACACCCAGTACGACAAGCTCGTCGTGTGGGACACCGGTACTGGGAAAACGGTCACCAAGATCGAACGCCGGCTCCCCAGCGGCGACGCGCCCGTGGCCCTCTCCGCCGACGGGAAATTGCTCGCCGTCGGCGGCGTCGGCGACCGCGACAAAAAGCTGCCCGTCACTCTGCTCGTGTGGGACACCACAAAGGACGCGGAAGTCAAGTCGATCACGGCGCCGCAGAGCGACTATTCTTTTGTCGCGATCTCGAGCGACGGCAAGACGCTCGCGAACTGGGGCAGCCACTACGACCCAAACGCGAAGATCGGAGACCCTGACAACGGTCCCGGTCGGTTCGTCTACTTCTGGGACGCGGCCACCGGCAAGGAACTGTCAAAGTTCCGCATCTCGGGATATCAGGCTTCTGCGGTCGCGTTCGCGCCGAATGGCAGTCTCGTCGCCGTGGGGGGCAACAACACCATCGACCTGGTGGACCCAAAGACCGGCACCACAAAGCAGCAGTTACTCGGCCGCACCCGGATGGGCCGGTTCATCACCTTCAGCCCGGACGGCGCAACCGTCGCCGCAACCGGCGAGGACGGAGCCGTTCAGCGGTGGCGTGTGGTCGACGGCGCGCGGCTCTCCACTACCGAATCGCCCGTCGCGAACGTGAACAACGCCCGCGTCTGGCTCGCGGACAACGAGAAGGGAATCGCGTGGGGCACCCGGGGCATTGCGACGGTGGTGTGGGAAGTGCCGAGTGGGAAGTATGTCGGTCCCGAGGGCGGACACACGAACTACATCCGCGGCGTCGCGGTGACCGCCGACAACAAGCACGTCATCACGTCCGCCGACGACGGCTCCACGCTCCGGTGGGAACTGGACACCGGGAAGCCAGCCGGCGAAGTCACGATCCGGCGTGCGAACACCGGCTACGGTTATGGCTACGCGACCGGCGCGACCTTCTCCGCCGACGCGGCCAGGGCGCTCGTCCCCGATTCGAGCGGCGGAATCGGCCTCCACGACGTGACCAGTGGTGTGCAACAGTACGTGATCCCCGCGCCTCAGGACGGATTCTCGCACGGTTCGTTCTCGGCCGACGGCTCGAAGGTCGTCGTCGCTTACTCTTCCAGCTACGACTTCAAGAAGAAGCCCGCGCGCGCGACCGTGTGGGACGCGGCCACCAGTAAGAAACTGGGCGCGGTCGAACTACCGGGCTACTCGCAACTCGTCGCCGCAGTCACGCCCGACGGCAAGCACCTCGTCACGGCGGGCATCAAACCGGCCGAGAAGGGTGCGAGCGCGTTCGTTCTCACCGGCTGGGAACTCGCATCTGGGTCGAAGAAAGGTGAGCTATCCGAGGACGCCGCCTACGCACTCATGCACGTCGTCGCGGCGCACGACAACAAAACCGCAGTTGTGGTCACGTCGGGGGGCAAGTTGGTCGCGTTCGACCTGCTCACCGGGAAGTACGGCAAGGTGTACGACACGAAGGGCCGCTCCGCGAACCTCGCCCCCGTGTTCAGCCCGGACGGCAAGCGGCTCGCGGTCGCGTGCCAGACCAACATCGGTGAGAACCCGACCACGAACGTGCTCGTCCTTGACTGGGCCACAGGCGATGTGAAACACACGTTCGCGTCCCCTGGGTTGACGCCGCAGACGATGGCGTTCTCGCCCGACGGCAAGTGGCTCGTCACCGGTTCGCCCGACACCACCGCGACTATCTGGGACGTAAGCAAGTAGCATCTCTTGGCGAACCCCGCCCGCAAGGGCGGGGTGGAACGCGCACCGGGCGAGTGCCCCCTTGCGGGCGGGGTTCGCCATACCATATCCCCATGAACCACTACGTCTCGCACCTCGAAGGCGCCATCGACGGCACCGTGCTGCCGTTCGGGCAACTCGCGAACATGCACAACGGCCGCCCCATCTGGGTGCGGTATCATCTCGACAAGATCCAAGCCGCAGTCACGCCGGCGGACATCGCGAAGCGCCCGCCATCGCTGTGGCGTTACCGCGAACTGCTCCCGCTGCCGCGGAACGAAGAACCGGTCACGCTTGGCGAGGGAATGACTCCGCTCCTTCACTGCGCGCGGTTGGGCAATCAACTCGGGTTGTCGCAGTTGTACGTGAAGGATGAATCGCAGTTGCCGACGGGGAGTTTCAAGAGCCGCGGCATGGCGGCAGCCGTCAGCATGGCGAAGTGGCTCGGCGTGAAGCGGGTCGCGCTGCCGACCGCCGGGAACGCCGGCGGGGCCGCTGCTGCGTACGCCGCTCGCGCCGGGATCGAGTGCTTCGTCTTTATGCCACACGACACGCCCATCGTGAACCAGTTCGAGGTGGAACTCTACGGCGCGAAAGCGTTCCGCGTGAACGGTTTGATCAACGACTGCGGCAAGATCGTGAAGGACGGGGCCGAACGCATGGGGTGGTTCGACCTGTCCACGCTGTCCGAGCGGATTTCCGCAACCCAGCGCATCGCGGAGGAACGAGCGGCCAATGCCGGCGCACAGGTGGCCTATTCTGGCTAGGATCCGGATGACCTAGAGGCAC
>SXGT01546020.1_pt1 | contig 18983 bp, 18 predicted proteins | sample 3176221 | NCBI WGS metagenome assembly SXGT01 (sample SAMN11356862, study PRJNA531348) | freshwater metagenome | isolation source: freshwater sample F1-120 | place: China: Fuxian Lake, Yuxi | collected 2017-12-25
CGGGAACTGCAGCCTCTCTAACAACCGCCCGCACCATTGAGCTAACTGGAGACGTAACGGGAAGCATTTCCTTTGATGGTAGTGCAAGTGCTTCTATGGCAACAACCATTGCAGCCAATAGCGTTGCTCTAGGAACAGACACCACGGGCAACTATGTTGCTACCGCAGCAGCCGGAACTGGCATTAGCGTTTCCGGGTCAGGCTCCGAAACCGCAGCCCTAACAATTACCAATACTGGTGTAATTGATCTAACCGGAACTGCTGATGAGGTAACCGTATCTGCATCAGCAGGTTCCGTAACCTTAAGCCTGCCAGCAACCATCAATGCCAATACGACGGGAACTGCAGCCTCTCTAACAACCGCCCGCACCATTGAGCTAACTGGAGACGTAACGGGAAGCATTTCCTTTGATGGAAGCGCAAGTGCTTCTATGGCAACAACCATTGCAGCCAATAGTGTTGCCCTAGGAACAGATACCACAGGTGACTATATTGCTACGATTGCGGGTACAGCAAATGAAATTGAAGTTTCTGGATCTGGATATGAATCAGCAACAATAACAATTGGACTTCCAGACGATGTAACAATTGGAAACAATCTTATTGTTACTGGAAACTTAACTGTCAGTGGATCTGCTACATATCTAAACGTTGAAGAATTCCTGGTAGAAGATAATGCAATCATTCTTAATTCAAATGTTTCTGGAAGCCCCTCATTAAATGCTTCAATAGAAATAGAAAGAGGATCATCTACAAATACACAAATAAGATGGAATGAATCAACAGATGTCTGGCAGTTTACAAACGACGGTACAAATTTTTATTCAATTCAAGATTTTGATACCGCCCTTGCTACAAAAACAACAGACAATCTTACTCAGGGTGCAACGAATTTATATTATACAGATGAAAAAGCACAAGATGCAATTGCAGCAGCAATAGCAGCGGGTACTCACACAAATGTGACTATTACCTATAATGACTCAACAAATTCTCTTAGCTTTGTTGGGTCTGCCTCAATTTCAGATGAACAAATGCAAGATGCAATTGCTGGACTATTTACTCATGCAAATCATACAAATGTTACCGCAACCTATGATGACGCAGCAAACGAAATAGTTCTTGTTGGATCAGCATCTGGTGGTGGCTCCGGAGTGTCCACAGACGTTGCACTGTCTAGTTCGTGGTGGTTGGGAGTATAATAATCAAATGGGACTAAGCAGATTAGCAATATCAAATCCAGCAGCAGCAACAGATACCACTCTTTATACTTCTACAAATCAAATGCTTGTTTCTGTTATTGCTACTAATAAATCAACCACAACTCCAACAAACGTTAGAGTTTGGGTTCAGCCATACGGGTCTGCTAGTGCTTCTCAATATGCACACATTGTTCATGACTTATCCGTAGATCAATCAAACTCTTTTGAAACATTTAGATTTGCGGTAAATCAAAATGATGTAATTAAAATAAGATCATCAACAGCCAGTGCATCTTTTTCAACATATGGAATTATTCAGCATGATATAAATTTGGGTGTTGGAATAAGTTCTTATTCTGCCACGGCCCCAGAGGACCCAATTGCCGGATTGTTATGGGTAGACTCATCTTTAGGCAATGTTTTAAAAGTTTACAATGGATCTGCATGGGTGGCAGTAAAAAAGGAAGAGTCAAGATTTACGTTTACGGCAACAGCAGGACAAACCACGGTATATGGAGCAGATAACAGTTCAAATACTTTAGCATATACAGCGGGATATGAAAAAGTATTTCTAAATGGTATACTTCTTTTAAGAGGAACAGACTATGTTGCAACAAATGGAACAAGCCTAACCGGTCTGGCTCCCCTTACAGCGGGACATATATTAGAGGTGTTTAGCGTATGACATTAGAAGGCCGACAGCGAAGCGCAAGCGGTAGCACTCGCACATGCTAGGTCTCTTGGTTTTACTGATGCGATGATCTCCATTATGTATCCAAACCTATTAACAAATTAAATAATATAAATTTGATGATGATATAATAAAGACATGGCAATTACCAGATTGGCTGCTTCTACCCCCAGTGCCGCAACAAACACTTTGCTTCACTCTTCAGATAGAAATGCAGTAGCTTCTGTAATTGCCGCAAACACTTCTGCTTCAGCCGCCACCGTCCAAGTATGGTCCGTTCCAGCTGGGGCGGTATCATCGTCTGCATATGCATATTATGCCTATGATTCTATAGTTCCGGGTAACAATACATTAGAAACATTTAGATTTGCAATTGAAGACGGGGATAGTTTATATATAAGATCTTCTACTTCTTTTGTTTCTTTCTCCTTAAATGCAATATATGAATCAAATGGAACATCTCATATATCCGTTGCTTCTTTATCTGCTTCCCCCACATCCTCAGTCATTGGAGATGTTTGGTTAGAAACAACAAATAATATTGTTTATTTTTGGAGTGGATCATCTTGGCTAGAAGCTGTTGGTGGACCTTCTGTCGCATATTCCTCTTCCTCTCCATCAAATCCAGAGGTTGGAACTTTGTGGGTAGATAGTGATGCCCAAGCAAGTTTATTAAATGCACGTCCTATCTACGTTTATTCCGGTTCTGAGTGGATTCCAGTTGGTCCTCAAATTAGCACCATAAATACTCAAACTGCATCATATTCGCTTGTTTTGGCAGATGCTGGTAGAACAGTTGAAATGAATGTTGCATCTGCAAATAATCTAACAATACCATTGAATTCCTCACAGCCATTTCCAATTGGAACAACTATTGATGTTATTCAGTATGGTGCAGGACAAACAACTCTTGTTGCTACTGGAGGAGTAACAGTTAGATCAAAGAGTGGAAATCTTAAATTAACTGGTCAATATTCTGGTGCTACGCTTTACAAGCGCGGTACAGATGAATGGGTAGTTATTGGAGATCTTACAACATAATAAGGAGATGAAGCAAAAACTATGAGATTAAAAATTGGAACATTTGCCTCATCTGGAGCATCCTTTTTCAATGGTATAGTTAATTGGCTTATTGGTGCAGACGGTGGAAAAATGTTTGCATCACAAAATGGTACAACATTTGGTGAAATACAACAAACAGCATTTGGTACATCTGATGTTAATGATGTTTTATATGCACCTGATTTATCTTCCCCAGGAAACAACACATTTTTAGCGTCTGGTAACAATGGAAGATTAGCCAAATCTACAAATGGTTTAACTTGGTCTACAATAAATACAGGAGATGCAAATAATATAGCTGTTGTTCAATATGGCGGAGAAGGGTCCGCACCATCGGGCCTGAGTTGGACAACAACGGGGAACATACTGCCAACTAGGAGCCAAGTCTTTAGCGGTATTGCCTATGGAAACGGAATTTGGATAGCCTCGGTGTTTAGAAATACCGCATACGGGGCGGGGGCGTCGCGCACTTCTACCAATGGCACAACGTGGACTAGTGTGGCAATTACTACTGCTCAATTTTCTTCACTGAATATTGCCTACGCCAACGGTAGGTGGATAGCACCTGGGCTTAATCGAATTGACACTTCCACCAACGGCACAACGTGGAGCCAAGCCGCCACCGTGGCCTTGACCCGCTCACCGATTCTACCCGACCTAGCCTTCGGCAACGGCCTATGGATAGTAGTCGGCAATACCCAGCCCCGTGGTCCCATAATGTATTCTTCCACCAACGGCACAACGTGGACTACTGTTACGAGCCATAACTTTCCTGCTGGACGAGGGATCGCTTCTATCGGCTACGGAAACGGGATATGGATGGCTGGCAATGATTCTGGGCAAATGAATACCTCTACCAATGGTTCTACTTGGACTACAGTTCTGTCATCTAATAATTATTTTCAACAAATAGTCTACGGCGACGGAAGATGGATTGCTTCTGCCCAAGGTCTTATGCTCACTTCCACCAACGGCACAACGTGGACTACGGTCACAGGCCGTTTTGTAAATAGTCTTAGGAGGGTGGCCTACGGCAATGGAAGATGGATTGGTGTAGAAGGATATGGTTTCCCGGTAACAAGTACGTGCATGTCCACCGATGGCATGGCGTGGTCTAGAGTTGGAACAGTATTTCTCGGGGGCGAGGCCATCTCGGGATCGCCGCCCTTCGATGAGCCGACACAGGCATTAGCAGATACTAGCATCGACGTAAATATATATTTTTCCTTTGGCCAAGATCGCTGGGTTGGAGCATTTCATAAAACTGCGGCGATTTCTAATAATTTAAATAATACAAACTTTACATCATATTTTGTAGGTGTTCAATAATGCCTCATATAAGGATTTCTACTAATCAAACAACGTGGACCACAGCAACCTTTGCTGGTGGAACAGCAACTGGAAATTTTATAAGTTTTGTTAATACAAATAATGTCTGGGGAGCATTAACAAGTACAGGACAAGTATGGAGAAATTCTCAGAACACAGCCTCCTTAGGATCTTTTAGTCTTTCGCCTTCATATCCCACAGGACTAACACAACTATCACATTTTAATGGTGTTTTCGTTGGAATTGCGGAAGGAAATGTGCAATTTTCTAACGACTTAATTGATTGGTACGGAGGACTTCAGTGGACAACCGTTACGAGCCCTGTGAGCGGGTACACGATCGGGAGAGTTGTCTACGGAAACGGGATATGGATTGCTATGCCAACTATCGGTTCATTCGCGTCGGGTGCTTTTCCTGGTACGCAGTTTATGGGTCTTTCCACCAACGGAACAACGTGGACTACCGTTCAGTCACACGCAGCTATCCATGGCTCTTTTGCCGCTTTCGCCTACGGAAACGGGCGATGGGTATCGGGCACACTTGCCAACCCCGCACAAGGGGGAGGATGGATGACCTCCACCAACGGCACAACGTGGACTACGGTAACCCCATTAGGAACATACACCCAATGTTGGTCAATAGCCTACGGCAACGGAAAATGGATGTCGGGTGGGTGGGATCCCGCCACCGCCACTTCTACCGATGGCATAGCGTGGGTTACTGATACTAGTCCAGGGATGAGTAACTATACTCATCTTGTTAAATATGTAAACAATCTCTGGTTTGCAGCTACGAGCAACGAGACAAAAACCTCTACCAACGGCACAACGTGGACCACTATTTTTAACACAGCGGGGTCAAATGTTCCCTTCCCGTTAGATTTTGATTACGGCCATAATCGTTGGGTTGGTGTTGGGGGGCTGGGATATATAACAACCTCCACCAACGGCACAACTTGGACTACTATTGCTAGTCCCGCTGGCTCTCCTAATGGCTTCGGAAATGTTGTTTACGGAAACGGTGTATGGATTGCTTCTGGTAGTTCCTCAAGAGGTTTCACTTCGGAAGGAAACATGAGTAGAGTACATATTACTTCCACCAACGGCACAACGTGGACTACCGTTCGCAGTATAGGACGCTCTAATTTATCCTTCGGCAACGGGGTCTGGGTGGCCGCTTATAATAAATTCTTCGTTTCTACAAACCCAACAGGGCAATCAAATTGCAATAAGTTTATAAAATCACAAGATGAACAAAGGGGAGCATTTTTAAGTAACAGTGGTGTGTTATTTAATTGGAACGGGCAAGAAACCTTTAATACAATATCAACAGGAATAAATGATAATTTTGTTAATGGTGCTATTAGAAATAATAGCGGGCAATATGAATATATAATTCAAGGAAATAATGCTATGTACCGTTCAACAAATCTAACAACATGGACAACAATTTCTAATCCACCCGCTTCTAGTGTTAATGATATAATAGGCAAGACCTAATAGTAGAAAGAAAAATGCATGAAAAAGTTTTATTTTATGGCAGGACTGCCACGTTCTGGATCAACTCTAATTTCATCAATACTAAATCAAAATCCAGAAATTCATGCAGGTGCTAATTCCCCCATATGTGGAATGATGTTTGGTTTAGAAAGAAGCATTATTGCCTCAGAACAATATCGCGCTTACCCAAAGCCAGAGGTAATGTCAGAAACAATAATGGGAGTATTAAAAAATTATTATTCAGATAGAGAAGAATCTATTATTATAGATAAATCAAGAGAGTGGTCAATTCAGGAAAACTTTATTGTTCTTCTCAGAAATATGTCTGAAAATCCCAAGGTAGTTTTATTTGTTCGTGATATTACAGATATACTTGCATCATTTATTTATATGATTCAACAAAATTCACAAACATCATCATTTATTGATCAAGAAATTCAAGCAAGGCAAGAATTTAATTTTTATCGTCCAATTGATGACATTAGGTGTGATCATTTGATGAGGCCAAAGGGTCTTGTTGACAATGCTTTGTATGGAATTGCGTTTGCTATGCTTGAAGAAAATAGAAAATATTTTCATATAGTTGAATATGAAGATTTAGTTAATAATACTGAAAAAACCATTGATGGAATTTATGAGTTTTTAAATATCAAATCCCATCAGCATGATTTTAATAATATTGTAAATACCATTCCAGAAGATGATCGTGTATATGGATTGCAAGGACTTTATGATGTAAGAAAGTCTATTGGAAAGAGAAAAATAAATAAAGAAGAGGTTCTTTCTCCTTATGTGTTAAATAAGTATTCTGGATTAGAATTTTGGAGAGTATATGACTAAGCCACATGTAAATATTCTTATTGCTACCCCAGGCAGAATGATGGAGGCAGAATATGTAAAAAGTCTTGTTGCTACCTTGGGATATTTAGATAAAAATAATATTTCATATTTATATCTAAATGAATATTCATCTCAGGTAAATGCTGCAAGAGAAGCAACAGCAATGGGATCTAAGTTTCTTCATGCATGGTCAAGAGAACCGTTAAATGGTGAGGCAACATATGACAAAATGATATGGATTGATTCAGATATATCTTGGAGCGTTGAAGATTTTGTTAAACTCTATGAATCAAAGTTTGATATTGTTTCTGGAATTTACTTTAATGAAGATGGCGTTCCATTGTTTGCCTTTGAAGAAAATGATATATATTTTGATCATAGTAAACTCAAGCATAAAGAATACCCATTTGAAGTTTTTGGGGTAGGCTTTGGTTTTGTTGCTGTAAAAAGTGGAGTATTTGAGGTCACCCCCCGTCCTTGGTTTGAAACAGAATTTCAGAAAATTACAAATGAAGACGGTAGAGAAATGTTTATCCCATGGGGAGAAGATTATTCTTGGTGTATAAAAGCAAAGAATGCAGGATATAAGATATACTTAGATCCTTCAATACGAGTTGGTCACCATAAAAAGATAAGGATTGCTCAGTGAAAAAGCCACACTTCAACATAGTATTTGCTACGCCTGGAAATTCTTTTACACCAGGGTATGTAAAAAGCCTATTATTCAGCACAAATATTATAAATCAAGAGGGGCTGACATGGACTTTTCTCAACCAAGGAGGCTCTTTGGTATCAATGGCAAGGGAATCAACAATTGGTGGATATGATACAAACAATGTTTATATGACAGAGCCATGCAGTGGTGATTTTACCTACGACATGATTATGTGGATAGATTCAGATATTTCATGGACTCCTACCGATCTTTTTGCACTATATAACTCAGATAAGGAAATTACCTCTGGATGTTATCTTATGGAAGATCGAAATATTCCAATTTATCAGAAACCCCGTGGGGGAATGATGCCAGAGCAAATGCTTGACGACTATAAAAAGCCCTTCAGGGTTGCTGGTTGCGGATTTGGTTTTCTTGGTGTAAAATCAGGGGTGTTTGAAAAAATGCCCAGACCATGGTTTGGTCCAGTAGCATTTCCAAACTATAATGAAAAAACGGGGAAAAAGACAGAAGAGTTTATTCTCGTAGGAGAAGACCTATCTTGGTGTACAAAGGCTATTAACTGCGGCTTTGATATCTGGGTAGATCCAAGTGTACGAGTTATTCATCAAAAGACATTTTCTCTTACCTTCATGTCACAAGTGTAAAAATGAAATCAATACCTGTTTTAATAATTCCTATATTAAATAGATTTGATCTATTAGAAAATGCTCTTGCATCAATTGACTATCCTATTGATAATATTCTTGTTATAGATAACAGCAACTCATATAAAAATAATGACATTAATGTTCTTAATATGCCAAACAATATTGGTGTAGCAGCATCGTGGAACTTAGGAATTAAATGCTACGCAACATCTCCATATTGGGTATTCATGGGAAATGATGTTGAATGGCTTCCTGGGACATTACAAAAAATAACGGCATTAAGCGGTAGAGAAAGATTTTTAATTAGCAACTATGGATTCAATGCGTTTTCATTAGGAGCAAACATTGTTCAAAAAGTAGGATTGTTTGATGAGAACTATTTTCCAGCGTATTATGAAGATGAAGATTTTGAATCTAGGGTTAGAATAATGGGACTAGGTAAAAATATTTTATATCCAGATATTCCTGTTAAAATGTATGGAAGTTGTACTACAGCAAAATCTGGCGGGTATAATAGTGAGAAAGATAAAAGCGATATTTCAAATAAATTATACTATCAAAAGAAGTTTGCCTCAGATCCATTAAAATGCTATAATTGGGATTTGCAAAGATGGATAGACAATAGATGGGAAAGTAATGAACCCTCAGTTTAAGCCAGCCGATAAAGAGGCACATATTTTTTTAATCCCCTAGAACCAGCATCCCGTCATATTCCAAAGTGGCATAAAGATATGACAATTCATATAAATAATAAAAAGATTACAGGACTTAATGAAGAGGTAAATAAAAAAATGTTTTCAAACTTAAGTCTAAAATTGTACGATCATATAAAAAGCAGTTGTAGCATAAGAAGGAATACTCGTGAGCGGTAACTCAATGACAGAGGGAAAGCCTTATGCTATACAAAGAATTATTGAGATAAATCCATCATCTGTCCTTGATGTCGGGGCAGGAAGAGGAGCGTATGCAACAATACTTTATCCATTCCTTCCTAACCTTGTTATTGATGCCCTTGAAATTTGGGAGCCATACATAGAAAAGTACAGCCTTAAAAAAAAGTATAGAAATGTCTATCTTGCTGATGCAAGAGAGCATGACAATTATGGCTATGATCTCGTTATATTTGGAGATATTTTAGAACATATGCCTAAAGAAGATGCTTTAAAATTATGGGATAAAGTGTCAAAGCAGGCTAACTTTGCATTGATTGGTATTCCTATTGTTCATATGCCTCAGGATGAAATTGATGGCAACCCATATGAAGTTCATGAGGAAGAAGATTGGTCTGTAGAATCTGTTCTTACAGAATTCAAGAATATAGTAGAATATAGAGCATTCACAGAAACTGGCGTTTTTATAGCATACTTTGGAGATAATAATGGCTGATTGGCTACAAAGAATTGGTAAGACCACAGAGGTTAAGCCTGCTCGTGGTGGAACAGAAATATTAAGAGATGGTTTATATAAACATACAAAATTTAACGAGTATGACAATCTTAATCTTATTGTTGCTACACCAAATCCTGAAAAAATCAGGTACACAAAGAAGAATATTCTTTGGCAACACCTTAATTATATAGATCAGTCTCTTGCTCCTATGAAAGATCCATCATTCATGAGGGCTATTGCCGCGACAGTATATGTATCTCATTGGCAACTAGAAAAGTTTAGGTATCTTTTTCAAGTACCGCTTGAAAATGCCTTTGTTATCAAGAACGCTATTGAGCCTATTGAATTAAAGCCAAAATCCAAGGATGGAAAGTTAAAACTTATTTATACTTCTACCCCATTTCGTGGGTTGAGCATCCTCCTTGATGCTGTGGAGATGCTAGATCGTGATGACATTGAATTAGACGTATACTCATCTACATCTGTTTACGGATCAGGATATGAGGCACACTACTACGGAGTATATGACAATCTTTTTAATCGTGCTAGAGAGACAAAGAATGTAAATTACATGGGGTATGCTGAGAATGAAGATATAAAAAAGGCACTGCAAGAGGCACACATTTTTGCATACCCCAGCAGTTTTGAAGAAACTGCTTGCTTGGCTATGATTGAGGCTGGTGCAGCAGGATGTTCTCTAGTCACTACAGATCTTGGTGCTCTGCCAGAAACTGGCGGCATGTATGCAAAAATGATGACAATTAAGAAATCTGAAAAAGATATTGCAGAATCATATACCCAACATCTAAACAATGCAATTGATGATTATTGGTCCTTTTCTAATCAAGAAATGCTAAAAAATCAATCTGATTATTTCAATACATTCTATTCTTGGGAGCGTAGAGCAAAAGAATGGAATAGATTTTTTGAACAAATATCTTAGGAATAACATAAATGACAAAAATTGCAGTTTATAGTATTGCAAAAAATGAAGAACAATTTGTTGAGCGATGGTATAACTCTGCAAAAAATGCAGATCATTTATTTATGCTAGACACTGGCTCTTCAGACAATACAGTGAAAATAGCCAAGGAACTTGGAATAAATGTAGAAATACAATCCTTTGATCCTTGGCGCTTTGATATAGCACAAAATGCAGCACTAAATGCCTTGCCAAAAGATATTGATATGTGTGTTGCCTTGGATATGGATCTTATGGACCAGGATTTTCTGGAATTGTCGTAGTAAGAGTAAGAGTATAAAAATAATTGAAATGGTAAAATTAAACTATGCCTAGTGGATCTACACCAGCAGTTTAATATTTTTTTTAATATTATGATTACCCCGCTTATAAAACTAGCGGGGTTTTCATTTATGTAAATGGTATAATAATAATATGCCGGGTATGTTAATTCCATCATCAACATCTGCTGATGTTGTTTCTTTTACTCCCGCTGGAACAATTGCAGCAACCACGGTTCAGGCCGGGATGGAAGAAATAAACACAGATCTTTCTTCTACATATGCAACAATTGCTTCTTTAGGTGAAGCTGGGTATAACCCATTTCTCCTTCCAGGACTTTGATATAATAAGAAAGGAGAGAATATATGGCTACATTATATAAGCAATTAGGTCGCGCCGCTGGTTCAGGAACCATCGGTACTGCGGCACAACTATATGCCGCTAGCGGTACCGCTTCAACGTCAACAGTTATTTCCAGCATTGTTGTTTGTAATGCCGGATCGGCTTCACGCACCTTTTCAATTGGCGTGAATGCGGCTTCAGCAACGTTTGCTTCGGGAGAATACGTTGTGTATCAGTCGGTCATCACGGCAAATGATACTATCGCTCTGACCTTGGGTGTCGTTCTTGACCCAACTGCCCGGTATTTAAATGTTTCTTCTTCGTCAGCGGATGTCAATTTTTCGGCGTATGGTGCGGAGAATACGTAATGTCTATTGGCAGGTTAGGTTCATCCGCTAGGGATGACAGGACTTACCCGTATATGGCTACTAATAACGTAGATAGCACTACGGGTTCGCCTACTATTACAACGAGTGGGTCTAATACGATTTATTCGTTTACTGGTTCTGGAACAATTGTTTTTAATAGTGCCGGTCTTTGTGATGCACTCGTCATCGGTGGCGGCGGCGGCGGTGCTAACGGCGGCGGCGGTGGCGGCGGTGCTGGCGGGCATCTGGAGTACACGTCCGTATTTTTCCCTTCTGGCACATTAACAGTCACCGTTGGTGCGGGCGGCGCGGCCGGTTCCACTCCGGGCGCAGTCGGTGCTAAGTCCTCGATAGACAGGATGATCGCGGTAGGCGGCGGCGGCGGGGCCGTAGCGTCAACGGTCGTCAATACTCTGGTGGGCGCGTCCGGTGGCGGCAACTACACCGCCGCAGGTGGAAACGCGATCGCCGGACTACTCCAAGGAAACAACGGTGGCACCGGCGGTGGCGCGAATTCGTCCGGTGGCGGCGGCGGGGCCGGTGCTGCCGGTTCCAACGGGGCCTCGACCACCGGCGGTGCGGGCGGTGCAGGGACAGCAAGCAGCATCACCGGATCTAGTATCACTCGATCAGGCGGCGGCGGCGGGTTCGGCTCAACCGCAGGCGGCGCCGCAGGTACTGGCGGCGGTGGCGCGGGATCGAATGGAACGGCCACGGCGGGCACCGCGAACACAGGCGGTGGTGCCGGTGGCGGCAATGGATCGGCGACGAACAGTGGCGGGTCAGGCGTGATTATAGTTAAGGTGGTGACATCATGAGTATCGGCGGACTAAACGGCCCAAGAACAGAAACCCTTGTATCAGCGAACGTTACCTCTACAACAGGTAGCCCAACAATAACAACGAGTGGTATTTATACCATTTATTCTTTTACTGGTTCTGGAACAATGGTTTTAGGTAATAGTGGTTTTGCTGATGTGCTTTTGGTTGGCGGTGGTGGCGGCGGTGCTGATGAGATCGGTGGCGGCGGCGGCGGCGGCGGCGTTCTACCCGTTACCGGCGCATATCTCCCAAGTGGTGTAAACACCGTTGTAATAGGCGGCGGGGGCGCCGGTTTTGCCAACCGTGCCGGATTTAACGGCGCGACATCGCGCCTCGGTACCCTATTCGGTGTCGGTGGTGGTGGTGGTGGAAGCAATAGCGGCCCCGGCACAGGCAATCCGGGAGGTTCTGGTGGCGGCGGCGGTGGAGTAATAACCCCGTTTGCGGGCGGCGCGGCCTTATCGGGCCAAGGCAATGCTGGTGGCGACGGAAATCCGAGTGCAGGAGCAGCCGGAGGCGGAGGCGGTGGTAGTGCAGCGGGTGCTGCGGCGTCCGGTACAACTGGAGGCGCTGGCGGCGCCGGAACCGCCAGCAGCATCAGCGGCTCAAGTGTCACCTACGGTGGTGGCGGCGGTGGAATGGGAACTGTGAGCGGCGCGGGCGGCGCGGGTGGTGGCGTTGCCGGTACCTCGACCGGCACTGTCGCGGCTGCTGCTGCAAATACTGGCGGTGGCGGTGGTGGGACTAATGGGGGGTCGCCCGGCGCGGGCGGCGTTGGCGGCTCAGGAATAGTAATAGTAAGAGTTCTAACATGACAAACAATAAAGGAGATAAAAAATGGCACATTTTGCATTAGTAAATGAAGGAATAGTAAGAAATGTTATCGTTGTAGCAAACGGTGCATTAAACGATTTACCGTTTCCAGAATCGGAACCGGTCGGTCAGGCTTTTATTGCCACCTTGCCGGATTTAGCGGCACAGGCGGGTACTTGGATGCAATGCTCGTATAACAATAATTTTCGTGGCGTGTATCCGGGTATGGGTTATTCGTTTGATGGTACTGATTTCGTTGCCCCGGTTGCTAGCGAGGTCTGATGTCTATTAGTCGTCTTAGTGGTGCTGGTGCCCCTACTTTGGTTTCCGCTGATGTCACCAGCACTACGGGGTCACCCACGATTACCACCAGCGGCGGCAAAACCATCTATTCCTTTACCGGGTCGGGCACGATTGTGTTAGCGAAGGACGGTCTTATAACGGTGTTGGCCGTCGGTGGCGGCGGATGTGGGGGCAAGTTCTATCAGAGTACCAATGCCGGATTTGGACATGGCGGCGGCGGTGGCGGTGGCGTAGTATCGCAGCAATACTTTGTAACCGGCGGGACCTATACCTTGACAATTGGTGCGGGTTCGCCGGTGCAAACTTTTAAAGGAGGCGACTCTTCTATTACTGGTGTCGTGACCGCAGTGGGTGGTGGAACTGGAGGGACTGCCGGCATACCGGACGCGATGGGTATTGGGTGCAATGGTGGCTCGGGTGGCGGTGGCCGCAACGCTAGCAATAACAACCGACTTGGCGGTCTTGGCACTTTTGGTCAAGGTAGTAACGGTGGCAACGGCCACGCGGGTGACAGTAACAACACATTTGGCGGCGGTGGCGGTGGTGGGGCTGGTGCTGTTGGCGCGGATGGTTCGACCTCCGTCGGTGGCAACGGTGGAAACGGAGTCACCAACACCATCACTGGATCTTCTGTCACTTATGGCGGCGGTGGCGGTGGTGGACGAACGTCCGGTTCTCCCGGCTCTGGAGGAACTGGGGGCGGCGGCGCCGGTGGCAGCACTAACGGCACTAACGGCACCGCTAACACTGGCGGCGGTGGCGGTGGTGCTGGAAGCAATTTTGCCGACAATGCTGGCACTGGCGGGTCCGGCATCGTAATAATTTCGGTCACAACCTAAGGAACACGTTGAGCCATGACCCCAATAGACTTCATTCCAATTTTTAATATATAAAATAGTTAAAAACATATTTTACAATTCATTCGTGATAAAATTGGAATATAATGATTACAAATTCAAATCTATATGCAGAAAGAATTTTTTCTGAACACCCGCTGGCTTTATGGCCATTAGATGAGAATATAACTTATTTGCAATTGTTTTCTACTCCCCGGCAGGATTTGGGAAACGGAACAAATTGGATATTAACAAACTTAACAGAGTCTTTGCCTGTTACATATTCAAATACCCCGATTCCATCAAGCTCTTCTTCTAGATTTTCATTGACTTCTTCAGCACCCTATTCTTCTACAATTACAAGCAACTTTACTTTAAATAGCACAAATGATTTTAATTCTTCTAGATCTAGCGCCTGTTTTTCAACTCACGTTTATCAATCTTCTGTTTTTATTCAATCTTTTGAGATTGGAGTTATTTATGACGGCCAAGAATATTATTCTCAATATGTATTTGAATCTGACATTGATTGGCACAAGCTGTCTCATACTTTTGATCTACCGTCAAATAAAAATATAACTTTCTTTATTAGGACAAACTATTCAAGCTTGGGGTCCCTGTCTGATTTTATAACTCAGTTTAATGGAACGTCATTGGGGCAGTGGTCTGAGCAATTTAATGCACTGACAACTGGATTTAATGATTTAGACTTTCCTTCAGATTTGGAGCATTTGCTAACATCTGGGTCTGCATATAAATCTGTTGTTTTAGATTCATACGGAACTGATACGGATATTAACGGTTATTATATTTTAAAAGATAACAAGATATATGCTGAAAACGCGGGAATACCAATGGTGTTTGGCTCCAACCATACAACAAAAATTCTTGAAGCACCCGATGGCAACCCTTCAATCATTTTCCCTGGAATTGGATTCTTAAACGAGTCTGGTCAGTATAATAATTATACTCTTGAGGCTTGGATTCGTTTAGACAATATATCTGCTGATCCAATAAAGATAATTGGTCCAACTTGCTCTACTGATGGAGTATATGTTGAGGAAGGTTTTATTAGCATAAAAATTGGTTTTTATGTTAAATCTTATTTTGTTGGCAAATGGTATAGACCAATGTTAATTCATTTTAAATATTCAGAAACAGAAGCTAGCTTGTTACTAAACGGAGAACAGGTAATAACCATGCCGTTTGATTTAAACAACGTATCTTTCCCGGCCAAAAGCTCGTCAGCATCTCTGGAGCAAGACTGGATTGGAGTATATGGAAATGATTTAATATTCCCATTTGAAATTGATTGCATTTCTATCACTCCCTATCTTATTCCTTTAGAAATGGCAAAGAGAAGATTTGTGTATGGCCAAGGGGTGCCAGAGATAAATCTTTCAAACGATAATTATTTAGCAAACTCAACTCTATTTGATTATTCTTTTTCAAATTATGCAAGTAATATTTTATATCCCGACATCGTTCCGTGGAGAAGTGGATATTCAAGCAACTTGGATACCACCTCAACATATATGACAACTCCAAGCTACACTTTGCCAGATATTCAATTAAAAAGAAATTCAAGATTTGTCTCAACCCTGCAGTGGCTTGAAGAAAATAAAACCGCTAACGACGAAAACCCTGATCAATACACATACTTCTTAATGAAACCTTTATTTGAAAGAGAAGTGTCAAATGTTTGGTCAGAAATATATAATAGCGGAGCGACACTGTGGAACGGTGTTTCCTCTTCAACCTGGTACGACTCAACTCATGAGTTCTTTGTTAATCCAGATATTTTTTATTCAGACATTACCGTATACTATGACAACATAAATATACTTTCAGACAGACTTTCGTCAGTATGTGGTGTTTTTAAATCTCCAGAGAGTCCAATTATAAATCAAACTTTATTGTTGTTCAAAAACAAAACGACCGGAGCAGAGATAGACATTTTTTTGAATATTAACAAATTAACATATACCTATATTTCTCCTGCTGGAGTAGAGACAGTAATAAAAATTGAAGAAATTGATAACAACGAATATTTTGTTGCCGGAATAAACTTAAAAGATGTTGAATCAAGCAAGTACTCCATCATTGGAAACTTTTTTTCAAATTTAGACAGCATATCCCTTAACGTTGGTGGCTATTTTGAAAATTCTTTTGCTGGAAAAATATTTGCAATTCATTTTAACAACGCATTTTTCTTTGATAAAGATCTGTCAAATTTCTTTTCAAATGGCTTTGTTCTTCAAACTTTTGAAACTCAAAATATTGCAGGGGAACTAATTGAGTACACCGCAAATTATTCTTTACTTCCGGTGGAACAAGACAACATTGTTGACCTAGATATCGGAGTCTCTGGGTATTGGGAAGGTATTCAGCCAATGTCGTTCTTTGGCAAATATGTTAAAAACAGAGATGGAGAACCTTACTATGATTTAGACATGTTGCAATTTAATATTGACGCTCCCAAGAGGGCCGAACTTGATTCTATCATGACGGAATATCTAACTTATGGGGCACTAGATCTTTTATATGCCAAGTACTCAGACTTATCAAATATCATATTAACCGGATATGCAAACTACACTGAATTACAAAATGAGGGGGCAATAGAAGTTGCTCAAACAAGAATTGATACAAACGTAACTTCTTATATTTCTTTTCAAAGGTATGTTGATGCAGGTAAAAAACCATATAGTGATTTTGTAAATGTAGAAGACATATCCTATAACAATGTAATTTCCTTCGATGAGTCTGCCTATACGAATACAAAATATGAAATTGTTGACAATACAGTTATTTTCCCTCCAAAGAATCCAGACTTTAAAGATTATTATTTAGGAATTCATCTTGAAATAAAAGTTAGAGGAATAAACAAAAAGAATCTATTTCTTAGAAGAATGGAACTTGCTTCTTTAGCTTTTGACAGCTCGTCCGGTTATGAAATAGGAACCAAATATGCAAACCCGGTCTACCCATTTTCAAGAACAAAATATCTTTTTGACTACAAGCAAAAAAATCCATTTACAATCTATAAAGATTCGTCTCCCTATTTGTATCTAACAGAGTTTTCTGGAATATATGCAAACCAGTTTGAATCAGACTACACAAGAGGAGTTCTAATTCCTTTAAATAAAACTAAAAACGAAGAACACTTTATTGGAGGTTTTCAGTTTTGGTCTAGATATCCATTAAACATTTTTCCAAGCACTCCGTTTATTATTGCAAAAATAAAAACAGAAACATCAGATATTGATTTTTATTTAGATCCTGACGACGATGGAAAGAGAGCATTTTTGAGAGGATACAGCTACATTACCGGTCAAGAGATTTCAAACATATCATTTTTCCAGGACGGAATAGAAGTGGAGAATCCAATATTTTATCCCAAGCAATGGTCTGCTGTAAATATTTCTTTCCTAGATCCCATAAACTGTAATAGCTTTACTGGAAAAATAGAATTATATTCTGGAATAGTTTTTAACAATATAGTTGAGTATGTTTATGCAGAGCAATTAACAGAAAATTCTAAGACCGTCTATAAAAAATGGTTTCAAATATATACCGATCAAACAACTAATAATGAAATAAATCAATGGGAAAATGTTGAAGTTCCCGCTGGAGAAATATCTGAAACTTCTTGGAGATTGTCAACCGCTGTGCTTGTTCCAAATCAAAGAACAATAAATGGAGAGACGGAGTATAATAGTCAAGTTGGGTTATCTGTATCGGTTACTGACGATCTTTCTGCTTTAAGCATTTATTCAAATGGATCAGATGTTTATACAGATGTGAAATGGAAAACTTTTGAATCGTCTCCGGTATAAAATTTGACTCACAGGTATACTGTGGGTATAATACACAAAATGATTGGATTATTATGAAAATGCCTACGGTATCTTTTCTTACTTATGACTGGGCCTTCGGCACAAAACCTTTGCAACCAAACGGTTGTGCGTGGTATAGATGCTTTCTTCCAATGAAAGAATTAGAAAAAAATGGATGGGAATCTGGAATTGGATTTCCAGGATTTAACGATGAACACGGATTTGGTCTATTGATTCCAGACAACAAAGCAATTCATGGATGGGACGTTATTGTTTTAAAACTTATCATGCTTGAGTCTGTTGCTAAAAAAGTAAAAGAAGCACAAGAAATGGGACAGAAGATTGCAGTAGACATTGATGACTGGTTTGAAGGACTTTCAGAATCAAACCTTGCTCATAAAATGACTGATCCAAAAATTAACCCAAATAACAACAGAGATCACTATATGTTTATTATTGACAACGCAGATGCCATTATTACATCTACCCCGTTTCTTTATGATTTTTATAAGAAAAAGGGAAAGGAAAATGTATTTTTAGTTCGCAATGGTATAGACATTGATAGATGGAAACAAAGAAAAGATCATGCAGGATGGCTTCCGGTAGTTGGCTGGGTGGGTGCTACTCCCTGGAGATCAAATGACTTAGAAAGTATATCTTCATTTTTTAGTAATTTTCTTGAGCATAATCGTTTACAATTCCATCATTCGGGGCATGTAAAAAATGCAAAATATGCAAAAAAACAATTAGGAATTTCTCCTTCTGTAAAAACATCAGAAGAGCCAATGCAGCCAATTAACAGTTACCCAAGCATGTTTAGAAAGCTAGACATTGGGCTTGTTCCGCTAAGTGATTTAGAATTTAACCATGCGAAGTCAGGGATCAAGGGTTTGGAGTACACGGCAGCAGGGGTACCCTTTATTGCCTCCTACAGCCCCGAGTACGCCATTTTAGAAGAGCAGGGTATAGGAAGAGTGGCTAGAAATGAAAGAGAGTGGATGGGGCACTTAGAGGAGCTTTTAGATCCAAAGGTAAGAAAAGAAGATGCACTCAAGAATCTTGAAGCAGTTAAGAAATATC
>SXGT01623449.1_pt1 | contig 18977 bp, 16 predicted proteins | sample 3176221 | NCBI WGS metagenome assembly SXGT01 (sample SAMN11356862, study PRJNA531348) | freshwater metagenome | isolation source: freshwater sample F1-120 | place: China: Fuxian Lake, Yuxi | collected 2017-12-25
AGATCGATGTCATCGACCGTCAGCCCCTGTGCCGCCAGCAGCTTCGGCACCGCATTCACCGGGCCGATCCCCATTTCGTCGGGATGACATCCGGCCACGGCAAAGCCCTGGAACCGTCCCATCGGCGTCAGACCGCGACGCTCCGCCTCGTCCGCCGCCATGACGACACAGACGCTGGCACCGTCCGACAGCTGGCTCGAGTTTCCGGCGGTGATACAGCCGTCTTCCATGACCGGGTTCAGGGCCGCCAGCGCTTCGGCCGTGGTGCCCGGGCGATTGCCCTCATCCCGGTCCACACGGATATGAATTTCCCCCCCGGCGGTCCGGTACAGTCCGTCGATCGGGACGATCTCCTCGTCCAGACGCCCCTCGGCCTGGGCCGCCGCAATCCGCTGTTGGCTGAGCAGCGAATAGGCGTCCTGCGCCTCTCGCGAGATGCCATAGCGATCAGCAACCGTCTCGGCCGTCTGGATCATGGTGGCATAAAGGCCGGGCATGACGGCGTCGACGGCGTGCGAGCGATAGCCGTTCAGATTCTTGGTCGGCATGACCTGCGAGACGGAATCGAGCCCCCCGGCGACATAGATGCCGGCCTCACCGGCCCGGATTCTCTGCGCGGCCAGCACAATCGTCTGCAGGCCGGATGAACATTTGCGATCCAGCGTCATGCCTGGTGTCTCGACCGGCAGCCCGGCCAGCAAGGCACTCACCCGGCCGATATTGTTGCCGGTCGCCCCCTCAGGATGCGACGCCCCCAGCATGACATCCGACACCTCATCCGACGCGACCGCAGCACGCTCCAGAGCGGCGCGAACAACATGTGCCCCCAGCGTGGGGCCGTCCATCTGCACCAACGCACCCTTATGGGCGCGGCCTATCGGCGTGCGGGCCGTGGAAACAATGACAGCTTCAGGGTTCATGATTGAAACAACCTACTACGTAGTATGCTCGTATCAGGCTGGCCTGATGCGTCAAGCAGCGAGCTGGCCCTGTCAGCTCAAATGCACCGACCGGAGCCGCCCGGGCACGGGACCGGAACGTCTCAGGATGGCCAAATCGACGAAACCGTTCCGCCACTTCGACAGCTCGCCAGAGGTGATCCGCCTCGTGGTGATGATCTACATGAAATACCCGCTGTCGCTCCGCGGCACGACCGTGCGAAAGCCTTCACGACCGACGGCCCGCGCTCCTACAAGGCCGCGATGAAGGAGGTCGGGCGGTGGGCGAATAGCTGGGTCGAGAACTCACACCTGCCCTTCCGACGACGAGAACGCGCCATGCTCCGCTTCCGGCAGATGAAGACATTGCAAAAGTTCAGCTCCGCCCACGCCGCCTTCCACAACCACTTCAACCAGGATCGTCACCTCATCAGCAGAGGGACATACAAGGCCCAACGCTCAAGTGCCCTGGCTGAGTGGCAGACGCTCGCCGCATAGGCTCTGCGTCCAATGCCCTACCTGCGCCATGTGGAGACGAGTTGTCGTTGGACTGACAGCACCGCCATCGCCTCCTCCATTGAATATCCAGAAGGCTCCCCGAGGAACACCGTCAGCGCGCCGCTGGCCATCACCACGGATGCCCTGGTTGAGCAGAAGACGCCCGGTTTGCCTCTGCGGCCCCTGCCCTGTCTGCGGTGAGTGGAACCAAGGTGTCACTGGACTGACAGCACCCATCCGAATTATCGCTTTCAGCCCGGCAATTATCCCCTACAGTTCAGAAGTAAGTGCGGCATATCCGGGAAAAAGATCAGCGCAGATGCGGAACAGCTTCAAGGATCCCGCACTGCAGGCGCGGTTTGCCGCAGACGGGTTTGTCACACTCCCCCTCCTGACGCCCGAGGAGGCCGCGCATTGGCGGGCGGAGGCCGTTCAACTGCTACCCCCGGCACCCGGCATCAATGATCCGCAGGGCGCGCTTTACAGCAGCATGTTCGACGAAGGGGGAAGCGCCGCCTTGGGTGCCTTGGCCCGCACCGTGTTCGGCGATCGCCTCGAGGCACTTCTTGACGACTATCGTGATGAAGGGGCCTGCCTCCTGGCGAAGCTGCCGGGCACATCCTCGCTCGTCATGCATCAGCATCAGCCGATGACACCGGATATATTCGAGCCCGCCCTCCATTGCTGGCTCACGCTCGACGACGTCGGCCCGGACACCGGTGCACTTCGTGTCGTTCCCGGAAGCCATCAGATCGTTCGCCACGTTCAGAGCTTTAACGCCCCGCCGTTCTTCCAGAGCTTCGCGCAAGCGCTGGAAGATCGTCATGCGGTCACGGTCTCCATGCGCGCGGGCGAGGCAATCGTGTTTGATCGAGCCCTGCTCCATGGGTCGTGCGCGAACAAGGGCGCTGAACCCGCGATCCGCCTGCTGGCAGGCGCCATTCCGCGCGAAAGCGTCCATTGCATCATGGTCGAAAGCGCCAACGAGACGTTCGACGCGCTGGAGGTAGGTGGCAAACCGATCGACCCGACCCTGCACTGCATAGCCGGCGGCAACGAAGCCGGCCTGGAGAACCGGGGCAGGATTGCCAATCGCAATGAGCAGATCACTGAAGCCGAATTTGAAGCCCTGCTCGCCCTCGGCAAACGTATCCAGCCTGGCTACGACCCGATCGACGAAGTCCGCATGCGGATGCGGCCGGCCAGCCTGTCAGAAAAAATCCGTAGCTTCGCTCGCGCGGCTTTGGGCGCTTGACCAACCCTTGTCGGTAACGAGCAGGCCATGACATCCCGCCGGATTTTCCGCGATACCCAGCATCAGGCCCTTTTCGACGCACAGGGCTATATTGTTGTCCCTTTTCTTGATGACGCCGCCGTCGAACGGCTGTCGCACCTGGTGCCAGAATTCTGCCCGCCAGATATTGCGGCAAACTGCTTCGATGACTCGACCTATCTCAGTTCGTACGACCCGCATCGGCGGGCGGCGATATCCGATTTTGTGCAGCAGGCGATGGGCCCGCGCCTCGTGGAACTGCTGACCGGGATGCGTGTCTGGACGGGCACATTGCTGCAGCGGCAGCCGGAGGCTCCGGCTCTTTCGCCCCATCAACACCTGTCCAGTACCGCCGACCTTACCTCTGTCGGTTTGCTGTGCTGGTGCCCGCTCTTTGATTGCGATGAAGACGGGGGTGCGTTGCAGGTCGTCCCGGGGAGCCACCAGTTGCTCCGACACATCGTGACTCCCACCAGTGCGCCAGCGTGGCAGCGCATAGCCGCGGATCTGCCTGACTACCTTGTCACCTTGAAAGTGCGAGCCGGAGAAGCGGTGCTGTTTTCCGAGTCGCTCATTCACGGCTCGGCCCCCACGCAGCGACGCAGGCCGCGCGTCGCCATGGTCTCGCTGGCCCTGCCCGTCGAAGCGACGCCCGCCTTGCACGTCGATTCAACGGCGCAACCGGACCACGTCGAAATCTATCGCGTGCACGATGAGTTCGCCCATTCCGATGCGGCGCGCGGAGTTCTGTCACCTCATGACGTCGGCGATTTCCTCGGCGCGATCCCGGCCAATCGCGTTGCGCTCAACCGGCGTCAGTTCGAGGCTCTGCTGGCGAACGCCTCCCGGGTCGCATCTGGTGTGGACCCTTATCTTGCGGTCGCCGATCTGGCCGATCCCCCAACGCCACGCGCTGTTCCGGCTCATCGGCGTCTTCGCCGCTTCGTCTCTCGCCACATCCCGGCGCGGGTCAAGGCACGACTGCGAGCCCTCGTCTGATGGTGCGACCGATCCTTCGCGATTCCGTGCTTCAGGCCCGCTTCGATGCGGATGGCTATGTCCGGGCACCCATGCTGGACGCCGCGCAGGTCGCCGCACTGCTGGCCGACATCGCAACGTTGCGTCCTGCCGACGGCTTTGCACCCGACGGCTCCGGCTTTGCGCGCAACAGCTATCACTGCACCTTCCTGGACGCCGACCAGGGCTACAAGCGCGCCACATTCGACCTGCTCAGCCGTCATTTCGCGCATGTCGCGGAAGGCCAGCTCGCAGGCTATCGCATGGTATCGGCCAATTTGTACGTCAAGCCGCCCGGTCAGGGGGACTTTCCGATCCACCAGAACTGGCCGGTGCTCGAGGACTTCGCCGCGACGTCGGTGACCCTCTGGTGCCCCCTGGTCGATGTTGATGTTCGCAGCGGCACACTGCATCTGGTGCCTGGAAGCCACAAGCTTCTGCCGCACATAGAAGGCCCCGGCGCGCCAGCCTATTTCGCACCTTTCGCCGATCAGATTCACGCGCACATGACGCCGGTCGAGTTGCCCGCAGGCGAGGGCGTGATCTTCGACGACAGTATCGTGCATGGGTCCCCCCCGAACCGGGGCGAGAAAGCCCGGGTCGCCGTGCAGATCATCTGCGTGCCCGAGGAGATGGCGCCGGTCTTCTTCTTCGGGGAGCGCGACGGCCGCTTCGAAGTCATCGAGGCCGATATCGATTTCTACATTGAGCACGGCATCGACGACCTGTTCACGCGACAGCCCGCCTGGCGGAGCCGCGGCCACATCGAGAGCCGTAACCGGTTGATCGAGGAGGCCGAGTTCCTGGATTTGCTTTCGCGGGGAGCAGACATCCGCGCTCAAGGCATGGCGCCCCCGACGCGCCTCGCCAATGCGCTCCCGGTTGCTCGGCAGGGGGAGATGTCCCTTCGGCGGCGTTTGCGTCGCATCCTTGCAAAACTCATCACCGAACGAGGTATCGCCGCAATCCGCCGACTGATGGCCCGTAGGCCAGACCCATCCAGTCCCGGGCCGATCCGCGACGCCCGCGGAGCCAGCGCCACGCACGATGTCGGGCAAGTCCGAGCCTATTACGAAGCCATGACCCCGGCCTATGTGGCGGGGTTCGGGGAGATCTTCCAGGGCAGCCGCCCCGAGTCGACGGAAGCGCTGCTCGACTATCTGACTGATGCTGCATCGATAGAGGACGGCATGCGCATCCTGGACGCCGGGTGCGGCGTTGGCGGCCCGGCCGTCGGGATCGCCTCACGCCGCGACGTCGTGATCGAGGGCGTTACGCTGGCGCAGGCTCAGGTCGATCAGGCGGCGCGGCGCATTGACGAGCATGGGCTGACCGATCGGGTGAAGGTCCGTCGCGGCGACTACCACGCCCTGGGCAGCCTTTATGAGCCGGAAAGCTTTGACCGGGTGCTGTTCCTCGAGTCGCTGTGCCACGCAGAAAGCTATGCAGACGTGCTCGCGGGGGCGCATCGCGTGCTCAAGACCGGCGGCGGGCTCTACATCAAGGACTTCTATTGCGTCGATAACCGCGCCCGGCCCTCCATGTCTGCCGGCCAGGTCGCCGACCTGGAAAAACTCCACAGCCTCTACCGCCTGCAAATCCCCGACCTGGCCAGCACCGTCGACCTTCTCAGCGGGCTCGGTTTCATGATCCGCTACATGCGCATGCCCGACTACGAAGCCAGCTACACGCACTGGGAAGCTTACGAGAAACTCGCTGGCGCGGCCTGGAATCCTGTGAGCGCCGAGCCCGGCGATATCATTCAGGCGGTCGAGTTCTTCTGCTGGAAGCGATGAGATGAGCAGCGCGAACCTTGAAGGTCTGCCTGCTCCGGCAGGTGGACGGCTGGAGCAGAATTTTTCATGCTGCGCGCAATATGACCGCCGTGGCGTTGCGGCTTCAGGCGTGGGAGAGAGCATATGGCTCCTGATCCCGAGCTCGCGAGGCTGAACGCATTGTTATGGCTACTGATGCTTCCCCTCGCCCAAACGCCACCGCAGTGAGTGCCAAAGAGTCCCTGAAGCGCCCGGCAAGACCGGCCGTCGTCACGTCCGATGATCCGGGGAGCGCCCGTGGCATGCGGACCAGCCCCTTCGCCGATCTGGTGGAGTCGATCCCGGTCGCGGGGAATCTGTTCGTTTCAAAAATGCGTGCCAGGCATCGCCGCATGATCCTGAGTTATCTCTGGCTGTTCGTCCCCGGTCTCGTTGTCATGATCGGATTTATGGCCATCAGATCCCAGAAGGTGATGTTGGTCGGCGATACGGGGATCCCCTATGGGGTCTACGTCCTGACCGGCATGGTCCTTTGGCAGAGCGTGAACGATGCGATCGCGATGCCCATCGCCCAACTGGGCGCGCACCGGCGATTTCTTTTCCGGGCTGCGGTTCCTCATGAAGTGGTTTTGCTGGCTGGCCTGGGCGAAGTGCTGTTCAACAGTGCAATCCGGTTGATCCTTCTCTTCATCGTCGCGCTGATCGCTGGAATGCCGTTCGCACCGAGTTGGGCCCTGGTGCCGTTGGCTACGCTATCGTTGACCCTGCTCGGCCTGGGGGTCGGGCTTTGCCTGGCGCCCTATGGCCTGCTGTTCGACGACGTCGGGCGCGCCATCACCTTGTTCTCCAGCATGCTGCTGTTGGTGACTCCGATCGTCTACACGCTGCCGCCCGGGAGCCCCCTGGCGCTGAATCCGCTCGTGCCGGCCCTGGAGGTTGCTCGCGCGTGGCTTGCCGGCGAGTTTCCGCCATTACCGCTGGCCCTGCTGATCCAGGTACTGGCGGCGCTGGCGCTTATTGGTTTCGGGTGGGCCCAGTACCGGCTGGCCCGTCCCCATCTCGCCGCAAGACTGGGCTGAACATGACGCCATTGGTTTCCGCTCAAGGCGTCTCCAAGCGCTACTGCCGGGACACGCGGCGGGCGCTTGCCTATGGCGTACGCGACATCTGGCGCGACTTTCCCCGCCGTCGGCAAGCTCGCGCCGATCTGCGCAAGGGAGAGTTCTGGGCCCTGGACAATGTCGACTTCGTCGTCGAACGAGGCGAGGCATTGGCGGTGATGGGCGCAAACGGGGCCGGGAAGACCACCCTGATGCGGCTGGTGGCGGGTATTCTGGAGCCGGACGGTGGCACCGTGGCCATCAGCGGTCGCGTCGGCGGTGTTATCGAGCTGGGCGGCGACCTCGACCCCCTTCTTACCGGCCGGGAAAACGCGGCGATGGGGTTGCGATGGCGGGGTGTAAAGAGCGCGCAGTTGCCGGATCTGATAGCCGACGTCCAGGATTTCGCCGAGCTTGACGAAGAGTTCGACGCACCGGTGCAGACCTTCAGCTCGGGTATGAGATCGCGTCTCGGCTTTGCCATCACGACGCGCGTGCCGTGCGATCTGCTGTTGCTTGATGAGGTGCTTGCAGTCGGGGATCTCCGCTTCCAACGCAAATGCCTGCGCCACATCCGTCAGCACTTGAACGGCGGCGGAGGGATGATCTTTGTCTCCCACAACGTCTTTCAGGTGCAGACCGTTTGCAGCCGGGCCATGGTTCTTGATCACGGTCGGACCGCTTTCAGTGGTGACGTCGCCCCTGCCCTCGAGCGCCTGTTCGCGGCGCAGGCCGAAAAGGCCGGTGACCGTGGTGAGCGCATCGTTGATCGCGCGCATCCCGGCATTCTGGATCTGACGGTGAGCACGGACGGCGCCGACGCACGCCCGGGCGGTCCAGTCGCCATCGAGCTGGCACTGACAATGCCACATGCCATGCGGGCTCAATGCGTGATCTCGATCTGGTCCCGCGACCTGACAGTCTGCATTGCCCAACTGGCCGACTCCGCAGTCGAGGAGCTGCCCGCAGGTGAAAACCGCCGCATCTGTACGATCAGCTCCAGTCCCCTTGCAGTTGGCACCTACGCCGTCCGCGCGGCCGTCATCGATCCGGACGTGAGCTACCCCATGGCCACATTCGGCTTTGACGAGACCCCGGTGTGGCTCAAGGTGAGGGCAGAGGTCGATCGGAAAACGATGATGGGCGTCGCAAGGGGCGTGCTGGTGGAAATCGAGCATGGGTGGCAGAGGGGGTGACGGGGTTTGCGGGCCCTGAGCGCTCAGCCGAACGCGTGACACCAACGACAAGGAAGGGCCACGCGCACCCATGATTTGCCGCAGTGCTGAAGACTGTTATGCGGGTGCCCTGAGGCCCTACGCCGGATCGCTTCATCATCTGGAGTTGATCAGGCAGGCGCAGGCTGCAACGGGTCTTTCCGACTGGGGCGGCGACCGCTGGTCCGAAGCTGGCTTCAGAAGGCGACTGGCAACGCTATGCGCCGCGCTCGAGCACGAAGCTGAGCTCAGCGCAGTCGGACGCTCGCGCGCGCACAGTCGGCTTCTCGCCATGCTGGTTTCGCGTCTCCTGGTGTGCGATTTCCGGAACGCACAGGATGTGCCGGCGGTAACTCCGGCACCTCTCCTCGGCACCGGGCTTCCACGGACCGGCACCAGTTTTCTTCACCAGTTGCTGGCGCAGGACCCGGACAATTTCGGAGCCGGAACAGCCGAGGTGCTCGTCCCCGTCCCCCCCTCCGGGTCCGGTGACGACGAGACATGGCGGTCCAGACTTGCAGGACGCCTGCTGGATTTCCAGGGCTTCCTGGCCGATGACATCAGCGCCATCCATCCGCATGGAGCGGATACTGTGGAAGAGGACATCCTGCTGCAGGAGGGAGCGTGCGGCTCGCTGTTTCAGGGCTTCTTTCACGTCCCGTCCTTCACAGACTCGCTGAGTGCGGATGACCTCGGCGACATGTATCGTTGGCAGGCGGGGCTGATGCAGGTCATCGAATGCCGTCGGTCGGTCGATCGCTGGGTGCTGAAGGCGCCGATGCACATGACCAATCTGTCGCTCGCTCGACAGACTTTTCCCGGGGCGATGCTGTTTTGCAGTCATCGCGACCCTGGCAACGCCATACCTTCGCTGGCGAGCCTTATCACCACATTTCACGGCCTCAATCATCGGCGATCAACGATCGATCCGAAGCAGTTGGGCCCCCTCTTGCTCGCGGTGCAGATGCAGGCGGTGGACGCCATGAGCGCATGGCGCGACGCTCATCCGCACATCCCGATCGTGGACATACAGTTTGTCGATCTGATCCGGGATCCGATCGGCGAGGTCGAGCGGATCTACGGAACCTACGGCCTGGTGTTGAGCCAGAAGGCACGCCAGTCCATGTCCGCGTTCCTGAAGACGCAGCCTCACGGCCGCGAGCATGGTGGTGTGCGGCACCGTTACGATCTGGCAGACTTTGGCCTCACACCGGCGATCGTCGAGCAGTCCTGCGAGGCCTATGTGCGGCGCTATCAGGTTGCATTGGAAGCGCGTTAGGCTGCGCCTCCCGATTGGCCTGCGCGGGGCGTGGCCGTCGCCCCCTGCGGGCACCGCGGCCGCACCAGAATTGCGGTTTGATAGAAATAGGCTCCGGGCCGGATTGCAACGATCTCGAACATCGGTTCCAGCAGGCGAGCGAACCAGTCGCGGGCATAGAAGACCTGCGAGTTTTCGTCCCGTCCGATCGTGAACATGTCGCTGTCATCCTTCGACTGCGCCCAGGACGGTGTGCGCATGATATGGGCGGCCACCGTCGGCGGCGCTTCCATGGCGTCAAACTGTTGGATGGTGTCCTCGTCGTGGATGGTTATGTAGGCGCAGCCGTCGTCGGCCAGCAGTCGGCGGAGTTCCAGAAGCCAGGCCCGCGCCATGTCATCGATGTGGGTGAACAGCGACCCGCAATAGATCAGGCGAAAGCTCGCATCTGCGAACGGCAGATGCGGCGTTTTGGTGTTGGTCAGGAAATGGAAGGTCGGGGTCAGGTGACGCTGGCACCACAGGATGTGCTCGCTGCTGATATCCGCGCCCCAGATTTCGCATGTGCGGGCCAAGGGTGCCAGATGACGGATCATCCTGCCCGCGCCACAACCCAGATCCAGGATCCGGTCGCCGGGCTCGATCATGAAGCCGCCGGACTCCAGAACCTGCCACATGGTGTCGACGTGCAATCGGCCGTGACGAGGATAGTTATAGCCCAGCCACAGCTCTGGCGGCGGTAGCGGCAGATCCACCTCTTCGTACACGGGTTCGCGCGGCTGGCTGCGGGGGAGCCGGTAGTCGAGACCAGACTGGTATGGACGGTAGGCCATCTCCTGGAAACCGGGGGGCCTGGCCGCTCGCCGTCGGCGGGTCAGACGATGGAGCAGACGTTTAATCCGCCCGCCCACGGTCGGCCTGGTGTCATTGTAGGTATTCGTCAGGGCCAGTGCGCTCGCCCGCAACACGCCGCCTTGACGTTCCAGTTTCATGTCACCGTTGAGGGCATCCCTTCCCCGGTCTTCGAGACCGATGGAGAGGACGAACCTGATCGAGGCGCTGCCTCCGTTTGCGTAAGCGCTCCCCAGTTCGGTCCTGAGCTGACGAATATCGATCTGCGACGCAACGATCATCGCCAGATCCTCCGTGGCAGTGATCACCCGTCCGTCCGGCAAGATGCAGCGGTAATCGGCCGTCCGGAGCGCGCGCGCCGCCTCTACATCCCTTTCGACGATGCTGCGTGTCCAGGCCTCCAGGAATCTGGCGGCCTCCCCCTCGAAATCCTTGGCGGTGTTCACTGACCCCACGAGCCCCATCCCAATCTGATCGTCACAAACGCGTTCGTCGCCCTGCGCCCAAGGGCGACCCATGCTCGGCAATGGGCCCGGCGATCATGCCACCTCGTTCATATAGTCCGCAGCGTAGGCCCCATACTCCGGGATCGCGGAAAGGCACTCCGCCTTGCCCCGGCATCGTTCGAGTTTGGACAAGTCCAGCCGCGAGGCCACGTCAGGTGGCGGCCCGAACCAGCGGGTCAGACCCTCGGCCAGCCATGCGAGGCGGCTGTGGAATATCCGCCGCGCGTACTGGCGAAAAATCCATTCCCTCGGCCGGCGCGGGAGTGGCATCGCCTTGAGAAACCGGCCGATCCGGGGATACCAGAACATCTCCGCTTCGTTCAGCGACGGGTTGGGGCGTCCGACCGGGCTATCGAACAGGCTGATGCCGAGCCGGGCTTCCAGGATCCGGAGAAACCGGCTCTGGTCGTCGCGAAGCAGCTCGTACGGCAGGATGATGACCCGGTCTGTGCCAAAGACGGACCGGTACAGACCAATGATCGAATCGTAGTTCCAGGGCATGTCGTCCCCGAAAGGCTCCCTGGGCATGTCCTTGTCGAGGGGACTGTCGAAAGTGGCCGTGCCCCCGGTCCGCACATATTGGGAGTAGGACGACAGGAGCATCGATCGAAATCCCCGGGTCACGATCAACACGGTTGCCTCCGGAAACAGCGACCCGAGGATATGGCACGCGCGCCGCTGTCGTTGGGCGATGCGTTCCTCATAGCGCACGAGCACCTCCCACCTGCCCCCGCCCTCCTTGAGTTGCGGGGCCAGCAACCCTTCGGCACTTGTGACGTGCCACTGGCTCGCCTGCGCGCCGGACGCTGCGTGACGGACCACGTCGTGGACGTCCTGGTAGCCCGCGAGCCCGCCCTCAAAATAGCGGATATCCGGATGTCCCTCGAACCAGCGCTGAAGGAAGGTGGATCCGGCCTTGGCGAAACCGACATGAACCAGATGGCGCGGGGTCGCGACGGGCTCGCTCTCTCCGGAACCCTGCACTGTGTTCATCACTCACGCTCTCCCGGCAGCGGAGCTGACCCGACAGACGCGGCCTGCGACCCGCTGGTCGTGTCCGACGCTCCATCCATGGGTTAGACACATCCGCGTCGGTGAGCAATCCGGCCGAGGGGTGGCTTCACGCTGCCTCAGAGTGCAGCCGGAGCAGCTCATCCGCGAACACCGCTGCCGGCGCCTCGGGAACAAGGGCCCGGATGGCCCGAGCGGCGGCCTCGCCCACGGTCCGCCATTCCCGCCGCCTTCCCCACGCCCGCTCAAGGGCTTCATCCAGCGCCGTCTGGGTCGGGGCAGCGGCAACAAAGCCGGTCAGATCGTCCGTGACCACCTCTGCATTGCCGGCGACGTCGGTGACAATGGGAACCCGCCCCCTGAGCATCGCCTCGACCAGAACCAGGGGCAGTCCCTCCCCCCGTGACGGCAAGACGAGACCGTGATGGTTATCCCAGACGGCGTCGATATCGCTGGCGAAGCCGGCGAAGCGCACACTGGTCAGGCCAAGATGCCGCGCCATGTCCTCAAGGCCCTGGCGGTAGGCGCCTTCCCCGTAGAAGGTGACGGAGAGCCGCCGCGCCTTCCATTTCGGAGTCGCGAGAACGCGCAACAGCAGATCCTGTCCCTTGTCGAAAGGATACAGCCGACCGATGCAGGCCAGCCGACAGACGCCGTCATCCTCCGGCCAGGTCAACGGCGCATCCCAAATGGCACGGAAGGGATTGCGCACCACCGAGGCTCTCGGACGCAGCGTCTGGCCAAGCTGCTCTTCCGTCAGGCGCAGATTGTGACGGGACACGAAGTAACTCCATACAGCGCAGTCATAGGCGCGCCGGATGCTCCCCAGCATGGAGTCTGGCACCCACAGCGCTTCCTGGGCTTTCTGGGTGATGAGCGCATAGGGCAGTCCGGCCCTCGCGCACACATTGGCCAACCGGTGAGCACTGAAGTTGTCCCCTTGTGAAATGACCACAAGATCCGGGCGGCGCAGCATCATGAGTCTCAGCCACAGGAGGCCGGGCTGGACGCGCCGGGCCACCGGTCGCAGCAACCGGGACATACTTGCTGCTGACGCCCGTCCGTAAAGGGAATGAGTCTTTCCCCCTGCAGCTCTGAGCCTTCGGATCGACGTCGCCTCGCTGAACCCGGGAAAGGTCAGAGCGACGACATCATGGCCGCGCTCGGCCAATTCGGCGGCCGCGGCACTCCACAGCTCTTCGCTTCCGCCCCATACGGCGTTACTGCTGACAAAGACGAAGCGGCGGCGACGCGACGAGGGGCTCTGATGTCGACTCAAGGAGTCTCCGGCGCGCTGCGCAAGCTGTGGACGACCTTGCAGAGCCTTGGCCATCTGGCGCGCGCCGGTCAATGGTGGGATTACAAGCTCGTCCCGATCTTTGCTGCGTTCTACGCGACCGCCCTCGTCCTGCAGGCACCCGTATCCTCGCTGGGATGGGCGGTGGCACAGCTACTGCTTTCGATCATTCCGGGCGCCGCCTATGTGAGCTTCGTCAACGACCTCGCGGACGAAGCCGATGACCGGGCCGCCGGCAAGCCCAATCGCATGGCGGGCCGGAGTCCGGCAGGCAAGGCGCTGCTGATCTGCCTGCCGGTTGCAGCGGGCCTGGGCTTCGCATGGCTCTGGCGGGACAGTCCCCTGCTGCTGGGGTGCTACCTCGGGGCCTGGGCAGCCTTCACACTGTATTCGCTTCCGCCCGTGCGGCTAAAGACGCGCGGCGGACCTGGCCTGCTGGCTGACGCGGCCGGCGCGCACATGTTTCCGGCCTTGGTCGCTGCGGCCCTCGCGGCCCATGTCACAGGGCGGCATCCAGGCGGAGTCTGGCTCTTTGCCATCGCCGTATGGGCGATGGCCTATGGGATCCGGGGCATTCTCTGGCACCAGATCGGCGACGCGGATAATGACGACCGATCAAAGGTCGCCACCTTCGTCCAGCGCCATTCGACGCAGTTGGCAGGACGCCTCGGCGCATGGGTCATATTCCCGGTCGAGTTGGCGGCCTTCGGGGTCCTGTTGTGGCGTCTGGACAGCGGGCTCGTCGTCGCGGGCCTGATCACCTACGCCCTGTTCTGCTGGGCCAGGATCAAATGGCTGAAAGTGCGGCCTGCCGCCGTCATGCCCGGGGGCACCTACTTTCTGATAGGCCACCTGTATTACGACCTTCTGTTCCCGATCTCCCTGCTGCTGGCCTACGCTGCTGTTTCGATGGACGCGCTCTGGCTGGTGGTCCTCCAGCTGGCTCTGTTCCCGGGGCGGATCCTGGCGTTGGTGGATGAATTGCGGCTGCTGGCCCCCCGGATACGCAGGGCCGTGGCGGCGCGGGTGAGGCAGGCGGGCCTGTTCCCGAAACGACAGGGTTGACCTGCCGCACGATCGCCGGACCTGGCGTCGCAGATCGACCGCAGAGACTTTAAAAAACCTTCTCTATTTCAATATCCAACGTTGCACTGGCAGGGGTGGATGTGTACCGCTGGAGTCTTGCGTTTGGGGGCGTGAGATACAATGATTCTGATCACGGGCTCTCGGGGCTTGATCGGCAGTGCGACCGCGCAGCGCCTCACGGCTGCGGGCCATACGGTCCGGACCTTCGACATCGCGGACGACCCCTCGCAGGACAGCCGCCGCCCCGGTGTGTGGTCGGAGGTCCTGGACGGCGTCGACGGCGTAATTCATCTTGCAGCGGTGTCGCGCGTGGTCTGGGCGGAGTCGGACCCGGATCGAACGCAGGCCACCAATGTCGACGCGCTTGAAGGCTTGCTGGCCGCCGCTGCCGCCACGCCGCGCCCGCCATGGGTCGTGTTTGCGAGCAGCCGCGAGGTTTATGGCGAGCCGACGATTCTTCCGGTAGCGGAGTCGGCACCGCTCGCCCCTCTGAATGTCTACGCCCGATCCAAGGTCGCTGGCGAGACCATGGTCCTCGCGGCCGCAGCCCAGGGGCTGGTCGCCAACATCGCCCGGTTCTCCAATGTCTATGGCTGCATTCATGATCACCATGATCGCGTAGTCCCCGCTTTCGCCCGTGCGACGGCAACGGGCGGTGTCATGCGGATCGAGGGGGCCGACCATATGTTTGATTTCACGCATATCGAGGATGTGTCCCGGGGCCTGCATCTGCTCGTCGATGCCACCGCCCGGGGCGAGCGCCTTGATCCCATCCACTTCGTAACCGGACGCGGCACGACACTCGCCCAGCTCGCCGACATTGCGCTTCAAGTGGGCGACGGTCGGGTCACAAAGCAAATGGCGCCACCGCGCAGTTACGATGTTGCGCGGTTCACGGGTGATCCCCGCCAGGCCCGGGACACGCTTGGCTGGACCGCACAGATCGGCATCGAGGAAGGGTTCGCGGGCCTCGTCGAAGCCTTCAGCCTTGCAGGACTGCAGTGTGCCGAGGCACCGACGGTTCAACGCGCCGCGCACGGCTGATCTGCCAAGCCGGATGACCGGACTATCCGGTAGCGGCCAGATCAAGAACCAGCCCGGCCAGGGCCTCAACCGGGTCCTGATCCACAAGCGTCCGGGCCAGCGTCGCCGCGTCGGCTCCCATCTCACGCCATTTCGTGCGCTGGCTCCAGGCCCTCTCCAGCGCAGCGTCCAGAGACGCCTCGGTCGCCGCCTCGGCGATAAAGCCGGTTACCCCGTCGGCCACAGCTTCACGATTACCGCCGGCATCGGTGACCACGGCAATCCGGCCATGCAGCATCGCTTCGATCAGCGACAAGGGCAGCCCTTCGCAGCGGGAGGGCAGGATCAAGCCGTGTGCGTCCCGCCAGATATCTGCGGGGGCAGCGGCAAAGCCGGCAAACGCCACACTGTCCAGGCCCAGCATAGTCGCCATTTCGACAAGACCGCGCTCGTTCTGTCCCGCGCCATACAGACTGACCCTCAGGTCTCGTTCGCGCCACTTGGGCATGGCCAGGACGCGCACAAGCAGATCCTGGCCCTTCTCCCGCGCGTCCAGGCGCGCCAGGCAGACAAGATGATAGCCCCCGTCTGTATCCGGCCAGGGTGCGGGCGTCATCCGGTCCGCATTGAAGGGGTTGCGGACGACCTTGCCGTTGGTCAGCCGGAAACCGAGTTGCTCCTCGGTCAGCACGCGATTGTGCTCACTGACAAAAAGGGCGGCAAGCGCATGGCGATAGGCGGCCTGAAATCCGTCCCGGCAGTTGTCCGGCGGCCAGTACAGATCCGATGCCTTCTGACTGATCAGGACGTAGGGCACCCCCCGCCGCTGGCATATTGCGGCCAGTTGCCATCCATCGTAATTTAAGCCCTGTGAGATTACGGCCAGATCAGGCGGCCTCTGCTTGAAATCGTGAGTGATTCGAAAGTCATGCAGGTGTCGATCAAGCGGCCGGATGAATGCCCGCGCCCGGCGCGCCGTTCTCGAAGTACCGCTCACTGGCTGCAGATCAACGACCCGACAGCCCGCCCCTTCCAGCTCGTCCGCAGGCCCAGGGGCCTGCACGAAGTTGCGCTTGTACGCCGAGACCTCCACGCCGGTCCTCGCCAGATGAATCGCCGTGCGGCTCCACAGCTCCTCGCTGCCGCCCCAGTGGTCATTGCTGCTGAGGAAGGCGATCCGGCTCGCCGGAACCCTTGGGCGCGATTGCATGTCACCTTCTAGATTTGCGGTGTCGGCCACGCAAGGGATCGGGGTGGGCCCATCGCCGGCGCCAGCCTTGCCGCCGCTCGTTTCAGTGATTGTGCCGGCCTACAATGCTGAAGCCACGCTCGCCGAGACGCTCGGATCAATCGCCGCCCAGACCTATCCCAATATCGAGATTGTCGTGGTCGATGACGGGTCCACCGATCGGACGCGCGAAGTGGCGTCCCTGTTCGCGGCGACGGACGCCCGGGCCCGCGTCGTTTCGATCCCCAACAGCGGCGTAGCGGTCGCCCGGAACACCGGCGCGGCGCATACGTCCGGGCCGTTTCTGGCGCCCATCGACGCGGACGATCTGTGGCATCCCAGGTATCTGGAAACCCTTGTCGGAATGATGCTGGCCGCCCCTGAGCTTCCGGCCTTCGCCTATGCTCCCTGCCGCCTGATTGATCCTGAGTCCAACGTCATCGGCTCCGGGCCAAACCCCGGGTGCAGTGGCAAGGTGGTGTACCGAATGCTGTTCAGCAATCTTGTGGGCAATGGCAGCGGCATGGTGATCGCGCGCACGGCCTTTAACGCCACGGGCGGCTATGACCCACGCCTGCACGCGGCCGACCGCCAAGGGTGCGAAGACTATCTGTTGCAGTTGATGCTGGCCAATCACGGCCCAGCGTGCGCGGCCGAGGAATTTCTGGTCGGCTATCGGAAAAGCGACGGAGCCATGTCGCGCAATGTCGAGGGCATGGCCGCGTCCCGCAGGATGGCCCGCCGACTTTACCGGCGCGCTTTCCCACACGTCGTCCCGCCGCCCTGGCTAAGCCGCTGGATCCGGGGGGCCGAGCTGACAGTCTGCACCCGAAACGACTGGACGGCCGGTCGTCGAGGGCGCGCGTTGGGGACACTTGCCCGCGCCCTGCTGGTGGATCCTCAAGCGGTTATCGTTGCCCTGAGCAGCCGGAGTGGATCATGGGTTCGGAACCTTGGGCCCCCTCGCCCGAGCCCGCGGATCCGCTTTCTGGACCTTGATCCCCGTGGGAGGAACAGTGACCGACAGGGAAATCATCCCCCTATGAGCCCCTCCATTCGCCTACAACTCAAACGCCTCGAACGCGTCGCCGCCCTCGACAGATAGCGCAGAGCAAGAGCTCGCAGAGCAGCCGCAGCGGGTCGGACAAGCCCTGTGTCTCCTACCCTGCCTTTGCTCAGCAGAGACAAGTTCTCGTTGGACTGGCAGCACCGCCATCGCCGTCAGTCGCTGAAACCTGTTCGAGGCACTATCAACTCAAGCGGATTTCCGCTGGCCGCGGGGCACACCGGCTCACGGCAGGAAGATCGACTTCACGTTGACGAACTCCTTCAGGCCGAAGCCGCCGTGCTCGCGCCCGTATCCGGAGTCCTTGACCCCGCCGAAGGGCATGCTCGGGTCGGCGGCGCCGAAGGAATTGATCCGCACCATTCCCGTGTCGAAATGATCGCGGGCCAGGCGAAAGGCCCGGTCCTCGTCGGCCGAGAAGATGCCGCCGCCCAGGCCATAGCGGCTGTCGTTGGCCAGTTGCATGGCATGCGCATCATCGCGGGCACGGATGACCGAGGCGACCGGGCCGAAGATCTCGTCGTCATAGGCCGGCATGCCCGGGGTGACGTCGCCGAGCACGGTCGCGGGATAGTAGGCGCCCGTACGATCGGGCACCTTTCCCCCGCACAGGATTTTCGCGCCCTTGGCGACGCTTTTCTCGACCTGATCGCGGACGGTCTCGAACTGATCCTGGCTGGACAGCGGGCCCAGCTCGCAGTCCTCGTCCATGGGATCGCCAAGGGTGATGGCGTCCATCTGCGCCACGAACGCCTCGACGAACCGGTCATAGACGGCGTCCGTCACGATGAAGCGCTTGGCCGACACGCAGGTCTCGCCATTGTTGTAGAGCCGTCCCATGACCGAGAACTTCACAGCCGTTTCGATGTCAGCGTCCTCCAGCACCAGATAGGCGTCGTTCGACCCCAGCTCGAGCACGGTCTTCTTGAGCGCCTTCCCGGCCACGGACGCGACATGGCGCCCCGCGCCGTCGCTGCCGGTCAGGGTCACCCCCCGCACCAGCGGGTGTTCGATCAGGGCGTCGCTTGTCTCGTGGTCGATCACCACCACCTGGAACAGGTCCTCGGGCAGGCCGGCCTCGATGCAGAGCTCCCGCAGCCTCAGGCCCGACCCGGTGCAGATGCTGGCGTGCTTCAGGACGCAGCCGTTCCCGGCCATTACCGCCGAGGCCAGCACGCGGACGGGCTGGTAGAAGGGGAAGTTCCACGGCTGGATCGAATAGATCACCCCGATCGGCTGATAGCTGACGACGCCGCGCTGACCGTCGCTGCCGTAGGTCCGCTCGTCATCGGCCAGCGCCGCAGGGCCCTTCTCGGCCGCATAGTCAAAGATGGCCGCGCAGATCTCGACTTCGGTCAGGCCGTCCTTGAACAGCTTGCCGGTCTCGCGCGTCATCAGGGTGGCAAGGTGCTCGGCCTCGTCGCGCAGCCTGCCGGCAATCGCCTTCAGCACCTTTGCCCGCTCTGAATGGTCCGTCTTGCGCCACTCCAGAAACGCCGCGTGAGAGGCTTCGAGGCGTTCGGTCGCCTCCGCTTCGGTCATGACGGAATAGGTCTCGAGTTCCTGCTCGGTCGCGGGGTTTACGGTCGTGATCGTCGACATGGGGGTCCTTTCAGGGTGTCCGGCGTCAACGCGACCGGGCGGCGGACGTTGCCCTTTCCACCCGGATCGAGCCTGCGACCCGACGCCACCCCCACTGCAAGGCCCACAGCGTCGCCGGCCATCCCAAGGCAACGGAATGGGCTCAGAAGCGCTCGACAGGCCTGACCTTCAACACAGGATATCGACCATGAGCGCGAAGACACTGTTCATCACCGGCGCCTCCAGCGGCATCG